>Ga0210003_1002976_pt1 | contig 14032 bp, 15 predicted proteins | sample LantaG_FD_182804 | JGI IMG/M metagenome (GOLD analysis project Ga0210003, IMG submission 182804) | Deep subsurface microbial communities from Baltic Sea to uncover new lineages of life (NeLLi) - Landsort_02402 metaG (SPAdes) (version 2) | ecosystem: Environmental > Aquatic > Marine > Oceanic >... | reverse complement strand
CGGTACCCGCATGAGCCATAGAGGCCTCGCCGGAAATTCACACCCTGATCACGGACAAGGCAGGACAGGCCCGCGCAATCTGGTCGAAGTCGGCATCCTGCGTGACGACAGGAAGTCCGTGCTCGATCGCAGTTGCGGCAATCAGCGCGTCGGTCAGCTTCACCCGAACGTCGACTTCCATGTTCGGCAGCGTCGCATATATGACCTCAATTTCCTGGACCCGGCAGGATCGGGAGATGGTCGGCGCGGGCCCGACGTCGCCACAACGGACCCAGGAAAGCCAGTCGCCTTTTGGGCTCTGGGAGGTCAACATCGTCGCGTCCGATCTCGGCGCGAATGAGGTCATCCAGACGGCTGTCGAGATCTTAGATCAGCGAATTCGCTGTGCTGTCAACCATATCCGGGTGGGCCAGATAGCGCATCTCGGTCGGATCCTGGGTGCGGTCGTAGAGCTCCAAGTCCGCGGCGGTACGGCCGAGGCCTTGCTCACCGGGGCGGAAGTACCGCCCGTACTTGTGTTTTTCGGTGACGATGCCGCGGAGGAACCCCCGATGAACCGGGGCGGAGTCCACCCCGGCCTCGGCTACCGATAACAGCGTCGGCACCAGATCGATTGCTCCGGACAGTCTTTCGGGCGACTGTCCGGCCGGAATCATGTTCGGCCAGGCCATGGTCAGCGGGACCTGAGCGTTCTCTCGGTACAGGCACCGGTAGCCGGCGGCCGACAGCATCGTCCCGAGCGTGGGGATGGTCGGTGCGAGCGGTGCCTGCCATTTGAAGTTGGTGTTGTCGAACATTCCGGTAGACGCGGCATGGCGGCCGGTGAGTATGGTCGCCCGACTGGGGGTGCAGGGCAATGTGTGCACGTGGTGGTTGGCGAATCGCATGCCCTGCGTTGCGAGCCGTTCTCGGTGCGGTAGCCGGACGTGCTCTGGAAACCAGACTCGTTCCCGCTCCTCGTCGGTGAGGATCACCACGATGTTGGGCCGGTCCTTGGCTGCCATCTATTCAGAATCCTCCGGCATGGCGGGGCTGTCGCAGAATCAGCGAAGTAACGCTACATCGGGAATCAGGACGTGAGAGGCTGCCTAACGTCGCTCCGCGAGGGAGGAGGATGCCGACGTGGCGCTTACGGTGCAGCAGGCCCGGTCGGTATACAACCGAATCGGACGCGTCCAGGACTGGCAAGCCTTCTACGAGGACGTGGCCACGGACCGGCTGGTGGCCAATGCAGCTCTTGCCGGAAACCAGACGATCTTCGAGTTTGGTTGCGGCACTGGCCGACTGGCCGAGCGCCTGCTGGGGACGCTGCCTTCCAGCGTTGACTACGTAGGCGTCGATATCAGCCCGGTGATGATCGACATCGCCACAAGTCGGCTCGCCGCCTGGGGTGATCGGGCCAAGGCGGTGCTGGTCGACGGCTCACTGCCGCTGCCTGCCGATGACGGGTTCGCAGACCGTGTGCTTTCCTCGTTCGTATTCGACCTGCTTGATGAAGAATATGCGAGGGCCGTCCTGGACGATCTGCGGCGAATGCTCACCGATGACGGCAGGCTGTGCCTAGCAAGCCTCTCCCACGGAGACCGGCTGCTTGAGCGGGCCGTCTCCCGAGCCTGGACCGGCCTGTGGGGTCTTGCGCCGCAACTGTTGGGCGGGTGTCGGCCCATCGACGTGAGCGCCTTACTCGACCGCGACTGGCAGATCCAGCATCACTCGCGCGTGCATCAGTGGGGACTTGTCACCGACGTCGTGATCGCAACGCCGAGAACGCACCATCCGTGATGCGCTGGATGCTCCGCATGATCGGGCGCTCCGCCAAGCCATTGAGCACCCGCACCCGACGAGCGTCGGACTATGTGGCGGCTCTGATGTTTGGTGCGATCGTATTCACCTGGTGGAGTTGCCCCGGTATGCCGGTGGCCTACGCCACGAGCTTCAACAACGGCGGTGGGCCCGCGCTACTGAAAATCTGCACCACGGGCGACTACGAGCCGCTGACGTATCGGGACCCCGCAACAGGGCAATACAGTGGCATCGACATCGATATGGCCCTCAGTCTGGCGAACTACCTCGGGCGAGAACCCGTCTTTGTCGCGACCAGCTGGCCCGCGCTGATGACAGACCTGACCACATCAGGCAACTGCGATATCGCGATGGGCGGAATCTCTGACACTCCCGCTCGCGAAAGACTCGCTGATGTCACCGCGCCCTATCTCTTCAGCGGCAAGGTCGCCCTGGTCCCGGCCGCCAACGCCGCGAGGTTTCAGTCCATCGACCAGATAGACCAGCCGGGAGTACGAGTCATCGAAAACCCCGGCGGAACCAATGAGCACTTCGCGCGACAGAACCTCCCGAACGCGACCATCACGATCTGGCCTGACAACACCACCATCTTCGGTCAACTCAGCGCAGGACACGCAGACGTGATGATCACCGACGCCATCGAAGCGGTCTACCGGGCAAACCAACATCCCGAGTTGGTCGCAATTCGCCCCGAGCAGCCGTACACCACCGACCGCAAGGCCTACATGCTTCCCAAGGGCAGCCAGCTGACCGGGCAGGTGAACGCATGGCTAAGCCAGGCACTGGAGGACGGGACCTTCAACAGGTTCTACGAACAGTGGATTCAGTGAGACCCGCGCCGGGTCGGGGCTACTACGGACGCGACCCGCTGGCCAGCCGCTCTTCCCGTCGACGGGCCTGCTCGGGCGGGTCCGGCACGGGCACCGCGGCGATGAGTCGCGCAGTGTAGGGCTCGGTCGGCCTGTTCAGTACAGCCTCAGCCGGTCCCGACTCGATCAGCCGACCGGACTGCATCACCGCGATCCGGTCGGCCAACTCCTCGACAACGGCGAGGTCGTGGCTGATGAACAGGCAGGCGAAGCCGTGTTCAGCCTGCAGTTCGCGTAGCAGGAGAAGCACGGTGGCCTGGACGGACACGTCGAGCGCCGACGTCGGCTCGTCGGCGATGAGCAGCGCCGGATCCAACGCCACCGCCCGCGCGATACCGACGCGCTGACGCTGCCCGCCCGACAGTTGATGCGGATAGCGGTTGCGCAGCTTGCGCGCCAGCTGGACCTGGTCGAGCAGCTCGTCAACCCGGGCCGCGCGGCCCGCAGCAGACAGTCCGGTGTGCAGCGCCAGCGGCTCGGCGATCGCCTGTCCCACAGGCCAGCGCGGGTTCAGCGAGGAACCCGGATCCTGGAACACCACACCGACGTTGCGGCGCGGTCCGCGCAGGCCGCGCTGGGACAGCGAGGTGATGTCGGTGCCGGCGATGTGCACTGATCCCGACGTCAGTCGCACCAGGCCGACCGCGGCCTTGCCCAGCGTCGACTTGCCCGAACCGGACTCGCCGACCAGCCCGACGACCTCGCCGGCGTGGACGTCCAGGTCCACCCCGTCGACGGCGCGGAAGGTGCTTTTGGGTCCGGACTTGAATTCGATGGTGGCCGCGCGCAGCGACAACGCGGGCACCGGTGCGGGTTCTGGCTCGGGTGTTGGATCGGCTTCGGTGACCGACAGTTGGCCGGCGCCCAGGTGCGGTACCGCGGCCAAAAGCGCACGCGTGTAGGGGTGCTGCGGGTCGGTGAACAACGTCGCTGATGCGGCGGACTCCACAACCGTGCCGTCCTTCATCACCATGATGCGGTCGGCCAGGTCGGCGACCACACCCATGTCGTGGGTGATCAGCAGGATCGCGGCGTCGACGCGCGCCCGCAGGTCGCGGATCAGGTCGAGGATCTCAGCTTGGACGGTGACGTCGAGGGCCGTCGTCGGCTCGTCGGCGATGAGCAGCGCCGGGTCGCACGCCAACGCCTGGGCGATCATGGCGCGCTGACGTTGCCCGCCGGACAGCTGGTGTGGGTAGTAGTGCACCCGCTTGGCCGGCTCGGGCATGTCGACGAGCTCCAACAACTCCACCGCACGGGCCCGGGCCGCCGCTTTGGACATGTCGCGGTGCATCCGGATCGCCTCGACGATCTGCCAGCCGACGGTGTAGACGGGATTGAACGCCGTCATCGGCTCCTGGAAGACGACGCCGACCTGACCACCGCGGACCGAGGTCAGCGTCGGTTCATCAGCGTTGGCGAGCTCGGCACCGGCCAGCCGGATGCTGCCCGAGACCCGGGCGTTGTCGGCCAGTAGGCCCGGAACCGCCATCGCCAGCGTCGATTTCCCCGAACCCGACTCACCCACCAGTGCAAGCACCTCACCCTGTGCCAGGTCGAGATCGATTCCGCGCACCGCGGGTATCCAGGACTTGTCGACCGCGAAATCGACGGTAAGGCAGCGGATTTCCAGCAGCGAGTCAGGCATCGGCCGTCACCGCCGCTTCGGGTCGAGGGCGTCGCGCAGCGCGTCGCCGAGCAGGATGAATCCCAGCACCGTCACCGACAGGAACAGTGCAGGAAAGAACAGCAGGTGAGGTGAACTGCCGATGAGTGATTGGGCAACGTTGATCTGCAGGCCCCAGGAGATCTCGGGGGCCTGCAGGCCGATGCCGAGGTAGGTCAGTGCCGCCTCCGCCGAGATGAAGGTGCCGACCGCGATCGTCGCGTAAATCAGCACCGGGGCAAGCGCATTCGGCAGGATGTGGCGCACCAGGATTCGGCCCGACGATGCGCCGAGCGCCTGCGCGGCCTGCACGTAGTCCAAACCGCGGATCGACACCACCGATGAACGGACCAGGCGCATGGCCGTCATCCAGCCGAACACCACCAATGCCAGCGAGACCGTCCACACCGAACGCTCCGAGGACACCGTCAGCAGGATCAGCGCGCCCAGAAACAGTGGGATGCCGAAGAATACGTCGGTGATACGCGCCAGCACCGAATCAGCCCAGCCGCCGAAGTAGCCGGCCAGCGATCCGACCAGCACGCCGATGATCAGGACGCCGAGAACAGCCAGCACCCCGATGGACACCGAGGTCCGGGCGCCGTGCACGACATTCGCGTAGTAGTCGCAGCCCTGCAGATCCATGCCGAACCAGTGGGCCGAGCTCGGCGGCTGCCGCGACAGCGACAAGTCGCAGTCGGTCGGGTCGATGCCGCGGGCGAACAGCGCTGGGAACACTGCCATCAGGACCATGACGACCATGACGGCCGAACCGGTGAGAAACAGCGGGTTGGTGCGCAGATACCGCCACGCGTTGCCCCACACGCTGGACTGGCCCACCAGCGGGGCCAGCTCTTCGCCTTCGGCGTCCATCCGCTCGTCGGCCCGCTCATGGGGGTCACTCATAGCGAATCCTCGGATCGATCACGGCGTAGAGCACATCCACCACCAGGTTGAAGAAGATGTAGAAGAACACCATCAACGTGACGATGCCGACCACGACCGTGCCCTGCTGGGAGCGCACCGCATCGAAGATGGCCCGTCCCAGACCTGGCAGGTTGAAGACCGACTCGGTGACGATCGCCCCGCCCAGCAGCGATCCGATGTCGGCTCCGATGAACGTGATCACCGGAATCAGGCTGTTGCGCAACCCATGCCGGATGATGATCCGGGATCTGCCGACTCCCTTGGCTCGCGCGGTGCGGATGTAATCCGCCGAGAAGGCTTCCAGCATGGCCGCCCTGGTCAGCCGTGCCACGTAGGCCATCGACAGCGAGGCCAACACCAGCCCGGGCAGCAGATAGCTGACCCAGCCGTCGGCCACCCCGGCGATCGGGAACCAGCCGAGCTTGAAGCCGAAGGTGTACTGCGCGAGGAAGCCCAGCACGAAGACCGGGATCGACACCAGCAGGGTGGTGGAGACCAGAACCAGGTTGTCGAAGAAGGAGTTGCGGCGCAGGGAGGCCAGGATGCCGGCGGTGATGCCGAACAGGGCCTCGAACACCACCGCGACGATGGTCAGCTTGACGGTCACCGGGAGCCGCTGACCGATCGTCTCCAAGACGGGTCGGCCGGAGAAGTCCCGGCCGAAATCGCCGTGCATCAGGCCCCAGAGGTACTTGGCGTACTGAACGGCGAACGGATCGTCGAGGTTGTAGTCGGCGCGGATCTGCGCCTGCACGGCCGCGCTGAGCGGACGGTCCCCGGCCAGTGCGCGGACCGGGTCACCCGGCAACGCATAGACCATCGCATAGATCAGCAGCGACGCCCCGATGAGAATCGGGATGGTCAGCAGTAGGCGTCGAATAACGAAGCGGGTCAACGAATCACACCGCCTCGCCGTCGACGATCACATTCGCCAGGACGATCTCCCCGAGGATGTCGTACTCGACGTTGGACACCCGCTTGGTCCAGACCGCCTGGTCCAGACCGTGGAACAGCGGCGCGGCCGGCAGGTCGTCGACCAGGATGTCCTCGGCGCGCTCGTAGGCGATGCTGGCAGCCTCGATCGTGGGCGCTCGGTCACCGGCGGCAAGCGCGGCGTCGAACGCCTGACTGCTGTAGAAGGTGGTGTTGGAGCCCGTCGGCGCCAGCGCGGCGGTGGCGTACTGCGGTGCCAGGAAGTTCTCGATCGACGGGTAGTCCATCAGCCACGCCAGCCGGAACGGCCCGTTCATCTCCTTGGCGTCGCGCTTGGACAGGAATTCGTTGAACTGCAGATTTCCGCGGAGCTTGTAGGTCAGGCCGATCTTGCGAAACATGTTGCCCACTGCGATCATCCAGCCGTCATGGCCGGCGCCGGCATTGAACCAGATCTCGACCGGGGCAGCTGTGTCGAAACCCGCCTCCGCGAGCAGCTGCTTGGCTTCGTCGGGATGGTATTCGCACCACTTGCCGCAGGCCCCGGCGCGGTAGCCGACGACTGTCGGGGGTGCGAACGAATCGGCCGGCACTCGGGTGCCCAGGAAGATCGCCTCGGTGATCGCTTTGCGGTCGATGGCCATGGACAGGGCGCGGCGCACCCGCACGTCGGCGTAGCGCGGATCGTAGAGCGGGAAGCCCAGGCTGGTGATGTCGGGGCTGGACTGTTCGAGGTAGCGGTCTCCGAAGATGTCCTTGGCGCTGGCATAAGCATCCGGTGGCAGATTTTTGAGGATGTCCAGGTTGCCGGCGAGCACGTCGGTGTAGCCGGTCGAGAGTTCGGTGTACACCCGCAAGACCACGCCACGCGACTTGGCCTTGTCCATGCCCGCGTAGTCGTCGAAGCGACTCAGGGCGATGCCCCGCCCCGGCACCCATTCGGTGTCGGCCCTGAAGGGGCCGTTGCCGATCGGCTTCTTCCCGAACGCCGTCGGATCGGCGTAAAACACCTCAGGCAGTGGATCGAACGCGTGGTAGCCCAGCGTGAGCGGGAAGATGGCGAACGGCGCAGCGAGGGTGACCTTGATGGTGTCCTTATCCACCGCCCACAGGCCGGTCATCTCGGTGGCGGCCGGCCCACCATCATCGCCGGCCTGCAGGTCGTCGTATCCCTGAATATTGGAGAAGAAGTAGGAGGCGCCTTGGGCGCTGGTGCTCAACGCCGTGTAGTTCCAGGCCCGCACATAGGATTCCGCGGTCACCGCGGTCCCGTCGTGAAAGGTCCAGCCCGGCCTGAGCTTGATGGTCCAATGGACGTTGTCGGAGGAAGTGACCGACTCGGCGGCGCCGTCGTAGGTGACGGCCCGGCTCTCCTTGTCGAAGGTGACCAGCGGGGTCCACACCGCCCCAATGACTTTCGCGCCCTCAGTCTCGGTGGTGTTGCCGGGGACCAGCGGGCGCTGCGGCTCGCCGAGGTACACGCTGAACATGCCCGGCGGGGTCGAGGGTGCCGAGGAGCAGCCGGCAAGGCCGGAGGCGGTCAACACCACGACGGTCAACACCACGACCGCGAACAGGGTCGCCACCGGGCTACGGCGCCGCATCGTCTCTGACAAGATCGTCTCTGACAAGCCGGCCCCCTCCCATAGCCCGCAAGTACCCATAGCCGGTTATGGCAATGAAGATCCCAAGAATGGCACACAAGGGCCTTCAGAGTGCGGTTCTGGGAGTTCGAACAAGAAGGCGGCAACGATCCGCGCGCAGGGTGCTGGGATAGCGCTGTGGGCGACGATGCGGAACGGCGGCAGCGGTCTCGCAGAGATCATGCGCGGGTAGGTTGACGGCTCGGAATATCACCTCCGCCGGCAGCGTTGCGACCGGCGTGACCGAGAAAGCCGAGTTGAGCCCCACGGGTTGGGTGCGCGATCAAACCGAACAGATTCTGAAATCGTGCCTGCGCTCATCCAACTCTTGGGCGGCGACACGGCCGGTGCCCAGATCGCCGTCAACCAACTCCTCCTGACCACAGAGCCGGTGTCTCTCCTGTACTACGGCTACGACGAGATCGCTGACCTTCTCAATGTCGAGGACACTGCTTTCGCCGCGAAGGAACAGCTGTACATCACGTTGTGGGACTCCGCCGATCCGGCGGGGCTGCTGCACAGCCTGGGCGATTCCGGCCTGCTGACCGTCTAAAATCTGAACGGACCCGCCAGACTTACGAATTCGCTGCCGGCTGCGCCGAATCTTTGACCGGCGGAGTGTATCCGGCAACGATGGTGCGAACCGACGACGCGGAGGTAAGACGAACACATGCTTGACATCAGCGCCTGGACATGGGGTGCGACGGTTGCTGTGATCATCGCCCTACTCGCGGTGGACCTCACCGCCGCAGCGCTAAGGCCCCACCGCGTCGGGTTCCGTGAGGCCACCGCATGGTCGGTGTTCTACATCATGGTCGCGATCGCTTTCGGGGTGTGGTTCGCCGCGACCTACGGCGGCGACTTCGGCACGCAGTACTTCGCCGGCTACATCGTCGAGAAGAGCCTGTCGGTCGACAACCTGTTCGTGTTCGTGATCATCATGGCGACATTCGCGGTGCCCGAAGAGCATCAGCACAAGGTGTTGACCTTCGGCATCATCCTGGCGCTGATCATGCGGGCGATCTTCATCATTGTCGGCGCGGCGCTGCTGTCGATGTTCTCGTTCATGTTCCTGCTGTTCGGTGTCCTGCTGGTCTATACGGCCGTACAGCTGTTCCGGCATCGCGATGAAGACCCTGACGTCGAGAACAACATCGTGGTCCGGGCCACCCGTCGCTTCCTTCCTGTCGCTGAGGAATACGACGGCGGCAAGCTGGTCACCCGGGTGGACGGAAAGCGGATGTTTACCCCGTTGGTGGCGGTGCTCATCGCGATCGGCAGCGTGGACCTGCTGTTCGCCCTGGACTCGATCCCCGCGGTCTTCGGTATCACCGCCGAGCCCTACATCGTGTTCACCGCCAACGCGTTCGCGCTGCTGGGCTTGCGGGCGCTGTTCTTTCTCGTCAAGGGCCTGCTCGATCGGCTGGTGTACCTGTCGACCGGACTGTCGATCATCCTGGCGTTCATCGGCGTCAAGCTGATGCTGCACTGGGCCCACGTCGACATCGACCCACGTGTACCCGAGATCAACACCTACCTCAGTCTGGTCGTGATCCTGGTGATCCTCGCGGTCGTGACGGTCGCCAGCCTGATCAAAACCCGCCGCGACCCGACGGCCACGGCCCATGCGGGTTCACTGCGCGCAACCCGAGACGACGACGACGATCTCTGAGACGGACGGGTCTTCCCACGATAAGAGACCGGGCGTTTCGGTACGGTCGGGGGAACTTCGCCGCAACAGACTGGAATCGCCGTGACTAGACCGATGGATCAACTGGGTCGAGTGCTGGCCAGGACGCAGGAGGGGCTCAAGGGCCGCGATCCGGAATTCATCCGCGCGATGTTGCCACGGTTCTGGCTGGCCGCCCAGGTGTACTTCCGGGCCGAGGTGAACGGGTTCGAGAACGTCCCCGACGAGCCGGTGCTGTTCGTCGGGAACCACAGTGGCGGAGCCAACATCCCCGACACGTTCGTCTTCACCCTCGCCTACCACACCTACTTCACCGTGGAGGGCCGCCCGCTGATCGCGCTGGCCCACGAGATCGTCGTAGGTATGCCGGTGATCGGTGACATGGCCCGCAAGTTCGGAATGGTGAAAGCCGGACGTACAGTCGCCGCGGATCTCCTGCAAGAAGGCGCCAACGTGCTGGTCTACCCGGGGGGTGACGTGGAGGCGTTGCGGCCCTGGACGGACCGCAACAAGATCGTCTTCGACGGTCGGAAGGGCTTCCTGAAACTGGCCCACGCGCAGCGGGTCAAGATCGTCCCGGTCGTCGCGACCGGCGGGCAGGAGACATTCTTCGTCTTCAACGACGGGCGCAGAATCGCCAAACTGCTGCGCTTTGACAAGTTGCTCCGGGTGAAGACACTGCCGCTCAGTCTGAGCTTCCCGTGGGGTCTGTTACCCGGAGATCTTCCGCACATCCCGTTCCCGGCGAAGATACGCATTCAGGTGCTGCCGCCGATCGACCTGCACGAGCGCTTCGGCGACGACCCGGACTGGGATCAGGTCTACGGGTACGTGACCTCGGTGATGCAGGTGGCGCTCTCGGACCTGGCCGCCAAAACCGTCATCCCGGTGCTGGGCTGATGGGCACGGTCACCAGATCGACGCTGGTCCACGCCGGCGTCGAGGAGGTCGTGAAGGTGGCGACCGACCCCAGTGTGGTCTTCCCGATCATGGGTGCCTTCGGCAGGTTCGAGTGCATCGATCGACTCCCCGACGGCTCCCAGGAGTGGGACCTCTTTCTCGATCTGGGGACGATCCATGCGGGTGGCCGGGTGCTGGTCGGGGCGCCGTCCGAGCACTCCCTGGTCTGGCAATCCGTGCGGGGCATTCAGCACAGCGCACACATCGAGGTCTCACCGGTAGCCGATGGTGCGACGGTGACCATGACGATCTCCGTCCAGTTCGCCGGCAGACTGCTCGCGGGGTGGGCCACCGGCCTGCTGGCCGACGGAATCCTGGCCAGGCACATAGAAGCCGGGTTGCAACAGATGCGACACCGCATCGAATACGGCCGCTGAAAAAGCAGCTGCCGGGCGCCATCAACACGCTCGCGTGAGGACCGACAGCCTCGACCAACGCCGCACGCTTGCCGTTCTGGTGGGCGCGCAGATTTTCAGCGGTGCCGGGTTGGCTGCCGGTGTGACTGTGGGCGCGTTGCTGGCCCAGGACATGCTCGACACCACCGCCTGGGCCGGCCTGCCCAGTGCGTTGTTCACGATCGGCTCGGCCGCAGCGGCGGTGGCGATCGGAGGCATCTCGCAGCGGGCCGGCCGTCGCGCCGGTCTGGCCCTTGGGTACGCGACCGGGGCGCTGGGAAGTCTCGCAGTGGTCGCCGCCGCCGTCCTGGACAACGTCGCGTTGTTGTTCGTCGGTTTGTTCATCTACGGCGCCGGTACCGCGGCCAACCTTCAAGCCCGCTACGCCGGAGCCGACCTGGCGCGCCCACACCGCCGTGGGCGCGCCATCAGCACGGTCCTCGTCGCCACCACCGTGGGTGCGGTGGCGGGTCCTAATCTGGTCACCGTCATGGGCGGGTTGGCGACCGACTGGGGAATCCCCCGGCTGGCAGGGCCATTCATCCTGTCGGCTGCCGCCTATGCCCTTGCCGCAGTCCTTCTTTGGGTGATGCTCCGGCCGGATCCCCTGCTGCTGGCGCGCGCGCTCGCTTGCGGTGACGCCAGCGGCGACGCCAGCGGTGACGCCCATTCCGGCCCCCTTGAACCGCCGCGGAGTGGATCCGAAACCGTCGCACTGGGCGCAGCGATCATGATCGTCACCCAGTTCGTGATGGTCGCGATCATGACGATGACACCGGTGCACATGCAGCATCACGGTCACGGTCTCGGTGCGGCCGGCGTGGTAATCGCAGTCCATATCGGTGCCATGTACCTGCCCTCGCCGCTGACAGGTCTGCTGGTCGACAAGGTTGGCGCCCGGACGGTCGGAGCCGCAGCATCTTTGACCCTGCTCGCCGCCGGCCTGACCGCCGCACTCGTGCCGGATGCGTCGATCGTCGGACTCACGGTGGCCCTGGCGCTGCTCGGACTGGGCTGGAACCTCGGACTGATCAGCGGCACCGCGATCGTCACCGATGCCACTCCCCTGGCCAGTCGTGCACGCACACAGGGCATCGTCGATTTGTTCGTCGCCGTCGCCGGCGCGGTGGGCGGCCTGTCATCGGGTGTCATCGTGGCTGCCGCGGGCTTCGGCTTCCTGGCCGGTGCGGGCAGCATCGCCGCACTGAGCATGTTCGCGGGCCTACTCCTCGGACGTAAAACCGGATATCCCCGGCGCTGAGGAGTTCTACTTCCGAGCTAGGCCGCCAACAATCTCTCGCTCTATCAACGCGATGGTCCGTTTGAGCTCACCGACCATCCAGTTGTCGCTGCGGCTCGCGTACTTCTCGACCAACGCCGTGTAGTACCAAAGATGGTCACTTGGGTTGTTCTGAGTGAACCTTTCCCACAGCGACGGGCCTTCGTTGCGAAGGTCCCGCAGAATGGCTCGCGCGTTGTCGAGTTTGTCGGCGAGCGAGACCAGGATGGTTTCTTTCGAGACGGTGGCAAGGTGCTCGATGTAGCTCTCTTTGCGCGCGCGCCAGGGCGGTTTGGGATCCTCGTCAGTGTCGCTGCACTCGTGGACAATCCTGGCGACGTCCTCCCCGAAGCGGGACTCGATCTCAGCGAGGGTGTCGGCGCCGCCTTGATCCTCGACGGCATCGTGCAGAAGGGCTGCTATCGCTTGCGTTTCGGTTCCTCCCGCCTCGATAACAAGCGCACTGACCGACAGCAGATGCCCGACGTAGGGGATGTCACCGCCCTTGCGGACCTGGGTGTTGTGCAGCTCCGCGGCGTAGGTGAGCGCTTCAGTGAACCTGGAGGTCAAGCGGGGTGAGTCCGTCGATTGCGGCATGGGATTCTCCTGTGTTGTTGTGAAGGCAGGCGTGGCGGCCGTCATGCTGCGGACCGGCGGTCGTAGCGGCCGTTCACCAGTGCTGACACCGATGATCGCTGCCACAGTCGGCCCTGTGCAGTTCGATGGCCTGTGGTGTTGAGCAGCTTTGCGGCTTCGGTCTGGGTGAGTCCGCATTCGTGGACGAGCCAGCCGGCAAACAGTTTGAGGGCGGGACGTCTTTGCGACCATTGCGCCGTGGTGGCCGGCAACTCCGGGTACGGGCCGAAGTCTGCCTTGATGAGCTCCAGTACGTCGCCTGGCTGCTCGCCAGAGCGTTGCGTCGGGGGCAAAGCCGCTCGACCTTGACCGGACTGGAGAGCCTGTTCGACCTCGTCGCTGAGGGTCCGCAGTCCTGCGGCTGCGATGGCGGCGTGGTCGAGATCGTCGACAGCGCGGACTTCCCTGCGTAGCGCAACGTCAATTTCGTGTATCCCCCCGGCCAGCGGGCACGGCCATAGGTTCGGTCCCAGAACCAGATTGAGGCCGTGACGTTGAAGCACCAGGCTGAGCCGACGGATGTGCTCCTCGCGGCGGAGATCTTCGTGTGGGAAGGGCACCCAGATGTCGGTCCGCATCGCCAGGGCCCTGCTCAGTGCGGCTACGACGGCGTCGACCTGGCCGAGGTCGTCCTGCGAGCTGGGTACGCCCGCCTCGAAGGTATGGACCTCGGCGATGCTGGCGCTGTGCTCGGCGGCCTTGCCTGCCAGCATTTCGACGCGCTGACCGGTGTCCTCGTCGCCGAGGACGATGACGGCCCTGCCGGCGTACGGAAAACTTGTCATCTTTCGTCCCTTCAGTCGGTTCGGGCTGGTGTTTCTTGGCCCTCTGGTTGAAGTCGCCGCAGGCGTGCCTCGTGGTCTCGCTTTAGAGCAATTATAGCGCTAAATACTTTTCGCGCATTCTTTGCGCTAATTAATCTCCGTTAAGGCCAGGGTAGCGGTCGTGTCCGACAAGTTTTGCTGGACAAGGCCGGGGCTAGCGGGCAGGCCCACCAACGGCGGGTGTCGACGCGCCCGTATCCCATTCCGCCTCTTGGGTTGGCCGCACTGCGGTCTGACCGTCATGGACTTCTCCACCACCTCAGCCATGATGGGCAACGCGCCGTCGGCCCCGTGCCGATGATTGAGCAGGGTCGCTTGACCGTGAAGCCAGAAACGGATGCACACTGGATGTCATCGAAGGGGATGGTGATGGCGCGCTACGTGACAAAGGTGAGAACCGCGAGGAC
>Ga0210003_1002975_pt1 | contig 14036 bp, 10 predicted proteins | sample LantaG_FD_182804 | JGI IMG/M metagenome (GOLD analysis project Ga0210003, IMG submission 182804) | Deep subsurface microbial communities from Baltic Sea to uncover new lineages of life (NeLLi) - Landsort_02402 metaG (SPAdes) (version 2) | ecosystem: Environmental > Aquatic > Marine > Oceanic >... | reverse complement strand
AAAAAAAAAAACTCACTTTCTTTTTTCCCCTCCCTCCCCTTTTCTCTTCTTCCTTCCTTCTCTCTCTCTCTCTCTCTCTCTCTCTCTCTCTCTCTCTCTCTTTCTCTCTCTCTCTCCTCTTCTTCCGTATCTCTCTCCTCCCCCCTCCTCCCTCTTTTTTCACTAAACGCTTCAAACCGTTCACGCACCAGGGCCTACATCAAGGCCGCCTGGCGCATGCTCTGGGCCCGCGTCTTCTTCTGCTTCTCCCGCGTCACCTTCAAGGCCACGGCCAAAGGCAAAGGAAGGCTCGCCGTCTCGATCGCGGGCGACGTCTGGCTGCACGCGCTGCTCTTCACGGTCCTCGCGGTGTCCGTCGGCGTCGCCGTCTGGCAGCTGGTCGCGGGCGCCGACCCCCTGTCCCCGCTGCTCATCTCGGTGCTGTGGGCGACGTACGCGGCCGTGCCCCCGGCCCTGCTGCTCCTGTACGCCATGCTGGGCCCGGGGCTCGCCCTCGCCGTCGCGTGCAAGTTCTGCATGCTGCTCTCGACGGGGGCCTCCGTCGCCGCCGTGGGCCTCCTGTGGGCGATCGGGGATTTCACGCCGCAGCAGGGGACGGGGGGCGTCATCAACAGCCGGACCATCGGGCTGGTGTTCAGGAGCTTTGGGAAGAAGGTGTCGCAGACGCTCGCGCCTCCGCCGGCGACGGCGGGGTGAAAAAAGCTGGGAGAGGGAAGCTCTTCCCCCCCCCCCCATCCCTGTTCGTCTCCTCCGTCCCCCCCCCCCCCCCCCCCCCCCCTCCCCACCCCCCTCGCCCCCTCTTTTTTTTCTTTCTCCTTCTCTTTCGTTGTTGTACTAGCGATCAAGTCACGCGCGCCACACTCCCACTCGCGAAGGGTTTCTTTTCCGTTTTTGTCTTTTATGACTCTGTGATTCCCCCACAAAAAAAGAAAAAGAAAATATTTGGAAGAAGAGGCCGAGGTCGAGGGGTTCGAGAAGAAGAAAATCCTTTGGAAGAAGAAGAAAATCCTAGAAAATAACGCTCTCTCTCACTTTGCTTTTGCTTTTTTCTTTCGCCTTTCTGGTGCTGGGAGAGCACCTTCCTTTCTTTTCTTTTTGATAACAGGAGAGCCCATGGCCCTCCACGCACGAGCGTGGAGGGCCGTCATCGTGCTGGCGCTGGCGGCGTGGTGCTCGTTGGCAGGTGTGTCTTCTGCTTCCGTCGAGCATTTTTCCGTCGACGCTTTCCGCATCTCTCTCTCTCTTTCTCTCTCTCTCTCGAGAAGATCGAAACCTCCTTCTATCTCTCTCTCTCTCTCGTTCTCTCTCCTGCTGCCCCTCTCCCTTTCTCTTTTCCAGAGCAATGGCTCCACTCGCAAGCGGTCTCTCCACAACAGCAGCAACGCTCACATCGAAATCCATTGCCCTTCTCCTGAAAAAAACAATAAACAGCAGGTGTCGCCGCCGTCGACGCTCAACAAGTCGAAGCTCCGTCGCCAGCGCCGCCGTCGGCCGAACAACCGAACAATTCCGGGCCGTCCATCTGGGAGGCGCTCTCGAGCCCCGTCGACCCGGCCCCTCCTCCCGCTCCCTCCCAGGGACCCGGAGCAGGGACGCGGATTGGATCCATCATCTGCAGCAGCGACGTGGCCGATGTGTGGAGGCAGCAGGTGAGTTGACGGAACGAGGAGAAGAAAGATCAAGAAGAGGAATCGAGAGGGAATCGAAGCACTTCGGCGCTTGCGCGCTCTCGGCCCTCGTCGGCCAGGAAGGGGGAAAAAAACTCACCCCCACCCCTCCCAAACGAAAAAAAAACCGTCGAAACGACACAGTCCGGCGTCTGGGACCTCCTCTACGGCAACCTCGACGAAGCCTCCGTCGCCGAGCACGGCGGCGGCAGCGGCGGCGGCGGCGGCTTCTCGGCCTCGGGGAAGAATCATGCCCTCGCCGACCCGTCGCGCTACCCGTACTCCGCGGTCGGCGCCCTCTTCGCCTACAGGGAGACGGACCCGCTCTCCGGGAGCCCGCGCGCGCCACCGCCGGCGTCGTCAGCGCCGAGGCCGGGGTCGCTCGCGGCCCTGCTCGGCTTCCTCTCGGGCGGGCTCAGCGGCGCCGGCGGCGGCGCCGAGGCGGCGCGCGCGGCGCCGGCGCTGGCCTGCACCGGCGCGCTCGTCTCCCCCCGCCACGTCCTCACGGCGGCCTCGTGCGTCTCGCGCCCCTCCTACGACCTGACCTGGACGCCCGCGGAGGCGGCGGCCGCGGGGGCGGGGGGGCCGGCGTCGGGCCTGGCCTCCTCGTGGGGCGACTTCGAGTTCGTCCCGAACCTCTACGGGGAGTGCTCCCGCGCGGGCGGGACGCGGGTGCTGCGCGCGCGCGTGCCCACGGAGTGGAGCGACTGGGTCGACGCCTTCGTCGCCTCGGCCGCCGCCGCCGGCTCGGGCTCGGGCTCGGGCTCGGGCTCGGGCGCGAACGCCTCCTCGGGCGCCTCGGCCCCCTCCCCCGGCGCCGCCGCGGCGGCGGCGGCGGCGGCGACGGCGGCCTCGCTGCGCGGGTCCCTGGTGGACTCCAACTGGGCGCTGCTCACGCTCGAGGAGGACGCCCCGGGCAGCCCCGGGTTCTTCGCGCTGGGGCCGCAGCCCTCGGCCGCCGAGGCCGCGGCGTGGCTCTCGCGGGCGGGGGAGGCGAGGAGCAAGGGCAAGCCCCCGCCGCCGCCGCCGGCGGCGCGCCTGCCCGCGCCGGGCAGCAACCTTTCCCGGGTCGCGTACGGCGGGCCAGACGCGATGGCCGCGAGCACGCCCACGTTCTCCAACTGCCCTCTGCTCGACGAGGTCGCCGGAGCGGCGGCAGCAGCTGCTCCAGCGGAAAAGGGCGGCGCGAGGGGCAAGGGCAGCAACGGCAAGAGCGACGGGAAGAAACCCTCTGCCGCTCCCTCTTCTTCCTCCTCCTCCTCTTCCTCCGACGCTTCTTCCCCTGCCCTCGTCGTGGGCTGCTCAATGTACATGGGCACGCGAGGAGCGCCGCTGTGGCAGACCCCCCCCTCGAGGCAGGAGAGGGCCGCCGCCCTCGCCGCGGCGTCCCCTCCCCCGCCCTCGAAGAAGCAAGGAGCAGCAGCAGGCGCGGAGAAGAAAGGCGGCGGCGACCCCGCCGTCACGCTGCCCGAGCCCTTCGCCGCCAACCCCTCCTCCCGCTCCATCCTCGGCGTCCAGGCCGCGTCGCTCGACTACTGGCACGCCTACCACGCGCTCGACGCCCCCGGCGCGGCCAACCACCTGCGCAGCGTCGCCCCCGCGCTGTCGCTGTCGGAGCAGGCCGCGCAGGGCCTCGCCGCGGCGGTGACGCCCGAGGTCGCGCGGAGGCTGCGGGCGTGGATGGCGGAGGACGGCGTGACCGCGAGGGAGCTGTCGGAGGACGCGGGGCCCGCCCGAGAGCGGCCCGGGGCCGTGGCGGACCCGAGGCCGCCGCTGCTGGGCGGGGCGGCGACCGCCGCCGCCGCCGCCGCGGGGCCCCGGGCCTCCCCGGCGCCCCGCGGCGCGACGGCGGAGCCCGCTGCCCCGAGGAAGGGGCCCGTACCGACGATCCCCAACCTCGACGCGGCGGACCGCGGCAGGAGGGCGACGAGGGCGCCCGGTGCCTCGGCCGTGTCGATCGTGGCGTCGGTGGCGCAGCCCGGGGGGACGACGGCGGCGGCCGCGACGGCCGCGGCGGCGGCGGCGGCGGCGGAGACCGGGCGGAGCGGCGGCGGCGGCTCCGCTCCGGCCCCGGCTCCTCGCTCTCATTCTTCCTCCGCCGGGGAGGCGCCTCCGTCCTTCGACTGGTCCTTCATCGACGCCTGCCCCCTGCTGCCCCCCCCGGGACCGGGCCCTCCGAACCGAACGCGGCTCGCGGTCGAGGACGCCCCCGCCGGCGCCGAGGCGGGGGCGACGTCCGGCAGGGCGGGCATCGACGACCCGCCGCTCTTCAGCCGGCACGTCCCGCTCGGCACGGCGCAGGCGCGCCAGTTCCCGTTCTCTGCCACGGGGCTGCTGCGCGGATACCGCAACGCGACCGCCGCGGGCGACGCCGCGGCGGCCGTGGCCAACGACGCCTCCGCCGCCGCCCCGCTCGGCGGCGCGCCGCCGCTGACGCCGCCGCACGACCTCAACTGCGGCGCCGCGCTGGTCGGCCCGCGCCACGTGCTGACCGCCCACCACTGCGTCTTCAACGCCACCGGCAGGCGCGTTCGGGACCCGCTGTCGCTGGTGTTCTACCCGGTCGCGTCGGCCGGGTGCGGGACCGGCTTGAAGGGCGGGAGCGGGAGCGACGGGAGCGGGAGCGGCAACGATGGGACGCGCCCGGCGCGCGTCGTCTCGCTGCGCGCGCTGCCGGCGCCGCAGGGCTGCCTCGAGGACCTGCCCTCGGACGCGGCGGTCTCTGCCGAGAAGGCCGAGTCCCAGGCCTGTGCCGGGCTGCTCTCGAGCGACTACGCGCTGCTGGAGCTCGACGGCGACATCGGGGACGAGCTGGGCTTCTTCGCGCTGGGGCCCTCGCCCGCGAAGAAGGGCGGCGAGCGAGGGGGCGGCGGCAGGAGCGGCGGCCTCCCCGCGGTCAACTCGACGCTGACGGCGCTCGGCTTCGGCGCCGCGTCCCCGGAGACGGGGCTCAAGGTGCCCTCGCTCTCGGCGTGCACCGTGCTGCCGACGGACGCCGTGAGACGGGCGCAGAAGGCCGGCGGCGGGGCGCGCGGGAGGGCTGCTGCTGCTGCAGCGGCTCCCTCGGCGGCGAAAAAGGGCGGCGCGCCGGCGGCGCCCTCCCCTTCTCCTTCCCTCGAGGCCGCCCTCGCCGCCGAGGCCGCGATCGGCGACGGCCACATCCTCTACACGGGATGCGCGGTGACCCCCGGGGACTCGGGGGGCCCCCTCTGGCTCACCGTCCCCGGCGACGAGAGGAAGGGCGGCGGCGGCGGCGAGTCCCCGGCGCCGCCGCCCGAGCGCCGGCTCGTCGGCGTCGCCTCGACGGTGCAGACCGTCTGGGCCGCCGTCTCGCGCGCCGACCCCCTAGACAGGTCCGACTGGCTCGCCGCGTGGAGGGACACGTTCGGCAGCTCCGACGCCCTGCAGAGCAGCGCGGTCGCGATCGACGAGGCGGTCGCGAAGAGGCTGCGCGGGTGGATGGCCGACGACGGCGTCGCCGAGGCGAGGCTGCGCGGCGCAGGCAGAGCGCCGCCGCCGCGGCGGGCGGCGGGCGGGGGGGGGGGCGCCCCCTCCTCCGGCGCCTCTGCCGCCTCTGCTTCCGCTGCTCCGTCTCCCGCTCCCGCTCCGCCTGCTCCTCCATCGAAGCCTTTGGCGGCTGTCGCGACGGCTTCGGCGGCCGTAGGCCCACTCCCGGCGCCTTGAGGAGAAGGAAGAAGAAGAAGAAGAGAGATAAGGAAAAATAGCTCTCTCTCTCGCGCGCGCTCGCGCTCGCAGAACCAAAAAAATACCCAACCCCCCAAAACCAAAGTTTTCTAAACAAAACCAATTCAAAATTCGTCTCCTCTCCTGCTTTCAGTCCCCTTCCGAAAACACTTATGCACGCAACCCTCAGACATCCCCGCTTCTATTGCTTCTCTTTATCTCTATCGCTTTTCTCTGTCTGTCCTGTTGCTTCCGCTTTTGTTTTCATTTTTGCCGCGCCAGCCTTCAAATTTTCAACTTTGAAGAAGAAACCACAGAACTCCGTCACCCAGCTAGCTTTCTATTTTCTTCTGTGTATGAGCGACGATGAAAATCAACAAAAAAAAGCCTTGATTGTCCGACGAAATGGAGGAAAGAATGAGAGGAGCAAGGGAGAGGGGAGCGGTGAGGGTTCGAGAAGAGAGAGCTCAGGGGAGAGAGAGAAGAGGGAGTGTCGTTTTTCTTTTTTTCTTCGTCCTCGCTCTCTTCCATTGTTTTGATCTTGCTTTCAATTTATTCTTCTCTTCGAGGGAAAAAGAGAGGGAACACCATGGCTCGCTCCTCGGACAAGCCCCCCGCGCGCTCCGAAGCCCTGGCTCAGATCGCCGCCGTCGCGGCATTGGCCTGCGCGTGCGTGCTCGCGGTGTCCGTGCGCCTGTTCTCCGTCGTCAAGTATGAGAGTGTCATCCACGAGTTCGACCCCTACTTCAACTTTCGTGAGTTTTGTGGTGGCGGCTGCTTTTTTTTATTCTCTGAGACGCGCGGCTCTTGGAGAATTTCTCTCTGCTCCCGGCGGAGGAAGGGAGAAGAGAGAGGGAGAGAGGGAGCGATGGGAGAGAACCGAAAAGGCGCGCCAAGAGAAAGGAATTGAGTTGAGAGGGATCGCGCGAGCGGGCGAGAAGCGCTCTTGCTCCTCTCCTCTCGCCTCGTCTCCTTTCCCTTTCTTTTGCTCTTCCGTGTGCTCCGAGATCGAGCTGCTGTGGCGAAGGATTGGGCCTCGTCTGCGAATTGCGCGTCGAGAATCGACGTCTGCGAATAGCGCTTCGCTCGAGGATGAGAAACGAGAACTCGAAACGATCTCATGCTTTTTTTCTTTTCTTCGATCGCTCCTTTTCCCGAAAAAAAAACAGGTGTGACCAAGTTCCTCTCTAAGACGTCGCTCTACCGCCTCTGGGACTGGTTCGACGATCAGACGTGGTACCCTCTCGGCCGCGTCGTTGGAGGGACGGTGTACCCGGTGAGGAAGAGGGGGGGGAGGGGGGGAATTGAGAGAGAGAGAGTTTGAGAGAGAAGAAGGAGAAAAACAGAGGAAGATGATGGTCGACGAGTCCCTTTCCTCTCGCTCGCCTCTCTCGCCCTCATCACACAAACAAAAAAACTCGAAAAAACTTCCAGGGCCTGATCTGGACCGCCGGCACGATGTACCGCCTCCTCCACTTCCTCAACCTCCCCGTCGACGTCCAGGAGGTCTGCGTCTTCACCGCGCCGCTCTTCTCGGCCCTCACGGCGCTCAGCGCGTACGCGCTGGCCAGCGAGGTCCGCGGCCGCGGCCCGGGGCTCGTCGCGGCGAGCTTGGCCGCGGTCGTGCCGTCGTACGTGTCACGCTCCGTCGCAGGGAGCTATGACAACGAGGGGGTGGCGATCTTCGCGCTCGTGACCGTGTTCTGGCTCTACGTGAAGACGCTCAAGGTGAGAGCAGAGAGAGAGAGAGGTTGGGAGAAGGGGAGGACGAGGAAAGCTCGAGCGCGCGGGGCGCGCGAGAAGAGGAAGAGAAAACGCACAGGGCTGTTCCCTCACCTCGTTTTGTCTCGCTTTCTCTCCGATCCCACCACCGCCGCCACCACCAACACCGAAAAAACGAAAAACGCAGACGGGCTCCCTCGGCTGGGCCGCGGCGCTCTCGCTGTCCTACCTCTACATGGTGGCGTCGTGGGGGGGGTACACCTTCATCATCAACCTCCTGCCGATCCATTGCCTCGCCTGCGTGCTCTCGGGGAGGCTGACCCCGAGGCTCTACGTGGCGTACGCGCCCCTCGTTGCGATCGGCACCCTGGAGGCCGCGTCGATCCCGGTCGTGGGCTTCAACGCCGTGCTGATGAGCGAGCACTTCGGCTCCTTCCTCGCGTTCGCGGCGCTGCACGCGGCGCTGGCCGGCCGCGCGGCCAAGTACCTGCTGCCGCCGCGGGTGTTCGACGCAGCTCTGAGGCTCGGGGTCGCCGCGGGCGCGTGCTGCGGCGCTGCCGCGGTGGCCGCCGTCGTCGGGTACGTGGCCGCGAGCCCGACGTTCGGGTGGACGGGGAGGAGCTTGTCTCTGGTGAGTGACTTTTTTTCGTTGGAAAAATTTCACTTTTTTCCCCTTTTCCTTTTTTTCTCACGGAAAAAAAACTTCAAAAAAATATCAAAAAAACCGATCTACTTCATCAGCTCGACCCGACCTACGCCTCCAAGCACATCCCGATCATCGCCTCCGTGTCCGAGCACCAGCCCACGACCTGGAGCTCCTACTTCACCGACCTGCACGCTGCGGCGCTGCTCGCGCCGGCGGGCCTCGTCGCGTGCTTCCTGATCGGCGAGCTCGACGACGCCGCGCTGTTCCTCGTGCTCTACGGCGTCACGAGTGTCTACTTCAGCGGCGTCATGGTGCGCCTGATGCTGGTGCTCGCGCCCGCCGCGTGCGTGCTGGCGGGGCTGGGCCTGTCGGGCGTGATCGATTCGCTGTGCGCGTCGCTGAAGACCGCGGCGTTAGGTGGCGGCGGCGGGAGCGGCGGCGAGGGGGCCCCGGCAGAGGAGGCGGCCGCGCCCTCCCCCGCCTCAAAGCCGACGTCGTCGCGCTCCAGGCCTTCGACTGCAGCCTCCTCCTCTTCTCCGGGCTTCCTCCCGAAGATCTCCGCGGTCAAGCGCGCCCTCCCCTCCGACGTCGCAGCTGCGGCCCTCGCGGCCGTCGCGGCCGTGCTCGTCGCGTTCCTGTTCCACTCGGCGTTCGTCGCCGCCGAGATGTACTCGGCGCCGTCGATCGTGATGCAGTCGCGCGGCAATGATGGGACCTTGCACGTCTTCGACGACTTCCGCGAGGCGTATGGCTGGCTCAGGCACAACACCCCGCGGGACGCAAAGGTGGCGTCGTGGTGGGACTACGGGTACCAGACGACGGCGATGGCGGACAGGGTGAGTTAATTTTTTTGTCGAGGTCGAAAAAGCTGTCGAGAAGGGGGAAAAAACTCATCCTCCCCTCCCTCTCTTTTTTCAAAAACAAAAAAACATTTGTTTTTTTATAGGCCGTCATCGTCGACAACAACACGTGGAATAACACCCACATCGCGACCGTCGGCAGGGCGATGTCCCTCTCCGAGAAGAAGGGCTGGGCCGTGTACAGGTCGCTGGACGTCTCGTACGTCTTCGTGGTCTTCGGGGGCTACATCGGTAAGGAGTTCATTTTGTTTTCTTTCTTTCTCTTTCTCCGGGCTCGAGGTGTCGCACGATGCAGAAAAAAGCTCACTCTTAAACGCCCTTCTCCCCCGCTCTCTCCCTCGCCTGACTCTTTTATCTCTTCTGAAAACAGGCTACCCCTCCGACGACATCAACAAGTTCTTGGTGAGAGAGCTGAGCTGAGTTCCGCCTTTCCCACTTTCCTTTTCGGGGAGAGGAGGCTTGAGACAAACAGAGACGAAGAAAAAAAAACTCCTTGAAGAAGAAGAACTCACCTTTCTCGCCCCCCCCTTTTCTCTCTTTCTCCTCCAAACCCAAATAACAACGTCGAAAACGAAAAACAGTGGATGGTCCGCATCGGCGGCGGGGAGTTTCCCGGGATCCGCGAGGACGACTACATGGGCGAGGAGGGGCAGTACCGGGTCGACTCGGGCGCATCGCGCACGATGCTCAACTCGCTGATGTACAAGCTCTCCTACTACCGCTTCGCCGACGCCGCCGGGGCCGCCTTCGGGCGCAGGGGCTACGACCGCGTGCGCAACGCCGAGATCGGCGAGAGCGAGTTCTCCCTCAAGTACTTCGAGGAGGTCTTCACGTCGCAGCACTGGCTGATGCGGGTCTACCGCGTCCGCGACCCCTCCGAGCTCGAGCCGGCGTACGTGGCGACGGCCGCCGCCGCCTTCTCTCCCGCTTCGTCCGGCTCTTCTTCCGCTGCCTCTGCGAGCGGGATCATCGGCGGGGGCAGGCTTCCCAACCCCAGGAGGCGCAAGGGAGGGGAGAGGCCGAGGGCGAAGGGGAAGCCGCTGTTGGAGAGCGGGGCGCCGCCGAAGAGGTAGAAAGAAAAGACGCCCCCCCCCCCTCTTTCTTCCTTTGGTTTTTGTTTTTGTTTTTGATTCTTGCTTCAAGGCGATGCAGCGTGAGAGATCGAGAGAGACTGATGCTTTGGAGAGTATAGACGCAGGGAGAGAAGGAAGAGAGGGCTTTGTAGTCGAATGAAAAAAAACTCTCCTCCTTATGGATTTACTTTTCTTCAAAAGTTCTTCTCGTTTTATTTTTTCACACGCCCGAAAAAAAAAGGCAAACAAAGCGAGAAAGCTGCAACAACGACGGACTTTTTCAAGCTTCACAAAGCAACTCAAGAGACAGCGGGGTAGAGGATGTCGTAGTGGCCGGGCCTGTACAGCAGCACGACGCGCGGGGGCGCCTGCGCCCCCTCCGGGACAAAGTCGTGGTGGTTCGGGTTCCCTCCTCCTCCTCCTCCTCCGCCGCCGCTGCCTCCTCCTCCCTCTTCTTCCTCGGATCGGTCGAGGTATTCCACCCTCACCGCCACGCCCAGCGCGTCCGTGAGGGCCACGATGTGGACGTGGTCGCTCTCGCAGCCCATCGGCTCAACGCGGCGGGCGCAGAAGGACGGCACGTCCGTTATCCTGTCATCGTCATCGTCGCCGAGCACAAACGGCGCGAAGTGGTCGGCGCGGGAGCGCAGCTCGGCCGAGGCGAGCAGCCGCAGCAGCATCACGCCCATGTCCGCGAGCCCACCTGAGTCCGCGCCTGTGGCCGCCTCGAGCTCCTGGAGGGTCAGGGGCTCTCCGACGGTGCTCCCGGGGGCGACGCCAATGCGGTTGAGCTGGTCGCACCAGGCCTCGAGCGCGTCCTCGAAGACGATCGCGTCGAAGCCGGCGTCGGTCATCTTCTTGGCCGACTGGCGGATGCGGGTGACGACCCTGTTTTTCGTTTAGAAAAGCGGGAGAGAGAGAATGAGAGAGAGAGAGAGAGAGAGAAAGGAAGGGAGAGAGAAAGGAAGGGAGAGAGAGGGAGAGGCGTTCTCGCGCGGTTGGTGTCGAGGTCGAGAGAGAGAGGGAAAGAAAAGGAAAAAGGAAAAAAAAACTTTCTCTCTTTTTCTCTTACCTGTTCCTCTCGGCCAGGTCCCTCCTCTCGAGGAGCCCCTCGGCGAGCGCGAACATGAACGACCGAAAGAAGCAGTTTCCGTCCCCTCGCGTGCGCCTGAGCGAGCTGTACCGCCTCGCCAGGGCCCCCGCTTTCGCGGCAAAGATCCTCGCGCCCTCGTTGGCGTACTCCTCCTGCAGCGCCGACAGCGGCTCCCTCTCGCCGATTAGCGCGGCCGAGCCCGCGATCTGCGCACGGATCGCGTTCTCCTGCGCGACGATGGCCTCGTCGGAGGGGCGCTCGAAGGCCGGGGCGGGGGCGGGGGCTGCCGCGGCTGCTGCTGCGCCTGCGGCGGCGGACGAGTCGGCGTCGTCGGCCGCGGCGGCGGCGGCGGTCTCCTGGTCGTCGGGAGCGGCGACGATGGCGCTCGTCGAGGCCGCTGGTGCCGCCGGAGTCGCTCCTCCCGCTCGCGCTCCCGCCGCTTCCCCCGCCAGGGCGAGCGTGGCCGCGTCCGCCTCTTCGACGGCCGCGAGCGCCGCGGCGATCTCGGCGTCGTTGGCGCAGGCGTCCATGGCCGTTGTTTAAGATGAGGAAGGGAGCACGAGAAAGAGAGAGAGAGAGAAAAGTGTTTTTGACGGGGCACCGTGCGCGAATCGGTTCGCAATGCCCCCCTCTCACTGTTCCAATTCTTCTCGTCGCCGCCCGCCTCCATCGAGAGCGCAGCAGCCCCGTCCCCCCTTCTTCGGTTCGCGGCGTATCCCCCATAATAACCATGTCGGCAGCCCCTTTGCGCCCGGCGAGGCTGCCCCTCAAGCAGCAGCGGCAGCAGCAGAGGAGCGCGCCGAGCGCAACGGCTCCGAACAGGGCGAACAATGCGGCTCGCCCCCGCCGCGATGCTTTTTCCGGTTTCGCCGCACTGTCTCTTCGGTAAGGCGCGCCCTTTCTGCACGCCATCTTTCTTCTCAGATTTCATCCCTGGGCGACGGAGCTCTCAGATGGGGACTGTCGCGCAGTGTGGGAAAAGGGGGCCAGCAGCAAGGAGAATGCGCGTTAGAGAGGGAAGATGAAGAGGAGTTTTTTTCCTCCCGCTCGAAAATCCTTCGCAGTGGGGTTTTCCCCCCCTTCGGTGTTCTCACTCTCTCTCTCTCTCTCTCTCTCTCACCTCTCGACGACCTCGACCCCTCTCTCCGAACAGCCACGCCGAGTCCGCCAAGGCCCCGCAGCAGCTCCCCCGAGCCGTCGTCCTCGTCCCTGCCGTCCACCGCCGCACCTCCGTCGCCACCCGCTCCTCTTCTTCGGCCTCTTTTGGAGATGCCAACGCGGCCGCGTCGTCGGACTCGGACGCCGACGACCTCGAGAACGACGCCGCCTTCAAAAGGGCGCGCTGGGGCACCTTTATCGCGATGTTCGTCGGCTACGGCGCGTTCTATCTGACGAGGAATTCGCTCGCGTTCACAGCTCCGGCCATGCTTGAGGACAAGAGCCTGGGCCTGACGCTCAAGGTGAGAAGAAGAGTGTTTTCCCTTTGTTTCAGTTTTTCTCCCCGACTTTTTTCGACTTCCTCCCCCCTCTTTTTTTCCCCCCCTCTCACCTCTCTCTCTCGAACAAACAAACAAAACCCAAAAAAACCTCCTTGCCTCCCTCTTTCCCTTCCCCGTTCGTCCAGTCCGTCGGCGCCCTCACCTCGGTGCTCCCCGTCATGTACGGCGTCTCCAAGTTCGCCTCCGGCGTCCTCGGCGCGCGGACGCACCCGACGCTGCTGCTCGGCGGCGGGCTCGCGGCGACGGCGCTGGCCAACCTCTGCGTCGGCGCGTCCTCCTCCTTCCCTCTATTCATGCTCTTCTGGGGCGTCAACGGGCTGCTCCAGGGCCTGGGAGCGCCCGCGTGCGCGCGCATCCTGACGTCGTGGTACCCCGAGGCGCTCAGGGGCACGTTCTGGGGCTTCTGGACCGCCTCGAACAACGTCGGCGGGTTCTTCGCGCCGGTGCTCGCCGGCTCGGCCGCGGCGGCGTGGGGGTGGCGGTGGGGGATGTTCGCCCCCGGGCTGGTCGCGATCGTGGCGAGCCTGTGGGTCTTCGCCTTTATGAAGGAGTCCCCGGAGTCGATGGGCTTCCCCGCCGTCGCCGGCCCCGTCAGGCTCTCCAAGGCCCAGAAAAAGGCGCAGAAGGAGGAGGCGGCGACCTCGGCGGCGGCGGCCTCGCCTGCGGCGGCGGCGGGTAAGGCGCCGGGGGCGGAGAAGCCCTCGATGATCCGGACCCTGCTCGACGACGTCCTCACCAACCCGCACATCTGGCTGCTCGCGATCGCCTACTTCTTCGTCTACGTCGTCAGGCAGGGCGTGACCTCGTGGTTCGTCTTCTACCTCAAGGAGCGCGGCGCGGCCAACCCCGCGGTCGCGGTGTCGGGCCTCGAGCTCGGCGGGCTCGTCGGGTCGCTCTCGTCCGGCGCCATCTCCGACGCGCTGCTGCGCCGCAACGAGGCGCGGACGAAGGCCAACCCCGGCCTCAAGCCGAGGGGCAACCTGGGCCTGCGCGTGCTCGTCGTCGTCGCCTACACGCTGCTGACCGCCGCCTTCCTTGGCGCGTTCGCCGCCGCGCCGGCCTCGACGCCGCCGGCGCTGCTCTGGCTCCTCGTCTCGGGCGTCGGCTTCGCCCTCTACGGCCCGCAGATGCTGATCGGCCTCTGCGGCGCCGAGGCCGTCCCGCGCCACGCCGTCTCGGCGGCGCTGGGCTTCCTCGGCTGGGTCAGCTACCTGGGCGCGGCCAACGCCGGCGTGCCGCTTGCCGCGCTGGTGGAGTCGCGCGGGTGGGGCGCCTACTTCGCCGCGCTGGCGGCCTGCTGCGGCATCGTGGTGCTGCTGATGGCGCCCATGATTCTGGCCCCGTCGTGGTCGCAGCGGGAGAGGGCGAGGGTGGCCGCGGAGCAGCTGGCTGCTGGCAAGGAGGCTTGAAGAGGGGGGGAGAGAGAGGGAAGAAAAAGTGTGGGGGAGAGAAAAGAGAGAGAGAGAGAGAGAGAGACAGAGAGAGAGAGAGAGAGAGAGAGGGAGAGAGAGAGAGAAAACAACAACGGAATGCAATCTTTTCTCGTCTTCTCTTCGGTTCTCATAAGCATTTCTGATCGATCTGGGGGGCGCGTGCGCGCGCGCGCGAGAGAGAGAGAGAGAGTCAACGTGTTATTTGGAGAAGAAATAGACAAACACAAAGCGTTCACAATAAAAAACAAAAACCAAAGAGCAAAAGAAAAATGCGCGCAAGCTCTTCCTCTCTCTTCTCCTTTCCTCTTCCCCCCCCCCCCCCCCCCCCCCCCCCCCCCCCCCCCCCCCCCCCCCCCCCC
>Ga0210003_1002974_pt1 | contig 14043 bp, 8 predicted proteins | sample LantaG_FD_182804 | JGI IMG/M metagenome (GOLD analysis project Ga0210003, IMG submission 182804) | Deep subsurface microbial communities from Baltic Sea to uncover new lineages of life (NeLLi) - Landsort_02402 metaG (SPAdes) (version 2) | ecosystem: Environmental > Aquatic > Marine > Oceanic >... | reverse complement strand
CCGCCGTCGCGAAAAACGCCCTGAAACACGGCCTTACTGCCCGCCAAGACGTAATCAAGGGTGAAAACCAGGCCGATTTCGACCTCTACCGCGACGAAATGCTCGACGAATTAGCCCCCGTCGGCCCGATGGAGACTATGTTAGCCAACCGCATCGTAAGCCTCTCCTGGCGTCTCAAACGCGCTGAACGAATCCAGAACCAGACCATCGACGCCCTCAACACCAAACGTCCCCCCGACCCGATACTAGCAAAACTCACCCAATCAATCATTGCCCAGTATGGCCCACCGGCGATCAATCCCGCCGCTCCAGACCCCAACCTCGTTCTCGGACGAATGGCCCTCAAGGACTTCTCAAATGCAAGGGTCCTCGAACACCTCTTATTGTATGAAAGGCGAATAGAGCACAGCCTCTACAGAACAATGCTCGAGCTTCAAAGGCTCACTCTTATCCGAAAATCCCACCTCGCAGACGCTACCCAGGAAGAACACGACCCCCAGAAAGAAGCCTGCCGTTTATCCCCCCGCGCGCACAAAACAACACCTTTTATGCAAAACAAAGCCAATTTGCCAACCCCTGCTAATGAACCTAACCCCAGCTCTAACAAGCACTTACGAACACAAACCACCCCTTCGCCCGCCAAAAAACAAAGCCAATCAAACCCAATTTCAAACCCACCGCCTCAACGGGCGCCCCTGACAGAGGCGGGCGATTTGCTTTCAAGCCGGCAGCGGGGAAGAAAATCCAAAAAAACACTTGACGCCGGACCTTCGGTTGTGATATAAACAGTAACGTGTGATGGGTGTATTTTTGGAGCTAATTAGGGTCGGCTGTATTTCGGCAGGAAAGCTCTGCACCGTCTGAGCTACCGAGTTGCTGTTGAGACAGTAACTTGGTGTTGTGATACGACCTGTAGGAGGTCGTGGTATGCAGGCAATGAATGGAGGTTTGTTGTCTATATGGAGGAAAAGGGTGGATTCTGAGCATGCGCGGGAGCAAAAACAAGGTTACTGAAACTGCCTTTTTCGTTCGCAGGTCTCCGGCATAGAAAGGAGTGTTTGTTGGTAAAGGCTTTTCGGTGCTTGTTGAAAACAACGAATGTGTCGTGCGTTTATTAACAGTTTGAAGGAGATAATGTTATGAACAGAAAAGTAATCCTTCTAACGTCGCTCGTTGTCCTGCTGAGTTGTTTCTCAGCGGCGAACGCAGGCTTTGAGCTAAAGTTCGACATCGCTATCAACGTTGGCGATGGTGTGCCGGCGGCTTACACGGACAAAAGCCAGGATCCCGGCTTCGAGGACTGGCTCGCCTGGGTCCGCTACGGTGCGGACAAGGAAAGGCACGATGCAACATTCCAAGAAAACGTTGAGGGCACGGGTCTTACCGTAGGTATCGGGGCGGGCGATGGTAGTTCAGACCCGGGAACCATCCTGGATTACTCCTCAGAAGCAGATGACCCTATCTGTAATACCTGGATAAGGTGCAATGCCAATGCTGGCGACCCGAACGCTTCGGTTCACCTCGTTCTTTCTGGTGTAGGCCTGGTGCCAGGTACATACTGGGTCTATGGCTATCACAACAGTGTCGACGGCAACGAGCCGAATATGCCGGTCGCCTATGTTAATACTTTCGCTAATGAATATTGGTGGCCCAATTTCGGCGCACCCCCTGACGCAGATGGTGGCGGTGTCATCCAAGAAGCTAACGACGTGGACATCGCAATTAATCATGTAGGTGATGATACTTTGCTCGAAGCTAACAGGTCCCTTGTCAAATTCTACACCGACGGCTCGCCGGTAATAATCTCGTACGGGGCCGCCCCGGGAAGCACAGGTGTCCTAAATGCCTTCATAATTCAACAAACGTTTGCTACGTATACCGCCGGGCGCCCGTTTCCTAAATACAAAGAAGAACATGCCTGCCCCGATACGAGTCTTACCTGGGAGGCCGGAGAACATGCCGACACACACAAGGTTTACTTTGACCCCAATTTTACCGAAGAGAAGTTCATATTCGGAGACAACCTTGAAAGCGGTGACGCTAATTGGGTGAAATCTAATTGGACAGTTTACGATTCCAACGTCCTTGGAGATGGAAACTCTGATGGAAACTCTGCCTCGGCCTACCACTCCCTTACGCCCGGAAGCGGTTCCGGTACTCTGACTACTGTGGATATAAACACCATTGAGGCCGGCACGATGAGGGTATCGCTAAGCATAAAGCACACGTTAGGCACAGAAACTGACGATATCCGGCTCTACTATTATAACGGAACTGGCTATGATTATATCGCTGACTTAAACTCTATCGGCCCAAATGATGTATGGGCGACTTATACTGACGATGTAAACGAGAGCCAGTATTTAAGAACCAATTTCAAGTTGCAACTGCGCAGTAGCATATCTGCCGGCGAAGTGTATGTTGACAATTTCTCAGTAACCAACACCTGGCCAATTGGCGATGAATTCCTCGTGTACTCCGGTGATGTAAACAGTTATACTCCACCAGGTAATCTGGATTTTGGCAAGACATACTACTGGCGAGTCGATGAGGTTAATGATGCCTGCAGTGCAAGCCCCTGGAAAGGATACCTCTGGTACTTTACCACCGAATCAGGTAAAGCATATAGCCCAGACCCGGAGGATCATGCAGGCTTCAAACCAGAGGCAGGCATTACACTGGGATGGACGTCGTCATGCCTTGCGGCTTCGGGAGACTATCTCTACTTCGGTACAGATTTTGACGATGTGAACGAAGGCGATATCTCAGTCCGATTTGGACCGAAGTTTACCCCAAGCCATGTTACCGGTGCACTCGCGTACGCTACGAAATATTACTGGAAAGTTAACAGCATTGGAGGCTCGAAGGAGGGCGACGTATGGAGCTTCCAGACGGACGGCTACCCATTGATGTACTACGAGTTCGAAGGTGTCATAGATGCTAATATTACTGACCTGCCCGACGCCAATTTCATCACCGATTCTACCGGTAACGTGAAGTTTAGGATTCACCATAACCACTCCGAGTTAGGGGAAAGCGAAATAAGATATGATGTGGGCAACCCGCTCTACAATGTTCCCGGTACATCCGCTCACTTCATACACACCGAACCCAATGATAATGAGGATGAAGGTGTAGGCAGCTACCTCTCACGCTCCTGCTTCGGACCGGACCTGCTTGACCTCGATGGCCCTGAATATACCATCGAAGCATGGGTCAGACGGGACGGACCGGCGGTGGGCGTCAGGGACGGCAATTTACCGGGTACCATTATACGAAAAGGTAGTGGTTCCTACGGTTTGGGTATCGACGACGACGGTGCTGTAAAATTCATGCATGTTGGCGAACATATCAGTTCGGAAATGTCACTATCCCGAATCGGCATAGGAGAGTGGCACCATATCGCTGCTGTCTTCGATGCTTGTGACTCCCCCCAAAATGAAAAACTCTACATCGATGGTCTCGTAGTAGCTGACAATAACGTAGTTACCCGCAATCCACAGGATGATTATGGCAATGATGTTGTATGTATAGGTGCATACCTCGATCAGGATGCTTCCGCCGGTCATATCGGGAATTATTTCAATGGTGCTATTGATGAGCTGCGGGTTGTCAACCAGGCGCTAACGGCCAATGAATTTCTCATCCGGGGCGATTTGGGCAAGGCTTGGCTACCGAGACCTTCTCATTACGCTACAGAAATTCCCTATGACACGGGCTTACAATGGCTGTCGGGCGATTGGGCCGATAGGCATGATGTCTATTTCGGAACCTCCTACGACGACGTCAATGATGCCGATACTACAACAGCAGTAATCTATAAAGGCCCTCAAGTAAACAACGATTACGATCCGGGTGACCTCTATCTCGAGACTACATACTACTGGAGAATCGACGAGGTTGACGACTCGAACGGATACCGCTGGAAAGGTAACGTCTGGCGTTTTACCACGGCGAATTACATCATCATCGACGATTTCGAGTCCTACACCTGCGACAACGATATGTACACCAAATGGATTGACTGGTACTATAACGGCACAGGCTCAACGCTGCTTCTCAGTGCTTCAGGGGACCCGACTCATACCGGCGATAAGTCGATGCTCTACAGCTACAACAACTTTAGTTCTCCGTATTATTCCGAGGCTGAACGTGTCCTCAGTCCCACCAAGGACTGGCCAACGGAGCTGAGGCTGGTGCAACTGTTCTTCTACGGCAAGAGCACAAACTCTGCCGGAAGCACCGAGCAGCTACACCTGATTTTCAAAGACAGCGACAGCAACTCGGCCGGGGCTGCCTATGGCGACCAGGAAGGTGAGAGCATGAGCGACGTTCAGGTTGAGGACTGGACCGAGTGGAAGATTCCCCTGAGCACCTTCTCTGACGTGAATCTCGGCAGCGTCGCAAGCGTGTTTATCAACTTTGGCCAGAGTGGAGGCAGCACACCGGGCGGCACGGGTCTGGTTTTCTTCGATGACATTCGCGTCGCCGTACCTATATGCGTGCCCTCTGAGGGACCTGAGTACGACTTCAGCGGCAACTGCATCGTAGATATCGCCGATGTCGGGATAATGGGTGAGGAGTGGCTGAGAGCCGATATCAACTTCTCTGACCTGGGTATTACGGTAACGGAGCCTTCCACCACCAACCTTGTCGGCTTCTGGAAGCTGGAGGGCAACGGTAACGACTCGAGCGGTAAGGGCAACAACGGTACGCCCGAAGGCACATATTCGTGGGTAACCGGCTATGACGCTGTGAACCAGGCCATTGAGTTCGATGATGGCCGGGTCCTGGTTCCGGACCACGCGACACTGAGGCCTGAATCTGTGGTCAGCGCTGCCTGCTGGGTTTATTATGACGATGACCCGGGCGACAGCGCCCGTGTAGTTGTCAAAGGCGGCAACGACCGAGAGGCCTATTGCCTCGAGATAGGCGGCGCCTACGAGTTTACGTTCTACGTTGGCGAACCCAACGGGACGAGGTACTTCGCCGACGCCAACGAAGGAGATGTGCGTCCGGGTGAGTGGCTGCATTTAGGCGGCACGTACGACGGCACGACCGTCAAGAGCTATGTGAACGGCATGGTTGTGGGAACGGAGGCCAACAGCATATCTCTGTCCCAGGACCCGAATGGTTTGGCCATCGGCAACCGGTCGGAAGCTGACGCTAATGACCGTCCGTTTACAGGCATAGTTGACGAGGTGCGTGTGTACAGTGCTGCCCTGTCGCAGGCCGAGATGGCGTGGCTGGCAACAGACGGCGAGGGCTATGTTCCTTTGCAGTCAAGGGTCAACATCTATGACGAAGAGTCTATGGGGCAAAAGGCCGTCAACTTCAGGGACTTTGCACTGCTGATGACAAAGTGGCTTGAGAAGAAACTCTGGCCGCCGGAACCCTAAGCCGCACACCATTGATTGAAGCTCTATCAACGGGGCCTGTATTTTTGATACAGGCCCCGATTGTTTGGTGTGTCCGGCAGCGCACAGGCGCCTGGATATGCAAGTCTTCTGGAGGCGTAACAACCATTGAGTACCGACAGCCCAACGAGCTGAGGTAAGATGACTGTCGGCAGCATCAAAAGAGGCTTGAGTGCAGTTGCTGCGTGCATCCGTGACGCCACACCGCTAATTTCGGTTTGCATCTCCAGGTAGTCTGTGTTATAAAACGCCTTTTGCAGCAAGGCTGATGACGGTGCGGCGCAATGGTACGGTAAGCTGATAGAATGGTGCCAGAGAGGCTACTGCAAGCGGCAACGTCCTGTTTCAGGCCAAAGCCACGGGGCTTATCAACTCGCTTGCTCAGGCCAGGTCAATTGTGCGCAACTCGTTCGAACTGAAGCAGTATCAGCCGTGTGATGGAGCGATGTGACGGCGACAGTACGAAAAATGGTTAACGTATGCACAGGTGGAGGCAAATGATGAATAGAACCCTGGCGGAGCTTGTAAGGATTTCCAATGAGGTCGGCGCCGACAAATGGCTTGTTCTCGGCGGGTTTGGCAATACGTCGGTCAAGACACGGGACGGCAAATATATGTATATAAAGGCCAGCGGTACGGGTTTGAAAGATATGACGTCCACGAAAGGCTGGCGCAGATTGAGAGTCGAGGCGGTGCTGGCGATATTGAAAGACAGAACCATTGCCGTGACGGACGGCAATAAAAGACAATCGCAGGTGTCAAGTGCTCTGCTCTCGGCAGCGGACGATGAATTCGACAGGGGCGTTAAGCCTTCGATAGAGTCCTGCTTTCATGCAATGTTCGGCAGGTATGTCATACACCTGCACCCGGTTGCTGTCCTGGGATACGCCTGCGCGAGAGACGGCAAAAAGGCCATTGACAGATTATTCAAGAACCGGAATCTATCCCCGGTATGGGTCCCTTACGCCAACCCGGGATATATGCTGGCCAAAAGAATCGAAAAGGTCGCCGCAGGATACGAGAGACAGTATGGCCGGTTACCTGCTGTATTGTTTCTGCAGAATCACGGCGTTGTTGTCACGGCTGATAATGCAAATACGGCGTTGCAGCTTGTTCACAGAGTGATTAGGCTTTGCGAGAGTAAACTGAACCAGCCAAAACCGGTCAGGACAAAGCCGGTCGATGAGCGGACTATCAGCGAGCTAACTTCATGTATCGGCGATGTCATATTTGAGGCGACAGGCAAACGCATGCAAGTAGAGTACTTCACAGATGACGTCACTGCCTGGTTTATGGCAAGAAAAGACGCGGGACAGCTTTGCGCCGGAGAGGTTGTGACTCCGGATGAGCTGGTGTACGCACGGGGTCGGCCGGTATGGATAGACAAGTGGAGACGCAAAACACTCATTAGCAAATTGAATCGCAGAATTGCCGCCGGCCGGAAACCGCCGGCCGGTTTTCTGGTGAAGCCTTACGGCCTGTTTGTTGCCGGACCGAAAAACGCGCTGCCCCTGCTCAAGGACGTTATCAGTAACTGCCTGGCTATCCGCGCCTTTGCGGCACGCTTCGGCGGAATCAGACCGCTGAACAAGCGACAGCGTCAGTTCATTATTGGACTTATTGAGAAAAACTCCACTGCCGAGACCGGCGGTAGCGGGTGTGTCTGACGCCTTTGTGGTGGGGAAAACCGTTCTGGTAAGCCGGCTTGCAGAGAATGAGTTTGCGCCAAGGTAAAGGGGGCGTTTTGTCACATGGAGATGTCGTAAATTCTGGTTGGGTTCTGCGACCAGACATCCTTTTGCTCATCGGGCGAAAGCTGCTGTATAAAGTCGGCGGCGATTTCCATTACCTGCTCATACTCGGCCGCTGCGGTACAAACCGGCCAGTCGGAACCTAACATAATTCTGTTCGGTCCAAATGCATCCAGTACAATTTGCATATAGGGCTTGAAATTTTGCGGTTTCCAGTTGTGCCGGTCGGCCTCGGTCACCATTCCGGAAATTTTGCAGTAAACGTTGTCGAAAGACGCGAGTCTGCGAATGTCACTATCCCAGGGATTTATTTTGCCGTTTTTGATAGGAGGTTTGGCAATATGGTCGAGTACGAACTTCTGCCCGGGGAATTTGCCCACCAGCTCACAGGCGACCGGAAGGTGCCTTGGAAATAACAGCAGGTCGTAGGCAAGGTCGTAGCTTTCGAGTCTGCCGATGCCGCGAACAAAGTCGTCCCGCATCATAAATCGGTCGTCGGGTTCATCATGAACGACGTGCCGAACGCCGCGGAGCTTTGGATGCCAGCAGAAACGTTCCAACTGAACCGGAAGCTGCGGGCTGCACAGGTCCACCCAGCCGATGACGCCCTTGATAAAATGGTTTTCATCGGATAATTGCAGGAGAAATTGCGTTTCTTCTATAGACTGGCGGGCCTGTACGGCAACGGTTGCGTCGATGCCGGTTTTTTTGAGCAGCGGGGCCAGGTCCGCCGGCAGACGGTCGCGTCTGAGTTGTTCCATACCGGAGCCCATCCAGGCGTACTCGCGGTCGTTGTATCGCCAGAAGTGCTGATGCGTGTCGATTTTCATCCTTTTTTTTCCTTCTTGATTTTCTCGGTGCGTTCCGTACCCAGCGTGCGTTTTTCAATTGCGCCCGGGTCGTCGTTTTCGGGCAGTCCTTCCTTCCAGTAAATGTTAGCGACGGGTTTTATGATTTCGCGGACCCTGGCCAGAAGCTGCGGGTCGGGCTGGGTACCAACCACCTTGATATTGACATCGACGTGGTGGACCTTGGTCATTCCCACGAGGGTTATCGAAACATCTTTATGTGCAAGGGCAAACTGCAGCGCCAAGTCCGAAATGGTTGTGCCTTGCTGGCGGCAAAGTACGGCGGCTTCTCTTGCGATTTCGAACACCTGCTTGGGAGCCGGATGCCACGCTGGTGCACCTTTGTCGGTCAGGACGCGCATATGCAGAGGCGAGGCGTTTATCAGGCCTATGCCGCGGCTCCTTATCACCGGGGTGAGGATATCATCCATTGTTGTGTCCATCAGGTTGTAGCGGCAGTAGGTAAGGACCGTGTCAATGTCTTCGGTTTCAGCAATCTTCCTTAGAGGCGTGAGCGGATAACCGGTGATGCCGACGAAACGCACCTTTCCCTGCTGCTTGAGCTTGAACATTGCGGGCAGGACATCTCCGACGACTTGTTCGATATTGCCGTACTCGACATCATGAACCTGATAGAGGTCGAGGTGGTCGGTGCGAAGGCGTTTTAGACTTTGCTCAATCGAGCGCATAACTCGCTTGGCCGTAAACTCAAAATCGGTGATGTCATAGCGGCAGGCCTTGCTGGTCAGTATGACTTTATCGCGTTTTCCCTCGAGGAATTTACCAATCCTTGTTTCGGCAAGCGTCCGCCCGTAATAGGGGGCCGCGTCGAAGTAGTTTATGCCGTTATCGATAGCATAATCGACCGCCCGCTGACCCTCCTCAGGGTCAATCTTGCCGAACTCTGCGCCAAGCGGCGACGTGCCGAAACCGATTGTGGAAACCTTAAGGCCGGTCTTGCCAAGTGTTTTGTAGACCATTTGGACATACTCCTTATATCTGGAGTCGGTTTAATCTTTGTATTGCCTGGTCAATCAGGCCTGGCGTTTACCATTATCTTGGTTACGTCATTCGGATTTTCACTCCAGGCCTTGAGGGCCTGGCCGGCGTGCTCCAGCGGTACAATCGTAGTGACCACATCGTCCACGGGAAAATCACCCTGCTCCAGGACCTTGATAACATTCGGAAAGTCACCAAGGCAGTTGCGCGAGCCGAGAATGTCAAGCTCTTTCTGGACGAACAACTTTGTGTCGTATTCGACGGGGGCTTTTGCATATCCGATATAGACTACCCGGCCGGTAAAAGCCACCTCCTGAACCGCCGCGCGAAAGGTTGCAGGCGAACCAACGGCCTCAATAACCACATCGGGACCATCTGCTTTTGTAAGGTCAGTCAACGCCTCGTGAAGGTCTGTGGAAGCGGAGTTTATGGTTTGGGCGGCTCCGGCCTTGGCGGCGGTGCGGAGCTTGCGGTCTTCTATATCGACGGCTATAACCTTGGCGCCGAGGGCGGCTGCTGCTGCTATTGCTCCCATTCCCACAATTCCACAGCCGAGGACCGCAACCGTATCTTTTGCACAAACACAGCCTCTTTGGGCGGCGTGGCAACCCACGGACAACGGTTCCACGAGGGCAAGCTCTTTGAGGGTGAGCTTATCCGAAGGATAGATGTCGCGATATGGTACGGCGATGTATTCGCTCATAGCACCGGGCCTGTGCACACCCATTGTGCGGTTGTTTCTGCAGGCGTTTGGCCGGCCGTGCCTGCAGGCGGCGCACTGGCCGCAGCTTTCATAGGGCAGGACGGTGACTTTCATACCGGCAGCAAGGCCGGCAGGCACATCGCTGCCTAACGCTTCGATTGTGGCGCCAATCTCATGGCCGAGTATCTGGGGATACTGCTGCAGGGGACTGGCGCCGCGAAAGGCGTTGAGGTCGCTGCCGCAAAAGCCGACCATACCGACACGAAGGAGAACCTCGTCTGCAGCCGGTACGGGCCTTTCGACGTCCTTGAGTTCAGTTTTGCCCGGTTCGGTGATATACAGGGCTTTCATAATGAGTTTTCCAAATCTGCGTATTGTCTTCAGGTGGACGTCAAACAGCTTCCATTTACGTCATTGGCCGGCTTTATTTGCGCACGCACGGCGGCGCCTGTCAACGTATTTCTGGTCGCTGCGCGTTTATCCCGGCTATATTTTGGGTTGTACTGTGGGCGCAAATCTCTATAATCGCTCATACGATAGTTTCCAGAGGCAGGTATTTTGCGAATGCAAATTTGCAGGGCTGATAAGAGAGAAGAGCTCTTGACGGCGAGTAGTTGAATTGAAAGGAGTGGATATGAAACTTGACCGAAAACTCAAGATGGGAATGGTTGGCGGAGGACCAGGCGCCTTTATCGGGGAGGTACACCGCAAGGCCTCGCGTATGGACGGCAATATAGAGCTTGTCGCAGGAGCATTTGATATAAATCCGCGCAAGTCCAGGCAGATGGGCCGACAGCTTTTCGTCAATCCAAAGCGTACTTACCGTAACTACGAGGAAATGATAGAGGCTGAACAGAAGCTTCCGGCCGGCGAGAGGATTGACTTTGTCTCGATTACGGCGCCGAACAACTGGCATTTTCCCATTGCAAAGGACTTTCTCGAGGCGGGCTTTCATGTTATGTGCGAAAAACCGATGACGTTCGACGTCAAAGAGGCAAGGGCACTGCAGAAACTCGTGAGAAAGAGCGGCAAGGTGTTCGGCCTGATGCACAACTACACCGGCTATCCGATGGTGAAGCTTGCGCGGGATATGGCCAGGCAGGGCGACCTGGGCAAGGTCCGCAAGATTGTCGTGCAGTACCCGCAGGGCTGGCTGTGCACGCTTCTGGAGAAGACGGGACAGCAGCAGGCCGCCTGGCGAACCGACCCGAAGCAGAGCGGCGCCGCCGGCTGCATGGGCGACATCGGCACACACGCTGAGAACCTGTCGGAGTATATCACAGGATTGAAGATAACCGAGATATGCGCCGACCTGTCGATTCTTGTCAAGGGGCGAAAGCTCGATGATGACGGTAATTGCCTTTTGCGTTTCAACAACGGCGCCAGGGGCGTTCTGTTCGCCAGCCAGATTTCAATCGGCGAAGAGAACAACCTTGCAATCTGGGTTTACGGTGACAAGAAGTCGCTCGAGTGGCATCAGGAGCACCCGAATTACCTGTATGTCAAGGAGCCGGACGGGCCCGTTCAGACGTGGCGGCGCGGCAATGATTACGTTGCTGCCAGAAGCCCGGCGGCGGCGAAGGCAACGCGTCTTCCATCCGGCCACCCCGAAGCGTTTTTCGAAGCCTTTGCCAACATTTACTGTAATTTTGCCGACACGGTGCGGGCGAAACTGTCGCGGGAAAAGCCTGACCGGCTGGCGTTGGATTTCCCGACCGTCAATGACGGGCTGCGGGGGATGCTGTTTATCGAAACAGTCGTTGCAAGCGCAAAAAGCAAGCTCAAATGGACGCGAATGAAGAAGTAATATAGATAAGGAGAATATCAAATGGCTCGACCAGTGACACTTTTCACGGGACAATGGGCGGATTTGCCCTTGGAAGACTTGGCGAAAAAAGCCGCAGGCTGGGGATATGACGGGCTGGAGCTGGCCTGCTGGGGCGACCACATGGACGTGCAAAAGGCGGCGGCGGACAAAGATTACTGCAGGAAACAACTGGCCATCCTGGGAAAAAACAATCTCAAGGTCTTCGCTATCAGCAACCATTTAGCAGGGCAACTCGTCTGCGACCTGAACAACGACAGCCGGTCGGACGGTTTTGCCCCAGCCGACTGCGCAGGCGATTCCGAAAAGAAACGCGACTGGGCGGTCGAAGCTATGAAGAACACCGCACGTGCGGCGAAAAACCTCGGCTTGAAGGTGGTCAACGGTTTCACCGGCTCATCCATCTGGCACATGCTGTACAGCTTTCCGCCGGTCAGCGACCAGATGATTGAGGATGGCTTCGGATATTTTGCTGAGCTGTGGAATCCGATACTGGATGTCTTTGACGAATGCGGCGTCAGGTTCGCCCTTGAAGTTCACCCGACGGAGATTGCCTTCGACATCATCACGGCCAGGAAAGCTCTTGAGGCAATTGGAGAACGAAAGGCTTTTGGATTCAACTTCGACCCCAGCCACCTGCACTGGCAGATGGTGGACCCGGTTTGTTTCCTGAACGAGTTTGCGGACCGTATTTACCACGTCCATATGAAAGACGCGGCGCTGCAGCTTGACGGCAAAACGGGGATTCTTGGCTCACATCTGAACTTTGGCCGGCCGAACCGAGGCTGGGACTTCCGCTCCCTGGGCCACGGCGGCGTCAATTTTGAGGAAATTATAAGGGCCCTGAACAGGATAGGCTACGACGGCCCGCTGTCGGTGGAGTGGGAAGACTGCGGCATGGACCGGGAACATGGCGCAAAAGAGGCCTGTGAGTTCGTCAAGAAGGTAGACTTTAAGCCTTCGCAGGTCGCCTTTGACGCGGCTTTTGACAAATAGAACCTGTATTGATGGTGGTTTTATTATGAAAGACAGAAAAATTGACCGCCGCCGGTTTCTGAAACGGGCCGTCGGTGCGGTTGTGGGGGCAATTGGATTTCCGTATGTTGTTTCATCATCGGCGCTCGGCAAGGCGGGCACAATATCGCCGAGCAATCGCATTGTGATGGGAGCCATCGGGATAGGATGGCAGGGCTACAGCAATATGAAGGGCTTCCTGAACAAAGACGAGGTTCAGTTTGTTGCCGTATGCGACATCGATAAAAACCATCTCGACGAAGCCAAGAGCAGTGTTGACGAAAAGTATGGCAACGGTGATTGTGCCACCTACCACTATTTTCGAGAGATGCTGGCCCGTGGCGACCTCGACGCGGTCTGCATCGCTCTGCCCGACCACTGGCATTCCATCCCGGTGATAGCGGCGGCGCGGGCGGGGATTGACATTCACGGCGAGAAACCGCTGTCTCATTCACTCAAAGAGGGCCGAGCAATGTGCAATGCGGTCAAACGCTACGGCCGGATTTGGCAGACCGGAAGCTGGCAGAGGTCGGTGGCAAATTTCCATCACGCCTGCGAGCTTGTCCGCAACGGGCGAATCGGAAAAGTGCATAGAGTCGAGGTCGGACTGGGCAGTGGACACAGTGATTATTCACATAACAAGGACCAGCAAACACCCACTGCGCCGCCGAAAGAGCTGGATTACAATTTGTGGCTTGGTCCCGCTCCGTGGGCGCCGTACTGTCCTGCCCGGGTGCACAAGAACTGGCGATGGCACCTTGATTATGGAGGGGGCAGGGTTATGGACTGGGTCGGGCACCACGTTGACATTGCGCATTGGGGCCTGGGTCTTGACTATGCCGGCCCGGTGGAAGTCGAAGGCTGGGGAAAATACCCGAAAGAAGGACTCTGGAATGCGCCGACCGAGTATGAGTTCACGTGCAAGTACGCCGACGGCCTGGAGATGGTAGTTGCCAGCCGGTTCGAGGGCGGCGCAAAATGGTTCGGCCAGGACGGCTGGCTATTTGTCGGTCGGGGCCAGAGCGATGCTAATCCAAAAAGTGTTCTGGACGAGAAGATAGGACCTGACGAGATTCAGCTCTACAAGAGCAGAGACCATCTGGGTAATTTCCTCGACTGTATAAGGACCCGAAGGCAGACGATTACACCTTGCGAGGTTGCCCACCGCTCCGCCAGCGTCGGACACCTCGGTCAGATTGCGATGGCACTTGGCCGAAAGATACGCTTCGACCCCGATACCGAGCGGATACCTGGCGACCCGACGGCGAGTGAGATGCTGCTCGGACCGGTGCGCAGCAGTTGGCACCTGTAAATGACCAAAAAAGAGATTCTCGTAAAAGTATAGGCGGTACAGGAATTGTGAAGGAGAAACGATGAAGGCTCCATTGAAGGTCGTAATTATTCTGTTAGCTGCTGCTGTTTGCTTTGGACTGTTGACTAATGCGTTGGCTGCTTTTGATGATGCCGCGTTGAAAGCCCTTATTGT
>Ga0210003_1002972_pt1 | contig 14043 bp, 10 predicted proteins | sample LantaG_FD_182804 | JGI IMG/M metagenome (GOLD analysis project Ga0210003, IMG submission 182804) | Deep subsurface microbial communities from Baltic Sea to uncover new lineages of life (NeLLi) - Landsort_02402 metaG (SPAdes) (version 2) | ecosystem: Environmental > Aquatic > Marine > Oceanic >... | reverse complement strand
TGTGATTGAACTTTTCATAATTTTTCTCCAAATATCTGGCTGAGTTCCAGCCAATTTTGTCTGTTTTAATTCTTGTTGTAATTTCAGGGTATCGTGCAAAATTCGCTGATCCATTTCGGCACTGGTATTGATTTCCAGAACGTGTAAATCTCTTATTAGTTTTTCAAACCAATCTATAGGTTTCATTTCTCTACCTCACCATCTAAAAGAGATCTCAGCTTTTCTAATCCATACCGATATCGGCTCTGGATTGTACTGACTGCAATACCCTGAGATTCGGCTATTTGTCTGAACGTTCTTTTGCCCTGCAGGTGCAGTATAACCACTTCTCGCTGCTCGTAAGGAACTTTCGCTATTGCCTCTCTCAGGAGTTGTAACTCTTCTGCTGTGATTAATGCCTGGCTTGGCGTCTTATAGTCTGGTATTGCCATATCAGTTTTGCTCATTCCAATGGGCGCTCTTTTTCTTGCACGAACTCTGTCACGTGATAGATTGGCAACGCACGTCAACAAGTATCCTTTGAGGCTTCCGGTTAGCTGGAATTCATCAGCAGATTTTACGAAAGAGACGAAAACATCGTGCACAACATCTTCTGCTGCATTCAGGTCATGCAAAAGAGAATTCGCCAATGAAATCAAATCACTCTTGTACTTCTCATAAATACGGCTCAGTGCGTCACTGCTGCCATGCTTGAACTTCCATAGAAGAATCTTGTCTTCTATCATCTAAAAAGCCTCATTACTAATTACTAAACGATCGATCGACGTATATACAACGATTAAACCATCTAAATAAAATCATTAATTTCTGCCGTATTTTCCTTCTCAAAGCGCAAAAAAAGCCGAGCCAATCGGGCCCGGCCTTTGTGCCTGGAGTAGATTCGGTTAAGAGACTACTGGTCTTATTTGGGTTTGCCAGTGGACACGATAACTTCGGTTCCGTCACTGAGGACATAGAGTTGTCGCTTGAATACGAACACGCGCCCCCTAACTTCTTTTTCCTCAATGCCAGGATACTCTTCTTTACCTGTTCGCTGGAGACGGAGGCTGAGAAGCTCATCCTGCTGCTCTTGAGTCAGGCTTCTCTCGCGGTCCTGTGTATCAGGATCACTTTCGCCTATCGTTTCTTCTTGCCCGTCTGCAAGTATGTACTTGAATCCGAACGTCCTGGGCTGCGGCTTGCCGTTCACTTCCTTCTCGGTTACTCTAATTAATTCTCTGTCATCCTGTTGGCGAAGCAGGTCAATTTCCTCTAAGTCTTTTATTTTTTGCTCAACGTCTATTGTTTTATTCGGATCCGCCATGATCCCAACCGTACGCGAAGTAGTCACTGTGCGGCCATCTTCAGTCTCGACTGTCTCAGGTTCCGTCTGGAAAATGTACGTGCCGTCGGGTTCTCTACCCTTAAAGTAGAGTTTTCGAACCTTTAGGCCCACCGTCGTTGCTAAAGCTCCGGCGCCTATCACAACGGCAATTACCGCTGCATATTTCCAACTTTTAAATCTTACAGACATGGTCTGTCTCCTTTCGATTTTTCCGAGAACCTCTCGGCGTAGTTGTTGCCGGTGTTGATTCGATTCATATTCCGGCAAGACAACGCTTTTAAGGTATCTGTCTATATTATCAATATTCCTGCTCATGGTTTCATTCCTGCTATTCAGGTAACACACCCCAACGCACCAGGATATCCTGTAACAGGGCCAGCCCGCGGTGCAACTGGGATTTAACTGTGCCTTCTTTTCTACCGGTGATTTCACAAATCTCAGCAATCGTCTTATCTTCGAAGTAGCGAAGAATTATCACCGTTCGGTACTTCATGCGTAGCTCAAGTAATGCTTTGTGGAGCAGGCGATACTTCTCTGCCGCCTCTAAGCTGTCGGCGGCTGACGGTTCGGCGGCATATTCGTCGCCATCCGGCTGAATACTGATAATCTTAGTACGTTTTTGCCGCCGCCAGTACATCCGAACTTCATTAGTGGCTATGCGGTAGAGCCAGGCCCGGAAAGGGACCTGCCGCCATTTGTATCTTCCGAGATACCGAAAGACGGCAAGGAATACGTTCGACGTCAAATCCTCAGCAACTGTACCGTCAAGGGTGCAATGGTAAATGTATCCGAGAATCTCGCTGTAATATTTGTCAAAGAGCCTTCCCGCTGCTTCGGTGTCCTGCCGGGCAGCAGAGACCAGTATCTGGTCTTCGTCCCACATTTTGCTATTGGATTCCAATTGGCACTCTAACGCGTCGTCCGCCATGCTATCGCTCCGGAGTTAGTCATCACCTATTATAATGCACAGAAACAGAAAAGGTTGCATTTTCATTGAGATTCGCGCGCAATAAAAAAGCCGGATCGTATGGATCCGGCTTAAAATATAGCTTTTCCGGGTATTGTTAGTCGTCTACCTGCCACCAGTCGTTGTCGAAGTTGTGCCATTGCGGAGAGCTGCCCCTCATGCTGCCGGCAACTTTGCCTGTGAGAAGTCTGGCCTTGGCATGCTTGCCGTCTTCGGAAATCTCGATATCCCGCAGATACACTTTGGTCGGTCCATCGATGTTTACGCTCTGCACGAAGGCCTTGCCCAGCGCTTCGGCGCTTTCGATATTTGCAAGGTTCTGCTGGAGCCGCTCGGCGTCTGCTTCGGTGCCGCCGAAGAGGTTCGAATCGTATTCGACCTCGCCTTTTATAAGCTTATAAAGGTAATTGAAGTTATAATTGGCCGAATATGCTTCAGCATCGCCTGCCTTCATTGCATCGACCAGGGCGGTCATGCGTTCTTTGAGTCTGGCCGGAACATTATCGTCTTGTGAGATGTTGTATGGAGCCCTGTCTTTTTCAACGACCAGTTTCTGTTGCTCCTTAAGGATGCTGGCGCCTTTGGTGTTACTTACTTCGACGGAGCCTTCGGTGACTTCGACCGCCAGGAGCTGTACGTGCTCTTTAGTATCGGCGGTAACTCCATCCACCATATCCAGGGTAAATTCCGTGCCCAATGCTTTTACCTCGCCGTAAGGCGTGGTGACGATGAATTCACCGAGTCCCTTAACTACGGAAACATCGACTACGCCGGCGATGTGCTCGAAGCCCCTCGTGCCGGCGGCATTATTCACTCGAATCTGTGCGCCTTTTGCCAGTGTAACTTCCGAGCCGTCGGCCAGCTTGAATGTCTGAGGGCCGGCCATTGCATTGTGGATCTCGGTCGTGTCGATTTTATCCGTATCGTTAAGTTGGTATATTCCTGCTATGGCTGCGATGGCTATCACCGCTGCTGCGGCTAATTTTGTGATTGTACTTGTCATGATCATTCTCCTTGTCTTGAAGCGCGCCGGTGAAACCGAAGCTTCTTTTCCTGCCCGCGAGGTTAACATATTTACGGCGTCCGGGTGCTGCTGCTTCCACTTATCGAAGTCCGTCTGCGGCTTTTCCGAGCCGATTGTCTCAGTCAGGGCTTCATCGAGCCATTTGTTATTTTCAGGACGTTCCATAATCGTCTCCCGTAAAACCGTTTCTTTTCAAATACTTTGCTATCTTACGTTTTGCCCGAACCAGCCGGCCGTTCACTGCCTGCGACGACAGACCCAGAACTTCCGAGATCCGTGCCTGCGAGAATCCGTCGAAGAAACGCAGAACAATCAATTCTCTTTCTGCTTCTCGAAGGTTCCAGACCGCCTTGCGAATAGTTTCCCGGCGATCCCCGCAATCACTGCCGCTCTTCGCGGCGTGTTCGTCGCTCAAAGCAGCCGGCTTGATCCTGTTGGCTCTGAGCATCTGCCTTGAAACGTTCCGGCAAATACCCGCCAACCATGCGGCAAATCTCTCTTTACTTTTCAAACTCTCTATGTCGCGGCAGGCGATGGCGAATACTTCCTGGGCGGCATCCTCGGCGAGGTGCCTGTCGCCCAGCATCGAATAAGCCAATGCAACCATCGGGCTGTGATAACGTTCGTAGAGAGCACCGAAGCTTTCCAAATGGCCATTTTGGGCGGCTTCAACTAATTGTGTTTCTGAATTCAAATCCACAACAATTCACCATTCAAAGAACAAGTTGATATCAACTTCTGTTATTATAGTGTAGTTACACTGTCGAAATGTGCGCACAAAATTTATTTTTTCAATATTTTGTGTCTTTTTGTTGCCGATGCACCTTGGCAACTAAATTTATAAGCTGGATTCGAGACTATTTCTCCTCGGATTTCTCCGGCGGAGTTTTTTTGTTCGAATCTGCTGTTTCGTCTTTGTCCTTCTTCTCGGCGGTCTTTTCCTTCGCGTCCAGCCGCTTTTTGATGTCATCCAGATCGTTTTTGAGCTTTTCAGCTTCTTTCCTGAATTCGTCGACTGTTTCGCGCAGGCGGACGATTTCGTCCGGAACGAGCTGTTTGCGCTGCCGCAATTCTTTAAGGGCTCTCACGGCGGCTCGCTCGATATTGTCGTCCGGCTCGTCATTCGAAAACGTCTCGACTATGGGGATGGCTTTGGGATCGCCGAGGGTTCCTAATGCATCGATCGCCCCGGCCTGAATTCCGTTTTTAGGATGGTTGACATAGCCGGCTAAAAAGTTGCGTACCTTTGTTTTGTCGTCTTCGTTGCGGGAAATATGAGCCAGTGTGCTGAGTCCCCGGGTGAAGGACCATGAACGAAAGTCCATCTCACGCTCATCCAGCACTCTCTGGAGAGGCACAATGAAGAAAGGCTCATCCAGCATGCGAATCGCCTCGACCGCGGCGGTTGCCAGCTCGTTGCGGAAAGACACGGATTGGAGATATTTCAAAAGCAGGCGGCGCGTGCTCTTATGATGGTAGAGACCAAGATTGCGAATTGCCACCTCCAGAATCGCGGGATTCTTTTCCTTTCTTAAGGTTCTTTTTAAAAGCTCCAGAGTTTCCGACCTGTAAAAACTGCTGACATTACTGACAACACGCTGGCGCACCCGCGCATCGGCCTGAACCAGCGAGTCGGCAAGGGCATCGAACGCCTCATTGGTGTGAATCTCACGTAACGCCGAAGATGCGTTTCTGCGTACGGCGTAAAACGGGTCGTTGTTGAGAACATCTTTGAGCTTTTCGACGGTCTTCTTATCCTTCTTTTCCTTAAGCGCGTCGAGAGCCCTCAATTGCCCGATCACATCATCCTGATTCTCCAACTGTTCGTACAGCATAGCCGTGGGCTTGTCGAACTTGATATTGGCCAGCAGGCCGTAATCGGGATCGAATCGAACGACATTCGGCTCGCCGGGCAGCCGGAAGTAGAAATCATGCTGCTTGCCGTCGACAACGATCTGACGGTCGATCAGTTCATTCCCAATCATAAAGCGAACTTTCGTCCGGAAATGAAACAGCATTACCTTTTCAGTGACCTCATGCGTCTGCTCGACGGAGATCTTGGCGAGCTTGTCCTTTTCCGACCAGTTATAGCCGACTGTCAAATCTGGATGCCGGCCGTGATAAATCCACTGGTCGAAGAACCTGTCATAAGACCGGCCCGTTAATTCCTCGATTACCGAGCGAAAATCCTCCGTGACTACGCTGCTTAAAGCATGCCGTTCGATATAGGTCTTCACACATTTGCGGAACATCTCCTCGCCGAGTTCGGTCCGAAGCATGTGCAGCACCCAGCCGGCTTTGCTGTAGGTCCGGTAGTCGAACTGCTCGTCGGCATTATTGTATGAGCGATAGACAATAGGCTTGTGTTCGGGACGGTCGCGAAGCAGGTATGACGCCGTACCGTATAAGCCGGCGAGCATGCTGTCTCTGCCGTTTTTGTAGCCGTCGTATAAATCCTCGTAGTACGTCGCAAAGCCTTCATTGAGCCACGTATGGCTCCAGTCTTTGCACGTGACATAATCGCCGAACCATTGATGGACCATCTCATGGGCAACAAGACTCTGGCTCGAACGGATGTTCTCGGTCTCGTCCGTGTGAAGTGTACCTTCGGTTAATATGGTCAGTGTTGTGTTCTCCATCCCACCTGCTACAAAATCCATGACAACGGCCTGGTCATACTTGTCCCAGGGGTAGGGCACGCCGATCTCTTTCTCATAGAACTCCAGCATATCCGCCGTGTCTTTGAATGAATTCTCTGCATATTGTATCTGTGAAGCCGGAGTATAAAAAGCTATCGGAATATCTTTGTATTTTGATTCGATCTTCTTTAAGTTGCCTGCTGCCAATGCGATCAGGTAGTTGACATGAGGTTTTTCCTGGTACCAGGTAACTACCTTTAGTCTGCTGGCGGAATCTATCTTCTCGGAAACGAGCCTGCCGTTCGATATGACCGTCATCTCCTCCGGTACGCGGCAAATCACCTCGGAGCTCGAACGCTCGTTGGGATAGTCGTAGTTGGGATACCAGTGCGGAGCCAGGTGGGATTCGCCCTGGGTGAAAAGGTGTGTATCCTGCTCCGGGTAGCCCATCTCCGGCGTGCGGAAGTACAGTCCTTCCTTCGGCTCGGCCTCGTAGATTATCGTGACGGTTGTCTCGGCTCCGGCCGGAACCGCCGGCTCGAAAGTGATCGTGATGGCCTTATCCGTTGCAGTATATCCTTCAATCTTAGCGCTTGACGTAACTGAGGAAATATCCAGATCGACCGCATCCAGCCGGAACTCCGCCAGCGGTTTGGAAATCGGCGCAAACTTAATCGTCGTCGTTCCCGCGATAGTCCGGTTCTTGAAGTTGGGCGTCACATCGATGGTAATATGCAGAATGTCCGCCTCCCGGTCCGGGGCGTACTGCGGTTCGGCAATTGCCACCCCGGCAACGCAAACCAGAAATACACAGCTTGTTATGCGAATAAATCGAGCCATTCTATATCTCCTTTTAACAAAACAAGACCTCGTCCCGCAAGGTCTCAAAGAGCCAGATTCGAAATGGTGTGTCACTGTACATTAATGCAAATATACAGTGATCACGCAAAAGCGACAAGCGCGAATTTTGGGTTGTGTATTTGATTGTAATGTTATAGGACGTTTACTTTTTAGCCCGCTCGATCGCTTTTTCCAGATTGCCGAAGCCGTCCTGCCATTCATTGAGTCGGGTGACGTCTTTTTTCCTGGCTACTTCCGTAAATTGTTCAAATGTTGCTTTAATAGAATCGGCCATCGGCCATTCGGCGCCCGCGGCCTGGCATGCTTGCCGCATGTCGTCCCATCGCATTATAAATGTGTACATTATCGGTAGTTGGGCAACCTGGACGCGGAAATGCAAGTCGGGATTATCCATGACGGCGGCTTCAGCGGCTTTCAATCGCTCCCAGCCCTTGCTGAGTGTCTCGAAAGACAGAAATTTGGCCGTGTCCTGTGAGAAGCACCCCAGATGATCGCCGCTTGCCTCGACGGTGTCGTGCGTGATTTTCAAATAATCTTCAATGTGCGGGCCGGCGGGGCCGTAATAGCCGGCGATGAATTCATCGATAAGCTCCTGCCCGTCCAGCTTGGGATCCCACAGCAGCCTGGCCAGAACCCAGGCACGCAACTCTGCCATCTCGGCGCCGCTGGAAGTATATGCACCCTGTTCAAAGAGGCCTTTGACGCTGTGGTCTACGAAAAATTTGACATTCGGGCCTAGCACTCGCAGATTCGGGTGCGGCAGAATATAATGCCGGAAGTTGGTCGTATAATCCCAGATATAAAGCCGGTTGCAGATCTTCGACCAGCCGACAATATCGTCGCGGAATTCCTTGTTTCGCTCATCAGCAAGCGGCTTGCTGAACGAGCACTCGATACTGCACAGCCTCACAATCACGTTTGGTCTCGGCTTGGTGATCTTCGGCGGCTTGCGCGTGTATTGATACGCTAACGTACTGATAGCAACGTTTGGAAATTCATCTTCGATATCCTCGGCCACGGCGTTAACAAATCGCAGCATCAGTCCCGCGGGGCTGCCTTCTTCTTTTTCTATCGCCGCACATTTGCTGCACTGGCAGTTGCCGTGCCAGTCGTTCTGCGAGACGGAGGCGATCGTCGCGGCCGGATTATTCCGCAGACGCTCCCTGAGATTCTTGATTAGCTCGGCGAGCATTTCTTCGTTCGTCAGGCAGAGCTGCGTCCGCTCATGGCTGCGTTTGCCTTTGATTTCGCTGAACCATTCGGGATGGTCCTCGAAATATTTTTCCGGCGGGATAAGCGGGAAGAATGTGTGTACAAATCCTTCGTACGTGTGTTTGCCGCCTCGTTTTGCATCCAGTCGCTCGCTGTTGCCGTTGCTCTTGTTCCGTACGGCCCAGTCGCCGTCGAAGGAGTCGAACCAGAATGTCTCGCGATATTCCAGCGGCGGCACGTAGCGAACATTGAGCCGACCGATTCGGAGTGCCGGCTTGATTGGAATGGTACTGGCCTGCGACGACCACCACCGGCATCCGACGTACTCTTCAAGGAATGTATAAACCGCGTAGAGTGTACCTCGCGGCCGGCCTCCGGCCAGGATCAAATCGTCACCAACCGTGCAGATGACAATGCCGTCGGAGCCCAGGCCCTCGGTGGAGAAATCCGCCGCGGCCGATTTGGCTGCTCCGGGACCTACGAGCAGCCGGGATTGACCGGCGGCAGGGGGGGCTTGAATCTCGAATGTCGCGCCGGTAATCTGCCGGAGAAAGCCGGCCAGTTCGCTCGCCGCGTGCCGCTCCGGTTCGGAAGCATCATCGGCAACAACTATGACGGCTTTGGCCGTGCCGTTTTGTGCAATTGTCACTGTCTCGTTTGTAGCCGCTTGTACATATCCGGCGATAAGTGAAAGAACGACAAGCAATATCATGATTCTGGTTTTTTGCAACATCATTTACGGTCTCCTTCAAGAGCATAAAGTTCGGGACGGTTCGATTTGCGGTTTTATTCTCAGTTTGTCATAATTCGTTTTGGAATACTACCTTCCATGACACCGTACGATTTTCCGGGCAGTTTATGGTCACGCGGATTTCCGGCCCGGCCTGCTTTGATTCGATAGTGACACCGGCCTTGCTATCGGCCTGTGAAACATCTACTGATTGGAGCTGCCATGGGTCGCTGCCGGCCGGGGCATAAATACGAAGCTCGTACGGGTCCTCTCCGACGACTTTGGATTTGCCTCGCATCTCGTGTTTTCTGCTGTTCCAACTCTCCTGGTCGACATCCACGATGCCCTGGGTGATGTGCCGGGATGTGCTCACGAGCACGGGTCTGTCGCCGAGCGGGCGGATGCTGATTATCCGGCAGCAGGAAGGACGCAGTTGGGCTTCGAGCACGCCTGAGAATGGCTCGATAAACTCATCGGCCCAGTAATCGAAGCCGACATAGTTTCCGCCGGCACCGGCGGGCAGGTTGAGCTTTTCCATCTCGACGCTGACCGTATCGGATTTCTCTTCGTCCCAGTTGAACAGGCCGATGACATCTTTTCTTTGCCGGCCTGTTCCGCCCGTTAGATGCCAGACCTGCGCCATGTTCGATTCGAACAAATCGATCGGCCGGCTGTTCAGGCCGTGGTTCGGCATGGAACGTTTGACAATATCGAGCCTGTCGTCTGGCAAATCAGGCAGCCATTCGCTGACGATATTCAACTGGCCGCTTATGCCGATCCACGAGCCCCAGGCGCGGGCCTGGTCGAGTGTCAGCGGCTCGCGCAGCATCAAACAGTCGGGGTCGTTGTGCCAGAGGCGGTTGTGCATGAAGTATAATCGGCTGCCCATTTCGGCACAGGGCACAATCTTCCGCCAGTCTGCCTGGATGTCCCTTCCGATCCGCATCCCGTCCACCAGCCCGATCGAGGCGCCGAGCGTTCGCATGTTCTGCGCGATATTGCAGCCGAGGATGTACACGTCCCTGCCGCTGGCTTTGCGGACGAGTTTAAGGCCGTCACGGTAGGCCTCTATGTTCGTCTTGGCCGGATCGTGAAAGACGGCGTCGCCGAGATTGTCGTCGCGGTAGTCCGGCTTCGGATACAATATCTTTGTCGCCATCCCGGTCCACAGCCCGTCGATCTTGATGTACTTATAGCCCCAGTCTCTGGTCATTTGTGCTATGACTCCGTACAGGAACTCGCTGGCCTCGGGGTGCGTCATATCCAGGCAGCTACCCGCCCAGTACACGGTATAAATCGAGCCATCCTTTTTGTGGACAAACCAGTCCTGGTGATCATTGAATACCGGCCTGTTCGGATCCCAGCCGGTCGGGATGAACCAGATACCAGCCGTCATTCCCTCTTCATTTATCTTATCGGCGGTCGGCTTCATCCCGTTCGGATAGGGGCCTTTCGGATTGTAATTGGTGAAGTCACGCCGGCTCAGTTGCCATTTGTCGTCGATCTGCAGCAAATTGAAGCCGAACTTTGTCAACTCCCGCCCGCAGAACTCGGAAAGCTCGGCCATGTGTTCTTCGTCGGAAGCGCCGCCGTTCGGTTTGGAGTACCATGTGCAATAGCCGGACGGAAGTTCGGGCAGTCTGATTTTGTATCTTTTTGCGATTGCCCCGGCGTATTCTTCGAGCCCGACCAGTGCATCGTCGAAGTACCCGATGGCGAACATCTCGCCGGCGACGTTTTCGCCCGGCTCGATGAGCAGGTTTCCGTATTCGCTCCTTGCATCGATATTCACGGAGCCCTCGGCCGGCTTCGATAGGACAATGCCACTCGCCCGGTCGTGTGTCAGCCAGCCGGCTATGACGCCGGCTCGCGTGTCCGGCTCGGCCATCGCAAGGAACATATAGGCGGTTCTTTCTTTCTCGGCTGTGGTCAGCCCGTCACCGCCAAGAATGCGAAGGTCCTCGGCGGCCTTGCCAAGATCGACCTGAAAGCTGACGGGGACCATCTTGTTTACGATGAGCCTTTCACTGGTCGGATTGTGCATCTGCGATTTGATGCAGACGAACGGCAGGTTATTGTACAGTGCCAGCGTATAGACGTAGCCCGATGGGTATTTAACTTCGATGGCCTGGGCGGATCCGAGCGCATCCTGAATCCTTGCCGCGCGGGCCTTGGGGATGTCGTCGCCGGCGGCTTCTCTGAAACGGGCTTCTTTGACGAACACTTTCTCGCCCCGGCGGGCGGAAAACGTGCCGTCACTTACATTATAAGACACGCATAGATTACCGTTGTTAATCGTGATGCTCTGTACGCCTTGAGTTGTTGTGTGCTGGTACCTGACTCTCGCGCAACCGGCCAGGCACACCAGCAACAAACACATTATTGTAACATGTGAAGTTCTCATTTGTCTCCTCATTAATAAACTTACCGATAGATTACGAAAACACCAGTATACTTTTTTTTCCAGGTGACGTTTAGAGTTTATTGGAATATTCTAAATAAATCATATTATCATCAGGCTTAGCCATTAACTACTCCCGGGAAGGGGGAACATTTTGCCGGCATCGTCCAGGATCAGGACCCAATCGTTCCCTTCCTTTCTCCGGCCCGGCGGATCAAAATGCTGCACACCTTTGTTTTCGAAATATCCAATAAAATCGGCACTTCCATTCCGCGGATTGTACCAATGTGCTCGTATTTTCTCCCCGGTAATCTTTCCCGGCGATACGTCAAATTCCCGCCCGGTATACGTATATATTAACGCGAAGCTTCTTCCTCGCGTGGCGATGACATAATCGTATTTGCTGCCGTTTTCACCGGCTACCATAGACGGGTCAAACACTCTTTCCAAGAAGGGACGCGAAAGAATGAGCGATTTTAAATGCTGTATCTGGCCGGCCCCGGGATCATCGATAGCTTCAAACCAGTAATTTCGCACGCCGTAGTTTCCTTGACCGGAATCCGGTTTGTGCATCTGCATGACGGCGTTATTGCCATAGGTATGCCCGAACGCCCCGGCGAAAACAGACCAGTAGGCGTATCGCCTCGCATCTTTGTCCTGCCAGTAGGGCTCGTTCGGGTCGTGCAGCCCCTGGGGAAGATTTTCATAGGAAGGCTCGCCGTCAACTGTCGGCTTCGGCGGTGTTTTAGCGTAATCTTCCAGCACATATTTCCAGTTGTCCTCCCCCTTCCATGTTGCGATATCGTCGCCTGGGCGCCTCTGGTCATATCGTCGATGGCCGGATTGGAACATATTGAAATCGAGCCAGTCTTCATCATGAAACCACGTGGACGACTGCGTTCTGCCGAACGGATGAAAGCTCATCAGGTGGTTCCGGTCCGTTTCGTGAATTGCTGTGCCCAATGCCTGCCATATTTCCCTGCTTTGATCTCCCCTGATATCGCCGCCGTTTATCCAGATGATATTGGGCTTGTCACGGTATCGTTTTGCCAGCCATCGCCCGAAAGATCGAGCACTTTGGACTGTAAATAGCCCGTCTTTAACCAGGCTGCCCCATGTAGGCAGGATGGCTATGTAAATGTGTTTTTCCGCGGCTTTATCAATCACAAAATCAACGTGATCCCAGTAGTCATATTCAGCTTGAACTTCCGGATTTTTCCCCGGCGTGGTTTGAGGCTTGGCAGGATTGTCGTCCACAAGAGGTGCGTCACCATAAGCGTTTACTTTGGGTAATTTTTCGAGCGTTACGGCCTGGATGACGTTGAACGACTTGGCCCGGCGGTTCTCCAGGTATCTTTCGATCTCGGAACGATCCAGCTTTTGAAACAACAGCCATGCGGTGTCTCCCTGCCAGAAGAAAGGCCGGCCGTTTTCGTGCTGGAGGAACCTGCCGTTTTGAGATATGACCAGGCGGCCGTTATCCCACGGCGGCTGGGCGCTGCCGCTTTGACCGGTATCACAATTAGTCGCCAATAAAACGGCTAACAGCAACAAAACAAATCCAATTCCCGGTATACGCATCGCTTATGCTCCCTTGTAAAAAACGAACGTCTCTCATATCGATATACTGCCGGACTATACTACCAGATATCGGATGCTTTGTCCCGTTTTTTACGCGTTGGGTGGCAGCCTCAAAGCCGAAGGCTTTGGGGATGATCAATACGCAGAAGCCATCCCCAAGCTTCGCTTGAGGCTGCCACCCTTCCAGAGTCTTAAATTATATTTGACAGACTACTACCAGATATGGGATGCTTTGTTCCGTTCTTTACGTGGCAGCCGAATCAGTCGATGCCTTCTGCTGTGTCTTAGCTTGCGTAGCTGTGCAGACCCGGAAACAGCCGAGAGAGGTTTACCCAGAGCAGCGTTATGATGATGGCGGCCATGCCGGCAATCGCCCAGAGGCTGTTAATCCGCGGGTGCTTTTTGCCGAACATGTAGCGGTAATGGAAATACCCGAGGAAAACAAGCCACGAAGCCAGCGACCAGAGCTCTTTCGGATCCCAGCCCCAGTAATCGCCCCAGGCGAGCTTGCCCCAGTAGCTGCCGAGGAAGAGACCGAGCGTCAGCAGAGGAAAACCGACACAGACGATGCGGTACGTCGCCTCTTCGGGCCCCAGGAGATTTTCGCCGGTCTTTGGATTTTTGCCGGCCAGTTGGCAAATAGCCTGGAAGGTGGCCTTTGCCATAAAGATATATGAGAACATATAAACAGCAACGTGCGGTGTAAAGAGCCAACTCTGCAGGGCCGGCGGGAGATGCTGCGGCTCGGCGTTGAATACGAAGCCGGCGGGGAAAAGCACAATAGCTCCGATGAGCATGTCGGCGCTGTAACCGCCTACGCGCAGGGCTCGCTTGCAAAACAGCGAGACAGGATAAATCATGCCGAGGCATAAGAATACTTCGAAAAGATTCTGCAGCGGCACGTGCCGGACATGATACCAGCGGTACCCGAATGCACAAACGGCAATGGCAAAACCGAGCAGGTATATGGCATGCCCGATTTTGGGCCGGCGAAGAACGGTTGTGACGAAGGCCAGTAAATACGCGGCGATCGTCATGTAAACAAGTAAACCCTGAATCGTGTATTTTATTTCCATATATATATACTCTCGAACGTCCCGAGTGTCACCCTGAACACAGTGAGGGATATCTACTGTGGCTAAACGATGAGATTCTTCGCTTCGCTCAGAATGACAATTTTGTTACGTGCTTTTCGGTTTTATCCTCGTAAATATGTGTCTTAGCCAGAGATGCCAGATGACGCCGAGGCAGAGCATCCAGTAGCCGGCATAGACGACGTACAGGCCCGTATCGGAAACGACCTG
>Ga0210003_1002971_pt1 | contig 14043 bp, 11 predicted proteins | sample LantaG_FD_182804 | JGI IMG/M metagenome (GOLD analysis project Ga0210003, IMG submission 182804) | Deep subsurface microbial communities from Baltic Sea to uncover new lineages of life (NeLLi) - Landsort_02402 metaG (SPAdes) (version 2) | ecosystem: Environmental > Aquatic > Marine > Oceanic >... | reverse complement strand
CAGGTCGAAGCCCCTCGCGATCGAGGTGTGAAAAGAGGGGGAGGGTTTAGAGAAGGGGAGAGAAGAGAGAGAGAGAGAGAGAGAGAGAGAGAGAGAGAGAGAGAGAGAGAGAGAGAGAGAGAGAGAGAGAGAGAGAGAGAGAGAGAGAGAGAGAGAGAGATAGAGAGAGAGAGAGAGAGAGAGAAGGGAAAAAACTCAAAAACTCAAAAAACCTCAAAAAAAAAACAGACGACCCCGAACCAGGACAACCCCCTGATGAAGAAGCTGGGCTACTCCGGCCACGTCCCCGTTTTTGGGATCGACGTTTGGGTGAGGAGGAGGAAGGCGAGAAGAGAGAAGACGCCACCGTCGCCTCTCTCTCGAAACCTCTCGACCTCTTCTTCTGACCTTGTTTTCTCTTTTTTTCCTCGATTTCTCGAAAACTTTCAACGCCCCCTTTTTTTCCCTTCCCTCCAGGAACACTCCTACTACCTCGACTACAAAAACCTCCGCATGAAGTACGTCGAGGCTGTCCTGGGAGACGGGAAGGACCCTGCGACTGGCATCGTCGATTGGGGTAAGAGAGAAAAAAAGGGGGGAAATGTTTTTTCTTCTTCTTCTTCCTCTTCTATCGTTTCGACTCAAAAACAACTCACTCCCTCTTTCTTTCTCCGTCTCTCTTTTTTCCACAGGTCAGGTCCTGAAAAACCTCGAGGCCGCGGAGAGGGGCGACATGGAGGAGGGGATCAGGCCCCGCGGCGCCGCCTCGAAGACTTGAAATTAAAGGAGCTTTTGTTTTCGTTTTTTTCCTCTTCGCCTCCGCTGCTCTTTGTTTCTCTTCGCCACGCCGCTCCTGTCGCTGCTGCTGCTGCTGCTTCCCCTAGCGCATCGCTTCTGTTTTTCTTCCTTCTTCTGCCCTAGATGATCAAACCAAACGAAAAAACTCGTTGAGACGTTGAGAGAGATGTGCAAAAAAATGAAATAGGAGGTGCAAGGAAAAGATTACAAGTCGAAAAACGAAAAACCCGATTCTCTCTTTCTCTCTCTATACGTTTGACGCCCAAAAATGGTAGTCCTAGCTCTTTTCCTCCCCCTCCCCCTCTCTCCGCGCGACGCCCTCCCAGCTGTCCGCGACCACCTCGACGGGCGTCACCTCCAGGTCGAACAGCGACGCCGAGGTCACCAGGCACCGCACCATCATCCCCGGGGTCGGCGGCGGGCGCGAAGGGACGAAAGGAGGAGGAAGCTCCGACGACGACGACGAAGAGGAAGAGGAAGAAGAGGCGCTACTTTCCCTCTCTCGGCGCTCGGCGTCGTGGAGCCACTCCGAAGAAACAAAGGCGAGCGGGTCGACGTCAGGAGCGTCCCACTGCGTCCTGCCTATCAGCTGCCTCGTTGATCCTCCCTCTTCGCCGTCTTCCTCATCATACCCGTCGATGAGCACGTCGATCTCCTTGCCCACCAAACTCTCGGCGAACGAGGCCCCGATCCCCTGCTGCAGAGAGACGAGCTCGTCGCGCCGCGCCGCCCGGGTGCCGGGATCCACCTGGTCCGGGTACGAGGCAGCGGGCGTGCCGTCCTCAGGGCTGTAGGCGAACGCGCCCATCCTCTCGAAGGCCATAGTCTTGGCGAAGTCCACCAGCTCGGCGTGGGCTTCTTCGGTCTCTCCGGGGAAGCCGCAGATGAAAGTCGTACGGAGAGCGAGGCCCGGGATGCGATCCCTCAACTTTTGAAGAAGCGCTCTCGTGTGCGCGGCGGGAGGGCGGTTCATCGCCAGCAGCGTCAGGTTGTGCGCGTGCTGCAGCGGGATGTCGACGTACTTGCACACCTTGTCGTTGGTCGCGATCTCGTCGATCAGCTCCTCGGAGAAGTAGGAAGGGTAGCAGTACAGCAAGCGGATCCAGCGCAGGCCCTCGATCCCCGCCAGCTCGCGCAGCAGCGAGGCCAGAGAGGCGCCGTCCTTCCTGTCGCTGCCGTACTGGTTGGTGTCCTCGGCGACGAGGTTGAGCTCGAGGGCGCCCGAGGCGACGAGCGAGCGGGCCTCGGAGACGACGTCGACCCAGGGCTTGGAGCGGAAGGTGCCGCTGTGATGAAGAGAAGAAGAGGTTTTTTGAGTTTTTTGTTTTCGAAAAGAAGTCGAGGGAATCGATGTTAGAGTTTTGAGGAGTTGTTTCGTCCAGGTTTCGAAATTGAACTCTCTCTCTCATTGTGTTTCTCTCTCCTTTCTGGGCAGGGCCAGGTGGGAAAGAAAGGGAAAGAAAAAAGAAATAGTGGGGGATGGAAATGGAAGCAAGTGAAGAAGAAGAAAAGAAGAAAAGGTCGAGGTCGAGGTTTGAAAGAGAGGGCAAAAAGAGCAGTTTCACAACAGCTGCTTTTTTTTTTCTCCTCCTCTTCTTCGACGCTCTTTCGCTTCTCGCTCTCGCTTTCTCTCGCTTTCTCTCTCTCTCGCCTCCGCGCCGCTCTCGACAGCGCGGCTCGCTCCTCTAGAGAGGACTCCGCAGCCTGCACAGCAGCGCGTGCGCGTGAAAAGCAAGAAGAGCGCGAAAGCAAGAGAGAAGAAGAAAGAAGAAGAAGGAAGGAAAGAGAAGCGGTCCCCGCATCGAGCGAGCGAAACGGACGATGGGCGCAGCGCAGAGCACCTCCTCCGCTGCGGCCGAGCAGCAGCAGCAGCCCGCCGCTGCGCCCGCTCCCACCGTAGTCGTCCCCGCAGCAGCAGCTGCGCCTCAACAACAGCGCAAGAAGCCCCTCGGAGAGGTGAGCAAAAGCGAAGAAGAGGCGAAAGAAGATTTCGACGGCAGCAAAATCGTCAAGAAGAAAAAAAACGACAGCGCTCATCAACCTCTCCACCTCAACCTCTCAACCAACAGGCCCCTCCCCCCGCCGCCAAGCTCTACCGCTTCGTGCCCGACGCCCACGGCGGCCGCGGCGGCTCCTGGGACCTCGTCGACGGCGCCGCGTCCCCGCAGTTCTTCGACGCCGACGAGGACAGCGGCTCCATGGGCTCGGCGCGCTGGTTCCTCGAGGTCGGGGAGCTGTCGGCGCCCGTCTCCGATGAGTACTCGGCCGACGCCGCAGAGCGCCGCGTCACAATGGCCGTAGAGGTCGACGGAGACGACGACGAAGAAGAGGAAAACAACAGCTCTTCCTCGCCTTCGGTCTTCGCGCTGCGCTTCTCCGACGCCAGGTCTTTCCGCGCGTTCCTCGATCGCTACGACGAGTGCGTCTTCCAGAACACTTATGGCCGTCCCGGCGAGCTGGAAGGGAGGGCGGCGGCTTTCGGGGAAGACAGCGTGCTCAACCTGGGGATGGAAGGGGAGACGGCGGCGTCCGCCGCGGCCTGGGCTGCCAACGACGACGAACAGATGCCGCAAGCGGTTAACTCCGACGACGAAGGCGACGATGAAGACAGCGACTTTGACGACAAGACCCCCCCCACGGCAGCCCGCGTCGGCGGCGTTCCCGACGGCATCCGCGGCCTCCGCCTCGGTGCCGGTGAGCGCTCCTACCTGGTGCGAGAGGGAGGGAGGATCGAGGCGCTGAGGAACGTCGCCGGCGGCGTCAGGCCGATGGAGGGCGGGCCCGTGAGCTTTGTGCTGACGCCTCCCGGAGGAAGTGGAGGCGGAGGGAGCGGGACGGGGGGCAGCCGCTCGTCGAGGCTGCACTCCTTCGCAGCAGCAGCAGCAGGCGCCGGAGGAACCCCTTCTGACCTCGACCTCACGCCGGGGAAGATGCTGCTGATGCGGCAGGAGACCCGCCTCGCCGCACTCTCCGCGTCGAGGCCCGACCGCCTCCTCGACGCCGACATAGAGACCGGTAAAGTGGTCTCCGAGTGGTCTTTCCAGAAGGACGGCGTGGAGGTTCCCATGGACGACCTGGCCAACGAGACCAGGGGAGCGCAGCTCGACGGGCGGTCGACCTTCCTGGGTTTGGCGTCGAACAGGCTCGTGAAATGGGACATGCGGACCAAGGAAGGAATCGTCAACGGTTCTTCTTCTCCGTCTTCCGCTGCTTCTGCTTCTTCCCCGGTCGTCGAGTGGGCTGGGGGCAAGGACTACGCCCGAGGGACGCGCTTCTCCTGCCTGGCCACGGCCGGCGACGGCAGCTGCGTGGTCGGGTCCGCGGACGGGCAGGTGCGCCTCTTTTCCGATCGATCGCTCACGCGCGCGGCAACGAGCTTGCCCGGGCTGGGAGCTGCCGTGACATCTGTCGACGTGACTTTCGACGGCAAGTGGGCGCTGGCGACCACGGCCAAGTACCTCATGGTCTTGAAGACGTCGTGGGTGGACGCCTCGGACGGCAAGACCGTCGTGTCGGCGTTCAGGCAGCGGATGGGGAGGAGCGCGCCCGCGCCGCGCCTGCTCAAGCTGCGGCCCGAGGACGTGGCGGCTACAAAGGGGGCGCCGCTGACCAAGGGGAAATTCACTTGGGTAGCCACGCCGGACGCGCCTCGCGAGCGGTGGATCGCGGCGAGCTGCGGGACGCACACGGTGCTCTGGTCGTTCGACGCGGTCAAGAGGGCCAGGGCCGGCGGGGAGAGAGGAGGCGGCGGCGGAGGGGAGAGCGGCGACGGAGGAGGTCCGACGCCGACGGCGACGCTCGGCGGCCGCGGTGGAGGAGGCCTGAGCTCCGCCGGCGGGCTCACGACGGTGCCCCCGACCTATTTGCTCTCGAAGGGGGAGAGCGTGGTCGACTCGGTGCTGATGCACGACAGGTTCGCGACCGTAGGGGGGGGCAGCGGCGGGGGCACGCCGGCGAGGGGCGGAAGGCTCTCGACGCCGCTGAGCGGCCGCCGCGCCGGAGCCTTCACTCCGGCTAGGGGCACGCCGGGCGCGCTCGCAGGGACGCCAGGAGGCGGAGGCGAGCACGCCTCGATGGTGATCCTGACGAAGCAGGGCATCTTCTCGACGGCGGAGGGCGGCGGCGAGGAGGACGAGTAGAAAGGAAGAGGGAGGGAAAGCGGACGAGGAAATCGAGAGAGAGAAAGCGAAACAAAGATCCAAAAGGAGCAAAAAAAAGCGGAAGAAAAAAACGCCACGCACCGCACGCACACGCCGCCACGAACGAACAAGCAAACAAACGATGTAATTGATTTGATGAATCACGATGATTTTTTCAGCTTGATGGAGGGGAGGAGGAGGAAGACGAAGGAGAAGCAGAAGGGGGAAAGGCGGACGAGCAGGGTCGACGACGCCAAAAGAGAAAAAACCCGAAAACAAAAAAACGGAGAAAAAGAAAAAAAACTCACCGGAACCCAGGGATCGCGCAGAAGGTGCACGCGTGCGAGCACCCCTCGGCCACGCGCAGGTACGCAGAGTGCCTGGGCGTCAGCCTCACGCGGTCGGCCTCGGGCCTGAAGGGCACCGTGGCCTCGCCGACGCGGACTCGAGAGGTTGAAGAAGAGGTCGAGGTCGAGGTTTCGTTTTCTCCGTCGATGCCCGGCGGCGCGACGAGCGCCAATGCCGGCAGCTTCGTGCCCAGCGCCGCGGCCAGGGCAGCCGGCAGGCCCCCGTAGTGCTCGAAACCCACCACCAGATCGGCCTCGGGCAGGCTGGCGGCGAGCTCGGCGCCGTAGCGCTGCGCGAGGCAGCCCGTGACGACGACCTTGGCCGGGCCCGAAGAAGGAGCGCTCGCCGTCGCTGCTGCGGCGGCGGCGGCAGCGGCGGCTTTCCCAAAGCCTTTCCCGCCGCCCCGCCTCGAGCCGCCCTTCTTCCCCCCTCCTCCCCCGCCCTGGCCGCCGTCCCCCCTCGCGGCGTCCCGCAGCGCCGCGGCGGCCATGATCGCGTCGAGCGATTCCGCCTTGGCTTCCTCGACGAACGCGCACGTGTTGACGACGACGGCGTCGGCCTCTGCCGGGTCCTGGACGAGCTGGAAGCCGGCTCGCGCCAAGTCTCCCAGGAGGACCTCGCCTGGGGGGGTTGAGTGAGTGAGGCGGTGGTGGTGGTGTTTGAGGTGAGAGAGAGTGAAGGTGGGAAAAGAGGAAGGAGGAGGGGGAGGTCGAAGAGAAAAAACCGATGCCTTTCTCCATGCCTTGCTCTCTCTCTCTCTCTCTCGAGGTGACGCCTTCGCTTTTGAGCTTTTCTTTTTCTTTTAGTGTCCAAGCAAGGTCACGACACGTTCGTATCGCAATCGTGACAGGGGACACGAGAGAGAGAGAGAAAAGCGGCAGTTGCCGCCGGGCAGAGAAAAAACCCTCTTCTTCGGCGGCTAGATTGATTTTTTTTTTTCGTGCTGGCATTCGTTTCCTCCGTCCAAAATTCAATTTCGCCATCATCTGCTCAGTTCCGGACGCTTCTCCGTGCTCTCACCGTCGACCGTGTTCTTAGGGCACCCCAGCGAGACCATAGCCACCTTCTTGAGTGGTTTTGGGGGTTCGCTAGTGACCAGAGAGGCCGTGGCGAGGCCGACATCCGAAGCCGTCGAGGCGGCGGCGGCGGCGGCGGCGACGCGTGGCGTCGCTGATGCCGACGCTGCCGGCGCTTTTCTCGTCGCGGGCTTCCCGCCGCGGCGCAGCGCCGCGGCTCGAATAGCCTGAGAGATCTGCATTGCAATTGACAAGGGCGACAAGGGCGATAGTTAACGTTGGAGATCAGGTCTCTTTCTGTGTTTCATTGCTGTCGGAGGGAGAGAAAAAGTGAGGAAAAAAAGGCGAAACCGAATCACTTTTTTTCGAAATTTTCGGTGTCGAAACTTTTGTCATGCGACGTCTCATCGGCGCGCTCCTCCGCGAGAGCTCCCGGAGGGCTCTCCTGGAGCACCAACCTGCTAGCATCGTAGGGAACGCTCGTCGCCATGCTCTCGGCGCAGCGGCCGCGTGCGCAGCGGGCCAGGGAGCGCTGGAAAGCGGGGGAAGATTCGCAATGAGCTCCTCGACGGCGGCTCATCATCAGACCTCTTCATCAACATCAACGTCAACATCGACATCGACGTCGTCGACGACGACGACGACTGCTTCTTCATCATCGACCTCGACCTCAACCTCTTCCACCTTCCCGCGCCCGACCTTCGACCTCTCCGAGTCCCTCCGCGCCTCCCCGACGGACCACGTCATCACCCTGAAGAAGGCCGGAAGCGGGGACAAGAGCCCTCCGGTCACGCTCACTATAAGCCTCTCCGCGGGCGCCGCGCTCGCGCCGGCGGCCGGCGCCGCGGCGCTGGCGAGCCAGGGCTCGGCCCGGCTCCTGGCCTCGGCAATCCGTCGGGGGGCCACGCCGGGCGAGGGGAGGTCGGCGACGCCCATGCCCAGCGCCCGCCAGGGGGGCTGCGTGGTCGATTACAAGGAGCGGCCCTACGCCTCGGGGCACGAGGGCGCTGTTGCGGCGGGAGTAGCCAGCGGCTTTGCGCTCTCCGGCGTTGGGGGCTTCTCGGCCACCGAGGCGGACGCAGGGGCCGCTCTCTCGGCCGCCCTCCGCTGCGTGCTGCTCCCGGAGGACGCCGCGGCCTCGGCGCTGCACGTGTCGTGCACCCTTCTCAGCGGGGACGCGGACGTCGACCCGGTCTCGCTGGCGCTCGCCGCCGCGCCGGTCGCGGCGGCCGCGGCCGGCGCCAAGGTGATCGCGCCGCTGGTGCCGGGCAGGGCGGCCGTGGTGGTGGCTTCTTCTTCTCCTTCTAATGCCTTGGAGACGGTTGCCTGGCCCGACGCGAGGCAGAGGACCGCGGCGGAGGCGGACGTCCTCGTCGCGCTGACCTCTTCTCCTGCGAGCTCGAAATCTTCTTCGAGCTCTTCCTCTTCGTCGAGCTCTTCTTCTTTGAATTCTTCTTCCTCTTCCTCTCCTTCCTCCTCCTCCTCGGAGCCGAAGCTCGCGCTGCTCGACCTCAGGGCCTGCGAGGCCTCCCCGGAGGCCGTGGAGGAGGCCACGAGGGCCGCGACGCGGGCCGCGGAGGAGGCGTTCCCGGGGCTGGAGGCGGCGCTGCGGGACGCGGAGGCGCGATTCGAGGCTTCGTTGGTATCTTCTTCTTCCTCTTCTTCGGCGGCGGCGGCGTCTTCCTCCTCCACAGCAGCAGCGAGGCCGATGCCGCCGCCTCCCGTGCCCGACCGGGCCGCGATGGCCGCGCTCTCCGCCGCGGCGAGGCCTCGCATCACAGAGGCCCTGGAGGGATCCCTCTCCTCGTCGTTCGCGGCCCGCGCGGAAGCGCTGTCGCGAGCCAGGGCCCTCGCTCTCGCCGACCTCCGCGCCCGCGGCGCGTGGAGGCTCAACCCCATGCGGGCCCCTGGCTCCGGGTGCGTGTGCCCGGCCGACGTCGAAGCCGGGTTCCCGACTCTGGTGGCAGAGGCCGTGGCTCTGAGGGCCGTCAGGGGCCTGCCAAGGTCCGGGAATGCAACGGGAAACGGAAGCGGAAGCGACAACGGAAGCGGAAGCGCTCTCTTGGGGTCGTGGTCGCCGCGTGGGAGCAGGGACGCGCGGGACCTGGGCGTCAGCGCCGAGCCTCCGCTGCCGGCGGCGCACGGCTCCGCGGTCGGCGGTGTCGGAGAGGGCACGCGCGTCGCCGCCGTGGCGACCGTCGCCGTGGACTGGAGGGCCTCGGGCTACGCCGGCGGGAGCAGCAGCGGCGGGAGCAGCAGCAGCAGCAGCTCAAACTCGTCTTCCGATCCCTCTTCCTCTTCCTCTTCCTCTTCCTCTTCTTCCTCTTCCGGTTCCACCTCCGTCATCGGCCCCACGGGCGTCGCGACGACCACGCCGCGCCTGCGTGCCGCCGTCGCTCGGCCCCCCTTTGGAGCCGCCCCTTCGTTCTCCAACGGCGGCGGCGGCGGCGGTTCGGCGCTGGGGGGGAGCCCCTCGCTCGCGCCCGCCGCCGCCTTTTTCGGGGCCCCCTCCTCTCTGGCTTCGAGGGCTTCGGGCGGCGGCGGAGGAGGAGGAGGCGGAGGGGGCAACGCGGGCCCTCCCGGTGCCTGGTGGCCCGACCGGAGGCTCGCCTCGTGGGTCGAGCGGTCGCTGGCAGGGGCGCTCTCGAGCGGAAGCGCAAACGGAAGCGGAAACGGAGGAGTGCCGCCCGGGGTCAGGCCCCCCTTCGCGCTGCGCCTCTCGCTCGACGTCCTCTCGTCCGACGGCGACCCCTCGGGCGCCGCGCTGGCCGCGGCCTGCAGGGCGATGGCGACCGCCGGCGCTCCGATGCCCAGGGAGGTGGGGTCCGCGGCGGTCGCGGCGCTGCGGGTGCGAGGGGAAGGATCAGGGGGAGGAAGGAAAGGAGGAAGCAAGAAATCTTTGTCGTCATCGTCGTCGTCGTCGCCGTCAAAAAACAACGACAACGACAACAACTTTGCCGCCGAGGACTCGTGGGAGCTCCTCGTCGACCCTGACGCCATCGAGGCTTCCTCGTCGGCTGCCTCCTTCAACGTCTCCTCCACGGCAAAGGGATGGACCGCCGGCAGGGCGGAGTTTTGGTCTCCTGGCAGCTTGGGGGCCCCGGCTTCCGTCGCCGCCTCGGGGATGAGAGCGGCCGGGGGCGCCGCGGCGGCGAGGGCGGCAGCCGCCGACGCCGCCGCCCTCCGCGCCCCCGAAGCCAAGGGCCGCTTCGGCGCCGTCCCTCTTCCGAAAGACCAGGTGGGCAAGCTGATCGGAACCGGTGGAGGAACCTCGAGGTCGCTCGAGGCCAAGACGGGAGGGCTGCTGGCGGTCGTCGACGACGTCGACAGTAGCAGCAGAGGAAGCCGAAACGCTCCTTCTTCTTCCTCTTCTTCTTCTTCTTTCTCTTCTGCGGCAGCAGCAGCATCAGCAGCAGAGGCGCGGTACTATGCGCCCGATACCACGGTCGAGAGGGCCATGGAGGCCGCCGTGGGCAACCTCACGGGCTCGAGCGTCGTCGCCGGCAGGAGGTACACGGTCAAAGTCGTTCCCCCCTTGCTCGAGTACGGAGCGTTCGTCGAGTTCGAAGGCGGCTTTCAGGCCCTGCTGCACATCTCAGAAGTCTCCCACAGGAGGATCCACAGCGTGGCCGACGAGCTGGCGGTGGGGCAGGAGGTGGAGGTGCTGTGCACGGGGAGGGACGCGCGCGGGCTCGTGAAAGTGTCGAGGCGGGCGCTGCTGTCGCCGCTCGAGCAGCAGCGGGGTTCTTCGACGACGGCGACGACGCCTTTCTCTCCCTCTTCTTCTCCTCCGGCCCCTCCGTCTCCGCCTCCTTCAACGCCCCTGAGGCGGTTTGGAGAGAGCAGGACGACGGCGACGACGACGAGGAGGAGCAGCGGCGGAGGAGGAGGAGGAGCAGGAGCAGGAGGAGATAGGGGCGGGAGAGGGAGCGCGAGCGGCAACGACCGCCGACGCTCGCCTCCTCGCGGCGGGGGCGCTTCCGCTTCCGCTGCTGCTTCTTCTCCTCCTCGCCGCCCTTCTTCTTCTCCTCCTGCTGCTGCTGCTTCCTCGAAGCCTCGAGCAAAGAAGCCTGCGGCGGAAGGGGAGAAAAAGGGCGGAGGAGGAATCCTCAGCGGGCTGTTTTCGTGGGGCGGAAAGAGTTGAAAAAGTTTTTCTTTTGTTTCCCCTTTCTTCCTTCTTTTAAAACCGAAGAAAACGACCCTTTGCTTCGAGATTTCAAAGTACAAGTTTTGATATTCATTTTTTTTTTTTTTACAAATTCGAAATTACAGTTTCAAGTCCCGGAAGCGAGCAGGCCGGCGAGCTGCTGCGAGGCCGCCGCCGCCGCCGCGGGCTCCTTCGCCAAAGGAACGTTTGTGTTCGCGGCGGAAGCGTTTGCGTTCGCGCCTCCACCTCCTCCTCCTGCTGCTGCTTCCTCCGCCGTCGCCGTCGCCGTCGCAACTGCGGCAGGGACCACGAGGCTGCGCGCCTCTTCCAGCGGCAGCCACGACGTCGATTCCACCGGAGCGGAAGAGGCAGCAGCAGCCGAGAGAGGGAGAAGAGTGTCTTCTTCTTCTTCTCCTTGTTCCTTCTCTTTCCCTCTCGCCTTCCCTCCCTCTCCTTCTCCCTCTCCCCTCCACCCAGCTATCGTCCTCTGCCCCAGCTTCTCCCGCTGCTCCTGCCCGTGCCTGAACCTCTCCCTCAGCGCGTCGATCTCCTCTTTTTCCAAAGAGCTCAGGTCGTGCATCCTGTCGCATCGCCTGCTTTTGTCCAAAAAGAGGTCGCATTTCCCTAGTAAAACTAGGCGCGCGCACGGTTCCGACGACAGGTCGTGCGAGAACTCGCAGGCGTCGGCGCCCTTCATGCATTCCCCGCGCGCGTGGTAGCGGCACCTCAGCAGGCGCGTGGCCGGGGCGCGGTCGTGGGCGAAGTCGCAGGCGGGGCCGCGGAGGCAGCGGCCCTGCATGAAGAAGGAGCAGGTTTCCTTTTTGTGGGGGGGAGGTGGGGGCGGAGGAGGAGGAGGTTTTTTGGTTTTCGTCGAAGATGAAAGTTGCCGTTCTCGCACTCGCGTCGTCGTCGTCGTCGTCTTTTTCTTCTTGTCGCTTCCTTGCTGCGGAGCGCTCGCCTCTCCTTTCCTCTTCGTCGCCGTCGTCGCTGCTGTCTCTCTCCTTCTCGAGGGAGGGAGCAGCGTCGAGATCGGGGGCGGGCCCGATGCCGCGGCGGAAGGTAGAGAATGAGGAGCAGGAGCAGGAAGGAGGAGGTCGAGCGTCGTCTTTGCTGCTGCTTCTCCTCCTCCGACCCCTTTCGCAACCTCCTTCGCCTTCCCCTCCCCTTTCTCCTTCCTCTTCCCGAGCAGCAGCAGCTCCCCGCGCCTCGCCGCCTCGAGCACGTCGGGGTAGACAAAATCCTCCAGGGAGGGCGCCAGCGGCGCGCGGGTCTCCACGGGGGTGCGCGGCCAGAGCGTCGGGAGGAGGAGCGGAGAAGGAGGAGGGAGAGAAGAGGGTCGGGCGACGGCGGCGGCGGCGGCCGACGAGCCACCGACGCCGCCGCCGCCGCTGCCGTCGAGCTTCCCCTCCTCGCGCATTCGCTCGCTCCGCCTCCCTCTTCCGACTCTCGTCCTCTTCCGGCTGGGACCGCACGAAGCCCCTCCGGCTTCTAGAGCTAAGGGGAAAGGATCGGAATTGTGGATGTGAGTGCGGAAGGACGACAGAGAGGGAATGGGAGTTTAGGTGAAATTCTAAGAAAAATCTGCGAGTGAGGGGGAAGAAGAAAAAAATCGGAAGGAAAAAAATCGACGGGTGAAAAAATCGCTTCACTCTCTGCCTCCTCTTCTTCAAACGAAAAAAAGTTTGTTGAAGCTTTCTCGCTCTACTTCAAGGGCGTCCCCATCTTTTCTCTCTTTCTCTCTCCAGTCGAGCGCCTTCTTTTTTTTCCACAGGTGAGTTGTTGGGATCGATCGATCTTTTGATCGCGCTGTGTCGGGGCGAGGAACAATTGGAAAGAGGAGAGGCAAAAGGATGCGAGACGAGAGAGAGAGAGAGAGAGAGAGGGAGAGAGAGCACGAAAAGAAAGGCGCACCTTCCACCGACCATCGAATTCCTTTGCTCTCTCAATCGAGTGCTCTCGCTTCGGCGCATCCGGCCCTTGTTTTTCTCTTCTCTTACTCTGAAAAGATGAGGGATGGTCTCATAGTAGATGTGCAACTGGAAACAAACCCATCCGGGGAGCGAAAGCGACGAGCTTTTGGGGCACCGGAATGGGACGGCGTGTGCCTTTTTTCGATTTTCCGGTCGCTGACCGCCGCCAGCTCGCGGGCGACGAAAAAGAGAAAAGGAAAAAAAAAAAAAAAAAAAAGTCATCGCCGGTGCTCTTGAACTTTGTGTTGTCGCTCTCAATTGCTCTTTGTTTGCAGACTAGAGGGGTCTCGTTGATTGCTTCTACAGGCTGGAGCAGAGAGAAGTCTCATCGAATGAGTGGAAGCGAGCTTTCACACGAGCGGGACATCTTCGATTCATCATCGATTGGCTCTCGTTCGCGATGATGCTGGCCGACGAGCAGCAGCGGAGAAAACCTCTTCTTCTCTTCTCTTTCCCTCTCTCTCTCAACGCCGCCTTCTCCTCCGTCTCACTTCCTTTTTTCCCCTTCTTCTCCTCTTTCCCTCCACCAAAAACCAACGAAAAAACAGACTTTAAAAAAAAGCAGGCCGACAATGACCGCCTCCACCAAACACGACGTGCCGGCTCTGCTGGCCCTGGGCGTCGCCGCGCTCGGCGGCGTCGTCTCTCTCGGCGCGGTCGCGCACCAGCAGAGGAACGGAACGCTCTTCGCTCCGGCCGTGCCTCCCACCTGGTGGGCCGTCGGGGTCCAGCTCGCCGGAGTCGCCGTCGCCTCTGCCATCGCCGTCAACCCCAGGCTGCCCCGCACCCCCGCGGTCGCGGCGCTGGCCTTCGCGTCCTACCCTCTCTCCAACAGGGCTCAGGATGCAATTCTTGGTGGAGCCCCGACCACGGCCACCACCGCCGCCGGCGTCGGCTTCATCATGTCTGCCATCGGCGACTACCTCGCCATCATGGCGCTTGGAACGAAGAAGCAGCGCGACGGCGGCGTGGGCTTCGTGCTGACGTGGCGGTGGGCTCTGGCGCTGCTGTCGACGCTGCTCGCTGGCGGCGGTCTCCTCATTGCGATGGGCGCCTCGACGGCGATGGCCGTGAGGAACAAGACCGTGACGTTCCTGCTCTGGGACATGCTCCTCCAGGGCTCGGCCGTCCTGTCCTCCTTCGGCGCCCTCGTGCCCTCCAAGTGGGTGAAAGGCCACAGGTCCGACCTGGCTGCGATCGGCCTCATGGCGGCGTCGACGGTCTCGATGCTCCGCAACGCGCAGCCTCCGTACCTCAACGACGCTGTGGGCGCGCTCCGCGCCGGTTCGTCTTTCGCGGCCGCGGGCAACATGTGCGTTATGGCGACGCTCGGGTGGAGGGAGGGGTACGCCTACGTCACGGGCGGGAACAACGCCGCCGCGGGCTCGGCCAAGGGCGGTGAGGTTGCTGCCTCCCCGGCTCGGTCGGCGTTCTCGCGCGCCGCCATCCTGGCCCGCGCCGCGGGTGGTGCCGGCCTCGCCGTCGCCGTCGCCGGCCTGGGCACGGCTCTGGCCGGCGCCCACCAGCAGTCGGACAAGAAGATCAACACGTTCCTGAAGAAGAGCAACGACCAGAAGGCCGGTGAGTAGGAGTGGTTTTGAGGGGGTTTTTTTTGAAAGTTTTCCGGGGGGTTCTCGTTTTCAGGA
>Ga0210003_1002970_pt1 | contig 14045 bp, 12 predicted proteins | sample LantaG_FD_182804 | JGI IMG/M metagenome (GOLD analysis project Ga0210003, IMG submission 182804) | Deep subsurface microbial communities from Baltic Sea to uncover new lineages of life (NeLLi) - Landsort_02402 metaG (SPAdes) (version 2) | ecosystem: Environmental > Aquatic > Marine > Oceanic >... | reverse complement strand
TCTCGATGGCCACGTGTAACGGGTGCCTGCGCTCGTCGATGTCCGCGATGATGGCTTCACGGGACCAATAGCGGTATCCATCAACAACATTGCGGGCGTCGCCGGCACCGAGCAGTTCCGGGTCGTACCTGGCGTCATCGGGCGGCGGCCCTGTCCATGGACCCACCCCGTGGCCTTGCCCCCACTCGGTGGGCCCGGCCGCATCGGGGTCAGATTCAGCCATCAGGATCGGTGATTACCGGCACTGGTTCTCAGGTACGGTCACGGCCCTTGGCCACAACCTTTACCAGAGCGCGCACCAACGTCCGGGGCATCATTCGCCCGCTGGTGGTCAGTGCTTTGTACTGCAGACCCGGGATGATCACGGTCTTGCCCTTGGCGAGGTCTGCCATGGTCTCCCTGACCACGTCGTCGACCTCGAGCCACAGGAACGAGGCGGTGTCGGCCATGTCGATACCCGCCCGCGCATGGAACTCGGTGCGGACGAAACCCGGACACAGCGCATGCACGCCGACGCCGGTGCCGCCGAGCCCGTTGGCCAACCCCTCGGAGAACGAGACCACCCACGCCTTGGAGGCCGAGTAGGTTGACCCGCGCCCCGGCAGCAGCCCTGCGACGCTGGCCACGTTGAGCACCGTGCCCGCACCAGCGGCCAGCATGGGCGGCAGCGCCGCATGAGTGAGTTGCATGACGGCGGTCACGTTGACGTCGAGCTGAGCCTGCAGAACCTCGAAATCAGCGGACCAGAACTCCCCCGCGGTGCCGAATCCCGCGTTGTTCACCAGTACCTGGACACCAGCCTGCAGCCGCTCCGCGACCTTCGCCCGGTCGGCGGCAACAGCCAGATCTGCGGGAATCACCTCGACCGCGGCACCGGCCTCGTCATGCAACTCCGAGGCCAGGCGCTCCAACCGTTCGACATCGCGCGCGACCAGCACCAGGTCGTAGCCGTCGACCGCGTAGCGGCGCGCGAATCCCTCGCCCAACCCGGAGGTCGGCCCGGTAATCAGAGCGACGGGACGTGGCATGTCCAGAGGATACTTACCGCTGATAGTTCGGTGACTGCCGACCATTGCGCGACGGCGGTTGCGCGCGACGCACCGGGTCCGGCCGGGCCGGGCCGGCATCGGATTTGGCAGCGTCAGGTCGGTCAACGTAGCTACCCACGTCGGCGCGTCCGGGTGGTTGGTCTGCCCTCCCGGCCGACAACTCCGGAGGTCCCACGGGTTCGGGCGTGATCGGACGACTGGGCGAACCGCTGCGGCGCGCTACGGACTGCTGCGCGGCGGCCGTGGCCAACGGCGGCAACACCCTCAGCAGGTCATTGAACTGGCGCACGGTGCGTAGGCCCTCGTCCCACTGGGCACGGGTGCTGGTGACCGGCATGCTGACCAGCGTCCAGTTCTGTTCGTTCCACATCATCTCGGCACAGTCCGGCGCGGTGTGCGCGAACGTCACCATCCTGCGGTCGCAGGCACGTCGGGCCGCGTCAAGATTGGTCGAGTACACCATCCGGGGGCCGATCGCGCCGAGCAACCAGATGTCACTCTCCCGCGGCTCCTTGACGCCCTTGAGCCGCAGGTCGACGACGACGTTGGTGCCCACCTTGCGATGCAGCGCAATGACCGTCACAACGTCGTCAAGGTCGAAGATGAAGACCGCCTCGCCACGGATCTGACCGAGGACCACGTTGCGTGCGGTGACGTCGCCGACCGTCGACATCACACCGCGCTTCCAGCGCTTGAGGATGTCGGTGGACTCGTGCTCGTAGTCGAATCCGTGCGACTTCGCCCACGACTTTCGACGACGACCCAGACCTCGACGTCTGTCGAGGTCTACGTACAACAACACCGCCGCACCCACGAAGCAGAGTGCAGACAAAGTGAACCAGAGCGGAACCATTGGATAAAGAGTATGCGCTCAGACCGACGCACTCCGAATCCAAATGGGTCACAACCCGGTAAACCTCACCCCGCGAGCAGTCACAAACTCGCACAAAATCAGCCCAAAGCGTGCGAGTTTGTGTCTGCTCGGCGGAGAAACCTCGCGTCCAGAAACTCAGCCCAAGACCAACGAGTCGCCGTCCTCGCTGACGTTCACCGGCACGACGTCGCCGTCGTGCACCTCGCCGGCCAGCAGCAGCTTGGCCAACTGATCGCCGATCGCCTTCTGTATCAGCCGGCGCAGCGGCCGCGCACCATAGAGCGGGTCGAAACCACGGTCGGCCAGCCACTTCTTGGCCGGCAGTGACACCTCGAGAGCCAGCCGACGCTGAGCGAGCCGCTTCTGCAGCAGGGCGAGCTGAATGTCGACGATGGACACCAGTTGCTCGGGATCGAGGGCATCGAAGATGATGACGTCGTCCAGGCGGTTGATGAACTCCGGCTTGAACGACGCGCGCACCGCCGCCATGACCTGCTCTTCGGTGCCGCCGGCGCCGAGGTTGGAGGTCAGGATCAGGATGGTGTTGCGGAAGTCGACTGTGCGGCCCTGACCGTCGGTGAGCCTGCCTTCGTCGAGCACGGCCAGCAGCACGTCGAACACGTCCGGGTGAGCCTTCTCGATCTCGTCGAACAGGATCACGGTGTACGGACGCCGGCGCACCGCCTCGGTCAACTGGCCGCCCTGGTCGTAGCCGATGTAGCCGGGAGGCGCACCGACCAGACGAGCGACCGAGTGCTTCTCGCCGTACTCGCTCATGTCGATACGTACCATCGCCCGTTCATCGTCGAACAGGAACTCCGCCAGCGCCTTCGCCAGCTCGGTCTTACCCACACCGGTCGGGCCCAGGAACATGAAGGAGCCGGTCGGGCGGTTCGGGTCGGCGACACCGGCCCGGCTCCGGCGCACCGCATCACTGACCGCTTGCACCGCCTTCTCCTGCCCGACGACGCGGCGACCCAGCTCGTCTTCCATCCGCAGCAGCTTGGCGGTCTCGCCCTCGAGCATCCGCCCTGCCGGAATGCCGGTCCACGCAGACACCACATCGGCGATGTCGTCAGGCCCGACGTCCTCCTTGAGCATTTGAGCTTCGTGAGCTTTCGCGGTCGGCAGCGCCGCATCGAGCTTCTTCTCGATCTCGGGGATGCGGCCGTACCGCAACTCGGCGGCCTTGGCCAGGTCACCGTCGCGCTCGGCGCGGTCGGCCTCGCCGCGCAGCGTGTCCAGCTGCTCAGTGAAATCACGGACGATGTCGATGGCGCCCTTCTCGTTCTGCCAGCGGGTGGTCAGTTCGGAGAGCTTTTCTTTGTGGTCGGCCAGCTCAGCACGCAACTTCTCCAGCCGGTCCCGCGACGCTTCATCGGATTCTTTGGCCAGCGCCATCTCCTCGATCTCGAGGCGGCGTACCAGGCGCTCGACCTCGTCGACCTCGACCGGCCGCGAGTCGATCTCCATCCGCAGACGCGAGGCAGCCTCGTCAACCAGATCGATGGCTTTGTCCGGCAGGAACCGGCTGGTGATGTAGCGGTCCGACAGGGTGGCGGCAGCCACCAGCGCGGAGTCGGTGATCCGGACGCCGTGGTGCACCTCGTAACGGTCCTTGAGCCCACGCAGGATGCCGACGGTGTCCTCGACCGACGGCTCGCCGACCAGCACCTGCTGGAAGCGCCGTTCCAGCGCGGCGTCCTTCTCGATGTACTTGCGGTACTCGTCGAGGGTGGTGGCGCCCACGAGGCGCAGCTCACCGCGGGCCAACATCGGCTTGATCATGTTGCCGGCGTCCATCGCCGATTCGCCGGTCGCGCCGGCGCCGACGATCGTGTGCAGTTCATCGATGAATGAGATGATCTGGCCCGCGGAGTTCTTGATGTCATCGAGGACCGCCTTGAGCCGTTCCTCGAACTCGCCGCGGTACTTGGCCCCGGCCACCATCGATCCGAGATCCAGGGAGACGACGGTCTTGTCGCGCAGGCTCTCCGGCACGTCACCTTCGATGATGCGCTGGGCCAGGCCCTCCACGATCGCAGTCTTGCCGACGCCGGGCTCACCGATGAGCACCGGGTTGTTCTTGGTTCGTCGGCTCAGCACCTGGACGACGCGGCGGATCTCCTGGTCCCGGCCGATGACCGGGTCAAGCTTGCCGTCCTTGGCCAGCGCGGTCAGATCGGTGGAATACTTCTCCAACGCCTGGTAGGTGCCCTCCGGGTCGGGGCTGGTGACGCGGGCACTGCCGCGCACCTTGGAAAAGGCATCCCGCAACGCCTGCGGCGATGCGCCGTGGCCGGTCAATACCTTGGCCGGGTCGCTGTCACCGCTCGCGAGACCGACCAGCAGATGCTCGGTCGAAACATACTCGTCGTCCATCTCGGTGGCCAGCGCCTGAGCGGCGCTGACCGCTGCGATCGACTCGCGGGAAAGCTGTGGCGTGGATGCCGACCCGCTGGCGCTGGGCAGCCGGTCAAGTAACTGCTGCGCCTCGTTTCGGATGGTCGCGGGATCGACTCCGACGGCTTCGAGCAGCGGTCCGGCGATGCCGTCGGTTTGGGTGAGCAACGCCATCAACAGATGAGCGGGCACAATCTGCGGGTTGCCCGCGTCGGTCGCAGCCTGCAGGGCCGAAGTCAGCGCCGCCTGGGTCTTGGTCGTCGGATTGAACGAGTCCACGACACCTCACTTTCCGGGTAGGGGCCGCCATCGCACATCAAATGGACGGCCCCATCAAATGCTTGTCGGGTTGTACAACACAGTCAAGGTTGAGTCTGTTCCACTCAACTATGATTTCTGCCGGTCAATTTTCGAGATCGGGGCAACGCGCGATCGTCTGCACCGGCACACCCACCTTGCTAGGTTGAGCCGATGTCGGGCATTTGGGGATCAATTCTGACCGAGCTCATACCGCTCGGCCTGGTGGTCGCGTTCTCTCCGCTGTCGATCATCCCTGCCGTACTCGTGCTGCACTCCCCGCGGCCCAAACCCACCGGGTTGGCGTTCATGGCGGGCTGGCTTGTCGGCCTGGCTGCGTTGACCAGCATTTTCCTTGAGGCGTCCAATTTGGCCGGCGGGCTCGGCAATAGCCCGCCGAGCTGGGCTTCGTGGCTGCGCATCGTCGTCGGCGTCGCGCTGATCGCCTTCGGCGTCTACCGCTGGGTGACGCGAAAGAAGTCAGAGCACATGCCGGGCTGGATGACGCGAATGAGTAGCCTCACGCCCGGCAAGGCTGCCGTGACCGGCGCCGCGCTGACGGTGGCGAATGTGAAAGTTCTCCTCATCAGTGCCGCGGCGGGTTTGGCGATCGGGTCCTCGGGGCTGAGCTCACCCAGCGTATGGGTCGTGGTGATCTGGTACGTCGCGGTGGCGGGTTCCACGGTGGCACTACCCATCCTCGGATACGCGGTGTCGGGTGAACGCCTGGATCCTGCGCTGGAACGGCTTAAAGACTGGATGGAGCGTCAACATGCCGCCCTGGTCGCCGCGATTCTGGTCGTGATCGGTCTTTTGGTGCTGTACAAGGGAATTCACGGCCTCTGACTTAGGATCGTGTTGCGTGGGACTTGAAGACCGGGAATCGATCCGCATCCTCCGGGATGCTGTCGACCCCGACCGCGGATCCGAAATGCTGGTACGGGAGTTCTACACCCGATGGTTCGGCGCCGACCCCGCGGCGCGGGACCTGTTCCCGCCCGACATGGCCAGACAACGCAACGTTTTTGGCCATGCCCTGCGCTGGCTGTGTGATGAACTCATCGCCCAGCGCGCCGAGGAGCCGGTGGCCTTTCTCGCTCAGCTCGGCCGCGACCATCGCAAGTACGGTGTCACCCCACAGCATTACGCCACGCTGAAGGATGCGCTGCTCATCACACTGAGATCACATCTCGCGGAAAGCTGGAACCCTCAGCTCAGCGAGGCGGTCCACGACGTCGTCGAGTTCGCCGTCGGCATGATGGGCGGCGCAGCCACGGCCGAGACCAGCCCACCGTTCAGTGACGGCACGGTCCTCGAACATCTGCGACCCACCCGTGACGTCTCGAGGGTCCGGCTGAAAATGGATCACCCGCTGACCTACCTCCCGGGGCAGTACGTCGGAGTGCAGGTGCCGCAGTGGCCGCGGCGGTGGCGCTATCTGAGCCCGGCGATCCCGGCCGAACCGCACGGATACGTCGAGTTCCATGTGCGCTCAGTTCCCGGCGGCATGGTCAGCACAGCGATCGTCGGGGAAGCCCGGCCGGGTGATCGATGGCGGGTGTCCAATCCGCACGGCGCGCTGCACGTCGACCGAGACGGCGGCGATGTGCTGATGGTCGCGGGCTCGACCGGACTGGCCCCGCTGCGGGCGCTGATCATGGACCTCGCCAGGTTTGCCGAGAACCCGCGCGTGCATCTGTTCTTCGGGGCGCGGTATCCGGGCGAACTCTATGACCTACCCACCCTCTGGGAGATCGCATCGACCAACCCGTGGCTGTCGGTGACTCCAGTGTCAGAGCACAGCGTCGATCCGCCGTGGGCCGCCGAGTACCCCGACAACGCGCCCCCGCGTGGGCTGCATGTGCGCCAGACCGGCATATTGCCCGACATCGTGACCCGCTACGGCAACTGGGGTGATCGCCAGATCCTGCTGTGCGGCAGGCCGGCGATGGTGCAGGCCACCAAGGACGCACTGATCGCCAAAGGCGCACCTGCGGAACGAATTCGCCACGATCCGCTGGCGAGCTGACCGCACGTGGCAGGATCGACAGCCATGGACGAGTTTGAAACTGTCACGCTTCGCGATCCGTCGTCCGCGCTGACTGCCACCTACGTCCCGGTCGCCGGCATGGTCGCCACGTCGTTGTCGGATGACGGGGTAGAGCTGTTAGGTCAGCGCCGTGGTTTGCAGGCCTATGTGTCGAACCACAAGACCATGGGCATCCCCATCCTCTATCCGTGGGCGAACCGGCTCAGCAGCAACGGCTACGGCGTCGACGGAGCCGTCATTACGCTGACGCCGGGAACCGGCGGCGTGCGCACTGACCAGCACGGCGTGCCGATCCACGGGACGTTGGCTGCCTACCGGGACTGGAACGTCACCACGCTGCTGGAGTCGCAGCTGACAGCCGAACTGGACTTCGCGGCCCGGCCAGGTCTGCTTGCGAGCTTCCCGTTCCCCCACCTGCTGACGCTGGACATCACATTGCTCGAACGCACGCTCACCGTGAAAACCACCGTCACGGCGACCACGGGTTCACGGGTGCCGACGTGCTTCGGCTTCCACCCCTACCTTCAGCTGCCGGGTGTCCCCCGGGCTCAGTGGCGGATAGAGACGCCCGCGATGCGCTACCAGCCGGTCAACGCGTGGGGCATCCCCACCGGCAGGGTTGAGCAGCGCCCCGCGGCCTCGGACGTGTTGGGCGACAGATTTGTCGACGACGGCTACGACGAAGTCGCGCCGGGGGCGACCTTCGCCCTCTCGGGTGGCGACCGACGCATAGAGGTGCACTTCGATCAGGGGTACACGGCAGCGCAGGTGTATGCACCTGGCGATGACGATGTGGTGTGCTTCGAGCCGATGGCCGCGCCCACCGACGCGCTGCGCCGCGGTGGCTACCACGAGGTGCAGCCGGGCGAGTCCGTGACGGCACAGTTCCGGATCAAGGTTGCCGGATGACGATCAAGCGGTGAGGTACGAGCCGCGTTGAGGAATCCGGCCCTGTCGGTTGCCGGATGACGATCAAGCGGTGAGGTACGAGCCGCGTTGAGGAATCCGGCCCTGTCGGTTGCCGGATGACGATCAAGCGGTGAGGTACGAGCCGCGTTGAGGAATCCGGCCCTGTCGGTTGCCGGATGACGATCAAGCGGTGAGGTACGAGCCGCGTTGAGGAATCCGGCCCTGCCGAAACATCTAGCGCTGGTGCCGCGGCTGCCACACCACCAACGCGGTGCTCTTGGCCCGGGGCTGAGACCTCAGGTACTCGACTTCCCCACTCAGTTCTCGAACCCGCGATTGCAGGGCCTCGACCTGATTGGTCAGCTCGATGATCCGCTTGATTCCCGCAAGGTTCACACCCTCGTCCTGCGACAGCCGCTGCACCTCACGCAACAGGTCGACGTCACGCTCCGAATAGCGCCGTCCCCCACCGGAACTGCGCAGTGGACTCACCAGACCCAGCCGGTCGTAGGTGCGAAGCGTCTGCGCGTGCATTCCCGCCAACTCGGCGGCCACCGAGATCAGGAACGTCCTGGCGCCGTCCCTGCGGTTGGCACTCACTGTGCACCTCGCTTCGCGCGAGCGCTCACAGCGCGCCCGCCCATCCCGCCCGCGGGTCGAATCCACTGGCGCGCTCGGCTTTGACATAAGCCTCCAGCGCCTCAGCCGCCTCGCCTTCCAGGTTTGGTGGAACCGCCACCTTGACAGTGACCAGTAGGTCGCCGTGACCGCCGGAACGCTTGGGCACACCACGACCGCGCACCCGGAGGATGCGACCATCCGACGTGCCCTTGGGCACTCTCACCCCGACTTTACCTTCCAGCGTTGGCACCGAAAGCGTTGTACCCAGGGCCAATTCATGGAAGCTGACCGGGACCGCCACGGTCAGGTCGTCGCCGTTTCGTCCGAACACCTTGTCCGGCTTGACCTGAACGGTGACGTAGAGGTCGCCCGAGGGCGCCCCCCGCAGTCCGGCTTCGCCCTGCCCGGCCAACCGGATTCGCTGACCGTCTTCGACACCTGGAGGTATCCGGACGTTGATCGTGCGGGTGCGGGTCGCCACCCCGGTGCCCTTGCACTCGTCGCAGGGGTTCTCGATAGTCGAACCGCTACCGCGACATTCGGTGCACGGCTCCGAGAAGCCGAACGCGCCCTGGTTGCGGTTGACGACCCCGGCTCCATTGCAATTCGGGCAGACCTTGGGGCTCGTTCCCGGACGTGCACCGCTGCCATGACAGTTAGTGCACGGGGCCGGACTGGTCAGCCGAAGCGGCATCGCCACACCCTTGGTGGCCTCCAGGAAGCTGAGTTCGGTCTGGGTCTCTAGGTCATTGCCCCGGCGCGGACGAGACGGCCGCGGCTGTTGGGCGCCCCGCCCGAACAGCCCGCCGAACAGGTCTCCGATGTTCGCGCCGCCATTCTGGCCGGCAGCGTCGAAGAGGTCGTTGAGGTTGAACTCCTGACCGTCCCCGCCGCCGCTGAAACCACCGCCACCACCGGCGTAACGACCGCGACCGAGCCCGCCGCCCGCAAACAGCCGACGGGTTTCGTCGTACTCCTTGCGCTTCGCCGAATCCGTGAGCACTTCCTTGGCTTCGGACGCGGCCTTGTATCGGTCTTCGGCCGCGGTGTCACCGGGGTTTCGGTCGGGGTGGTTCTCGGAGAGGATCTTGCGGGCGGCCCGCTTGATCTCTTTCTCATCGGCGGCGGAGGTGACGCCGAGTTCCTTGTAGAAGTCCTTCTCAACCCATTCACGCTGGGCCATACCGCGTCACCTCCTCGCCTGTTGGTCGGTCAATGTTCTGATTCCGAGGGCTGTTCGGCCACGCCGTCGGCGTTATCGGGCCCGGACGCGTCAGGCACGGTGTCGACGACACCCACCATGGCGTGGCGTACCACATGATCACCGACCCTGTAGCCACGCCGCATGACCGTGCCGATCACCGAGTGCGACCCGTCACCCTCGTGCTGAACAGCCTCATGCAGCGCGGGATCGAACTCCTCACCCTCGCTACCGAAGGCCGCCAGGCCGAGCCCTTCAAGTACCCCGATCAGCTTGTCGGCGACTGACTTCAACGGGCCCGAATCGAGGTCGCCGTGCGCCCGCGCCCGGTCGAAATCGTCAAGTACCGGCAACAACTGGGTCACCACGTGGGACTTGGCCCGTTCGGTGGCCACCTGCTGATCGCGCAGAGCGCGCTTGCGGTAGTTGGTGAAGTCGGCCTGCACGCGCTGTAAATCGGCGATCAACTCCGCGGCCTCGCTCTGAGATTCGTCAGAGACGGTCGGCGCCTCCGGCGCCGGCCCACTGCGGGCCGGCCCGTCGGCGTTGTCGCGCACCTGACCCGTTTCCGGGTCGATTCGGCGCTTGTCGGTGAAAGTGATCGGCTCGCCATGTTCGGCGGGACGCTCACGAAAGGCGCCAGTCACTTGGGCTCCTGGTCGTCCTCAACAACCTCAGCGTCGACCACGTCATCGTCGGCGCCCGAAGCACTCGCGGACTCTCCGCCGCCCGGCCCGGCCTGGTCGGCCTGAGAAGCCTGGGCGGCCTCGTAGATCGCCTGACCCAGGGCCTGGCTCTCCTCGCCCAACTTCTCCATGGCGACCTTGATCTCACCGATGTCGGTGCCATCGAGTGCCGCCTTGGCCGCGGTGATCGCGCCATCTACCTTGGTCAAGGCGTCCTCGGAGACTGCAGGACCCCCTTTGTCGGGCGCTGCGCTCCGTTGTTCAGCGACGAACTTCTCCGTCTGGTAGATCAGCGATTCGGCCTGGTTACGGACGTCGGCCTCTTCGCGACGCGTGCGGTCCTCCTCGGCGTGCGCCTCGGCGTCCTTGACCATCCGGTCGATCTCCTCCTGGGACAGGCCGGAGCCCTCCTGGATGCGGATCGTGTTCTCTTTGCCGGTGCCCTTGTCCTTGGCTGTGACGTGCACGATGCCGTTGGCGTCGATGTCGAAGGTGACCTCGACCTGGGGCACACCACGCGGGGCCGGCGGCAGGCCGGTCAGCTCGAATGAGCCGAGCAGCTTGTTGTGCGAGGCGATCTCACGCTCACCCTGAAATACCTGGATTTGCACCGACGGCTGGTTGTCGTCGGCCGTGGTGAAGGTTTCCGAGCGCTTCGTCGGGATCGTGGTGTTGCGTTCGATCAGCTTGGTCATCACGCCGCCCTTGGTTTCGATACCGAGGGACAACGGGGTGACGTCAAGCAGCAGAACGTCTTTCACCTCACCCTTGAGCACGCCAGCCTGCAGCGCAGCACCGACCGCCACGACCTCGTCGGGGTTGACGCCCTTGTTGGGCTCCTGGCCGCCGGTCATCTCCTTGACGAGCTCGGAGACCGCGGGCATGCGGGTGGAACCGCCAACCAGCACGACATGATCGATATCGGAGACCGGAATACCGGCGTCCTTGATCACCGACTGGAACGGGTTACGGGTGCGGTCCAGCAGATCCTGAGTGATCTTCTGGAACTCCGAACGGGTCAGCTGCTCATCAAGGAACAGCGGGTTCTTTTCCGCGTCCACGGTGATGTACGGCAAGTTGATCGAGGTGGATTGACTCGAGCTGAGTTCAATCTTCGCTTTCTCGGCGGCCTCACGCAGCCGCTGCATCGCCATTTTGTCCTTGGTCAGGTCGATGCCTGCGCTCGCCTTGAACTTGTCGACGAGCCATTCGACGATCCGGTCGTCCCAGTCGTCGCCACCGAGGTGGTTGTCACCGGAGGTGGCGCGCACCTCCACGACACCCTCACCGATCTCCAGCAGGGACACGTCGAACGTGCCTCCACCGAGGTCGAACACCAGGATGGTCTGTTCCTTCTCACCCTTGTCCAGTCCGTAGGCCAAAGCGGCCGCGGTCGGCTCGTTGACGATGCGCAGGACGTTCAGGCCGGCGATCTGGCCGGCTTCTTTGGTGGCCTGACGCTGGGCGTCGTTGAAGTACGCGGGAACGGTGATCACCGCGTCGACGATGTCCTCACCGAGGTAGGACTCAGCGTCGCGCTTGAGCTTCATCAGCACGCGCGCGCTGATCTCCTGCGGCGTGTAGTCCTTGTCGTCGATCTTTACCGACCAGTCGGTGCCGATCTCACGCTTGACCGAACGAATGGTCCGGTCGACGTTGGTCACCGCCTGGTTCTTGGCAGGCTGACCCACCAGAACCTCACCGTTGCGCGCGAACGCGACGACCGACGGGGTGGTCCGGGAGCCCTCGGAGTTGGCGACGACGACGGGGTCGCCACCCTCCAATACTGCGACGACGGAGTTGGTGGTCCCGAGGTCGATTCCGACCGCACGAGCCATAGTTGCTGCCTCCTGATTAGATGATTCATTGGTACGAGTGCCCTGCACTCAATTGGGTGAGTGCACCGGACTCAAGAATGCCTGGACCGACCTTTGGATGTCAACCCAGGGTTGAGTACGTTACACTCAAGTTTTCAAAGGTGTCAACGGGAGTTGCCGCGGATTTGTTCCCGGGGTCGGAGGAACTCCGCGACGCGGCACGTGGACCGGACTGTATGACAACGTATCCTTCTCGTATGACAATGTTGAGCTTTCGCGTAGAGGAGCCCGATGCTGCCGCAGTCCAAACCTGGGCCGAGCGACTCGGCATAGACAGGTCCGAGCTGCTCCGCGACGCGGTGCGTCGACACCTGCTTCGACTAGCGAGTGAGCAGGACGCCGCGACCTGGCAGAGCAGCCCGCTTACCGCCGACGAACAGTCGCTCACCGACATCGCGGATTGGGGTCCTGCTGAGGACTGGGCCGACTGGGCCGATGCAGCACGGTGAGATCTGGTTCGCCGCGACCCCCGGCGGGGATAGGCCGGTCCTCGTCCTCACCCGTGACCCGGTAGCCGACCGAATCGGCTCCGTGGTGGTCGCAGCGTTGACCCGGACCGCACGCGGGCTCGTTTCCGAACTCGAGCTGACTCCCGATGCCGACGGCGTCCCGAGCGCATGCGTCGCAAACTTCGACAATCTGCACACTCTGCCCAAGAACGCGTTCCGCCGTCGGATCACCGTGCTACCGGCTGCCCGAATGCACCACGCCTGCCAGGTTCTTCTCGCGGCCACCGGTTGCTGATGCGGGGCCAGGACGCCTACGTTGAGTCCGCACGAAGACCGAAGCCGTTGAGCTTGCGCTGCGACATCTGGCCGGCCAGCCGACGACTCGCGCGAGGATGATCTACGGCGCATGCTGCTGCGGTTTCGTTTGGCGCACTTCGATGCAATCACCGATTTCGATGCCGCGACGAGAATTTATCGCACGTCGTAGGTGATGCGCATCTCCTTGATTCCGTTGATCAGGTTGGAGTGCAGGCGCCGCGGTGGCGCTTCGAGCGCGATGTTCTCGACGGTGCCGAGCAACTCGGTGAACAGGAGTCTGAGCGAGAGCCGAGCTAGGTTGGCCCCGAGACAGAAGTGCTCCCCGATCCCGAAGGACTGTTGGAGGTTCGGCGTCCGATCGATCAGGAACGTGTGCGGGTCATCGAACACGTCGGGATCGCGATTGGAGGCCGGATACCACATCAAGACTTTGTCACCCGCAGAGATCGTCTTGCCACCGAGTTGAACCTCGGTGGTGGCGGTCCGGCGGAAGTGGTGGATCGGTGGTTCCCAACGCAGCATCTCCTCGACCGCTCCGGGCATCAGTTCCGGTTCACAGATGAGGCGTTCGAGTGCGTCGGGATGCTCGAGCAGCGTGAGGAGCCCGTGAGACGTCGCGGTCCGAGTCGTCTCGTTACCCGCCACGATCAGGAACATGAAGAACAACGTGTACTCCATGTCAGTGAGCTTCCTGCCGTCAACCTCGGCGGCCAGCAGATCGCTGGTCAAGCTGCCTGATGGGTTGGCCCGCTCCCGGGCAGCCATCTCGCTGGCGTACCCATAGATCTCGATCGACGCCTCCATTGCGGTCTCCGGCGTCGGCGCGACTTCGGGGTCCTGATCGTCGATGAGCGCATGGCTGAGCGTGTAGAGCCGATGTCGGTCCGCTTCCGGGACGCCCATGAGCTCGCTGATCGACCACATGGGGATGCGGGCGGCGACGTCGGTGACGAACTCACAACGCCCGGCGTCCCGCAGCTCACCGATCACCCGCTTCGTCTCGGCCCGCAACGACTGCTCGAGCCGCGCGATCATCCTGGGGTTGAACGCCTTCGACACGATGTTGCGAAAGTTGCGGTGCTCCGGAGGATCCATGCCGATGATGACCATCCGCAGCTGCGCCAGTCCGTCCCCATCGAGATCCAGACGTAGCGGTCCGCCGACATAGCTGGAGAACTCGCCCGGGGATACCGACACCCGGCGGACGTCATCGTGGCGGGTGAGTGCCCAGAAACCCGGGCCATCGGTTTCCGGATGCCAGTGCACCGGATCCTCGGAACGCAGCAGGTCCAACCAGTCGTGCGGCGCCGC
>Ga0210003_1002968_pt1 | contig 14057 bp, 6 predicted proteins | sample LantaG_FD_182804 | JGI IMG/M metagenome (GOLD analysis project Ga0210003, IMG submission 182804) | Deep subsurface microbial communities from Baltic Sea to uncover new lineages of life (NeLLi) - Landsort_02402 metaG (SPAdes) (version 2) | ecosystem: Environmental > Aquatic > Marine > Oceanic >... | reverse complement strand
GTCCTGGGTAAAAATCATTTCGGCAAGGGGCTCCAACCCTTTCTCCCGGGCAATCGTTGCTCGCGTTCGCCGCTTCGGTCGGTAAGGCAGGTAGATATCTTCCAGAACGGCCATGGTATCAGCCTGCATGATTTTTTCTTTAAGCTCATCCGTAAGCAACTCACGCTCTTCGAGCGACTTGATTATGGACTCGCGCCTGTCGTCCAGCTCTTTTAACTGATTCAGCCTGTCTCGAATGGCTGTCACGGCCACCTCGTCCAGACTGCCCGTTACTTCTTTGCGATATCGGGCGATAAAAGGTATCGTGGCTCCGCCTTCGAGCAGTTCGGCCGTCGCCGCAACCCAGCGGGAGTCTATTGACAGCTCCGAGGCAATTTTGATTATGTGTTCCCGGCTCAATTGTCGCTCTCTCAAAATACAATAATTTTCGTCGGGGCGGTTTAAAAACCATCCCTGCTTTGCATCCAGGGCTGCCAATATATCTACAAAAGCATCCTCTTTCAAGCACTGTAGAATTATTACCTGTTATTTTATATGGCATAGCTGAAACCGCCCTGAAATTTGAGCCGATAAGAATTGCGCCCGAATCCAATGGTAAAGGGCTGTTGCAGCCTGTGGTTGGGACAAATTGGATGGAGTGATTCAAAATCCAGCATTTAAGTGCATCGATAAAGTGTCAGAATGTTGGATTTTCAGCGAATTGTCGTATTTTGGGATGTTTTTGACAGGAATGTTGGCCGAGTTGACGGTCAAGTGTCTCAGCTATTCATACAAATTCAGTAACAAACCGGTGACAAAATATCCACTTTACATCAAATAAAAATTATAGAAAAGTGATGCGTGATCGAATATCTGAGTTGAGTGTTGCCGGAAATTCCGTAATATACCAGTGCCTGAATATAATTGAAATGATGCACTTTTCGGCATATAACTGTTCTAAATCATTAAAGCAAAGGAGCCACGAATGAATTCTGAACAGCAAAAGGTCTCTATCAAAGAGAAAGTCGGTTACAGTATCGGAGACACAGCATCGAATCTGTTTTTTCAAACTTTCATATATTATATGCTCTTTTTTTACACGGATGTGTTTGGAATCACTGCTAAGGCGGCGGGAACTATGTTTATAGTTACCAAAATCTGGGATGCCGTTAACGATCCTATGATGGGTATAATTGCAGACCGAACCAACACCAGATGGGGAAAATTTCGGCCCTATTTAATTTGGGGCGCCATTCCATTCGGTGTACTTGGAGTATTAACGTTTACAACACCCGAACTCAATGATACAGGTAAGCTTATATACGCTTACATAACATATACATTGTTGATGATGGCCTATACGGCTGTCAATGTTCCATATTCAGCAATAATGGGTGTCATGACATCAAATTCTCATGAACGAACCACGATATCCTCTTTCCGATTCATAGCTGCTTTTACCGGACTGCTCTTCGTCCAATACTTCATCCCAACAATGACCGAAGATGCAGTTAATCCAGCGAAGAGCTGGCAATGGACCTTAACCATTGTTTCCGGATTAGCGGTTGTTCTGTTTTTTATTGCTTTCTTTTCGTGCAAAGAACGCGTTCAACCTCCAAAGGGACAAAAAACCCCAATCAAGCAGGATCTTGCCGATTTGATTTCCAATAAGCCCTGGGTATTCATCGGTGCCGCAACCGTCTTTCAGCTCATGTTCCTTTGTATGCGAGGTGGGAGTACGATGTTCTACTTCCAGTATTTTGTAAAAGACCAGGAAATAATGTTGTTTGAAAAAGCCTTTAGTTTGTCCTATTCAAAGTTATTTTCTTTATTCACGATGTCGGGGACAGCCTTTACAATTCTCGGGGTTGTTCTAACGAAACATATCAGTAAAGCCTTCGGTAAATCATCAACTTATTCAGCATTTTTGGGTATAGCTGGTATAACTTCAGCACTCCTCATTTTCTTAGGCCCACAAAGTATCGTTCTTATGTTTGTTCTCAATTTTATAACGTCGTTTTCGGTTGGGCCGGTATCTGTACTGCAGTGGGCCATCTATACGGATACAGCAGATTATTCGGAATGGAAAAAGGGACGCAGGGCTACCGGGCTTGTGATGTCTGCCTCGCTATTCGCGCTTAAGCTTGGAATCGCCCTTGGAGCTGCAGCTACTGCATGGATACTGGCAGCTTATGGTTATCAGGCTAATGTTGAGCAGACTGCAAATGGATTGTTTGGTATACGTATGGTTATGACCGTTTACCCTGCTATTTTCGCTATGATCGGTATGGTTCTTATGTTCTTTTATCCATTGAAAAAACATATGATGATGCAGGTCGAGACTGAACTGGTCGCGCGTCGTAAAGAAGCACAAAACGATTAGATCCTTTGTCAGGGGATGTAGGAGAACTATCATTGTGAACCGTAATGACAGTAACAAATCAGCCTACCTGAATTCGGAATTGCCGATCGTACAGCGAGTCCAGGACCTTCTTTTCCAAATGACGCTGGAAGAGAAAGTCGCCCAGATGCTATGCGTATGGCAGGATAAGGCCAAAACCCTGGTAGATGACAAAGGTGACTTTGACCTTGGGAAGGCCAAAGAGCATTTCAAGGATGGTCACGGCTTAGGTCAGGTTGGCCGGCCAAGCGATGCCGGAGGGGGCAAAAATGCCCGAGAGATGGCTGAGCTGACTAACACCATTCAGAAATTTTTCATAGAGAACAGCCGGCTGGGTATCCCGGTCATCTTCCACGAGGAATGCCTGCACGGCCAGGCTGCCATTGACGCCACGAGTTTCTCACAGCCTATCGGTCTGGGCGCAACCTTTGATCCCGACCTGGTGCGCCGACTTTTCGAGATGACCGCCGAGGAGGCCCGTTCGCGAGGGACACACCAGGCGCTGACGCCGGTGGTCGATGTCGCTCGCGATCCGCGATGGGGCCGTGTAGAAGAGACCTATGGGGAAGATCCTTATCTTGTCTCACGTATGGGCATTGCCGCCGTTCAGGGCTTTCAGGGCGATGCGAAATTCACCGACAAGAAACACGTTATCGCAACCCTTAAGCATTTTGCCGCCCATGGCCAGCCGGAATCCGGAAACAATTGCGCGCCGGCTAATATCTCCCTCCGCATACTCCGCGAAGTCTTTCTTTATCCGTTCAGAAAGGCCATTCAGGAAGGCGGCGTCATAAGCGTGATGGCCTCGTACAACGAAATCGACGGTGTCCCTTCCCACGCCAATAAATGGCTCCTGCGTGACGTCCTGCGTGACGAGTGGGGCTTCAAAGGATTTGTTGTTTCGGATTATTTCGCCGTTCGCGAGCTGAACGAGCGCCCCGGCTTCTTCGGCCAGTATCTCGCCAAAGACGGCAAGGCCGCAACTGCTCTCGCAGCCAAGGCGGGTGTCAACATTGAGCTGCCTGATATCGATTGTTATATCCATCTTACCGAACTGGTTAAAGAAGGCACGCTACAGGAATCACTGCTCGATGAACTGGTCGCCCCGATGCTCGAATGGAAATTCAAACTCGGATTGTTCGACGATCCCTATGTTGATCCCGATGTCGCAGAAAAAATAGTAGGTAGTGATACCAATCGCCGTCTCGCTTTGCAGGCTGCCCGTGAAACCATAACGCTTCTAAAGAATGATAACGACGTCGCGCCTCTCGACATGAAAAAAATCAAGACCCTCGCCGTAATCGGACCCAATGCAGACCGCGAACTGCTCGGCGGATACAGCAGCAGGCCAAAGCAGTGCTCCACCGTATTGCAGGGTATTACCGATCGCATCGGTGATTCGGTCCATGTACTCTATCACGAAGGGTGTAAAATCACGATAGGCGGGTCCTGGCAGGATGATGAGGTAGTCCCCAGTAATCCCGAGGATGATCGTAAAAGTATCGCTGAGGCCGTAAAGGTTGCTCAAGTGGCGGATGTGGTTGTCCTGGCCATCGGCGGCAATGAGCAGACCTCGCGCGAGGCCTGGGAGAGAAACCATTTGGGCGACCGCACCACTCTCGATATGGTCGGCCTGCAGGATGAGCTGGTCGATGCCATCGTCGCAACGGGCAAGCCAGTGATTGCCCTTCTGTTTAACGGCCGGCCTTTATCCGTACGCAATCTTGCCGCAAAGGTCCCTGTGATTTTCGAATGCTGGTACCTCGGCCAGGAAACCGGCCGGGCGGTCGCCGAAACGCTCTTCGGAGACATCAATCCCGGCGGCAAGTTGCCCATGACTATTCCCCGTTCGGTCGGGCATGTCCCCGCCTACTACAATTACAAACCCTCCGCTCGTCGCGGTTATCTCTTCGACGATGTGAGCCCGCTATATGCCTTCGGCTTCGGTCTCAGCTATACGCAATTCAAATTCGGCAAACCCCGGCTTGAAAAAGAAACAATAACACCGTATCAGTCCACGCGTGTACTCGTTGACGTCACTAACACCGGAAAGGTTGCCGGGGATGAAGTCGTGCAGATGTACATTCGCGATTGCATTAGCTCCGTAACTCGACCGGTTAAGGAACTCAAGGGCTTTCAACGAATCACGCTGAAACCCGGTGAAACGCAAACCGTCTGCCTGGACATCACACCCGAGCATCTGGCCTTTTACGATATCGATATGAACTATGTCGTCGAACCCGGTGAATTCAAAATCATGGTAGGTAATTCCTCGCGTGATGAGGACCTCCAGCAGATAGTCTTAACCGTAAAATAAATTAACAATAAAAACTGTTATAATATGAAATCCATGAAGGATGTACGTCATGGGCAAGACATTTTTTATAAAAGTCTTATGTGTATCGCTGGTTCTGTTATTGGCCGTGAGCATCTTTGCTCAGCAAATCCAGCGCAGTGCAAATAATAGATGGGCGGAGATTCGGCGTTTGTCAACTGCAGATCATCAACAAATGATGGAACTGCTGGGTATCAAGTCACTGCGTCCCGGGCGCAACGGCATGGACCCAAATGCACCGAATTACGCCAATTACGACGAGTCCAAGGCCAATCCCTATCCCAATCTGCCCGATCCGCTGGTATTGAAGAACGGACAGAAGGTCACGACAGACCGGATGTGGCGGAATCAGAGACGCCCGGAGATCGTAGAGGATTTTGACGGGGAAATCTATGGCCGGGTCCCCCAGAATACACCCAAGGTCAATTGGGAAGTGACCAGCACAACCAATGAAAAGAACGGCGAAGTGCCGGTCATAACTAAACAACTCGCGGGTCATGTTGACAATTCATCCTACCCTGCCATATCCGTCGATATTCAGGTGACATTGACCACACCGGCCGATGCTGCTGGACCGGTGCCCGTGATTATGGAGTTCGGTTTTGGCGGCCGCTTTGGCATGCCCAGACGCAGTAGCGGACCGACTTGGCAACAACAAGTGCTCGCTAAGGGATGGGGTTATGCCATTATTGTGCCGAACAGCATTCAGGCCGACAACGGCGCCGGCCTGACCCAGGGTATCATCGGCCTGATGAATAAGGGCCGGCCCCGCAAGGCCGATGACTGGGGCGCATTACGTGCCTGGGCCTGGGGTGCCAGTCGTGCCCTGGATTATTTTGAGACCGACAAATCCGTGGATGCCAGGCAAGTCGGACTTGAGGGCCATTCACGTTATGGCAAGGCGACTCTCGTGGCAATGGCGTATGACCAGCGTTTTGCGATCGCCTATGTTAGTTCCTCCGGCGCCGGCGGCGCCAGTCTTTTCCGCCGTGATTGTGGCGAGATAGTGGAAAATGTCGCCGGATCGGGCGAATACCACTGGATGGCCGGGAATTTCATCAAGTATGCCGGTCCGCTAACCTGGGACGATTTACCAATCGACGCTCACGAACTGGTCGCCCTATGCGCCCCGCGTCCCGTGTTCATCAGCAGCGGTTCGAATAATGGCGATGCCTGGGTGGACGCCAGGGGCATGTTCATGGCTGCGGCCGGTGCCGGGCCGGTGTACAGGCTCCTGGGCAAGAAGGATATGGGGACCACCGAATTCCCTGCCATAGAGATCCCGTTGATCGATGGTGACGTGTCCTTCCGCCAGCATAGCGGCGGGCACACTTCCGGTCCGAATTGGCCTACATTCCTTTCGTTCGCCCAAAGATATCTTCACATAAATCAGTAGGTGGATAAAGCCTGTCGAATCTTCTAAATAATAATAAAAGCCGAGTTTAATTTACGATCGAGATGAGATGATGAAATCTATCCTTAAAATTCTGGTAAGCATTATCGTAGTCTTTTTGTATCCCTGTGTCGTTCTTGCCGTTGGTCAGACACGATACGTGGATTTTATTAGCAGCCAGGGCAGTTTCTGTCTGGCACAAAAGGATCGTCTCGCAACGCTTTACGTTGATTCGCAGGATCACGCTGGTGTTGTGCGCGCGGTCAAGGACTTGCAAGCCGATATTAAGCGCGTTACTGACCGCAATCCCATAATCACGCACGAACAAACCGGCCTTGGAACGAACACGGTCATTGTGGGCACGATTGGAAAGAGCCCAATAATTGACGGATTGATCCGAAACCGCAAGATTGATGTATCTCAGATCGCCGGTAAATGGGAATCGTTTCTCATTGAAGTTGTGCCGGAGCCGCTGCCCGGTGTGGCCAGCGGATTAATTATCGCCGGAAGTGACAAAAGGGGGACCATTTACGGCATTTATGATCTGTCCGGGCAGATCGGAGTCTCGCCGTGGTATTGGTGGGCGGATGTGCCGGTCAAACAAAAAGAGGCCCTGTTTGTAAGGCCGGGACGATATACGCAAGGTGAACCGGCGGTCAAATACAGGGGGATTTTTCTAAATGATGAAGAGCCGGCGCTGGGGCGATGGGCCGTGGAAAAATATGGTGGATTCAACAGCCAGTTTTATGAGAAATTGTTTGAACTTATCTTGCGGATGAAGGGCAACTACCTTTGGCCTGCTATGTGGTGGGCAAGCTTCAACAGTGACGATCCGCTCAATCCGAAATTAGCGGATGAATACGGCATCGTTATGGGCACCACGCACCATGAGCCGATGATGCGTGCCCATGCCGAGTGGAAACAAATAAAAGGAGGCCAATGGAACTACGAAACCAACGCCGAAAAGCTGCGTGAATTCTGGACACAGGGAATTCAGCGAATGGATTCGTATGAAAGTATTGTTACTTTAGCCATGCGCGGTGACGGCGACAGGGCCATGAGCGAAGGCACAAATATCGCTTTGCTGGAGAAAATTGTGGCCGACCAGCGCAAAATCCTCAGCGACGTTACCGGCAAAGAATTAACAAGCATTCCGCAATTATGGGCGTTATATAAGGAAGTTCAGGACTACTACGACAAAGGTATGCGTGTGCCTGAGGATGTCACTTTATTGTTGTGTGACGATAACTGGGGCAACGTCCGCAGGTTACCCAAACCTGACGATCCGCCCCGGTCCGGCGGCTACGGCATGTACTACCATTTTGACTTTGTGGGCGGGCCCAGAAACTATAAGTGGCTCAACACCAGTCCCATTGCCCGGGTATTGGAGCAGATGCACCTGTGTTATCGCCTCGGCGTGGACCGTATCTGGCTGGTGAACGTGGGTGACCTTAAGCCGATGGAATTTCCCATCTCCTTCTTTCTGGATTATGCATGGAATCCCGATCAATGGCCGGCGGAACGTTTGCCCGAATATACGCGACTATGGACAGAGCAGCAATTTGGCCCTGAACACGCCGCAGCCATTGCCGATATTCTCTCCAAATATACTAAATACAATAGTCGCCGGAAACCCGAGATGCTGGATTCCGATACCTACAGCCTGATACATTACCGCGAAGCGGAAACGGTCGTGTCATATTACAACAAATTGGCCGAGGAAGCCGAACGGATTAACAAGACCATGCCTTCCGAATATAAGGATGCTTATTACCAGCTTGTGCTGCATCCCGTGACAGCTTGTGCCAATTTGAACGACCTTCGTGTAACCGTTGGAAAAAATCATCTCTATGCAAAACATGGACGTGCCACTACTAATGATCTGGCAGAAAAAGCTAAAGGATTATTTGCCAAAGATGCCGAGATTTCCCACTATTACAATAAGATTATGGCGAACGGCAAATGGAACCATATGATGGATCAAACCCATATCAGTTACACATACTGGCAGCAGCCGGAAAAAGATGTCATGCCAAAAGTCCGGGAGATTGAAATACCTGCTGCAGCGGATATGGGCGTGTCCATCGAAGGCTCGGATAGCTGGTGGCCTATGGAAAAAACCGAAGCAGTCTTGCCTGAATTCGATCCCTTTAATCAGCAGAAGTATTATATAGAAATATTTAATCGCGGACGGGCGCCTTTCGATTACAAGATCGAATCAGGGGAATCCTGGCTACGAGTCACACCCAATCAAGGAAAAGTTGATAAGGAGCAGCGAGTATCGGTAAGCGTAGACTTCCAGCAGGCCCCAAGCGGAAAACATCGCGCTGCGATTACGGTTACCGGGCCGAATGGAAGCAGCGTTGTAGTTCAGGCTGTCATTAATAATCCTGCAGTACCGAAACGGGACCTGGTGACAGGCTTTGTCGAGAGTAACGGATACGTTTCCATCGAGGCTGAACATTACACTAAAGCAATCAATGCAGATCCTATTAAATGGCTGCTTATTCCGAATTTAGGCCGTACACTTTCCGGCATAACTCCTGTGCCCGTAACAGCAAAAAACCGGACGCCTGAAGGGGACAATCCTCGTCTGGAATACAGCATGTATCTTTTCAGCAGCGGAAAAGTAAAAGTCAATGTGTATCTATCCCCTACCCAGAACATTCACAACACACAAGGTTTACGGTATGCTATTTCGTTCGATGATCAGACGCCGCAGATTATCAATATCCATGAGAAGGATACAGTTCCCGACTGGAAATATCCTCCGGCATGGAATCAGGCGGTCGGTGATAATATTAAAGTGATTAGTTCTGAACATCTCCTCGAAAAGCCGGGCGAGCATGTCTTAAAATTCTGGATGGTCGATACGGGCATTGTGCTGCAGAAAATTGTTGTCGATACGGGCGGCGTTAAACCGAGCTATCTCGGGCCTCCTGAAAGCTGCCACACTCTTAGTCCGGCTGACACAAGGGCCGGCTCCACTCAAGCCGACATTGATGGTTCGGGCGCCTTCGTTACAGGCAAATATCGCAACCTGTTCGTCGAGGCCGGTTATTCCCCGGAGGAAGTGACTGCGAAAATCAACAGGATTTATCAACACTTTTTTCGTGGCGACCCGAACACGCAGGCGCTCTATTATCCTGCCGGTTCGAATACCGATGGGCCGCTGGCGTATATGCCGGACATCAACCATAAAGATGTTCGCTCCGAGGGTATGTCCTATGGCATGATGATTGCAGTGCAATTGAACAAAAAGGTCGAGTTTGATGCTCTGTGGAACTGGTCAAAAACATACATGTACCATGATGATCCCAAGCATCCCACCTATGGCTTCTTCTCATGGCAGATGCGCTACGACGGCACAGCCATGAGTGAGTCACCCGCCCCGGACGGCGAAGAGTATTACGCCATGGCACTGTATTTCGCCGCGGGACGATGGGGCAACGGCACGGGCATCTACAATTACAAGGCCCAGGCGGATAAACTTCTAACCGATATTGTGCACCGCAAGCCGATTACGGGCATGGTCAAGGGCAGGGTCGCCAGAGAGCAGACTATTAGCAGGCAGGTCAATCTCAAACACGCCATGATCCTTTTTTCGCCCGACTCGAGGCGGAACAACATGACCGATCCATCTTACCATCTACCCGCATTCTACGAGTTGTGGTCGCGATGGGGACCGAAAGAAGATCGGGCCTTCTGGCGACGTGCTGTCAGGGCCAGTCGTGATTTCTTTCAGCGTACGACCCATCCTGAAACCGGTTTGTCTCCCAATTACGCCAACTTCGACGGCACACCTTTTAAGTCCTTCGGCGGAAGCGATGCGTTTCGACACGATGCGTGGCGTACAGCCAGCAATTGGGCCGTGGATTGGTCGTGGTGGGCCAAAGACCCGCGAGAAAGGGACTTAAGCGACCGGATTCAGGCGTTTTTCGAGTCCCAGGGGATGGAAACTTACTTAGACCAATACGAGCTTGACGGTACACCTTTAGGCGAGGCGCCGCATCCGGCCGGTCTGATGGGCACAAATGCTGTCGCCTCTTTGGCGGCCAGGAATAATCCGCGTGCAAGAAAGTTTGTCGATGCCCTGTGGAACGTCGAAATTCCATCGGGGCAATACCGCTACTACGACGGATTGTTGTATTTCATGAGCCTGCTTCATTGCAGCGGTCAATTCCGAATCTGGGTGCCGCAATAACAGCCGTAAATCAATAAAGGATTTCATACTATGCAGAGTAAAAACATTTCCATGGCAATCATCGGGCTCGCGAGCGTTCTGATGATAGTTTTACTTTCAGCAGCTTGCGGCGACATTACCCGCCCGATGAAAAATCCATCCGAAGGTACAGGTGCCTTCGCCACTGGCAAATACCGTAACCTTTTTGTGGAAGTCGGGCACTCGCCCCGGGAGGTGACTGCAAAAATCGACCGTGCCTTTGAGCAGTTGTTCCACGGTGATTCAAATACGCAAACTGTTTATTTCCCGGCCGGGAAAAACACCAATGGTCCGCTCGCATATATTTTCGACATCCACAACAAAGATGTGCGGTCCGAAGGCATGTCATACGGAATGATGGTTGCCGTGCAATTGGATAATAAGGCTGAGTTCGATGCGATCTGGAACTGGGCCAGGACATATATGTATCACGATGATCCAAAACACCCCGGCTACGGCTACTTCTCCTGGTCAGTGAAAATCGATGGTAAACCAAACGACGAGATGCCCGCTCCGGATGGAGAAGAATATTTCGCTATGGCCCTATACTTTGCTACGGGGCGATGGGGCAATGGCACAGGTATCTACAACTACAAGGCTCAAGCAGATCAGTTACTGACTCTTATGAGGCATCGCAAGCTTATTACCGGCCCAACGGTCATTGGTCCTCGTACCGCCGGCGACCTCTTTGAGCCGAAACATAACATGGTTCGTTTTACTCCGGACGTCGATAACCGTGAACACACTGACCCGTCTTATCACCTGCCCGCGTTCTATGAGCTGTGGGCACTGTGGGGCCCCGAGGCCGATCGGCCCTTCTGGGCAGAAGCAGCCGTGGTAAGCCGTGACTTCTTCCAGCAAGTGACACATCCGGCCACGGGACTGGCACCGGACTATGCCAATTTTGACGCCACACCCTGGGCGAGTCCATGGAATCAACAATCCGCCAACTTTCAGGTCGACGCGTGGCGCACGGCCATGAATTGGTCGATGGATTGGAACTGGTGGGCAAAGGACACCAGAGAACATCAGCTCAGCGACCGCCTTCAGGCATTTTTCGAGTCCCAGGGCATGTCCGATTACAAGAGCCATTTCAAACTCGACGGCACCCTTGTCGGCGGCAGTCATTCGGCCGGATTGGTGGCTATGAACGCCGTGGCCGGCCTTGCAGCCACACACCCGCGCTCCGGGCAGTTTATCGAGGCCTTATGGAATTCGCGGATCCCGTCGGGGCAATATCGTTACTACGACGGTATGTTGTACATGCTGGGTATGCTTCATTGCGGCGGTCAATTCCGCATCTGGCCTCCGGAATAATCATAGCCCCAATTTGAGTCGATAAGAAGCTATTTTGCATGCAGAAAACCTGAGGCACTCAATCCTTGACTCGCCAACGGCCCTTCCGTATAGTATATCCCAAAGCCGATTGCAAACTGATAAGTTTGTATTTTCCTATTCTGGCAGAAAAACCTTTGAGCAATATCGAAAATTTCTGGTATTCTGATATGGAGTTGATATTCTATTAGGAATGAAGCTCCAACTAATAGCTGAGCAAGGAAAACAGCACTGTATGGGACATTCCTGTAACACTGGTTGGAAAGGAGACTCTTTATTGTATGTTTTCAAAATAATGGGGGAATTTCAAACTATCATTTTTTGGAGGTACACATTATGCAGCGCAAAGTAATTCTAAAGGTCGTACTGGTCTGTTTACTGGTTGTGTCGTTCATCCTGCCTGTGCAGGTGTCGGCTCAGCAGTCCCAGTCTCGTAGAGGCGGACTGTACGGCGACTGGCAGATCAAAATGAAGTTTGGTGAGCGGGAGATGGAGTCGATCCTTTCGTTTTCCAGAAACCAAGAGGGCCAGTACACCGCGCAATGGATCAGTTTCTGGGGAATGAATGAGCTGAAAGATGTTACCTTTGAAGAGAACAAACTCAGCTTTACACAGGTCATGCGGTTCCAGGATCAGGAAAGTACGTCGAAGTTCACAGGCACGATCGAGGAAGGCGAGCTTTCAGGCCTACTCGTCAGCGATAGGGGCGAAACGGAAATCACAGGCAAACGGGCTCCGAGAACCCCCCGGGGAGTTGGGGGCTGGGAAATGAAGATCAAGGCCGGCGAGAGAGAGTATACGGGAACTCTCACTATCACCGCCGACAAGGAAGGTATTCTCAGCGGTACTTGGACAAGCTCCAGGGGCGAGAGCAAGGTTTCAGATGTGAAATACGAAAACCGCATCCTGACCTTTAAGAGAGTGATCGAGAGAGACAGCGGTCAAATGGAAATGGCCTTCGAAGGAACCGTTAGCAACAATTCACTCGAGGGAGTATTCAAGAGCGACCGCGGGGAATCTGCCGCCGTGGGAACACTTGTCGGTGCTTCGCTTATCGGTACGTGGAATCTCGACATTGAATCCGAGCGGGGCGCTCGCAAGCAGAGATTGAGAGTCAACGCGGACATGAGCGCGCTTTACGGGTCCACTTTAATCAAGAAAATTAATCTCGATGGCGACAAAGTAAGCTTCAAATACGTTATGCAATTCGGCGACCAGGAATACGAAACGAGCTTCGAAGGAAAGATTGCCGAGTCCAAGATCACCGGCGAATTGAAAACGTCCAGAGGCACGTCGAAAGTAACAGGCACCAGGCGTCCATCCAGAAGACCAGGATCCAGCCAGAGATAAACCGTAATAATCGGCACTCTGTTCAAATAATGTGCATTCGAGAGCCTGCTGGAATACGTTCCGGCAGGCTTTCTCTAATTATTTACATGCCCGTATTGGACGCTAAGGATTGTTTATGTGATAAATTCGCGATCTATATGTGCAAGCATTTTACGTATTTTTCTATACTCCACAGGTATCACATTGGGAACGTTGAACTTAAATTCTAAACAGCAAGCTCTATATCACATAGTTTTTCTCGGTCATGCCTCTCGGAAGCTTAATGATTTCTTCGTCCACTATCTTCAAGGAATCACACTATGGCAAAAAAGAAACTTGTCCCTCAAATTGAATGGGCCCGGTAGGATTCGAACCTACGACCAATGGATTATGAGTCCACTGCTCTACCGCTGAGCTACGAGCCCGGTAAACTTCTTTATGCGATTAGCTTCCATAATTGCTTTGTCCGGCAACCTGAGAAAGCTTCTCTTAAGCGGCACAATTTACAACATTTCCTCCGGTCTGTCCATTAAAAATCTATAGTCGGGATAGAAATACGGCGCGCGCAACCTTAGGCAAAGGCTTGGCTGTTTCAGCGTTTCCACGTTACGTGCCCGTTTAGCCTTTGCCGTAGCTCACGTTTCCGCAAGCCTCCCTGCGATCCCGGACGGTCGGATTTCCCGAGTCCGGTTCTGACCTCGGCTTTTCCTCCGCAGGCCTTCCTGGCTGTGGTGAGGCTTAAGCGTTAGCTCGCATACACCCCTACAACAAACAGTTTACCTACGGGCTCGCCTCAGGTACCCGGATTATCAACTATATCCGATTCAGTGTCCGGTAGTTGCCCAAGTCTGAGACCGCCAAGTGCCCAGGGCTCCTTCACACGCTCCGGGTGTTACCCGTTACGCCGTGACACAATGTCACGTAAGTTAACATTAATTCACCATCATCGTTACTACGAACCCATGCGCCAGACCAAAAGCCTCCCACCGACTTCAGTTTTCCCTATACGGCGGGTCTTTGCAGGTTGTCGCTAATCCCTGCCGGCAGATGGCCCTTCCCGACG
>Ga0210003_1002967_pt1 | contig 14057 bp, 15 predicted proteins | sample LantaG_FD_182804 | JGI IMG/M metagenome (GOLD analysis project Ga0210003, IMG submission 182804) | Deep subsurface microbial communities from Baltic Sea to uncover new lineages of life (NeLLi) - Landsort_02402 metaG (SPAdes) (version 2) | ecosystem: Environmental > Aquatic > Marine > Oceanic >... | reverse complement strand
GGGATGCGTTGCGCAGGGAAGTCTTTGAGGTTGCTGGTAACGATGACCTGGGCTCCGCCGACGAGCGCGGCGGCGACCACGTGTTCGTCATCGGGGTCCGGAAGTCCGAAAGTGCCGTTGAGGGGTTCCCAGTTCTCAACGCTCGAGTCGTCGAAAGCCGTTGACATTTGGTCAATAAGACGTTGCGACTGTCGCGCGGCTTCCTCAGGTGCGCAGCCGCGTTCAACGAGTTTTCGAGCTTCGTGGAACTGCAGCTCGTCAAGGATGGCCGACGACCACAGCGGGTGGTAAACGCCTTCGATCGCGAGGGAGAGCAGGAAGTCGCGCTGCAGACTGGGCCATAACACCGAAGTGTCAAGCAGGGCTGCGAACACGGTGCGGGTTAGCCTGCAGCGCTTCTGGCGCGGCGCCGATCGGCGACGCTTCGACGTGCCTCTCGAAGCTGCCGTCGGACGGTCTCGGGGTCGTCGTTGATGTCGACTTCGATAGCGGTAGCTGCCAGGGCTTCGTACTGGCGGGTGCGGCGTTCTTTGCGGTAGGCAAGGACGTCATCGAGCAGAAGGCGATGCCGATTTCCGATCCGCTCCGCCGGTAAAGCCCCAGTGGTGATGAGGCGCACCACTGTGGGCCGACTGACCCCAAGAAGATCGGCGGCCTGCTGAGTGGTGAGTTTCATCGATTGCGGAGCGATGGTTACCGCTTTGCCCGCGTGAAGTGCCGCTACTACCTTGATTAATGCCTGATGTACCGACCGGGGCAACTCGATCCGGTCGTGCTCTTCGGCTCCCACAAGGGCATAACCTGGCGACGTTATGGTGCCGCGGAGGCGCTCATGGGCCGTCAAGAAACCGATCACCGAGGCAAGTTCGTCGGGATCCTCTGGGATGAACGTCGTGGTCTCACTGGCTTCTGTACTCATGACCGATTCCTCTCCGCACTATACGAAACCTATTTCGCAACGTTCGAATAATACCACTTGTCTGCGATAGGCACTCAGGCTTGCCTGGGACCAATTTGGCTGGGCGAGCTTTGAACTTGCCCGCGCGCAGGTTCGTGATGGTAGGCGGGCAGCATGATTGAGTCGGTGGCACGTCGCCTAGATCCACCTCTGAACTGTTGATATTGCGTAAATAAGTCCTGGCCGCGACAATATATGTATGAGCGAGATGACGACGGTCGCATGTGCCGAGATCCTCAGGATTTCAGCGCGGCAGGTCGCCCGCCTCGCGCGCGCGGGAGAACTTACCGTGAGCCGCACTGTGGGGGGTGCGCTACTCGTCGACGGCGCTTCGGTGCACCGCCTCGCCAAGCATGGGCGCCATAACGGCCGGCCGTGGACAGCGGCCACAGCGTGGGCTGCGCTCGCGTTGCTCTCCGGTGAACGTGCCGATTGGCTGGACGCGGCGGCGAAGTCCCGGCTGCGACATCGGCTGCGTGCCAGTAGCGCTTCCGAGCTGTGCTGGACGACGCGCCGCCGCGCGACAGTGCATCGGATGCGGGGCTGGGGCAAGGACGAGGGACTGTTGCACTCAGGGGTCAGCGCGTTGCGGGATACGGCGATGTCGGAACTGTTCGATCTCACAGCAGTCGAGCGGGGAGCTGATGGCTACGTCCGCGCTCGTGACTTCGCCGACCTCGTGACAACGCTGGGACTCGTCGATGACGTCGCCGGCGATGTGGCCGTGCGGGTAGTGCCTGACGATGCTGGATACGCCGTCGACCACGTGCTCACCGCGACGGTCGCCGTCGACTTGGCCGAGTCGTTGGATACCCGGGAGTCCGCAGCCGGGCTGCGCGTCCTGGAAGACTTGCTCGACGCCTTCCGGTCCGACAACACCCATCCGCATCGGCGCCTATCTCCACAAATGATCTGATGACTTCGGCACCCGACGGTCGGCCATTGTGGCAATTGACCGCGCCAGCAGGTGGATGGCCACCGCCATGGCCGCAAGTCGTCGAGATCGTACAAGTCATTCCGCACACCCAGTGTTTTCTACATGGCCTTCTGTTCCGATTCGCGGGCTGAATCGGTCTTGAGGCCAGTATTAGAAACGGGCCGCTTCCGCTGGCAGGTAGCGGCTCACTTGCCGCTGGGAACCGCGAAATCTGGCTCGACTTCAATCCGGACGTGGATACCTAGTTTGGAAGCGATCTCCACCAGGGCATCGAGTGAGAACTTCGAGATCTTGCCTCGGTAGAGATCCGACAGACGAGGCTGGGTGATGCCCAAGTTCTGCGCGGCAGCAGTCTGCGACCATCCGTTCTCATCGACGCGGGAACGGATAGCGCGGATCAACGCCGCCCGGAGTTTGAGGTTCTCGGCTTCAGCGGCGTCGTCGGCGATGTCATCCCAAACGCTCATCCTCGTGCTCGCCTTTCCTGTTCGTCCTGCTTCCTGGCTTCCGAATATCTCTGATGCCCGATCGCTATGTCTCTCTGGGCGGTCTTTTGGGACTTTTTCGTGAAGCAGTGCAAGACGAACACCGCATCACCAAACTTTGTTACGTAAAACACCCGAAAGGCTCCATCGGCGGTTCGGATCCTGATTTCCCGGCAGCCCGCGCCGATGGCCGGCATGGGCTTCCAATCGTCTGGTTCCAGACCGAGTTGCACCTGTTCGAGTTGGAAGCCGGCATCGTGGCGGGCATCCCCGAAGGCCGTCAAGGGACTGCCGATCCAGACGACTCTTTTCTCGTCAGGCACAACGAGAATATATCAGTAACGATATAGTCATGCCATAGGGCAGGGAACTGGAAGAGGAAAGGCCACCTCTCTGCCCTGGCCACATCTGCCGGCTCCGCTGGCATTCCGACATAGATTGGCCGGTTACTGGTCGGGTTTGACCAGCTTCACGATGGCGTAGGTAAGGCCGTGGGCGACGTATTCGCAGCCGAGCCCGGAGCCGGAGAGGAATTCCTGGAACGCCCGATACTCGTGGTCCTGCCAGCCCCGGTACCCGATCAGTTCGTCGAAGACGATCCACGATCCGGGGCCGAGCATTGGCCCGAGAGCGTCGAAGATCGTCTTGGTCGACGAGTAGATGTCGCAGTCGATACGCAGGAGCGACACTGGGGTTCCGGTGTGTTTCCTCGACCATGTTGGGAGCGTGTCGTCGAACAAGCCCTTGTGGAGCCGGACGTTCGCGGGCAAGTCGGGGAGGGTCCCGGCGACGTCGCCGAATGCCCCAGCGAGAACGAAGGACCAGTCGCCCGGGAGACCCTCGAACGAATCGAATCCGTGGATCGTGCGGTCGGAGAAGATCTGGGCGAGGGCGCGGGTGCTGGTCCCCTTGTAAACGCCGAGGTCGAGGATGTGGCCGTCGAGCGCCACGATCTCGTCCTGCTTCGACGTGATCACAGCGAACTGGTCTAGGTGGAATATGGCGTCGGGCATCTCGGCATCAATGAAGTCATAAGTGCTGACGGCCGTCCGGCGGTTCCGCTCGGCCAGCAGCGCGATCCGTCGGTGGTTCTTGCTGAAGAATTGGTTCAAGCGGTCTCCGCCGCGGGCTGAATCCAGCTCGGCCATGGCCGCGGCTACGAATTCCCGTGCAACGAGGCGCACGATCTTGCGGGCCCCGCTCTTCAAGCGTTGCTTGACAGCCATGGCGCATCCTCGGTGCTCGGTTCCACGTTTGACATCTTGGATCGGTCGACCAGCAGATGCGCCCAGAGGCGCCCGTAAATTTACAACTGCTCCTGAGAGTCCAAGGCCTCAGTGGTACTCAGGAACTCCACATCCCCGTACGGCTAGGGCGACGGTGCGCCGGCAAATCGTGCGGAGGTTGCGATCGGGTTCGTGGAACTGACAGTAACCGTGGACCCGCCAACAGGAGGCAGATCTGGCGGGCTCATTCACAGGGAGAATGTCAGGGCGTTTGAGGGCCTCGCCAGCGGTTCTCGGTCGTTGCGTTCCGTCTTCGTGAATCCGTTGCTGCAGTAAGGTGGTGTCCAGTGGGTTTAGGCGGCGGAAGCACAAAATGAGAGTTGGCGAAGATGCTGCACGCCGGCTTCAAGCGTTAGCGAGAATCACCATGAACCCGGTCCTGGCCAAGCTATTGCGCGCCGAAGAGGTAGCCGCACCAGATGGCCGGACAATCCCGTTACATTCCCACTTGCCTGAGCTCGAGGGGCGCCTTCTGCAGTGTTGGCTAGATCAGTATCGGCCGTCCCGCTTGCTTGAGATTGGTCTTGCTTACGGTGTTTCATCGCTTTTCATCTGTGATGCCGTGCGTCGATGGAAGGTCGATTTTTACCACGTTATCGACGCATTCCAATCGCGTGACTGGAAGGACATCGGCCGGAACAATCTGGCCGAGGCTGGATACGGCGATCTGGTCACGGTCGTCGAGCAGTTGTCCGAGCTGTGCTTACCTCAGTTCCTTGCGCAGGGACACCGCTACGATTTCGCCTTCGTTGATGGGATGCACACTTTCGACCACGTCCTGATCGATTTTTTCTATATCAACCGGATGCTGGACGTTGGCGGGGTGGTGGTTTTCGACGATGTCGATATGCCGTCCGTAGCGAAAGTGCTTTCGTACATAGACGGTTTCGACTGCTACCAGCGCCTGGACCTGCCGGACGGATTTCCAAAATCGACGCCGATGAAAGTTCGGCTGGTGATGGGTCTCACACCGACCAGGATCGCGGGTTTCGTGAAGATCGCCGAGGATGTCCGCGGCTGGGACTGGTACCGCGATTTCTAGTCGGCGGGAACGTCTGCCTCATGGTCTTCCGTCACGCATCACGTACCTCGTGGAACCCCCACCCAGTGATCTCGACGCCCCACTCATCCGCGAGCCTTTCGGCATCTTCCCGCAGGAGCGCTCGAATCTCACGGGCACGTTCAGACGAGAGCTGCATTCTTTGATGACGGTAGGGGACCAACTTGAGCGCGATCCTTTTCGTCAACCGCGCGCCGGACGGAAAGCGCCGTTCGGTCCTTCGGAGCATGAGGCTGTTAGTGATTACTCGGTCGAGATGGCTGCTCCTTAAGGCAGCGGTTTCGTTGAATATTCGCGGATTAGCGATTGTGTAAGGCTCGAGGCCCAGCCAGGTGTGGAGATCGGCACACACCAGATGCGGGTCTGCGCGAAGTTGCGCGAAGTCGACGATGCGGATCGCCTGACGCCCGAAAGTCTCGATGAACGGGTCGATCTGCCTTGCGTAGCGAGACACGTCGACGGGGTAGGAATCATCGAAAGATATGCGTTGGCGGCTGATGATGCGGACATAGTTGACGTGCGACTCTATTCTCTCGATCGGGTCTCGCACCAGGTAGATCAGCCGTGGCCGTATCCCGGATGCGCGCATGCGCTCGGCGACGCCGCTCTCAACGGGCCACTTCGTGTATCCGGCCGAGGCTTCCAGGGCGTACCGATGCACGGCGGGGTCGAAGTCCGGCCATAAGTCCTCATAGCGGCGCACGTGAATCCCGTGAGTCTGGTGTTCGCTGAAGTATTCGGGTTCCTTGGTGACGCTGGGACACACCTCGGGATGCTGGCTGAGATAGTTGAAGAGGGATGTCGTGCCGCATTTCAACGACCCGATAATGAGAAGAAACTGATCAGGTTTTATCGCTGGCCCCCAAGGCGCTTGTCGTCGGAATTCTACTTTGCCCGCGATTATCTAACGGTCCGCCAACGACCCTGGGAAGTCGGGTTGGGTTGGGCTGGGTTACGAGTGCTGTTGAACCTGCCGCGCGACCATCGCAAGACCCCGTTATCGACAGGTGTCGTGACCGGTAACATCACGCGTAGCCCGCGCGCGACTTGTCGCCACAGTCGTGGGTATTTACGAGTGGCAGGGGGGTGCGTTGAGCTCGTTTAGCGTTTCGAGCCACCAAATTGTGAGCGAGATCATTGACGGTGAGGCCGTGATTCTCGACTTGCGGCATGGTCGCTATTACACCACCGATGGGGTCGGGGCTGAGGTCTGGCGAGCCGCGAGCGCAGGCGCACTGCAGTGCGACATCGTGGCTTCGTGTCTTGCCCGTTTTCCCGATCAGCCTGCTGTTGAACACGACATCGGCACGCTTCTCGACAGCATTGTCGCGGCCGGGTTGCTGGAACCTCGGGATGGATCGGCTCCTTCCGAAGGTGTGACTCTGACGTGGCCCACCCCCTACCGCGCACCTGCCCTGAAGGGTTACGACGATCTCGCCGACATGATGGCGCTGGACCCGATCCACGATGTCGACCCCACCGGCTGGCCCACGCTTGGCCCTCATGTCGGATAGTCCCCCCGGCGTCGACGTCGCGGTGGTCATCCCGTGCTGGAACCACGGCCGGTTGCTTCGGGCGGCATTAGCCAGTGTGACGGCTCAGACGGTCCACCCGGCGCAGGTGATCGTCGTAGACGATGGTTCGACCGACGCGACCGTCCACGTGGCGCGTACGCATCCGGGTGTGACGCTGGCTAGGCAGACGCACTGCGGGGCCGCCGCGGCCCGCAACGTCGGCGTGGCTCTCGCCGATTCGGAGTTCATCGCGTTCCTAGACGCCGACGACCTGTGGCCCCCGACGAGCCTGGCGGGTCGTATCGCCGCGTTGCGCGAGTCGGGAGATGATGGGTGCTTCGGTGTCGTCGAGGAATTTCGGGATCCTGCGGACGAGCCGAGGCCGGTCCGGCCGAAGTCCCATGCACGCCTCAGTGGATCGATTTTGGTTAGCAGCGATTCGTGGGCGCGGGTGGGTACCTTTGACCCGTCGCTGGCGGCCGGGGAGATCATCGACTGGGTAGCGCGCTTCGATGCGGCCGGATTGACCTGGAACGTAGTCGACGAGGTTGTGCTGCGCCGACGCATCCACGATGCCAACACTGGCCGTCAAACGTCGACCCGGCGTGATCTGTTAGAGGTGGCGCGACGGTCCATCGCCGCAAAAAGGAATGTGTCGTGACCGCCTCGGCCGCTGCCGCGGAGATCGCGATCCGACGCGGAGGGCCGGAAACAGCTGGAGGTGGTCGGTTTCGCCCTGCGGCGGGCCACGAGTTGCTGCTGCAAATCGTGGGTGATCGCGGCGATGAGGCCCGGGCGGCTCTTGAGGCCTGGTGCGGCACCTTCGATCCGCGGCTACCGGTAGACGGTGGTACATATCGGCTGTTGCCAATGATCTTCCACCGAATGCGGGAGTGGAATGTCGATCACGAACTGCGCCCACTCCTCAAAGGGGTGTATCGGCGGTCGTTGGTGGCGAACTCTCGTCTCGTCGATGGTGCGGCACCGGCATTGCAGGCGCTGACCGACCAGGGACTTGCCCCGGTCCTGCTCAAGGGTGCGGCCCTGGTCGCTGATGGGTACTACCCAACTCTTGCGACACGGCCGATGGCGGATATCGACGTCTATGTCACGCGGGAGGATCATGGCGCTGCGGTCGCGGTCCTCGAAGGGTTCGGGTGGCGCAGTCCGCTACCGGCCGCACGGCATGCCGTGACGTTCGAATCGCCCGGTGGGGTGGCCACGATAGACCTTCATCTGCACGCGATCGGTGCGGTTATGACGCAGAGTTCGGATCTGACCTTGACGGCGGGAATCAGACAGGCGTCCGGGCTGGATCTCGCGGCTTCGGTTCCGGACCCGACCGCCCAACTGCTCATCACGCTGATTCACGGCGCCGATCCGAATCCGGAGCCTACGGTGCGTTGGGTGGCTGATGCGCTTCTGGTGCTGACGGCTCGCGACGGCATAACAGTTGATTGGAACCGAGTCGTCGACTACGCACGTGCGCAGCAGGTCGGACTGCTGCTGGTCCGGATGCTGGAGGTTCTGGGCGCATTCGCCGGCGGAGATGTGCCGCCGCCCGTCATCGAGAGCCTGCGCTCCCTCCCCACATGGCCGCTTGAACGCTGGGAGCGCCGGATGATGGACAGTGACCACTCGTCGTTGGCGAAGCGGATAACGCAATCGACCGTGCGGGCTTCAGCGGATCAGCGCTCGGCCTCAACCCCGGCGCTACTGACTGGGCTACTCCGTCGATACCACGACACGTGGCAGGTGCCCTGGACGCTCGTGCCGGTGGTCGCGATCAGCAAGTTTCTTCAGCACGTCACAGATCGCCGGGTCTGATGCGTCGGGTCGCGCTCTGGTTCATTCCCCCGAACCCCCTGCTGCACTGGAATCGGCGGCAAGTCGCGCTCGTCTCTGCCTTGGCCGTGCTCACGTCGGTGACCCTGGTGCCGGCGGTATGGGTCGTCCGCGAGTTATTCGATACCTGGATTCCAGCCGGAGATCGGCGCGCCGCCCTGATCGGCTGCGCTGGACTGCTCGTGATTCGTGCCGCCGCCGCGGCGCTGACCGTGTGGCAGCGTCAGGCCAGCATGCGACTGGCGAAAGAGTCCGCCGCTGCGCTACGTATTTCCTTGGTCCGTCGAGTGCTTGAGGTCGATCCACGGACCTTCGATCAGCTGGATCACTCCCGAGTCCAGGCGCGCATAGTCCAGTCGACCGAGCGGGTCGACGTCATGCTCAACCGGCTGACGTCGATGGTGCTGCCCGCAGGCGTGATGGTGGTCATTGCCACCGCCGGGATGGTGCTGGTGAGTCCGCTGCTGTCTGCGGTGGAACTCGGTGTGGTGATCATTGTGCTGTTGACGCACCGACACCACTCCACGCGCGTCCGTGAGAAGACCGCTGGGTTTCAGGATGCGTTCGAGTCCTATGCCGCGAGCACTGCCTTTCTCGTGCGTCACGCCGAACTGGTCAGGGCACGTGGATTCGGCGACGGCGAGTTGCGCCGACAGACACAGGTGATCGAACGGCTCCGTGACCTGGGTACCGGCATGGCTAACGCGAATGTTCAAGCCGGTCAGTCCCAGTCCGTGGTGGTCGGTTGGATGGCGGTTGCTGCACTGCTCGTGGGCGGTCAACAAGTCATTTCCGGTGACTCTTCGGTGGGTAATCTCGCTGCCTTCTACTTCGTTGCCGCGCTTCTCGCCCAGGCGATACTGCAGATCGCTTCGACCCGCCCCGACCTTGTGGAGGGACGGCTCGCGACGGAACGGCTGACAGAACTCTGGGAGTCGCTGAAACCATTGCGCGGCAGTGGAACCGGCACGGCGCGTATCGCTACCACCGCAAGGGTTGAGCTGCGAAGCATCGGCGTCGATTACGACGACCGTCCGGTGTTACGTGGATTAGATCTGTGCCTCCGTCCTGGTGAGCACATCGATGTGAGTGGCCCTAACGGTGCCGGCAAAACCACGCTGTTGCGGGTTCTCCAGGGCCTGCTCCCGCCGAGTTCCGGGCAGGTATTCGTGGACGGCCACGACATGTCGATGCTGAACGGTGACGGCGTGCGGCGCAGAATGGGTCTGGCACCGCAGCGCCCGACGTTCTTTGACGGCACCATCGCGGAGAACCTTACCTACGGTCGGCCCGAGGCCGGAATGGGTGAAATCCACTGGGCCCTCAGGGTAGTCGGTCTTGACGGCCTTATCGGCGCGTTGCCTGCTGGTGTGCATTCACCCATGGGCGACGAGGGAGTGCGTCTCTCGGGCGGTGAGGCGCAACGCGCGTCAATTGCCCGCGCCCTGATAGGCCGTCCCGAGCTACTTTTCCTAGACGAGCCCGGCAATCACCTGCCAGCCGCTGATCTGGCCGGCATCCTTGAAGCGGTCCGCCGTGCCCTCCCGCAGGCGACGATCGTCACCGTCGGCCATGACAGCGCCTGCGCAGGCGTGGCCGATCGTGCGGTGGTGCTGTGCAATGGGGTTGTCGAAGAGTTAGCCGTCCATGGCTGACGTTGCCCCCGACGATAGCGCCGAGAGTCGTTTCGCAGCAGAGGTTTTCGCTGCCACCGATGGTGCGATGACCGGTCCCGAGTCCTCCGCCCATCATCTCGATGTGGCCGGCGTGCCGGTAATGCTCGAGTTTGCGGGCCCGGGAATTGCTGAGCTGTTGATGCCTGCTCTGCAACACCTTGAGGACGCTCCGAATGTCGCGCCGCAGCCGGAAGTGAGGCTTCAGGTCTGGGATTCGATCTCGACGGGGGTGGAGATGCCACCACCACCGGTTCCGCGTAGTGCCTTCACTCCGCGCGGCGATCTCATAGGGTTTGGCACCGGTCGTTACCTGATTGCCTTCCACTGGTCGGAGTCTTCGGTATGTCTACTCGACCGCGAAGCAGGTCGGGGGGTCTATTGGGTGCAGGATGCGCGGAATCTGCCCTATTGGTCGCGGTCAGCGCCGCTGCGCACACTGCTGCACTGGACCCTGATGGACCGGGGCCGGCACCTCGTGCACGGAGCTGTCGTCGGCGACGCGCAGTCCGGCGTCCTCCTGGTCGGTAAAGGTGGATCCGGGAAGTCCACAACTGCTCTCCGCTGTCTGGCCGCCGGGATGCACTATCTCGGCGACGACTACGTGGCTGTTGCCGCCGATCCGCCTCGTGCCTACAGCCTGTATTCGACTGCGAAGCTGTTCGTCGCCGACTCCCGACCGGTAGGCCGGCCGCTGATGCCTCTGGCACCCGAGGACGAGAAGGTCGTGCTCGCGCTCGATGAGCCCGCCGCGCGGCTTACTCGCGAACTACCCCTTCGCGCACTGGCAACCTTGCGCTTCTGTGACCAGGAGGCATCTGCACTTGAGAGGGTCGATCGGGAGACCCTGCTGCATGCCGCCACCTTCACCACACTCGCGCAGTTGCCGCATGCCGGTGCGCCGCTCCATCGGTTGATGCAGGACCTGATGTCCCAGGTCGAAACGATGCGGGTGAGGCTCGGATGCGACCCCGACTCGGTGGTCTCGGTGGTGCGGGAGATCGTCGGCGGGCGGCCGACCGTCGAACCCTCGGAGCCAGAATCGACGCCCCTGATCAGCGTCGTCATCCCGGTTCATAACGGTGCGCGGTTTCTCGCCGACGCCGTAGCCAGTGCGCTCTCCCAGGAGTACCTGGCGCTTGAGCTGATCGTCATCGACGACGGATCGACCGACGACATCGAACGTGTGATTGCCGATCTTCCGGTAGAAGTGAGGTACTTCCGTCAACCGCGGCAGGGACCGGCAGCGGCCCGCAATGCCGGGATCGCTGCTGCCCGTGGCGAGTTCCTGGCTTTTCTGGACGTGGATGACCTATGGCCGCCGGGCGCCCTCGAGAAGCTCGTCCGCAGCATGCTGGTCGAGGAATGCGAGGTGGCGGCCGGCTGGGCGCAGATGGCTCTGTATGACGAGAGGACCTCGACGACGACTGCTTTCGGAGATGCGGAGGCATCGTTTCCCTTCTACATCGGCGCCGCGCTGTACCGCCGGTCCGTCTTCGATGCCGTGGGATTGTTCGACTCCACAATGCAGTACGGAGAGGACACGGACTGGTTCGCGAGGCTGCATGAGTCCGGTCGTGCGCTGCTGCGTCTCCCGCTGGCGACATTGATCGTTCGCTGCCACAGCGCCAACATGACCCACGGCAAGGATCTGGTGGAATTGGGAATGGTTCGCGCGGTGAAGAACTCGCTCGATCGCCGTCGGGTGCGCGGCGGATGATGCCGCGGTGAGAACCGTTGTAATCACCGGTGCTGCCGGCAACCTTGGTCAGCGGCTGCTGCCGCACCTCGAGTCGCGCGGGCACTTGGTTCGCCCGGTTGATCGGGTGGCTATGGCGCACCCGTGTTCGGTGGTGGCGGATCTGTCCAGACCGGGGGATTGGCATGAGGTACTCGCCGATGCAGACACGCTGGTGCACCTGGCTGGCGGAGGCCGAGCGAGTGCGCAATGGTCCGACTTGGTTGCCGACAACATCGACGCCGTGCTGCACGTTTTGGCCGCCGCATCGCGGCACGGAGTCAGCCGGGTCGTGCTGGCCAGTTCAGTGTGGGCGAATCGCGGACGGCGGACCTCGCGGGGGGTTATTTCGGCCGGCCCCGCCGATCCGGGTGACAACGCGTACGGAACGACGAAGGCGGTAGCTGAACGTGCACTTGCCGCATTCGTAGCCGAGTCGGATGCCACCGGCATTGCCATCCGGATCGGTGGCCGCCCAGCAAGTGATGCGACGCCGATTCGTGTTGACGGTTGGGAGGACTCTTGTTGGCTGGGCCCGAAGGACTTTCTGAACGGACTCACCCGTGCGATCGAGGTTCAGCTGGAGGGGTTCCACGTGGTGAACCTCGTGTCGGAAAACCCGGCAGGGCGGTGGAGTCTGGATGAGGCGCGCGACGTGCTCGGCTTTGTGTCTTCTGAACGCTACGAGCCGCGAGGCCACAGAGACCGCGAGCCTTGGCTTCGGAGCCGGCACGGCTGGAACCGGCATTGATCGTGCCCGCCCTCCATTTGGACCGTTGCTGACCTTCACGGGCCCGGTAGGGTCAGTCCGCCGCCGCACAAATCATCCAGAAGTGGTTGGGACCAATTTGGGACCACACGTTCAGCGCGGTTCTAAACGACCTGCACGTTCATTCACGATCTGCGTGCTGCGGCTAACGCGCATACCGTGCGTGAGCAGGTGCAACGTGCCAGGCCCATTTCCTGGGGGTCAAGTGGTCGCAGGTTCAAATCCTGTCAGCCCGACGCAGGTCAGAGGCGGTTTCCGAACTTCGGGAGCTGCCTTTCGGCGTATTGGACCCCACGGTTTGACCCCAACAGCTTTCGAATTGTCCGAAACCCTGTTTGCTCGTGGCGAGGCGAGCGTTGAACTTGCCTGTGCACAGGTGCGTATTGGTCGGCGGGCAGCATGATTCAGTCGGTGGCTCGCCTTCTAAAGCTGCATCTCTTACAGCAGATATTGTGTAAAAGAGTCTTGGTCGCGACAATATATGTATGAGTGAGATGACGACGGCCGCATGTGCCAAGGTCCTCGGGATTTCAGCGCGGCAGGTCGCCCGGCTCGCGCGCGCGGGAGAACTTACGGTGAGCCGCACTGTTGGGGGCGCGCTACTAGTGGACGGCGCATCGGTGCACCGTCTGGCCAAGCATGGGCGCCATAACGGTCGGCCGTGGACAGCGGCCACAGCGTGGGCTGTGCTTGCCTTGCTCTCCGGCGAATCTGTTGATTGGCTGGATGCGGCGGCGATATCCCGGCTGCGGCATCGTCTGCGGGCCAGTAGTGCTTCTGAGTTGTGTTGGATGACTCGCCGTCGTGCCGCCGTGCATCGGATGCGCGGCTGGGGAAAAGACGAGGGTCTGTTGCACTCCGGAGTCAGCGCGTTGCGTGATCCGGCGATGTCGGAACTTTTCGATCTCACAGCAGTCGAGAGGGGAGCCGATGGCTACGTCCAGGCTCGCGACTTCGCCGATCTCGTGACCACACTGGGACTCGTCGAGGACCGTGACGGTGATGTGACCGTACGGGTGGTGGCTGACGATGCTCGATACGCCGTCGACCACGTGCCCACAGCTGCGGTTGCCGTCGACTTGGCCGAGTCGTTGGACACCCGGGAGTCCGCAGTCGGGTTGCGCGTCTTGAAAGACTTGCTCGACGCCTTCCGGTCCGACAAAAGCAATCCGCTTCGGCGCGTGTCTCGGCAATTGGTCAAATGACGTCGTCAGCCGACGATAGGCCACTGTGGCGATTGACCGCGCCAGCAGGTGGATGGCCACCGCCATGGCCGCAAGTTGTCGAGATCGTACAAGCCATTCCGCACACCCAGTGGACGCTGGTCGGCGGACTGATGGTGCAACTGCATGCCGCATATGCCGGATTGCGGTTGACCCGTCCCACTCGCGATGTCGACATGATCCTGCATATCGACTCCGGCGCAGCCACATTCGCCGGTGCCCAACATGAGTTGGGACGACTCGGCTACGTGCTGCGTGAACCGGTCGGTGACGGACCTGTACACCGATTCGCTCGTGGATCGAGTGATGCCGAGACGATCGATGTCATGGTCGCCGACCGCCTATCGCCGAAACAACATCCCAAGGCGTTACGAAGGAAAGTGTTCGCAGTTCCCGGGGGTACCTCAGCGCTGCGCAAGACGGTGAACTGTGAAGTGACGGCCGGCGAGGTCGTCATAGTGCTCAGTATCCCCGACGTCCTCGGGGCATTAGTGCTCAAAGGGGCGGCATACATGGAGGACTCCCGCGACCGGGATCGGCACCTTGATGACGCCGCCGTGCTGGCTTGC
>Ga0210003_1002966_pt1 | contig 14060 bp, 1 predicted proteins | sample LantaG_FD_182804 | JGI IMG/M metagenome (GOLD analysis project Ga0210003, IMG submission 182804) | Deep subsurface microbial communities from Baltic Sea to uncover new lineages of life (NeLLi) - Landsort_02402 metaG (SPAdes) (version 2) | ecosystem: Environmental > Aquatic > Marine > Oceanic >... | reverse complement strand
TGCCATCCACGCAGAATATATTTTATATGTACCTGCTGGTAGAGATGTTGTTGTTAACGTTACCTTAGTCTGTGGTGTTGTTGCCGTACTTGTTGAAGACGCAAGACTTGATGCCAATTGATACTCTGTGCCATAAACATTAGCTGCGATTGAAGCCAGTTCAGTTGTTGTCACAGTGCTTACAGCCACCTTACCAGTAGCACTTGAAACCAATACTCTATCGGTTGTTAAATCGGTGTCAGTAATTGTTGTAGCACCACCAGTAATAGTATCTTCCTTAGTACCAATTAGTGTCTCAGTGTCACCAGTATAAGTATTGAAGTCAGTTTTTTCAACAAATTGGTCTGTTGTACCAGTATATTGTAATGTATTTATACCGACTTCTGATTTAACAACATTAACTGATGTACCGTCACCAACAACATAAAGTGTGTCGCCACCAATGGTTTTCCACGCAGTTGCTCTGATTTTCTGACCAACACTATATTCTCTCAGAATATTTGTTGATGTTGATGCACCGTATTGATTCTGTCTGTTATAATATTCTCTTTGTGTGAATGGAATATCAACGAATCCAGCACCAACGTCTTCCTGAATAACTGTACGTGCTTGACTTCTTGAAGTACCGACACTATCAAGTATCGTAATATCGAAATTAATATCATAAACACCTGCTTGCAAGATTGTTAACTCACCAAGAGCAGCATTCCATGTATAAAATGCGGTGTCGGTAAAGGCATTCGCACTTCCCCAATTGGTAATTGCACCTTGAGTACCGCTAATGGTTAAATCATTAGTTTTACCTGCTCTGAACTTACGACTTTCAGTTACGCCAATAGTGTTTCCAGTATAGGTGTTGAAAGTGGTTGTATCGAGTTTAGTGCCAATAAGTGTTGCGGTTGTTCCAGTGTAACTATTGATTTCGGTTTTGTTATAAACCTCGGTCTTGTTATAATAATTTGCAGGAAGCGTAGTACCAGTGAATGTATTGAAATCCGTTACAGCCAACCTACTTGTATCAGTTGCATGTCTATGGTCTTGTCTTGCAAACAGCAATGACGTTCCAACAGCAGCAGTACCGTTTGTTAATGGAGTTGCAGTACCTGCCTGACTCACATACCAAGATGTTGTAGCAACACAAGTTGTGTTATCATTAATACTTGGTTTTGGAACAGTAATTGTTCCAGTAAATGCTGCACCACCAGCAAGATTTGCTTTCGCAGTATCACTTGGATGTCTATGGTCTTGACGTGCAAAACGTGTTGAAGTACCAACAGCAACAGTACCATCCATTAAAGGTACGGTATTAGCAGCACTACCAATATAATATGCGGTTGTTGCTATTTGTGTGGTGTTTGTACCAACAGTTGCAGTTGGCGCAGTTGGAACACCTGTTAATGCAGGACTTGCAAGCGGTGCTTTTAGATTCAATTGACCCTGAATTCCAGAAGTTACACCACCAACATAACTTAATTCTGTTGACGTAACTGTTGAGACTGCAACTTTACCAACAGCACTTATTAATGCTCTATTTGTTGTTAAATCTGTGTCTGTAATTGTAGTTGCTGCACCAGTAATAACGTCTTGTTTATTACCAATTGCAGTGGCTGTTGCACCAGTATAATCATTGATTTCGGTTTTATTATAATAATTTGCAGGAAGCGTAGTTCCAGTAAAACTACTAAAAGCACTTGTATCTAATTTCAGATTATCAGCATCATCAACGTACTTCTTAGATACTAAATCTAAATCGGTTGTAAACGTAGGTTGACTCTGATAACTTTGAATACCAGTTAAAGCACGTGAGCCATCAGTACGTAAATACTGTAAATGGTCATCAGCACCAAGTCCAGACAATTCACCGTGAACCGTAATTGTTGTTCCACCACCTGTTTGACCACCTTCTCTAAGAGAATATGGTAATGGTCTAATATCATAAATATTACCAGTTAAATCGGTCATACCTGATGTGGTGATAATATATGCCATATTAATACCTGCTTCAGTTATCGAAGTAGGAAGACCGGGGAGTGCACCCGCAACAGCAGAATCATTATCGTCATAATAGGTTTGTCCAAAGATAAAATACATGGTATCATCACTTGCCCTAACGACTAAGTTCTTCGCATATTTACCAGAAGGTAATTTAGGTAAACTATAATCAGCAATTAATGTTCCTGTTCCACCAGCACCCTGATACGGTGTTTTTAACGTAATATTGGTTTGACTACCAGTCCATGTCACAGCACTTACAGGTGTCATGTAAAGATGAGTATCGGCACTAAGATAAATAAATGCATCGTCAAGACCAAATGAAGTCAAATCACTTGAACTCGTAACCACATTACTACCATTTGTGAAATTCACAGCGTATCCTGTTAATGGTGTGGCACTGTTTTTTGTTATGTCGTTCCATCTATTCGTTGGAATCACACCCTGACCAACTAAACCAAAATAATAATTGGTTTCCCAATCTTCATCGGCAGATTTCTTAAAGTTAGCAAACTTAAATGTTGATGCGTCATTGCTACTGATTTCAGATAGTTGTTGGTCAAGTAATCCAAATTGAATCTTACATGGTGAACTCACAATTTTTACAGTACTACCTGTTAATAACTCGATTTTACCGCCACCATCATAAATAAACGTTCCTTGTCTCAACAGGTAGTTTACGGTTCTTGCCATTGAGTTCAAGATAAGGCAACCACATTGTTGAATAACGCCAATAATTGTCCCACTCCCACCCCAATAGAAGAAACCTAATCTGATGTTATGAATACCATCAGGATTTGTTGTTGAGATTTGAATGTCACCATTTGTATCTACGTACACATAATATGTACCTTCTGCATATCCACTTACATCAAATGATTGACCGCTCCATGATATTTCACTAAAGAAATCTGTATAGGCGATATAACCAGTACCACCACTTACTGTGAGTGTTTGTGTTAATCTACCAAACAACACTTCTTCTGGAGCAATTCTACCAGACCCCTGAGTTTCTTCAAGATATTGTGCGCTTTTACTAATATAATCGTCAACATTATTCACACCCACCCAATGAGGTAATGTGATATTCACGTCTTCGGCATTACGTGTTTCTAAATCAGCTAAATCCGAACCCGTTTTACTTACTTGTGTCCAAGGAATTGTACTACCAGTATAAGCGTTAAATGTTGCTGTTGGTAACTTTGTGTCAGTTACACCTGAAATATATGTTATCTTAGAATCGGTGTCACCAGTATAAGTATCAAATGTGTTTGTTGTTACGAAACCAGTACTGCTACTACCACCTGATTGTAAAATATAGTTTTTTAAATTGTCACCATCGAGTGTTGTACCTGTTGGTAATTCTGGGTTTCCAGTAAACACCGGACTTTCAAGGAATGCAAAAGTACGTCTTGCAGTTCCAGTTGTGATAGTACCAAAATATTTGTCATTTAGAAATTCTACAGCACCCGCTTGTGGACTAGTTAAAAGACTGCCACTTGTAAATCTGAGCGGAGCAATACCAGTTGTACCTGCACCCATATGAACTAATGCTGTTGCACCACTTATTCCAAAACCAGTTGTACCGCTTGAAGTCAATCTAATTCTTTCAACAGGAAAACTATCATTAGCTGTGTTAAAAACCAAATCACCCTTTAATGATGTCGTTGTTCCATCACCAGTGTAATAACTAACAATTGAGTTAAGTGTAGCACCAGTTGAACCAACTCTTGCTCTCCACCATAGGTGTCCGAGTTCATCACCGTTTTGAACACCCTGTGCTGCGGTTAATTCACCCCTTGTCTTAACAAAAACAATACCTGCACCACAAGCGTCATTTGAAGTAAGTTTTATTCTATGGTCAGCCACTAATGGGTCTGTTGCATCGGTTTCAAAAATACTACCACTACCAACAGCTACGTCAAGGAAATCACCTGAATTTATCTGTAATTTATTCTGTCTTGAAGTTGAGCCACCACCAATGTTTACAGTACCATTGCTGTTAACATACATTGAAGGTCTGTAATCATTATGTGCTGCATAAACGCTAAATCTTTTATTGTTACCAATACTGATATTATTGGCAGTAATTGTGGCTACTGGAGAACTGGATGTTCTGATTCTCATCCAATACAGTTCTGCACCATGAATACCATCGGGAAGTGCAGCAAGTACCCAATCAGGCATTGATACAACACTCCAAATAATCTGACCGTCATCACTTAAATTATTAGTGTAATCAATTAGGTGATTATCATTAAAATTCAAAGCAATCCAATTAGTACCATCATAATATTCAACAATAAGAATAACTGATGTACTGGTCTCGTTTAGATTAATAAACATTGAGTGAATCGGAACAGTTGTGCCCCAATAAAATGCCTGAGTCGTAACACCTGCTTGAAATATCGGGAAAGTAACTGTGCTAAGACCACCATTAGCTGCACTTGTATAATCACTATAACTAATTGTTGGTGCAGTATAATCATTTGTATGTAATACCTCACCCCATTGCATTGGAGCGACACTAAATGTTGCCTTGGGTATCTGAGAAAATGCACCGAATTCCCATGCAGTACCAATTGTATGTCCATTTACAGCACCCCATTGCACATTAACACCATGACTTAATTCCGTAGGTGTTGTTGTAACACCAGATGTTGCTGACCAACTACCGTATGTTATGCCATTATCAATACTTGTTCTCCAATCAAAACTATCTGTTGCACCAGTTGCAGTTATTCTGACCTGATATACACTATCATAATTTTCATCATACACACCACTAATTTCGATATCACTTAATACCGATGTGCTGCCACTAATTAATGCAGCATGATATCCTAAGATATTTGTGTTTTTATTAACACCGATTCTACCAGTACGCATAACAGTAAATGGTGTATTATCAGCATCTACGCTATAAAGATACCAAAACTCAGCATCTTCATTTCTATATGTTTCTGCAAGCCATCTTGGGTCACCGTCTTCAAACCACGCAATATCCTTATCAACATCGACTGCACCATCAATAATAATTGCATTGGTTTGAGTACCAACTAAAGACTCTTCGTTATTATCTGTTCCATAAGCATGAATAAGTCCTTGTGGTGCTAATTCACCGAAACCAGTAAGTCCTGAAACCGTGTCAAAATTAACAATAGTTCCACCTGTTGCATTCTTAATCTGAAGTGCCGTTGTGCCGTCACTTGGTGGTCTTACACTTGGAGTAACTATGTCTATGAATGTACCACCAGTAATTATACTTGCATTGAGGCTTGGAATAACTGAAGTCAATAATGTGCCACCAGTAATTATACTTGCATTAAGACTTGGAATCAGGTCTTGGGTGAATGTACCACCACTAATAATATTGGCGTTAAACGTACCGCCTGTAATAACACTGGTATTATATTTTTTATCATCAACATATTTCTTTGTGATAAGATTTGTATCAGATGTAAAGGTCTTGTTACTATCATATGATTGGATTCCAGTTAAATCTCTTGTACCGTCAGTACGACTATACTGTAAATGGTCATCAGCACCCAAACCAGCAAGTTCACCATGAATACCAACAGCATCAATTGGTGCTGTTTGGTCGTAATCAGCATATGGAATTGGTCTGATGTCATTAAGATAGACTTCATAGCTTAATTCAGATGCTGTTGAAATTATCTCGGCAAGACGAACTACGCTTTCACCCAACGCACCGGGCAGCGTGAATCTATCCTCACTTTTAATATCTGCAAGTGTGTCTTGATACGTGTCGTTGTAAACCAAATCAGCAATTCCATTAAAATCACGATATACGAGATGTTTAATATACTTATCATCAGGAACATCGAGTAATGCAGTAACTGCTAATGTTGTGCCTGTTGTTGTAGCACCAGTATATTGATGTGATAATGTCAGAGTATTTCCACTAATAGCAGCAATACGATTCATGGTTTCAATTCCATCGGATTGGAGGTAGATATAATATCCCACCATTAACTCGGTTGATAAATCGAAATCCGCAGTCACTGTTTCCTCACCATTTTCAAAACCAAGTGAACCACCAGTAATCAGATAATTGCTTACGCCACTGGTATCATTCCAGAGTCTTAGATTAACTTCACCACCAGCATGACGATAAAAATCGTAGTTCTGAATCCAACCAGCATCGGTAGTATAGAACCACGTAAAGAATTTTGAAGCACCCTGTGTACTATAAACGGTTTCTGTAATGTCATAGTTATCAAGAATGTGTTGAATCTTTAATGGTGGAAATTCGATTACCACAGATGTTAAACCCGTTACACTGACCTTACCACCCTTATCATAAATGAACGCCTGACTTCTGTCAAAATAATCTAAAACTTTAGTTCCATATGATTCAACATTCCTTCCACTTCCCAAAACACTTGCAGAAAGACCAGTGATTTGAAGAAAACTACCTAATTGAATATATTGTTTTGAAGACAGTATTGATTGTGAAGTAAAGATTGTGCCATTCACATCAACATAAATATACCATTGACCCAATGCATATGCACTGGTATCAATTGTCTCACCAGTCCAAGTAACATGTTTAAATGTGTCGTCATTAATATATCCTTCCCCAGCAAAAACCGTGATTTCCTGTGCATCTGTTCTCAAAACAGGACTTCCAGAAAATGCGTATCCTGTTGGTGTGATACTGTCCAGAATATCGGTTGTTTCATCTAAATATGCGCCAACATTAGCTGACGTGCCAGTCCACCCAGAATTACTATATATAATGTTTTCGGGGTCACTTGCAAATGCCCTAATACCTGCTTCACTTATCAATCTTGAGGTACTATTACCTGACATTAATGGTTGAAAATCATCAGCAACATTACCACCAACACCACCAAGAATTAAAGAAGATGTAATTGTTGTTTCGCTATTATATGATGTACCAACACCATTATATATAGAATAAAAATGTTCACCAAGATTTCCGTCACCAGTATATAGTTCAGGAATTGTGTCGCCTTCGGTTTCAAAAACGACATTCAGCACTCTGATTCCATCAGTACCTGTAACAGCAGCACCGATGTAAATGTCTTCATCGTCAATATTATCGCTCCAATCGAGTTTAGATGTAGTATAATCAATATATGAACCTAATGTAGCACCACTTATATATGCTGAAAGAGCAGTGATATTCGCAATATTATCTGAATCAATATATGTTGTGGCATCACTGGCTTCAATTTCACCATTACCACCTTCAATATTTTTGAATTTAATTAGATGTACTGGAGCACTACCATGTAAATTAAGATTAAAATCATAATCATCTAAGCTAATATCACTCTCATTTGGATTAGTATGTAATACCAGACCCAATTCAGCAGTATTACCATAAATGTCTTGTTGATATCTATTGTTTTTAGTATTGAAATTAGTTGCGCTACTACCACTTGCGACAATCACATAGTTTCGGGTTTGTGTTGCACCAGTATAGTTATCGGTTAATCTCATTGTTGACGAATCACCTATCATCTGAACCAAACCACCTTTTTGGATATTCATTACCGATTTATATGTGGTATTACCCGTCCAATTTGAAGTCAAAACAACATTATCAAATGTTGCTAAACCGATTGTGTTGATTATTGCAGTTGGTCTGTCTTGTGTTATGAATTCTATGTTGCTTAGTTTAGAAAACCCGAATCCCAGAGGTGCGATTGTTAAATTACCATTTACCTTAACGGTTGATAAGTCCTGACCCTTTACAAAGACATAGTTTTTCATCGAGATGTCTTCGGTGTATGTTCCCGAATAAACATCAATTAAATATCTTTTTGTTGTACTGGCATCAGTTACGCTATCAATAGCACCTTGAATACTTGAAAAAGTCGCACCACTTGGTGCAACCGTTACTACAGTATCAATATTCACACTACCACCACTTAGCGCAGCAATTTGTGCTGCTGTGCTTGCGGTATAACCAGTAAATTGTTGTTGTTCAACATAATTATCTAATATAGGAGGTGATAATAAATTAATTGCTGTTGAACCACTTCTGATATAAAGTTCATTTCCTGTCCACCAAAAATCACCATCTGTACCAGTAGTATTATTATATGAACCTAAATTTATTTTACTATCAACCGATAATTTCCCTGAAAGAAATGCGCCAACATTATTTGTAAGACCATAATTAACATTCCCACTAACTTGTGGCAGTACTATGGTATTAAAATAACATTGAACAACATTAATTATTCCAGAATCACTCCATGCAGCATATAAATCGGTGACATTATTTGGTATGATTGAATTATTAGAAAAGGTTGTTTCAATATCAGCATCATAATTAAATGCACAATATGCATTACCAGTATCGTTAATTTCGATAAGGTTTCCTTCGATTATTCCAAATTCTCCGGCAGCTTCCGTTGAATAGAATGGTGCGACATAATTACTGCCATTTACAACACCATAAAATCTAATATTACCGTTTTTAAATGTGAAACTACTACCAGTATTACTATTGACATTAAATATTACCTCCAAATTTTGACGAGAATCCGTGGTATTCGTTATCGTATTGAATGCACCGAATGAATTCAATTCAATTTTATCACTACCTGTTAACCAAAATATACTGGTATTATGTTCACTCGTGTTATCACCACTTGAAATCACTGTATATCTTCCACGAGAAACAGCAAGCTGTCCTCTGGTTATTTTAATACCAGCTTTTGATGTTACTAAACTCTGTCCACTACCAGTATTCCATACGGTGTCGAGATAACAATCAATTAATGAAATTTTCCCATCATCATCACCACATTGTATATCGATAGCTAAATCATTTTCATTATAAAATCCAAAGTCCTTAAAAATTATTGAATTCGATGAATTAGTAAATGTTACTTTACCGCTAATTTTTGTCTTTTTACCACAAGAACCCACAAGATTAATATTCTCACTAATTGTGAGGTCTTCATCATAAATGCCCGGTTTAACAAAAATAACATCACTACTTGTTGCTGCACTAATTGCTGAAGCAATTGTTGAATATGTTGCACCACTTTTAGCAACAATCAATACGTTTGCATATTGATTCAATAATTCAGAAATAGTATAGTTGCTACTCTCTAAATTACCACCAGTAATAAAAACGGGAACTTGACCTTCAGCACCAGAAACCTTATCGATTTTATTACCAATTTCAATTTCTGTCGTTGCAGTATAACCAGTAAATTCTTGTTGTTCAACAGGGTCTTCCGGTTGAGGTGGTGCAGCCGTTCCTAATATATAAGCATTAATATCGGCTTCAGAATTAATCACAATAGTTCCACCACTCTCTCTATAATAATAAAGAGGTTGATAATTTGGTATGAAATAATCAATATGTATTTCACCAGTATTTGGTGGTAAAGGAGCAAAACTATTATTGCTCCTTTCAATTAATGTATTCGTATACGCTGTTGTGTATAAAAAATATTCTAAAGCCATCTATTTAATTTTATTGCAATGTATTCTTCTTCTTAATTAAAATGCTTCCTGTTGGTGAACTTATTGTTGACCCACTTCTACCAGTTCTAAAAGTGGCAAGATTTAACACGTCATTAGCCGTGAGTGATAAAATCACTGTTGGTAATGCAAGATTACCAGCAGCCCCAGTATCAGTACTAAATCCAGCAGCAGCAGTTAAATTAATAACTGTTGAGTTATTCAAAATCACATTTCCACCAACAGCCATACTTGCAGCAGCATCTGCATTATATGGAAGATTATAACTCAACTCATATAGTCCGGTTTCCAGAATCTGAATTTCACTACTACCAGTCCAACTAAACGCTGCACCACTAACTTCTTCACTGTCCCATTCAATTGCAGTTGCTGCAATAGTGTTGAGTTCGGTTCCACCTGTATGAATTAGGAAGATTTCATTTGGTGCTGTTGTACCAGTATATGCGCTAAATACAGCAGTATCAAGTTTAGTTGCAGTTGTAGCACTAAGTCCGGTGATATTGCTTTCAATTGTATCGAGTCTGGTATCGGTATCACCAGTATAGCTATTAATCTCGGTTTTGTTGTAATAAGTATTCGGTAAAGTCGTACCTGTGAAGGTATTGATTTCGGTCTTATTGTAATAATTATTTGGTAAGGTTGTACCACTAAATGTATTGAAGTCCGTAATATTTAACTTAGACGCTAATGAAGTACTTAGAGTACCTGAAGTAACATCAACATTAAATGTATTACCTGTCCAAGACAAACTATTTCCAACAAGATTTGCACCATCAACAGCAATTATATTACCGTTGATTGAAATTCCAACACCCGGTATTAATGCGTGTGGCTCAGAGAACAGCGTGAATTCCAAATCAGTCGTACCTACGACAATTGGATTAGGGGTTACAAGTACCCATAACGTACTATATTGTGTAACACCACTTGTAACCGGAATAATATTACCACCACTTACTTCACCATCAGGATTACCATCGAAATCAGTTGCACGTGTCCATGCTCCCGCACTTGCGATATATATACCATTTGTTTCACCACTTACTTGGTCTTTAACCAATACACGGTCACCATTTGAAAGCGCAATCCCATCAATTGTTTGTAAACCACTTAATGTGATTCCTGTTGTTGTTGCAACTTTTACGGCAGCTTTTGGAATTAATCCAGCAGCAATGCTATCTGCATATCTCTTTGTGATAAGTGATTCGTTGGTGAAAGAAGAACTGTAATCGCCAGTATATTCAATACCAACCTTAGTTGCTCTACCATCAGTGATTAACATCTGGGTTTCACTGATTGAAATCTTGTTCACTTCAGTACTTCCAGAATCATTACCAATTAATGATATTGTTCCGGCATCACTTTCAATATTAATTCCACCCACACCATCGGTATCAATAATATCGATTCCATTAGGTGCTTGTAATTTAATATATTTGGTATTAAATGTGAGGTTATTACTTAAACCACTCACAACCGTATCCTTACTTAGTGTTCCACCAAGTTCAGCATTTCTACCAACTGGTGTTAAACCGTTGGTTGCTCCCGTAAGAGCAATATTTGTGATTTCGGTAATACCAGTTAGGGTTGCCTCAGTTGTTGCTGTATATGCATTAATCTGGGTCTTATTATAATAATTATTCGGTAGAGTCGTCCCTGTGAAGGTATTAAAAGTGCTATTATCTGTTTTACCAGTAAGTTCACCCCATAAATCGGTCTGATTACTAAGTGTGCCCGTAATATTTCCCCAGACAGCAGCAGCATTGGTTTCACCACTTATCACAATGTTGTTGACATCACCTAATAATGATAAACCGCCAAGTACTGAAATTGATTTAAGCGTTACGTTTCTACCACTATATGTACCTAAAGTAGTTCCAGAACCCAAACCAGTAACTCCTGTAAGTGCAGCATTAAGAATAGGTTGTGATGTTCCAGTATAGGCATTAAATATTGAAGAATCAAGTTTATTCCCAATTGCAGTTGCAGTGGTTCCGGTATAACTATTTATTTCGGTTTTGTTGTAATAATTATTCGGTAAAGTCGTACCTGTGAAGGTATTAAATATTGACGTATCTAATTTGTTTGCGGTTTCACCAGTCATTGCGGTTAATGTATTCCACAAATCGGTTTGAGCACTAAGTGTACCATTAATATTACCCCAATTAACAGTTGCACCTGTTGGGTCGGTTGAGAATATTGTTATGGCATTTCCATTTGTTGTTACTTGAGTTCCACCACTACCAACAAAACTATATGTGGTAAGACCAGTTAATTCTGCAATTGTATATCCCGCATTATCGAGATTTCCACTGGCATTAAATGTACCAAGATTACCAGTTGCACCAGTAACAATATCAATCTTCTGTGACGTAATTCCTGTCACATATCCAACAGTTGCATCATCCTCTGGTTCAGGTGGTGGTGCAATAGCAGCAAGATATGCATTAATATTCGCATCCGTATTAGGAATTACATCCGTTGGAGTAGTAGCGTTGTCAACTCTCCATAAATGTAATGGTTGAATCTCAGGAATTACGAAATCGGTGTAAAACGATGCTTCGTTTGCGCCCGGATTATTGGTTGCACTTTCTCTTACAATCGTAGATGTATAAGTTGTGCCTGTGCTGTAAATTAAATATCTTAATGCCATTTTTTATTGTTTTTTGTTTTATATTATCTTTTTTTCCATTTTTATCCAAGTTCCATTTCCTAAAGTATATACTGCACCAGAATTTCCAATCCGAAACGCCATTAATTCAATATAATCCCCATTTGATAATATTTCTAAATATTCTGGCATTACATTGGTACTCGAATCATTTACAACATTTAAATTAAATGATGCCACACTCATTGGTGTTATATCGGTATTTCCATTTTTCCTTATAACAGTACCAATGTTTTTTGCAGTATTACTATCATTATTAACATTCAACACATATGAAATACCATATAACCCACTTTCTTGTATATAAATACGAGAACCACCTGTAAAACTCAAAGAAGTTCCTGTTGCTCCGGTTGTCCATTGAATTGCTGTTGCCATGACATTATTGACATTTACACCGCCAACAGTATCAATTAATCTCAACGCAACCGGGTTAATGGTTATACCAGAAACATTACCAATACTTAAATTCCCTATTGAATCAATATAAATTATACTATTTTCAGTTGTTTTATTAGGAAGATTTGTTAATTGAATTGATGATGTAGAAATGGTAGTATCGCCACCAATTATCAGCATTTCATTATTTGCATCATAGCTAATACTAACTTCTCGACTCAATATTGCATTATTTGGCACACCAAAACCAGTGAACACGCTTTCGCCACTAATAATCAATGATTTATTTTCAACAAAAGTAAAATTATTGTCATAAAAAGCAAGTGTATCTGTATTTATATTACTAACGACCCAATTATTATTTTCTAATTCAAACAATGAATATATATTAGTCCCAATTGTTAAACTATGTGATGTAACATATGTCCATCCAGAAGTATATTCAAACACACCACTTTGCAAACTACTTCCAATAAACCAATTTCCATTATTTCCCTTATCAATAGATAATACAGTACCATTACTTAATTGTGCACTTAAATCAATTGTTGATTGATATACACCAGCATGAGAGTATAAATAAACATTTCTTTCTCTGCCAACAACATAAACATTATTATCATCAACATATACACCCTCAACATTAGATGTTTGAGCATTCACATTAAAATAGCTTACATATTCCCATGTAGAAGTTACATCAATTTTAACAATAACACGTCCATAACCACTATCTGCAACATATAGAAAATCATTATAAAAATATATGTCTCTCGGTCTTGCAACCCCACCATAATACCATATTCCTTTAGAATTATATAATGTTTTCAAATCAACACTAAGTGAATTATATTCATATAATGAATTTAATTGATATAATTTTCCACTATCATATCCACTCACCCAACTTCCGCTTAAATAACTGTTACTAAAAATTAAATCATTTCCATTTAAATTTAAATCATTTGTTGCACCACTATATGGTACATATTGATTATGATTATGCCCCATTTGAAATGATTCTACGATTGTACCACTAAGCCATGACGGTTTATTTAAAATATCATCCCACGAAGCAGTTGACCCTGTTACACTGATAATATTATTAATAATTGAAATACCAGTTCCAGCAGTTAATACATCTTGTTTTTCTTGTATAAGTAATAACGTAGCACCACTATATGAATTAAAATCGGTTTTACTTAGAAATGTTGCAGGTGCTGTATTACCCGTGTAATCAGCAAATGCCGATAAATTTACTTTCGCAGATAAATCACTTAAATAAGCAATAGTGCCATTAGAATTTTGAACCGTTAATTTTCTAAAAGTGTTTGTACTAATACCTGATGTTGTGAACATCACGCCCTTCGTGCTATCAACACTATCATATATTTGAAAGTTATCTGACTTAAAAAAATCTGGAGTATCACCAAGAAGCCTCCAAACCGTACCTGTACTAAAATAAAAGCCACTTGGCTTACGATTTAAAACATAACTACCA
>Ga0210003_1002964_pt1 | contig 14062 bp, 18 predicted proteins | sample LantaG_FD_182804 | JGI IMG/M metagenome (GOLD analysis project Ga0210003, IMG submission 182804) | Deep subsurface microbial communities from Baltic Sea to uncover new lineages of life (NeLLi) - Landsort_02402 metaG (SPAdes) (version 2) | ecosystem: Environmental > Aquatic > Marine > Oceanic >... | reverse complement strand
TACGATGACGACACGGAAGATTGCGACGACTAACGCTGCCGACTTTCTGAACCATTCATAGGAGTCCAGTAAGTACTCCTTCCTACGCCATGCTTAACCGCCTCACCCTTAAGGCACAGTCTATTTAATGCTGACTCTTCTTGCGGAGTGCATAACTCCGCCTTAAGATTGCCATAACGCCATAGGCGTCGCAGCATAACTAATTCAAACTCTGTAATCCCCATAGATTTTCCTCATAGTTACATCGGTGACCTGATAACCACGCTTATCACCAGGACCCACTTGTCGTTTCTAAATATACATTAAACGCCGTTTCTACTAATATCGCATAATCTATGCAAGTTTTTAACGTTCGTGACATAAAATCACTTGACTTCAGTTGCTTACGTGATATATTCGATTAACAATCATATGGGAGAAATTCAAATGTCTGTCACCTTTCACGACATAGCAGCGAAAATAAATGAAATGGATCAAGTTGAAGGAGCGTCCATACTTCCGTTAAATAGTTACATTACCAATATGCAGGTAATGAACCGCAAAGAAGTCGTTCGAGTAACCATGGACATCCCAGTAGAGCACCTCTGTCCAAGCCAAGATCTTCGTGAAATTTCAGGCGTTTTTTGCCTCATGTCACTAAAAGGCATCGATGAAGACGGAGAATGAATATACTGAAGGGGTTGCCAACTGTTCCGTAAAAATTACCCAAAATTAACAAAAAATAATCAAAGCTACAATTGAAAAGAAGGAATCTTGCTGTAAAATGTAGAATAGAGCAAGGAGAATCGTTAATAATGAAAACAAGAACTCTCATGAATAAACTGCGTGACAAACAATTCAAAGTAGTCAGAGTGTCAAAGACTGAATTTGAACTCGATACTGGCGATGTGTTCCCTTTTCCATTTGACATGGAAGAGGAACTGACAGTAGAAGAGTTTCAACACATTCTTGATAATTCGAAAGAGCTTGTCCTACAAATGCTGAGTGGTATAGATGATTGACAATTTACTGACAATTGAAGAGACATCCAGACTTCTGAATGTCAGTAAGAACACACTCAGAAGATGGGATAAAGATGGAACTTTGCCAGCAGTTAGGACTAACGGAAAGCACCGTAGATACAAACAAGAAGACATTGACACCTTTCTTGGTAATGAACCTAACGAACTAGAAAAAACAATCTGCATTTATGGAAGAGTGAGTTCGCATGACCAGAAAAAGAAGGGTGATTTAGATAGACAATGCCAACGCCTGTCGGAATACTGTGTCAAGAAGAAATACAAAGTAGGGCACATCCTCAAAGATGTTGGTTCTGGATTGTCCGACCTGCGTAGAGGATTCAACAAGCTCGTTGAATTGGTCATAGCTGGTAAAATCAACATTCTAGTTATTGAACACAAAGATAGATTGACACGGTTTCAGTTCAATATTTTAGAGAAGTTTTTCATCAGCTACGGTGTCACAATTGAATGCGTTGACAAACCAGACAAAGATAGTGAAGAAGAGTTCGTCAATGACATCATGATGTTGATGGCATCTTTTTCTGGTAAACTCTACGGAAGAATAGACGGAAGAAAGATGATGAAGGTAATACCAAAACTTAATTGTGATAGATTTGACCCAAGATTTGTTATAGCCGATGACAATGGCAAGATAATGGACGATGCTAAAGGTTGGGGATACAAAACTCAAGAAAAAGCCAGAAAGGCAATGTGGTACAAGTTTGGTGGCGGTAAGCAAAAGGTCGATGATTCAAAGGAAAAAATGAAAGCAGAAGTATCGAGTCTTGAAGCGAAACATAATGGCATTGGTAAGTTCATAGAACAATTCGATGAAATATGGTTCAAAGAGTTTGCACGTGGCGAGATAGACGAAAACGATTTGTTGGACGCTATTGAAGAGAAATTTGGAACAAGGCTTACGGTTTATCAACTTGAGTGTTTTGGAGAAACATGAAACTAACAAGGTCTAGTAAATGTAGCTTGAAGTTTGCTACACACCAGAAGAGGCAAGAACTCAATAGAGTGCTTGCTGAATATGGTCGTGTAGTTAATATCTTCATTGACCATTTCTGGATTAATGGTTGCCCTCCAAAAGCAAAACTTCTCAAACCAGTGGTAGACCTCCCTCAGACGTGGCTAACCGCCAGACTTCGGAAAGTAGCTGCCAGAGAAGCCATTGATATGGCTACTTCAGCTCAAAAGGTTAGTGCTGAAAATAGGCATCAACTTGAACAAACTGAGAAGTCATGTAGAGCTAAGTCTGATAAAATTACACCAACAACGAAAAAGAAGCGCTTCCAAATCAATCGTCTTCAGCGCAAAGCTAACAAGACAAGAGACAAACTAAGAGACTTACATCCAACTAAGCCTGTTCACAAAGGTAAACGGATGAATGTTTCTTGTACGATAGCCGAACTGCAAGTACCAAAGAAAACAGATGGTTTTGATGCATGGCTTCATTTGGCCTCGATTGGTGATGGCGTAATTCTTGACCTTCCGGTGAAGTTTCACAAACACTTCAATGGTCTTGATGAAACTAGCAAACGTCTGAATGCTTACATCATCACGAAAGATTATGTTCAGTTTGCTTTTGAACAAGAAACAGGTCCAAAGAAGAAAGTCCAACACCTCGTTGGTGTTGATACTGGCATCAATGCCTTAGCATCTCTGTCTGATGGTCAACAACTTGGTGTAGACATCAAAGAGTGCGTAGAACGCACTAAGAGATGTAAATGGGGGAGTAAAGGTCATGGCAGAGCACAACGTGCTCTAAAGCAGAGAATAGATGAAACTGCCAAGGAACTTGTAAGTCAACCGAATGATTTGATTGTTGTAGAGAAACTTGGTGGTTTGAATAAGTTATCAAAAGTCACACGTCGAGTGACTTCAAATATTCGACGTAGTTTGGGTAGTTGGAACTATAGGTATTGGTTGGATAGAGTTCAGCAGCAATGTGAATGGAATCGTATTTCGTTCAGAACTGTTAATCCTGCTTATACAAGTCAGAAGTGTTCCAACTGTGGTCACACTCAAAAGAGCAATCGTCATGGTGAGAAGTTCAAGTGTCAGGTTTGTGGATTAACTGGCAATGCGGATATCAATGCCGCCTTGAACATTCTCGGACGATTTCTTTCGGGCACCTACGGTTCCCGATACAAATCTTTGTGCTTACATGAGCAACTTTGTGTAAGTTTATAGGAACGGTGCTAATTGGGCATGATATTGAATCTCGAACGATCCAGTGTGTATTGACAATATAGTCGCCAATGATATTGCAGAAATATATCTTTACTGATTCTTCTCCACAAAATGGACAGCGAAATTCGAAGTATTTATCAATGAAGTTGCCAGCACTTAGTAGCAGGTTTATGGTTTCATCTTTATTTTTTACCAGTAGATCGTCCAGGTATGAGGCCCTTCAATGGGAACAGGTGAACGAAATATGCCAGCAGAAATTAACGAGGAAAAACGATGCCAAAGGACAATCGTAAAGGGGCCATAAAAGCCGCATTCGAAGCAGCAGAATCTGAAATAGAATACCAAAATGCCAGGTGGAATGAACACACTACGTCAAGCGGCGGCATTCACACGGTTGGGGAGTACTTGGTCTTTTTAAGATCATATCTTAGGGAGGCTGAAGATGTACTATCTAGAAACCCTGAACCACAAGCGTCAGAATTGACCCTCCACACGGTTAGGAAAATTGCTGGCCTGTCAATATCATGCATGGCCCAGAACGGAACTCCTAAAAGAATCATTTCGTAGGCGAATCAATTGCCTCAAATATCTTTCCATAGTAGTCAGGGAATTGTAGGTCAATTCTACCTTCGATATCGTTAAGTACATATCGATTTTTTCGACCAATCTTACCTTCAGTTATCATCCATCTACTATCAAGAAAGAACGTATGATTAATGCCATAATCCTTGAAGTCGTCAGTGGTTAACCACCCACGTTTTTGCCCAGTAGCAATTACTTTCATTGCCCCCTGTTTCCACTTTGACATAATCACTGGAGATGGTACCCCAGCTGGCAGATCAGGGACAAAATCTGGAGTCCATTCTAATGCCTCTGGACTCCACATAAAACGATCTTCACGATTGAATTTATCTGTCAACATAGCCGTCCCGTACCCATCGGGCTGAAATACCCATATCCTTAGCCGCTCAGTAACCCTGGACGCCACAGATGACCACCCCTTATACCGCTTCGGCCTTTCCGGTATAAGTATCGCCCGATAATGAGGACCACGCTTTGGCTCGTTAAATACACTTCTTGGGCACGCTTGGCCGACAACATCAAGATTGAAATGCATTTTTGCCTGTATACCGATCTGCACATCATTTTTAACGAGTAGAATATCCCAATTGGAACATTCTGGATAACATTTCCACCCATGCCCAGATGCCAAATCAATGAAAGCGTCACACAATTCTTTTTCATTTTTGAACTTCTTTTTCATAATAATATTGTACAATTCTTTTGAATTTATGTCGCCGATTCATATATTAGCTAAAGGAGAAAAATGTATGGATATGAGGGAAGCACTGTTGGATCACTATCGAAATCCACATAACTACGATGAATCAGCGTCATTGTCGGCCACAGGAACGCTCTCTGAAGCGTCAATAGACAATCACCTATGTGGCCATCACATTTGCGTCCGACTAGTCACTGAAGGCGACTCTATAGCTTATGTGTCATTTTATGGAGAGGGTTGTGCTGTTTCGATTGCATCAGCGTCTATAATGACCAAGTACCTTTCGGGAAAGTCTGTCTCTGATATTACCGCAGCTATAGAAAAGGCAAGGAATGCAATTAACGGTGATGACGTCAATGATGATCTTTTGTCCCTATTGCAATATGTTCAAGAATACCCCATGAGAAAAAAGTGTGCTATGATGGCATGGAATGGTATTCAAAAATGTATAGGTGGTTGAAAATGATCATCTTTGACAGCGAACGCAAGGAACAAAATGAGGATGAAGTACGAAGTGAACTCATGGAATTAGCAGTACAAAAATGCCTGCAAGAAAAATTTGACGAAAAGAAAATGGAACACTATATCGACTGTGCGAAGATGTGTGAAATTAATCGCGTCCAAGAACTAATCGAAGAATTGAGTGCCATAAAGGCCTGAAGGAGATAAAATGAAAACAGCCGCAATCTATGACTTTGTTGGAAACATTCGCGAAGCGTTCGAAGTAACTCATGAAAAGGTATCATGTGATACCAACTCCTCATCCAAAGGTGCGAACCATCACATTCTTGTTATCGACCGGTCGGGCTCGATGTATTACGACATCGAAGCACTCAAGGACACCGTCATCAAGATTCTGACAATTGGCGAATACGATAATGAGAATACTCTTGTTTCATTGGTGTCATATTCGTCTACTGGCGATTGCGGAGTTCATTTCTCACGCACCCCTATATCCGAAGTTATGGCAACTGGGTCCCCATATATCAAAGAAATAAAGAAAATCAGGGCTACCTGCCTCACTTGCATTTCCCAAGCACTTGAAAAGGCGGAATCCTTGATTGATGATGGGGAGAGTACGGCCATCACCCTGCATAGCGATGGATTTGCCAATGACCCAAGTCCCCGCCACGAATCCGAAAACATTGCCGAGATTTGCGAAAGACTGTCGAAGAAGAACGTATTCGTAAACACGATCGCATACTCTAACTACTCCGACTTCGTACTGCTTTCAAAGGTGGCGAATGACGTATCTGGAATGTGTATTCAGGCCAACTCTTCAAAGGATGTGTACGACGCAATCGCCCAATCGTCAAAAGCCCTTTCCGAAGGATCTACCAATACCATTGAAGTTGATCAGAAAGATTCCGACTATCTCATGTTTGTGTCCAAGGATCCACGAAAAATTGTTGGCGGATCCAATAACCTGACCATTCGCGGTGTGGGCGAAGGTGGCGTTGTGATCAGATTTAAGAAGATATCAGACACTTCTGCAATCAACGAACCTAATGGCCGTCTAGCCGATCCCATTGTTGAATTTGCACTACTTGCTATGGCCAAGTCTAAACTAGCCGCTGGCGACATCAACTATGCCAAGTACGCTATGATGTCTTCCATGAACTTGACGCTTACCGAGAAGCACTCAAGAGCTCTGACTCCAAAGCAAATCGCCGAAATGGCAACTGACTTGGACCAGTGCCTATTTGTCGACGGCGGCAAGGGGCACAAATACAACACTAAGCCAGGCCTTAAAACAGACGGCCCATCAGTCATTGAACTGGCTAGCGTTTTGAACGAAGTTGGTAAAGATGTTCTTATTAACGTCGACAAGCTTGCGTCGACATATGTAAGAAAAGGCCTCAAGAAAATCGCCGGCAAGAGACTTCCTGATGGATGTGTTGAAGAACCAATGGTCGATATTGAGCCATTATCGAAAACGCCATATGCAAGAATGGGTTCTGTCGATATCAATCGCGACTCCGCCACCATTAACGTCACGATTCCCAAGAAAGTCAAACTGGTATCCCGTGCAACTCGTCAGGAAATACCTGAAGTGGCTGGGATTCTCTTAGACAATCTGCAAGACTACAAGCGCTATACCATCGTTAGTGACGGAGAGCTAAATCTGCAGTCTCTAACGGTAAAGTTTGCTACTGAAGGTGCCTACAACCAAGTCAATAGCCTTGGATTCAACTTGGGTAAGTTCAACCCATCTTCAGAATATGACATCAACCTTTCCAGCATTCCAGTATGCCCATATGAGTTTGACGCATCTGGATTCAACTTCGACGATATTTCTGCAGCCAACATCATCAGCAAGATATTGACTTCGTTGTCCACTGGTAAATCTGCCGTCTATTCTGCCGAACAAGTTGCCGCACTCAAAGACTACTGCTTGAGTGCCAACCTATACATTAATTGGCCCACCACAAATTCCTACGCGGACCTGGACCAAGCAATGCAAGAAGGTAAGGTCGATTCTAGAACTTCATATAAGGTGAAAATTGGATCAACAACCGTCCTGAATACTGGCAAGTATAAATCTGCCAATCAGTTCATTGACCGCATGTATACGGTTGAAATTGACGATAATAAACAAAAGAAGGCAAATATGGAGATGTTCGCAATCCCCAATGCTTCCTTCTCCCACAAAGTATTGTCGTCCAAGATCAAGATTACGAATGAAGATCTTATTCAAAAAGAGATCTACGACGAAATTCTTGGACTAGCTCCACCCAATAAGATTGCCGAAATAGATCAGCGATGTGGATCTTCACTAGTAAGGATCTCCAAAGAAAGGACCCAGCTCATTGACTCTGGAGAATTCACCAAGGTTGTTTCAGATTCGGCCAAAGCGATCAAGAAATACGAATCAAGCATATGGGCCAAAAATGTTTGCCCATTGATTTTCTTCATTGGAGCCACTGGCTTGGTGCCAGAAGAATTGGAAACCGAGGCAATGACTGCTGAAGAACTCCTTTCGAGCTATCCAACCTTGTCAATGTCCAAGACTGAAAAGGACGGGTCATTCTTTGTCGCTGGCAATAAGGTAATTTCCGTTTACGCAGAAGATGTTCGGTTCACAGTAGATCGAAAAATCAAAACTGCGGGGCAATAACCATGCGTTACTTTAGCGTAAGTAGTGACGGTAATGTCAGTCTAAAATGGATCATGATGTCGCCATTTAAGATCAAGGTAAATGATTTGCGAGGTATAGGACAAACACTCATAGACCTTGGCAACCATGACTTAAGATCATTAAGCGACAGCATCAAATTCCTTGATGTGACCCAATCGATAAAGGATTTGGAAATCAACGACGCACGCGTTGAATCGAAATCTGACAGCCTATTAGTGTCTGTTGAATTGACTATGAAATTACTCAATCACAGTGAACTTACAGAACGTCTATACAAATTAGGCTTCATATTCACTTCGTGACGCAACTTCCACGAAGGGGAACTTGGATAGCATAAATTCAAGTTCCCCTTTTTTGTATGCTTTATCAGCCGTTACAGAAGGATCAATCGAGTTTCCAAGATGCGGTATCGCTACACATCGATCAACCTTGAAATATTTCAGCTCCTCTACCATTCCAATAATATCAGAGTCTTTATGAAGCCTTCTATTCGCACGAATGATGGCCGTCAACTTTGATCTATCAATATTGATAAGATTCTCCATGACGTCAATCCCTATCACCTTTCTTATCCCAGTGGTATATTGATACTTTGGCAAAACGGTCTTGTAGTCCAAATAATAGTGATTGACAAGATCATCTATATCCACAATGGCTTTTCTAGACATCCCAGATGTAGATATCATAATTCTTTTACCGGCACCCTTCAGCCTATCTAAAAATTCTGATACACCTGGCTGTACGGTTGGTTCCCCACCACCTATGGAAACAATCGATGACGAATGCCCAACTATATAATCAATCACATCCTGTTCAGGAATCAATTTATTGCTACATACAACGACGTCTCCATGTCGACAGCCACAGCAAGAAAGCGGACACCCAACGCACCTTAACGAAAGGTATTCTTCTCCAGAAAGGGATTTCTTTAACATTGGCAGCTCATTAAAATTCATGTCCATCTCCAAGGATATTTCAGCCATCTCTACTTTCATTTAATCAAACGTCATTACCTGTCTTAAAAGGAAGAAGAATGTAAGTAGTAGAATTAACAATAGAAATGATCTGATGGAGTGTATATGAATTGGTTCAAGGAAAGTCAGAAGTCTCAACTATATCGACAGCTACCGTTTGCCCCGTTGAATGTCGATAAGACCCTTCTGTCCAGCGACGACTTCATGCATCTCGTTTCACAAATGGAAACATTGGAAGGTTTTGCGAAAGATAAAAAACAATTTATGGCAAACCTGATTGCATTAAAAAAGTCTTTTCTTGGAATGTATGACTATGATGGGCAAGTTGGTTCGCCTGAAATAATGTCACCTGAAAATAGGCCTCGGAGATACTGATGGACATTTTCGAAAAACTATCTAAAAATATCAAGATAGCTCAATCATTAGCTGGAATTGAATTACCGAATGGAGTTCAAGTAAGTGGGATTCATTATCATGGCACGTCGATCGCTGACGATCCTATTGACGAACTTACGGGAGAATACTCTGAATGGGACACCATTTGGGTCACTTCAGATGAGAATGTGGCGGAAAAGTTTTCTGACCACGGAAATGGAGTTCAAGCTGTATTTGAGGTTCAAGTGAACCTTTTGAACGCCTTGCCCATTGATCATCAAGTATATACAGAAATCAAATACGAAAGCGATGAATTTGAAGATATTAGAATGGCCATTCCAGCCATTGAAATGGAAGGGTACGACGGATGGATCACATTAGGATCAATTGGCAGTATAATGTATGAAGACATCGCTATTTTTGGCAGTCGTATTCCAGTGTCCAAAATGAAGATTAAGACCCCAGAAGGGTGGACGGAATATTTCCCGCTGGACGAGTTTGAATCAAGAACTGGAAAGAAAATGAAAAGCGATGAACTGGATAGGTTTGTCCGGGTGATGCATCCATGAAAATTATCACAAATAGTGAAGGCTGGGATTTTTCCAACTTGGAAAAGGATCGCATGCAAGACAGTCGCGTGGCAATGGATATCTTGTCGTTGTGCGACCGTAAGATGGTAAAGACGGCCGGCACTGGACAAGACCCAATTAAGTTGCTGGCAGAAGCACTGGCATCAATGGGAGTGAAGGCAAACATTGATATCGGTGAACTACTATCGAGGATTGCAAACTCCAGTAATATGCATAAAACTGCCAAGCAAGAAGACGGATCTTCAGAAGAAACTATCAAAATTGCCTCGAAACGTGTGGAGGATTCACATTTCTTCATTGATGTGTCGAAGGATGAAATCTCCAAGAATGGCAAGTCCCTGATTCTCGTGTGTGCCTATATGCGGGAAGGATATCTTGGAAGGTACATGATCAAACGAAATTACTACTTCTTGCCGGACAATCCAGAAGAAGCCGATGAGATTTATGGGGACCTCGTCAGCAAGTCTAGAAGAATTCGTAAACGATACTATTCCAGCAAGATAGGAATTAATGACATATTTCCCGAGCTGAAGTCAATTCTTGATGCCACCAAGGGTGATCTTGAATTTGACAGTGAAGAACAGATCGGATCGGCATTCAAACGAGATAAGGACTCAGGACATGAAACTGCGGGCCCTGCATACATCCGGAATCCTGGACGTTAGTAGCCAAGAATCACTTCAAGGCGAAATAGAAGTTTTTCGACTGGCCCTTAAACCTGGGCAAATCGTCGAAGTAAAAGACCATTGGCGATATCTAAAGAATATTGATTCGGCCATTAATTGCGGCCTATTAGAAGTAATTGAGTATAACTATTCACATGTTGGAGAAGAAGTTACTCATGCCGAACTTAATGAGACTGTAGATTGGCTATTGGGAATCATTGGTGGCGACGCGGCGGTGGAAATAAACGTCTATCCAGTAGAAGCTCCAAATGGAGTTAATAAAACATGGACATTGCCATCTGGACATAGGTTTATTACTGGTAAAGTGGCATTGATACTTAATGGCCAGACACTTCCTCCAGACGATTTTACAGAAGCGGCAGATTTCAAGAGTGTCACTATGGTTCCAATGTGCCCGGCCCCATTGTCTGATGATGTAATTACCCTCACTTACGTACGTAATACTGGCGTACTCTAAAATTATGTCGATCACAGGAGTTCGGTACTTTTTTATCGTAATTGTGAGTAAACCATACTCACAGTAGGCTTGACCAATGGGCAGGACATTTATTAGGCAAGAAGCACAAATTCGAAATAGTGACTTATATGACGATACTCTCACTATGGCGAATGCGGAGTCTTCTCCTACCAATATAGAAGACGACCTTAATTACCTTCGTACTCAGTTAAAGGTCCTAAATGGTCAAACAAACTGGTATGATGCCGTATCTGACAATTTTAACCTTACCGCAATCCACGACAAGACATTCTTATATTGGATTCAAAAGACTGATGACGTTGCAGTTTCGGCGTCAAATAACTATGTTTTGTTAACTGGATCTACTAAGCCGTCCGACAACATTGCTATCGCAGCCTCTACATTAGGTGCCGTAACAGCACAGTTAGCTGGAGCTATCGGCAGTCATTCACTTACTGCGGCCACCAACAATGGAAACCTTTTGTCCATTCGTGACGCCGCGACCAATGACGCTATCTATACTTCGGCAGGTCACTTAATATACGGCCTTCTACAGGTCGGTACCGCCGCAACTGACGGTAATCCATTTGGAGATACGAGTGACAATGACCAGGGTCAGATATCATTCGTCTATATTGATCCATCGACGGAAGCTTTAACTGCTGTTCCAGTCGCGGACATCGAAAGCAAGACCATTGAGTACGCCTACAAGAAGAGAACCGACTTCTATAATCTTCCAGAAGGTGCATTCGATTCTTCTATTACATTCGTTGACTCCAGCGACCTTGACCAGCTAACGCTACAGGACGTCTATAACAATTCGACAACTGGACAATTCTTACTTACCTCTGCAAAGGATTATTCGATCGACTTAGACGGTAACGCTGACGCCGAAATAGTTGATGGTGCAACTTCATACCTTACTACTAACCGAACCGATACAACGTTGGATCTTGGAGTCGATACCACGCTTCTTGACGGAAGTGAATTAAGATTCTATGACACAGGCAGTTCAAATTATGTTGGATTTGTAGCTCCAGCCCTTACTGCAGATCAAATGTGGGTTCTTCCAGATGCCGACGGAACTACTGGTCAAGTTTTATACACCGACGGCTCTGGAAATCTTGACTGGAAAGACTCTGGTGGAGACACTAAAAAGGCATGGTATGAAATTGCGGCCCCCATTGCTGCTGATACCGCGATCAACATCTCGTCCTTCACTAATCCAGACTCAATGACCTTTAGTACGGTTGCTGCAGACTGGGTAAATGATTACGATGTATTCTTCAATGGCGTCATGCAATTAAGTGGTGCTAGTGCAGCGGCAAACAACGATGTCTATTGGTTAAGTTCAGCTACCATTGCATTCGAATACAATCTTACTACAAACGACATCATACAAGTAGTGCAAAGAAAATAACAAACATATGGCAATATCTAAATCTAATCTCATCATTGCACTTGTTGAAGATATCGGAGTTGATATCGAAGATAAATGGGAGGCCAGTCAGGAAACCGAGTTGCGTCTTAACGGACGTAACTCGATGATTTTAGAACTGGCTCATGAACTTCCCGACATCCTATCATTGGATAACGAATCCGAGAGGGAAAGAGGCGAAGAATTGAGAAAGTATCTCCAGTCGAAAAAACGCAAATGCGAAGAGCGGCTTATTTTTCAAACTGGGTACTCACAAGCCTTAAGGTCGGTTATAGACTGTCTTGACGAAAGAAGGAACAAAGAGGTCTTGAAAAAGTCCAGTCCGAATGTAGGCAAACATCCTCCCAAAAATAGGAAAGGGGCTTCGCGAAAAGGCCCTAGTGCTAGTAGTAAATAGGGCCAAAAACCCCAATAGGGGGAGAATAGAATGCCACCACGGACCATTGTACGAGCTGCTCAGATACATGAAAATCAGCTCATTGTAGTAGAGCAGCCACATGTTGGCTGTTCTGATTTTGATCTTGTCCGTTTCAATGGCACTGCATACGTCCCCGCCCAAGCCGATACTGTAGGCAATGCCGATGTAGCCGGTATGATCATTAGTATTGATGGATCCGTTGGAGATATTGTTCTTGCAGGTCTAATTGAAGACTATCCAACTTCCATTACTCCCGGGGCTCCATATTACTTGAGCGAAACTACGGCTGGAGGAATATCCTCAACAGCTCCGTCTACAGTTCATGTTCCTGTTGCTGTTGGAACTGGTACGGGATCGCTTCTCTTGTACCATATGGGATTATCCAATCGACTAGAAGATCAGATCAATCAATACATCGATGATAAAGTTGGATTTATTACTGACACAAATGAGCCAACTGGATTTGTCAACTTAACCGACAGTCAAATATCATTTACTGACGGAACCCTAACATTTGCCATTTCTCCGGTAGCGACCGACTACTCTTTCTATGTAATTGGGACGAAATATACAAAAACAGGAACTGATTCGGTAACCATTACCGATACGGAAGGTTTGTGGTATATCTATTTTGACGCAAATGGAACTCTTCAAAGAACACAAACTTTCAATATCAATTTACTTTACATCAATGCGTTGGTTGCGATTGTTTATTGGGATGCTGATAATAGTTTACACATTTACCTTGGTGAAGAGCGTCATGGCATTGTTATGGACGGTAGGACTCACGCCTACCTACATCTAGTTAATGGAACAGCATTCGTTTCTGGTTTGGCGCTCAATTCAATTGTAACGACTGGAACTGGAAATGCAGATGTAGATGCTCAATTTGGGTATGACAGTGGGCATATCATGGACGAGGATATTGACATCTATCCTCCAGGGTCTTCAGCTCCAGCGTCAGTTTATACATTGTTCAAAACTGGAACTGGTGGATATTGGCGCCGCAGTGCACTTCGGGCCTTTCCGGTTATAAACTATCCAGCTGGCATATTGGCATATAATCAATGGACTGGAACTACATGGCAGCAAACTCAAGTCACTAGTGGCGACTTTGTACTTTCTCATATCATCGCCACCAATGATAATAATATTCCTATTGCAGCTATTCAGGGCGAGAATCAATATTCAAATTTGAATTCAGCTCAAGCTGGAGCAATCACTGAAATTGGTAACCTTATTACCGCAGGACTTCCATTTGCAGAGTTCATTTTCATTGGGACCATAATCTTTAAAACTAGAACTACCTATACAAATACACCAAAGGCAAAGGTGTCCAAAACTGAAGATGGAGGCCCTTATGTTGACTGGAGATTTCAAGGATATTCTCCATCAACGGCACCGACAAACCATAATAACCTAGCTGGTAGAGATGTCATTAATTCACATCCAGCTACGGCGATCAGCGTCGACAATTCTTTATTCACTGGTTTATTGGCGTCT
>Ga0210003_1002963_pt1 | contig 14062 bp, 11 predicted proteins | sample LantaG_FD_182804 | JGI IMG/M metagenome (GOLD analysis project Ga0210003, IMG submission 182804) | Deep subsurface microbial communities from Baltic Sea to uncover new lineages of life (NeLLi) - Landsort_02402 metaG (SPAdes) (version 2) | ecosystem: Environmental > Aquatic > Marine > Oceanic >... | reverse complement strand
ACGGCAAATACAATGATGGGCGTCGTCAACGGGGCCAGACAGGTGGAGGTAACGATAAATGGTATTGGCGAAAGGGCAGGGAACACTTCGCTTGAGGAGGTGGCAATGATAATCAAGAGCCATCATGATCTTAAACTGAGCACCGATATTAATACAAAGCTCATATATGGTACGAGCCGTCTTGTTTCCACTCTCATGAGTATGCCTGTACAGGCAAATAAGGCTATTGTCGGACGAAATGCATTTGCCCATTCATCGGGTATCCACCAGGATGGTGTGCTTAAGCACCGGGAGAACTATGAGATAATTAATCCCTCAGAAGTTGGAATACGTGAATCATCAATCATCCTCACCGCGCGAAGCGGCCGGGCTGCACTGAATCACCGCCTTGAAATGCTCGGCTTTAAATTTGGCAAAGAGGAACTTGATGAACTGTACCATCGCTTTCTTCAGCTTGCAGACAGGAAGAAGGAGATAAACGATGAGGATATCAGGATACTTACCGGTGAGGTCTTCCAGGGGGAAAAATCGCTCAAACTTGAACTTTTACAGGTTACATGCGGGAAATCAGCCATACCGGTAGCCACTGTCGGAATGAAGATAAACGGTGAGGTACATACCTCTACAGCATCAGGAAACGGACCAGTCGATGCAGCATTTACTGCAGTCAAGCACCTGATAAGCAAGACAATACATCTTGAGGAGTTTCTTATTCAGGCAATTACCAAAGGCAGTGATGACCTGGGGAAAGTGCATGTGCAGGTGGAACACCAGGGAAAGATATACTATGGATTTGGAGCAAGTACTGATATAATTACTGCCTCGGTGGAGGCCTTTATTGATGCAATATCAAAAATAAAATGACCCCGAAAACACTTTTTGATAAGATATGGGACAGCCACGTGGTTCGTTCTATTAACGGAGGACCGGATATACTATACATTGACAGGCACTATATCCATGAAGTAACAAGCCCACAGGCTTTTGAAGGCCTGAGACAAAGAGGAGTATCCGTTTTTCGTCCCCGTAAAACTTTTGCCACTGCCGATCATAATATTCCCACGACAAACCAGGACCAGCCGATAAAGGATGAGCTTTCGCGTCTCCAGGTTGAAAAACTTGAGGCAAACTGCAGGGAGTCGGGAATTGAATACTATGGTCTTAACGATCCTAAAAACGGGATTGTCCATGTAATTGGCCCTGAACTGGGATATACTCTCCCGGGTATGACGATTGTCTGTGGCGACAGCCACACTTCCACACACGGGGCTTTCGGCACCATTGCATTCGGTATAGGGACAAGCGAGGTGGAGATGGTTCTGGCATCACAGTGTATAGTGCAGCCGAAACCGAAAAAGATGAGGATAACCATAAACGGTAATCTTCAGAAGGGAGTCACAGCAAAAGATATGATCCTTTACATCATCTCACAAATATCATCAGGCGGCGCCACAGGATATTTTGTGGAGTATGCCGGTTCTGCAATCGAATCGCTGAACATGGAGGCAAGAATGACGATCTGCAATATGAGCATTGAAATGGGTGCCCGCGGCGGACTCATCGCTGTTGACCTCACTACATATGAATATCTTAACAGGATACCCGATGTGTCGAACCGTCACGACTTTAAATCACTGCTGCTGAAATGGAGAGCTTTGAAAAGTGATGAGGGAGCGGTTTTCGATCGTGAACTGCAATTCGATGCCGGCACCATTAAACCGATGATCACATATGGAACAAACCCGGGTATGGGAATGGCAGTTGATGAGACAATACCGCATTCAGAATCTGCTTCATTCATAAAATCTCTCGATTATATGGGATTCAGACCAGGAATGAGTCTTAAAGGCCATCCCGTCGATTATGTGTTCCTTGGCAGCTGCACCAACGGCAGAATTGAGGATCTCAGGGCATTTGCCGGTCTGGTAAAAGGCAGACAAAAGGCACCCGGGATCACGGCTCTTATTGTACCAGGATCAAAAAAAGTTGAACTGCAGGCTATTGAGGAGGGCCTTGACAGAATCCTTGGCGAGGCGGGCTTTGAACTGAGACAACCGGGCTGCTCATCATGCCTGGCAATGAATGAGGACAAAATACCTGCAGGAAAGTATGCCGTTTCAACATCAAACAGGAATTTTGAAGGGAGACAGGGTCCCGGATCAAGGACGCTGCTGGCAAGCCCTCTTACCGCTGCCGCTGCAGCAGTGACAGGAGTAATAACTGATCCACGGGACCTGATAAATGAATAACAATAAAACAATCCGATAAAATGTCAAAAAAGAAATTTGATATACTCGAAACAACCTGCGTCCCGCTTCCACTTGAAAATATTGATACCGACCAGATAATACCGTCCCGGTTCCTGAATGCCACATCGCGTGAAGGTTTCGGCGAGAATCTTTTTCGCGACTGGCGCTATAATGAATCAGGATCGATAGATGAAGGATTTATTCTGAATAACCCACGATACAAGGGAGAAGTACTTGTTGCCGGCAGGAATTTTGGCTGCGGTTCAAGCCGGGAACATGCTGTTTGGGCCATCTCCGATTATGGATTCAGGGCGGTTGTTTCAAGCTTCTTTGCAGATATTTTCCGTAACAATGCACTCAATAACGGACTGCTTCCGGTAATTGTTCCCGAAGATTACCTTGACAACCTTATAAGAATTGTAACTGATGATCCCGGTATACGTGTCAGAATAGATCTTGAGAAACAATTATTCTCGGTGCTTCCTGATGGTGAACCTGTAAAATTTGATATCGACCCTTACAGGAAGGAATGCCTCATGAAAGGCCTTGATGATATTGATTACCTGCTGAGTATCAGGGATATAATTAAAGCTTTTGAATTAAGAAATGCCCTTAAATATGAGAATAGAGATAATGGACACCACCCTGAGGGATGGTGAGCAGACACAGGGTGTCTCATATACCCCCATCGAAAAGCTTCATATAGCCAGGCTTCTCCTGTCAGATCTTGGTGTCGACCGCGTTGAAGTGGCCTCAGCACGGGTTTCGTCAGGTGAGTTTGAGGCTCTGAAACAGATAACCGGATGGGCAAGTCAGAATAACTTCCAGGATAAGATTGAGGTTCTGGGTTTTGTCGACAGTGACCTTTCCCTTAACTGGATAAAGGAGGCAGGAGGCAAAGTCGTAAACCTGCTGTGTAAAGGTTCACTCAGACATCTCGAAAAACAACTGAGAAAAACTCCCGAACAACACGCCAGCGATATCAAAGAGATAATAAGGAAAGCAGAATTATCTGATATGCAGGTGAATATCTATCTCGAAGACTGGTCGAACGGGATGATAAGTTCAGAAGATTATGTTCTGTACATGCTTGATGCGTTGAAAGATGAGAATGTAAAAAGATTCATGCTTCCCGATACTCTTGGTATTCTTAATCCCGACCAGACATTTCTGTTCTGCAAAAAGATCATTGACAAATACCCTGAACTTCATTTTGATTTTCATCCTCACAATGATTATGATCTTGCCGTTGCCAATATTTTTTCAGCGGTAAAAGCTGGTATAAAAGGAGTTCATACAACCGTGAATGGACTGGGTGAACGTGCAGGAAACGCTCCCCTTTCAAGTGTTATCGGTGTTTTCCGTGACCAGATGAATGTTGAAACCGGGATAAATGAATTCGAGATTACTAAGGTAAGCCGTATTGTTGAAACATTCAGCGGAATACGAATACCTGTGAACAAACCTGTCATCGGGGAGAATGTCTTTACGCAAACATCGGGAGTACATGCCGACGGCGATTGTAAAGACAACCTTTACTTTAATAATCTCCTCCCTGAAAGATTCGGCCGGAAAAGAACATATGCCCTGGGTAAACAATCAGGGAAAGCGACAATCAGGAAGAATCTTGAAGAATACGGGCTCTCGCTCAGTCCTGAATCCATTGATAAAATTACTCAGCGTGTAATTGAGCTTGGCGATAAGAAAGAAAATGTCACCAATGCCGATCTTCCATTCATCATTGCCGATGTTCTGGGTTCAAACATATCCGATTACAAGATCTTTATCAAAAACTATTCTCTTTCACTTTCATATGGATTGAAGCCTTTTGCCAGTGTCCAGATAGAGATTGACGGCAACCTTTACCAGGAGACATCTTCCGGTGACGGGCAGTATGATGCATTCATGAAGGCACTGAGGATCATCTACGACAGACTCGGTAAAACCCTCCCGCTGCTTACCGATTACCAGGTATCAATTCCACCGGGAGGTAAGACGGATGCACTGGTTGAAACAGTTATTACATGGAATCTCAACGATAAGGAATTCAGAACCAGGGGACTTGATGCCGACCAGACAGAGTCAGCAATAAAGGCTACCGAGAAAATGCTGAATATTGTTGAAAACAACGAATTTAAAATAGACGACAAATTGTTAGTTAACGCTTCACATTAATAATAATTATTTACGAAAAAGCACATGAGTAAATCTTACAATATTGCTGTTATACCTGGTGATGGTACTGGTCCTGAAGTAGTAAGGGAAGGTAGAAAAGTACTTGATGCAGCCGGTTCAAAATTTGGATTTAACTTCAATTATGAAGAATTTGACTTTGGAGGAGACCGGTATCTGAGGACCGGTGAAATACTCCCTGATTCTGCAGTTGAACAACTGAAAAAGTTTGATTCAATCTTCCTGGGAGCTATCGGTCACCCTGATGTTAAACCCGGTATACTGGAGAAGGGTATCCTTCTTAAACTCCGTTTTGAACTGGATCAATATATTAACCTGCGGCCGGTAAAACTCTACCCGGGAGTTTCAACCCCGCTTAAGGATAAAGGTCCGGAACATATTGATTATGTGGTTGTAAGAGAAAATACAGGAGATGTTTATACCGGTGTTGGAGGAGTTACCCAGAAAGGCACTCCGCATGAAGTGGCAATCCAGAATATGATATATAACCGCATGCAGGTTGAACGCTGCCTGCGATACGCCTTTGATTACACAAGGAAAAGGAAGAAGAAAAATACCCTTGCCCTTTGTGGAAAAACAAATGTGCTGACCTATGTATTTGACCTCTGGGAAAGAGCCTTCCACGAAATCGGCAAGGCTGATTACCCTGACATCAAAAGGGACTACTACCATGTGGATGCAACGGTGATGTGGATGGTAAAAAATCCCGAATGGTTCGACGTGATCGTTACCGCTAATATGTTCGGGGATATAATTACGGACCTTGGTGCAATAACCCAGGGTGGAATGGGTATCGCTGCAGGAGGAAATATAAATCCCGAGGGTGTTTCAATGTTTGAGCCTATTGGCGGCTCTGCCCCCAAATATACAGGCAAAAATATCATCAACCCGCTCGCTTCAATATCGTGTGGTGCAATGATGCTCGATCACCTTGGAGAGGAAAAGGCTGCCCTTGCAATAGAAGAGGCCATTATGGATGTAACAGCAAATAAAATCAAGGATCTCGGTGCGGGCCGGATGGGTTATTCTACTTCGGAGGTCGGTGATATGGTGGCGGAGAGGGTATGACCTCTTATCTGCCTGCATCCCCGAATTGTCGGTCTTATAGTCAGTGCTGTTATAAATCAATTCTTTATCCGGATCTAGGTTTCAGATAATAAGTTGAATAAATCGATATTCAGAAATATTATCTCCTTACCTATTTTTTGAGATGTCATGATTCCGAGTTCCTCCATCTGCCTTAAATATTTCTTTGCTGTATTAAGACTCCTTATATCATGACTCAGTATCTTTTTTGGACTGATATAAGGCTGTTCAAAGATTTTTTCTACTGTTTCTTTATGAATATGTGGTAATTTCTGACTGATAAGATCATTTGTCCTATGAAACAGATTGTCTATCTCGGTTATTTTCTTTACCGTATAAATCGAGGTTTCTTCTATTGCTTTAAGCATGTAAAGAATCCATCCTCTCCAATTTCTTAATGTAGTCACATTATTCAGCAGATAGTGATAATCATCCTTATTCTCAATAATATAGGCACTTAAATATAGGATAGGTACATCCAATAGATTTTTCTGGATCATCAGGAGCAGACTCAGGATCCTTCCTGCCCTGCCATTTCCATCTCTGAATGGATGAATTGCCTCAAACTGATAATGTGAGATGGCAAGTTTTATTAATGGATCATGTGAATATTTTTTATCATCATTTAAATATGACACAAGGTTCTCTAATTTCTGCTGAATCACTCTTTCACCACGAGGAGGAGTATAAACCACCGTCCCCCCCAGATTCCCGCTCCCTCTCTTTTTGATTACGGTTTCTGTTTGCGGAGGTCGTATGCCATCTCTTACTTGTTTGATCTCCTGATAGATTTTAATCATTATATCTATACTGAAACCTCCATAATTCTTTATGTCATTAAACCCTGACCAGAGTGCCTGACGATATCTCAATACCTCTTTTGCATTGCCTTTTAGTCCATCATCCTCACCCGAAAGAGCTTTATAGAGTTCTTCGTCGGTAGTAAATATATTTTCAATCTCTGTACTTGCTTTTGCTTCACGAAGGGAGATTGTATTTACCAGCATTGACTGGTTCGGAAGTGTTTTGGCAAACCCTTTCAATTCTGCTAAAGCCTTGTTTGCGACAATTGCTGCCTGCAGGATCTCTACTGTTATGATCTTTTCATCAGGAGGAGGAAGCAAAGGCAGTTCATTGTATGGCTGATTCCGGTCGTATGGATATTGTTTTGACATATTTAACTTTTATTGTCAAATATAGTTATATTTTGATAGCTATACTAATTTAATGTCATTTTTTTAATCATTATGATATTTACTTAATATATCCATTGTATTTGACAGATAAAACCTCAATTGTCAATTTTTGGGTTTTTTTGACAGTTCAAAGATCTGGGGTCAGTAGTACAATGAGGCTGTTTACTTAAAACTTCAGACTATAGCTGAAAGAGGGAATAATAGGGAAATAGCTCTGCTGCTTTAGTACTGTCTTTCCAGAGCCAGGGATTTCAGCGCCACTGGGGGCAAACTCGGCAGTGGTTTTAAGAAAATAAAAATACGGATTCTGACGATTGTATACATTGTATATATTTATACTCCAGGTCCTTTCGCCCCACCTGACAGATTTGTGGAAATTAATCCCGATATCGAGTTTGTGATACGCCCGCATCCTGTAGGAATTTAATTCATCATAGATCTGGCCATAATGGTAATAAGCTGTTGTGGTGTTTAATTCATCATCCGGACCTGTAGACATTATATATTTCCCTGCTGCCAGGGTATAAGGATTGCCGGTTCCGTAAACCCAGGTTGCAGAAAACTGAATATTCTCCTTTATCTTCTGAAGATAGACAATGCTTATATCATGAGTACGATCATATTTATATGGAAACGGTTTCCCGAAATTCTTGTTTTCAAACTGCCTGGTATTCTTTGAGTATGTGTAAGCTATCCATCCCGTAGCTTTCCCTGAATTTTTCTGAAGAAGAAATTCTATCCCGTATGATTTGCCCTTCCCTCCTGTCTCTACCTGTGATTGCCAGTCGGATGATGAAGAGAGTAATGCAACACCTTCTTTATAAGTAATAAGGTTATTCATTGTTTTATAATAACCTTCAACACTTATATCATAATCCTTTTCTCCAAAAGTTCTCTCAAGACCAATTGCATATTGCTGTGAGAAGGAAGGTGGAATTTTATCTGTAACAGGCACCCATATATCACTTTGCATAGTAGGACCGGATCCTGTAAGAAGGTGAATATATTGATCCATTACCGACCATGAAGCCTTTAGGAAGGTTTTATCAGTAATCATCAGACTCGATAAAACCCTGGGTTCGTAATGAAGGTAATTTTTTTGTGAAGTACTGTAATTCGACACTCTTAATCCGAAGTTTGTAAAAAATCTTCTTCCCGCTGTGAAATCATTTTCCAGGTATATAGCGTTCTCAAATCCTTTTGTTTTTACACTGCCGAAAGTAGTATCCACTTCTGCACCGGTTCCGTATGTACTGTAATTAACCCTGTTCGGATTAAAGACATGGTAAATACTTGTTCCGCCGAATTTCAGCCTGTAATTCTGATTTATAAAATATTCATAATCGAGTTTTGTTGAAATATCAATAATCCCTGAGGTATAAGTACTTCTTGACTTTTCTTTTCTGTCACTATAATTCATAATATACTCATATTCATACCCCATGTGATACCTTGTGGAATATAAAGTCAGATTGGAGAAAAGCCGTTCTCCATAAAGATGATTCCACCTAAAAGATCCAAGGATATTACCCCATCTAAGGGTTGTCTTGTTTACATCGCCTTGTGAACGATACCTGGTCAGTATTGCATCATCACCTGAATAGAAATTTAAATATATCCTGTCTTTCGAAGAGATCTTATGGTTGATCTTGGCATTAAGATCGTAAAAATTGTATCCGACCGCCATACCGTCATTTGCCATGGCTGTTAATGGTAATGTAATGAGATCATATAAAAACCGCCGGGCAGACAACATATAAGAGGTAGTATCTTTTTTTATGGGGCCCTCAATCATCAGCTTTGAAGCGATCAGCCCCAGCATACCGTTACCATGAAACTCCTTCATATTACCTTCTTTCATTTTGACATCCAGCACGGAGGATAACCTGCTTCCGTACCTGGCAGGAAATCCTCCCTTAATTAGTTTCATGCTGTTTATGGCGTCGGTATTGAAAGTCGAAATAAATCCTCCAAGATGATTGACATAATAAATGGGTACATCATCAATAACCATAAGGTTCTGATCAGGGCTTCCTCCCCTGACATATAAACTACTTGATGCTTCATTACCTGTTTGTACACCCGGCATCAACTGAATTGATTTCAGCATATCCGATTCTCCTCCCAGGGCAGGTAGTACAGAAATCCTTGCAACAGGTACCGATGCAATACTTATCTCTTTACGTTTTTCATAGGTAACGGAGCTTTCGGCAGTGATTATTACTTCATCAAGGATATTCCGGGATTCAAGTTCAAAATCGATTTTTAAATCCTTGTCAGGTATTATATCGATCTTCAAAGGCATATAACCCACATATGAAGCCTGCAGTGCCATAGTATCATTACCGGATTTCAATCCCAGGGTATAATAGCCATAGCTATTAGTGAAAGTGTAACTTATATTATCAGAACAGACTATGGTGGCACCAATTATCTTTTCACCTGTTTGTGCATCGGATATATAGCCGCTGACAGTAATACGCTGACTGAAAACATTTGAGAAAAAAAAGAAAAGCAGAACGATATGTGCAAATCTTCTGATCATCTTACAACAACTTCAATCGTTCTGTTATCAGCTGAATAACCTGCGAATATCCCGTAGCCCCCGTTAATATTTGAATAGAGTTGAACAGGTTCACTCGCACCGGTAAAAACATCGGAATAAAGACTATATTGATATACAATCTGCTTTTGCCTGTACAGGTAGTAGGATTCGGAGATTGATCTGAATGATACAAATAATATATAATCATATTGTGGTCCACTTCCTGTGTTTACCTGGATTGAATAATTAACTTTAACTGAAGTGGTAGTACCATCAAAAAGGTTATCACTAAAGATTAATGTTCTTGGCTCATAATCGAGAAGACCTGTTGATACCAGTACTGGATCTGTGTTTTTCTGAATCCAAAGCCCTCCTCTGTCAATCTCTATTGATATTTCATAATAATTTATCTCTGGCGGATCAGTAAAATTGAATTCTATTTGCATTATGGGCAAACCATCCTCATCAACCATTAAGGAATCTGTCAGTTTATAGCTCTGAATTGAGACTTTCTCGGGAATCACATCATGACAGATGACCGAATCCATTCCGGGAACACTGATATTCAATGAATAGTCTTTTGCTACCTCAGGTATTACATCAGAATAATAGTAATCACCACTCCGGTTTAGTGTGTCTATTACAGTATTGTTCTCCAATAGCTGTATAAATGCATTTTCACACAGAGGGATCGAATCCTCCAGGACAGAAATGCTTTTAGATAAATGAACCTTAACCGGTCTGCCGTCAGTGAAGAAACTGTTTACAATGATTTTCTCCTCATGTTCAGGAAGATCAATATCAATGATCTTTGTACATGCCTGAATAATTATCAGAAAGATCAGGTAAAAAGAGTATCTCAGAAATGATCTCATCAGAAATTAAAATTGACTTTATATGAGAAAACAGATTTCTTACCATTTTTAAACGTTAAACTAGAAAATTTATAATATAAATCGAGGCTGATTTTTTTATTCCGTGAATATAAGGAAATGCCAGGAGCAGCATAGAATCCTATTTTATTAACTCTATATGCAGAATGGTCAAGTGATGAAGTCCATTCCCTCCAGTAGTGCGAAAAGTAAGGAGAAGCTTCAGCGAATATCTGAAATCTTCTTTCGGATAGAATTGAGTATCTGGCAAATAAGCCAAGCTTATAACTGAAGTAATTAAAGCATTGAAAGTTTTGAACTGAAGCTATATTTATAGGGAAACTGCAGGAAAACTCCAGACCTGTTGTAATATTTTTTGTAATCCTGTACCCATAACGTATGGTGGAAACAGTATTCATAATTTGAAAATCGAAGAACTGTTCGTCAATATAGGGATTGAACTGTATTCCAATCTGGTTTTTCAAATAAGAAATTTCAGATGATTTTGGTTGTTTCTGAGGAAAAACATATGTGAGTGTGCAACAAGAACCAATAATAAGCATCAAAATGATTCTTTTCATAGATATTAGTTTATTGATTAAATAAATTAGCATCTATCACTACTTTCGATAGTTCTAAATGCTAATTATTTAATGAAATTAAGAAAAAAATACTAAATTAATAGTAGTAATGATTAAAAGGGTGGAGATGTTAGTTCGACATCTGCAACAGGAGTTGCATCTAAGGCATCTGCCCAATAAATATAAATATATTGGTAATTGTACCTTCCACGATGATAAACGGGGCAATAGCTTTCTGCCATATCTATTTGATCGATTGAACCGCATACGATAGAATAACGTGTTTCCCAATCACCTTCCTCGTCCCCAGCATCAATATCTATCGGATCACAACCAGTACAGGCAGAGTAACCATCATTATTTGCTGTCTTAGTATTAAGTTTTGCTCTGAACCATAATCCTAATGTTCTCTTTTGTGCAATTGTTTGAACATCATCCATCCATACCCAACCCCAATGTTCTACATACATGATATATTCAATCAATTTACCTACTATCCTGAACCGATGATCTGAAAATAACCTTGTTGCTACTCCATAATCATTTTTTGTTTCTAAAACAGAGGGAGTTACAGATATTGACTTATCATGAATTTCGTCTTTTGGTAGAAAAAGCATATCAATTTTAGATTCATCGCCATCATTTATTGTGTAAATCTGTTGCCATGCAATTCTCATAATTTTTTTACCAATCTGAAAAATACCATCTTTATTTGCAATATAGCAAAGACTAATTGAATGAGGTAGTTCATAAAGGATTGATTCATCAAATGGTACCTGATAGAACACATAAGGATAGTTTTTAACATATTCAATGAATTCCGGATCATCTTCTTCCATTTTCATCCCTTCATTATAATATTCAGTCATGGATTTTAGACCTAAAGACTTATTTTTATTAATAATTAATTGAGGATTCTTTTGATTTTCAAATATCCATTGAAGGTGGTTCATGAAAATCTGTGAATCTTTGAAGACCATACGCCCATTTAGAATTGTAATATCATCATTAATGATATTATCATTATTAATAATACTATCTTCCTTATTACAGGAACAGAAGACCACTAAGGTTAAGAAAACCAGTAAGCAGATCCAGCTAAATCCAGAACATCTGGAAAAAGGATCTTTTTGTTTTAAAAATAATTGTTTTTTCATGAGACATTGATTTAGGTTAAATTTTAATTCAATTCACAAGATCAAAGCTATAATCCGGAATTTTGACTTTCATATCAAAATTATAACCTATTTAACTAAATGTCAATGCTATATAGAATGATTAACTCAAATTCGTATTCGTTGATATAAAAACGGAATGATTTGTATTATTTTATGAACAAATTACAAATAATGGTAATATTCTGAATATTATTCCCGAGTATCAGAAATTGTTTTTAATTGAATCTCAACAAGATTTTCTTTTAGTGATTTTAGCTTGTTTCTCGATAAAGGAATATGAATATTATTAACTAAAATTATTTCTTTAGAACAAAAGCAATCAACATATTTACAGTTAATTATATATGAATTATGACAACGGAAAAAATCCGGAGTCGATAAAACACCTGAATACCATTTTAGCAAGTATCTTGCATTTACCAGTTTATTGTTATCCAGGTGAATTACGCTCTCTTTCTTTTCAGCTTTAATATAAATTATTCTAATTACAGGAATATACTTAATCCCTCTATAAGTTCTTACTTCAAGTATTTGTGGATTTATTACAGATTCCATTTTATAGTTTTACACATTGATGCAAATTATTGTTATCTCCACACTCCCGTCCCGTCAGCTACAAAAGCATATACAAATATCACGTATCCATGATACAGGTAATCTGCAGTTGTCTGACAACAGTTTACTACAAAAAATTTACGGGGGCATTGACTTGATCAAATTTATAATTTATTTTTAATACAAGGAAAGATTTCATGAAGATTTATGAGTTAACTTGTGGTTTTATAGTCATCTGCCTGGAATACACTATGGTTAAAGCCCCCCTAACGGATGGCAGGTAGGTCTTTTGTTTCTTTCCTGATAGCTTGAACACAATTAAAATTAATGGGAGTGAACGGTAAGGTTATTATTAAAATAATTATTTTCTATGTCTTTTCTTTCATTTATTAATTTTTTTATTATTTTTGCATTTACATTTTTAAGAAATGGCTTACAAAACAATACATACTCATCACTATCGTACTTGCTCTCAGGCGAGATAATAGTGATATGTATATTTAAGAATATCAAAGAAACCCGTCTGAGTAAACCAGACGGGTTTTTTTAATTTAAACATGATGAGCAAACTGAAGATAGCAATTCAAAAGAGCGGGCGGCTGAGCGAACAGTCACACAAGCTGCTGGAAGAATGTGGAATAAAATTTCAGAACGGAACAGGTATGCTTAAGAGTACCGCAAGGAATTTCCCTGTGGAGATACTGTTTCTTAGGGATGATGACATACCCCAGTATGTAGAGCAGCAGGTTGCCGATATTGGGATTCTGGGCAAGGATATGGTATCCGAAAAGAATAAGGATGTGATGATCCTTGAACAGCTCGGTTTCGCACATTGCCGCCTCAGCCTGGCAATACCGAAGGAGGAAAACTACACAGATCCCGGTTACTTTAACGGTAAAAAAGTCGCTACAAGTTATCCATGGCTTCTCAATAAATATTTCACTCAGAACAACATTTCTGCAGAGATTGAAGAGATCAGCGGCAGTGTGGAAATTGCACCCGGAATAGGTCTGGCTAATGCCGTATGTGACATAGTAAGTTCAGGCAGCACTCTGTTAACCAATGGTTTACGGGAAGTAGTAACCATCCTGGATAGCCAGGCAATAATTATCGGTAATAAAAAACTTTCAGACGATAAGGAGGAGATCCTCGAAAAGCTGCTCTTCAGAATAAGAGCTGTTAAAAATGCCAGGGAGAATAAATACATCCTGCTTAATTCTCCTGAAGAAGCAATACAAGATATCTGCAGAATACTTCCCGGGATGAAAAGTCCCACTATACTTCCTCTGGCCGAAAAAGGGTGGTGCAGCCTTCACTCTGTTGTCAAGGAGGATGAATTCTGGCAAAGGATCGACCAGCTTAAATCAGCTGGAGCTGAAGGAATACTGGTTATCCCAATCGAAAAGATGATAATGTGATGAAACCCACATGTATTTGCATACACAACCGAGCTTGCGAGCTCAGCGAAGCTAAACACAATATTATAATAATCAGCTACATGTGGGTTCCATCATACCATTAAAATCAAATTATTATATGATGAAAACAATCATTTACCCGCCGCGGGAGAGCTGGGAAAAGCTCTGCAGACGTCCTGCAGATGATAC
>Ga0210003_1002961_pt1 | contig 14080 bp, 19 predicted proteins | sample LantaG_FD_182804 | JGI IMG/M metagenome (GOLD analysis project Ga0210003, IMG submission 182804) | Deep subsurface microbial communities from Baltic Sea to uncover new lineages of life (NeLLi) - Landsort_02402 metaG (SPAdes) (version 2) | ecosystem: Environmental > Aquatic > Marine > Oceanic >... | reverse complement strand
CCACCATGTAGGGGGATTGAATTGAGTGGCACCTACCATAATTTCTTCACCGTTCGGACCCTTAATAGGAATCTGAACGCGGTCAGGAAGACCGATAATATCACCAGCATCTGCAGCCTGACCAACAAAGATGAAAATACACCGATAACCTTGACTGGTGAAAATACTCGGAAAGATTTCTGACTTACCCATCCCGTGCACACTCTCAACCATGATGGGCTGATTTTCGGGGGTGATTGCAATGATCTTTTTCATATCAGCAATCGAGTTACCTGCAAGTCCCATTTGTGGGCTCCTTTATTTGTGGTTAGTTGACTTTCTTAACTTTCAACATTAATAACATACGACCAAAAAATCAAAAAGTCAATAGGGTAATTTCAACTTTTTATTTTGAAAGTTGCTCCATCAACTGTTCGAACATCTCTTTCACGTCTCTTGCAGAAACATACTCGGTTCCTTGACGCAACATCTGATCTTCGGACCCATACCACTCTTCAACACACGTTTGCAACATCTTGCGAAGCGCATCGGTATTTGGTTTTTGCGGAAGAGGGTTGCTGGGTTCCATTGCAAGACGCTCAAGCATTTGCATACGTTCATTCATTGTATGCTCGAAATCCTGCAGAGTTCCCCAATCACCAGAGCGCATTCTCTTACATTCTTCTTTGTTACGCATGAGATCGAGGTCTCCTTGCGTCAACATCTGATGCAAAAGATCGCCCAAGCGAAGTGGATGGTAGGACATTTTTGTATCGTATCCATCACGTTCGTAAAGTGCCCTACGTTTCGAGTTATCACATTTGCCCTCTTTGGCCCATCGTGCCGCTTCCTTCACAACACGCTTGACCTGTGAGTTCAAGTAACCTTTTAGGGCCGAGAATGATTTCATCGATAAAAAGAGCTTACGATTGTCGCGCATCATCCATGCAACATTGTGTCCGTATTTAACGAGAGGTCTCCGTACGAAAAGAACCTCTAATAGGTTGGGAGAGCCGTGCAGACCAGCGAGATGGAAGAAATTGGTGAGTGAGTGCCACACACCCTCGACTTCACCATCATTCGGCACCATGATGCGTTTGTGCTCACCTTTGTATTCAGCACTAGTAAAAGTTCCCACGTTTTTATCGAAACCAAGAATATAACCGTATGACTGTGGAAAAAGAGATTGATGTTTGTCCATCACAATACCAACAACATCAGTGTCTGAATCTACCTGGGCAACACCATATGCTTGTGATCCCATTACACACTCCATCACCAAATTATCACAAATCCATTGGTTATCAACACCAAACCTCTTTTCAGCAAATAAATCTGTATATCTTTTTTTAAGTTGTGCATCCATTTTAATTATAGGTCCTTCTTCTTTTTTATTATATCCTTAATCTTCACATTAATAATATACATCCAGAACCATCAAAAGACAACAAAAATATTTATTTAATTTTATTTAATTTTAATCTTTGTAACCGCTTGAGTTATATAGATTGCAAGTTAAATAAACTAAGTTTATTTAATTTTTAATATAAAACTAAACAACCAATAACATCCTTACTTGGAATCGAACCAAGATTTCGAGATTAGGAATCACGCGTGTTATCCATTACACTATAAGGATAAAGATAAATAGAGTAAAACGTCTCAATGAAATTCAGTTCCACCGTGTCTAATCAAATACTGTGAAAAAACATATTTGAGAATAACACGTCCAACATGAACATTCATACGTTCTTTCGTTGGTTTGATAACAACGCCTTCCATAATGTGATCAACACCTTCAAGTGTTGTTTTACTTGTTGAATGTTTAAGTACTGCTGTCATGTTGAATGGCAGTCTGTCGAGAACAGGGACCATTGGCACGCCAAACTTCAAGCAAGCATAAAACCATTCATCGTAATTCATATACACACCATTAACACTGATGTCAAAGCAACGATAACCAACATGTCCTTTAGTGTAACCATACTTCAAATCTTGTACACCAATCACCTCACCGTACGCAATAACGTTTGCGTTGTCATTCTTTTCAGAAAGGTAAGTGAGCATGTTCTTCAAGTCGTCAGAGAATACGTGCCACATGCGGTTGTCAGGATTTTCCTTAAACTGCACATTGTGTCCGCCAGCGACAAACTTACCTTCGATGATACCATGACGTGCATTTGTGCCGTGAAGTTTCTCTGTGATAATAACATCTTCACCATCTTTGAGCACGTCTGGATAGTTGCGCAGATTCACAATATCAGTATACTTGATGAAAGCTGGATGAGGTGAAGCAGCATCTCCCACATTCAAATTGAGAGGTGGTTCCCACTTTGTAACACCGAGACTTTCAGCAAGATTTTGACCAATGCTAAAGTTACGAAAATCAAATGGTGGTGGAAAGATATAATTTGATGCTTCATCGTGATCCCATAATAGACCATAAGATGGCACACCACGTAATTTAGCAGGACGAATGCGTCCTTTACTAATATATTTTGTTACGCCAATTATATCACTGAGTCTTTCAGGCAACACAGCATCAAGTGGAAAATATACAGCTCGTTGTCCAACTTTGAATGTACCTTTACGTACTACAACCTGCCAACCTAAAACCTTTGCGATTTCGAGAGCAATAGTTTCTGGGTCTGGATGTGGAATGATCTCGTCAATCACAACAACTGGAACAATAAGTGAGCTCATTCTAATCTCCTTTTACGTTAGCACGAACCTTATGAAAGATAAGATCCTTTGTTACATCCCAGATTCGTACGTTTAATTCTTCATTACCATTCATCTGAAAAAAGCCAAGCGGAATCACTGACCGGCCCGCTCCTTGTTTACCACCGCCAGTACCGAACACTGAGTTGGCAAATTTGCCAACATCAACTGTAATGTCGTTTGAACGAATGGATATATCTATGTTTTCATCTATGATTGCAAAGACGACCGCAGTTTGTATACCACTCATTCGTAAAAGTTCGTCAGCGATAATTGGCAAGGCATCGCGTTTAGCTCCGCGAATTATACCGATACCACTGACAATCATCGATTCCGTTACTTGTTGGTTTTCCTCCATGAAAGCCTTTTGTCTCAACTCGAATAAGTAAGACGGCAATGGATAGTTCATTATGCTTTTCAACTTTTGTTTATCAACATATTGCAAAAGTGCTTGGTACGCCCTGAAGTCAAGGTCCGCAATATTGTCGGACTGTAGCGATTGTGTGTCAGTGAAAATACCTGTCACGAGAGCAGTTGCAAGAGCAATACCATTTTCACTTGTAAAATCATACTTCACATCATTCAAATATTCCCACACAATTGATGCACATGCACCAACTAAACGTACATCTGTTTCAGCACCAACAGGATGTTTTCCTTTGTGGTGATCTATCACAGCAATTATGTTAAGTTTGTGTTCCTTTGGGTCAATATGAGTTTGGTTTGTACCTTCTCCAAGACCATTAGTGTCTACAACAACTACATTACAATCACTCACAGGTTCATCATTGAAGTTGATCATATTTGCACCAAGCAATGTTAACATTGTTTTATTTTGCGGATGCGAAACTTCACCGGTATAGTAAATGTTACCCACATTATGTCCATGACTTTTCAAAACCTGAGCTATCCCCATTGCTGATGAGATAGCATCAGGGTCCGGATAGTTGTGAAGCATTATGTGAATTGGTTTGTCGTCAATAGCTTCATTGGACGACCAATCAATCATTGTTCTTTTTCGGGCCATCATATCTCTTCCTGAAAAGGTTTGTGTGCCGAAGGACGCAAGAGTTTCCAAATAGACAAACGAACTCTGTTCAGTTGCCAACCAGTCAACATGGCAAACATAATACCGCAGTGTTGTTTGCCGTACTGCTCGCCTACCTTTTGAATCTCAAGAGCCCACGCCTTACGTGAAGTATCGCCACGCTCTTCAAGACGAACTTTGATTTCATCCATCTGCAACTTGCAGAAATCTTCAATGATTCGAAAACGAAACTGCAACTTTTCAATCGTATTGACGAGCCAGTTATAAAATTCATCTGGTACATTTTTGATAAGAGACGTCAATGAGTCTCCTTCTTTTAAGTGTTCCCAAACAGTACGCTCAGAAGTGTTGCAAATAATACGGTGCAAACGCTTGTACTCTTCGTACTTGATCTTCAAGCGGAAGCCAGATTCGAAACGAATGACGAAACCTTCACGGCCATCACCATCAAACTGATCAGTGATTGACTGCCAATCCTTTACACCATCATACCGCTTAACAACTTCCACACACGGCGGGGCATTCTTTAAAGAAATTTCCTCACCGGTTCCAGTATCTATGATTGCCAGTAAAACCAGCTTGTGATCATAACCATAATCAACAACGATGCGGTTCGATGGGTAGATGACTTCATACAAATACGTCCATGATGGGTTGCAGTAATATGCAAGCTCTTCAGCCAACGTATATACAGGACAACCATTATCCAATTTACGCTCGTGATTGTATCGATCGTACAACATATCATTAGCTACACACGCTTGATCAGAGATAAACGAACCACGAGTAGCAATAAGAGGAAGCAAGTCATTGTTAGTGTCATAAGTCCAATACATTACACCGAGCGACCCATCCATCTTTTCGTAGGCTTCAAATGGTTCATTAGGAATATTAATATGTGGCACTGTTTCGAGTTGGTCAGCTGAGAAGAATTTTTCAAAAGGCCGAGCAACAATTTCACCGGAAGCATCAAGAATCAACCCACGACACTTCATCGTAACTTCATTCCAGACCCAATCGAACTGAGCTTTTGGAGTGTAGTTGTATATGTAAAGGTCTGCAGTTGGATGTTTATTGACATTTACATAACCTTCATCAATCATCTTCTCGAGTAGGTCAGTGTTCCAATTCATTTTTGCCATTACATAATCCTCCAAGTTCAATAATCACATCTTTAATTAATAATATACAAAAAGGAAAACGAAATGTCAACAGCAAATTCCGTTTCCCTTGATATATGTTCAGTTACGATTTACGATTGGTCTATTTATTCATCATTATACTCATTAATCCAATCCTGCATTGACCTACACGATCGTTTGGTTTGACGTTGGTACTTCTCTTTAGGATGATTGTGTTCAACAAACTGTCGAAAGTTACTACGTTCCTGTGCTTCATACTTCTTCCGCTTCTTATCCCGCCGGCTGAACTTAATGTCCTGTGCCTTCATCTAACACACCTCACTTTTATATCCTCTTTGTAAATATAGGATGGTTGTTAAGTTTATCGAACAATTGCTGATAGAAATTAGTAAAACATATTTATAGGTCAATATGGATCTATCTCCCCCGACAACACCTTTGCCTGATCAGTCTGTGACAGATTTTTCTTCCACGCTTTCTTTCCGTATTGATAATCGTATCCACCAATCACATCAACAGATTGTCCAGTTGCACTAAAAAGTTTTTCCATTTTTCCCTTATTACATTCCGGACATTTTTCAGGTGGTTTCATTGAGGGTGGTACACTTTTATTTGTACAGTATTCAGCTGTGAACCCACACTCTTTACACTTATAATCAAATGTTGGCACTTTAAACTCCTTTGTAAATTTTCTTTACTTATTATTGAAATAGTGCATTTGCAACATAAAATACAACTTTTCAATTCAAAAGTCAACAGATCACTTTTGACCAAATCCAGTAACACGAACCCAAACCGGCCATGGAATATGACGAGACTCATTGAGCATAATATCTTCGGCAACCATATTAGCCATATTCTTCAACTCTTCGAGAGTAGCTTCACCATCATTCTTAACGATGTAACTCCAGTTTGTGTATTCATCTAAAGACGTTTCAGATGCGTGTGATGCAATTGTTTTGTCTGTATCAACTGAACGATCAAGACGAATTGTATATAGGTCCCAGTCATCATCACGTATTGATTCAGCTTCGTTTGGGAAACGGAAGTCGGTAATAATAACAACACCACCACGTGTATCACCTTTGAGACGTGCTTTTGTATCTTCAGCCCAGTAATTGTCTTTCACACGTTGACGCATAATCTCTGTGCCATATGTTTGAAGTAACGTACGAGTGATGTCTGTCTTATCTTCAAACCAGTTATCGTAACCGAAACGCAATTTATTAACGATTGGTTCAACGCGCTCAACACAGTGACTGCATCCCTTTAAGGGAAGCTGACTCATAATTTCATCAGCAATGTTATTAAGAATACCGCCCAAATTAATGAAATCCATTGATGCCCAATGTTTGAGAGAATAGGCAAATAAATCAAGCCGTACATCTTCATCCACATTAGATGTTTCGTTTAGTTCAGTATATGCTTCCTTTAAATATTTAGCAAATTGATTCTTACCACAATTTATGTGACCTCCAACAAGTATAACTTTTTTCCTTGACATAAACAGATCCTTTCGTTAAGCAACATCTTCCTGTAAGTAGTACTGTGATTGTTCAATATATTCACCTTCTCTTAACAACTGATCGAGGCCCCCATCAACTATGAGAGCACCGCACTTACATGTTGCACGACGATTACATGGAGTTGATTCAACAATTTCACCGCACTTACGGCATTTTGCACTATTTTTGATGATTTTATTAGCCATAAAGATCTCCTTTTAACATGAAACATAACTCTGATTGATTAGTTTTTCCTCCAGAGATAATTATTTATTTTTTAAGCCTATTATATACAACCATGTTTGTACTTATCTCGTATTTGTTGAAGTTGTTCAGATGTCATAACGTCAACTGCTGCTTTTGCATCTCTTGTTCCAAATTTGAAATACCGAGCGACTAATTCCTTGTCTTCTTGTGACACATCTTTCTTCTTCTTGATGTACTTAAAGTAGACGTCTCGTTGTGGTAATAATGCCCAAAAGAACAAACGATGGTCTTGTTTACGCAGTTGACCAAGATATTTATTAAGTTCATTTACGTACGGAAGGAAAATATCACACATTGATATAAACCGACTAATGATGTACGGTACATAATTTTTTGTGTGCTCTATATTCTCTGGGTCAAATTGCGTCTTTTGAGACGTGATTCCTTTTAAGTGATCGAAAAGTTCTAACGTCGACATATTTGCATTCCTTTACCCATTCAAATTTAAACCCCAAACCTTGGACACTAAACACCCACTCAAAACCTGTATTTATACGTTCTTCTGGTTCAACTGGTATAAATAGAATCCAAATTGGAAAATATTCCCAACTCCAATGAAAATTGAAATCGATCGTCTTTGGTTTCTTTTTCTTATCCATAGATCTTGTCCATGAATTCGTTGATATTCAGTTCTTCAATGTACTCATTCAACACTTCCTGCAAAAGATCATACGTTTCACTGGCAGCTTGCTGAATGATTTCATTAAACTTTTTTTCAGCCGCTTCATCTGCAAAAGGAATATCCTTTTTTACCTTCAACTTTTCAACGAGTCGTTTTTGTAATTCTTCGTTGTTGATGAAAATGAGAGCTTCTTTCTTTACAATTGGCCATCCAAAACGAATGAGCATTCTCTTTAACCAACGTGGCATATTTTCCTCCTTTGACTAAATCTCTATTTCAACAGGTTCGTCAGTTGTTTGAGCTAATGGCACCTCTTCTTTTGAAAAATCACGAAGCTCAAAGTTATTTGATGAGATCGGAAACTGATATCCTTTATTAGTCCACTTATCAATAAACTTAGGTAAAGATTGTTTCCAAGCATCCCCCAATATACCTTGTCCTTCACTCTTGTGTTGAAGAAGGATATCAGCTGTTGCTACTTTATATCCCTTCTCAAGTGCTTGAAGACAAATATCAAGATCGTAAAAATCCCAATCTCCAACGCTCTTATCGAATGATACACCTTCTGTAAATAGCTTTGCACGAACAGCAAAACAAAATCCATCAACCACACATAGATCGTCAAAGTAACCTATTCGTCCACCGAAGATATTGTGATTTGTGTTGCCCTGAAATTCTTGGAGTAAATGACCACGTAGGTTGTCTTTGTTTGTGAGATGCCATCCACCACGTTCAGTGATTTCAGTTGCACCACATATGCCCAAAACACCCACTTCACGTTTCTGTGCAAACACGATTTCAATTTTACGAGCAAATTGTGGATCGATAATACGTACATCCTCATGTACGAATACAATAATGTCGTGACGTTGTAGCTGACCCTTCTGAGCAAAAGCGGCTATACCGTAGTTGTATTTATCAGCGATGGTTGGTTTACCCAACTCAGGTCTATCGTGAACATCACAAATAGCACACTGATGACGACGAATAGTAGGACCAATGTATTGGTTATACAATGCTTCATCGTGCCGTGCAATAATTACCTTGAGCATGTTACCTCCAGAATTTATCTGTCAAATGTTTGTACAACTTTTGTTGCATATCAACCGGCAATTTATCTATGATTTCAACGACATTGCTGTTTTCTTCGATACGCTCTGCAATATTTTGTGAATGCATTACAGGACGTGCGTATTCTTTACCATCATCTAATGTGAAGAATTTATAGTCATCAAATACGATAGGAATGTTTGCTTGACACCAACGAAGAAGGTTAAGCATAACTGCACGAATTTCCCAATGTGCAAAGTGGTCACAACGCATCTTGAAAATGTGTCGCCACTCACGTACGTTTGCACCAACAACTATTTGAGCTCTGGTTGCAATTGGAAGTACCTGACGAGCATCTTCAGGTTTCCAACCAGCTATTTGTAATTGAGAATAAACAGTTTGATTAGTTTCTAACCAATCTTTTAAACTTATATCTATAGGATAATCTGGAAATTCTACATGTGGTTGATCATTAAGACATATACATTTTTCTAATTCATTCTTGTGAGGTGGAACTACAACATGTAAATCACTTTCATCAACATATCTGGTAGATTCTTGTGCAAACGATGCCAAACGATGCCTAACCATTTCGTGAGTAAATCCACGACACACATCACTGAAACGAACGTTGATATGTGAAAACTCAAACATCGCAAAGTGTTGACGTTTCATCAAATTCTGCACAAGCTTTTTGTCCGTCTCGGGAGTTGATTTACTATGAGACTGGTAGCACGTACGTGCGGCAAGAGCTATATCGTGAATTACTTCAGCCGGCTTAGTCAGCACCTCAAACTTGCCAGCGTTCTTCAAAATCTTCATTTATAAAACCTCCGTAATTAATTGTATGAGGCACGCTGCAAAGTTAATTTCTTTATCTACAACTTGTGATGACCAAAATTGGTATTTAGCTATAGTTATAAGAGCTTGTGCCATTTGTGGTTTATCAAGACGTGGAAGTAACTTATCATATAACTCTCGCCACAATTCATCAATATCAAAGTTGGATTCAATGACATACTGACGTGCTTTAGTAAATTGTTTATTGACAATCATATCGAAGAACTCATCCTCGACAGAACAAAAACTGAAGATATCATCATCAATACGACCATTCTGATCTGAATACTTCTGCATGATGTTTAACATCTTCCTCATGTCAGGATAGTACGTATCAACAATTTGTTCGATTGTTTTTTGTTCATATGACACCTCTTCCACACCGAGAATACCACATAGACGTTTAACAATCTTTCCACGTACTTCATCCTTCACCTTCTTGCTCGTTACGTTGAAATCAATATCTTGACAGCGAGACTTGAGTGGGTTAATAATACGTGTCGCATAATTCGCTGTGATAATGAACCTACAATGGTTTGCATACTTCTCCAACGGAGAACGTAGAGCTCTTTGCAGAGCGTCACCAGCACCATCAAACTCATCAAGAATGATGATCTTGGTCTTCTGCGCACGTAATGTTTTTGCTGTTGCATACTTCAAGATACGAGAACGTAGAGTATCGATGCCTGTATCAGACGAACAGTTAATATACAACGGCTTCACATCCAGTTCTTCACAGATTGCAAAAGCTGCTGTCGTTTTACCTGTACCTGGTGAACTTGAATATAAAAACAGATGTGGAATCTCACCGTTCTTTACCATCTTTGTAAAAAATCGCTTCGTAGCCATAGGTAGTATCATCTCACTAATACAAGTGGGACGATACTTTTCCATCCATAGAAACGAAGCGAGTTGTTTTTGTGTCATAGTATGTTACTTTCTGTTCATGCGATTGATTTGACGAGATCTACGTGCAACCTTATCAGCCTTTTTCTTCTTCCGCTTGATAATAAGTTGACGAGAACGATCATCTTTGAGTTCTTGATTCTTAACCCACTTTTGACGTTCTTTAATCATTGCACGACGCAAATGTCTCTTTGCACGACGATTCATAAAGCCAAGCTGTGAAAACATTTCTTTCTGCTTCTTCTTGGCATCATCATCGAAAATACACAAACAAGGAATTGGTGTATTAGTGTCTACATGAATGCCAATATATCCACGACCATAACAAGACTTACAACTCTTTTTCGGTTCCTTGAGATTGGTACCCATCTGCTTTGCCAAAGATTCAATCATTTCCCATGGTGTGAGATCAGCACGGTCAACAACTTCACCCTTCTCTTCATCAACATAGGCAGTCTGCTTATCGATCTTATAGCTCTTATTGAACTCATCGAACTCACTATCGGTTGATTCATCTAACTCCAAATCTTCTTCTGGTTCGAGTTCATCAATGTCACTAATCCCGTCAATTTGCTGTGGAATAACCTGTTGTTCAAGTTTTTCGAGCATCTCTTCAGTTACTTCCTTAACCCCCTTAACGTTTTCCTGCTCAAGCATTTCTTCTCTCTTGTCTTTCATATGTTTCTCCTTAATCATCTACTTCACCAGAGTAAATACGTAGATCAACGATTTGTGAAGAATGAACCATCTCAACCATTCCTGCTTTTACAAGATTAATGACATAGTCAGACTTCGGTACATCAACAAACATATCAACGTTGGTTGTGAATTGGAAAGTACTGTTATTTTTCACTGCAAATGTCTCCTCGATACTATTATTGTTATTATCGAGGAAGAACCTAAGTGAAATATATTTTTCTGCAACTGTAATATCAACCTTCTCTGCTTTGATTAAACCAATTTTTTTCCGCAGTTCCAAAAGTTGCGCTGAAGTAATCTTTAATGATGCATCTGGTTTACCAAATGGAATTTCTTCTGGACCAGATTCAAGCACGTCTGCCTCACCAACTATCAAACTTATTTTTGTCGAACCACCTTTCATTATTAATTTAGCTGCATCAACTTGCTCAATCTTTGGTTCCTCATTGAATAAGCTGTACAGCTGAAAAAATTCTGAGAACTCTTGAAAGGCAAGTTCATCTCCATCGAACGTCAATAAATTGTTCGGTGCTTTCAAAATGTACCCAAGAACTTCACTCTCATTAGCTTGAGAAATATACACATCACCAGTTGTTTTGTTATTGCTGTCCTTTTTCTTGGTCATAATAACAGCATCGCTGATTGGTGTAAGTTCTTTCAGTAACGTCAACACTTCTTTGTTGAACGTTACTGGTGTTTTTTCTTGCTGGTCAGTCATGTAACCTCCTTACGACAATTCACGTCCAGCGGTCATAACGCTGGTTGCCATGATGTTGCCACTGTGAATGCTTTCTTCGTTGTTTACGATAATACAATAGTCAGCTATACGACTGTCGAGTTCGAGATTCAAACCTACAGCAATATATCGAACAATATCTTCTACAAATCTTGGTCCGCCGCCAACTTTAACAAACTTGTGATCTTCGTTAAAAAAACCACCCATGTAACTCACTTCAGTGACCCACTTTTCATCAGGTCGTTTAAGTGTTGACCACGTTGGTGAAGATGCACCCTTCTTGATAATTTCAACAATGTCTTCAATCCACATAAGTGATTTACGACTTGAATCAAGTTCGACTTTCACCTGAATGTTTGACCGTTGATTGTGTGCTCCAAAACCAGAAGCAAAAATCTTTTGTCGAAGTGGATAAGAAACTTTTCCTAATTCATGTGCTTCCTCTTTACTAATGTTATTTTTCAACAATGACATCTCTTTTGAGCACGGACAAAGACTCATTTCAACAGTTTCAACAGTTACGTAATTTCTAATATCATTTTCTTTGAGTATACTTTCAAACGTGACTATTACAGGTTCATAACTTATTATGCCTGTTGATGGTGTTTTATCTTTGAAAGAGAACTCAAAATGAGCTTTCACCCAGATGTTATCTGTCCCATGAGCCTTTGCTAATTCCTGTGCGAAGTCTTCTAAACCAGCAAAACCAGTTGATGATTGACGGCTCAACACATCATTAATTGTGCGTGAAATTCTGGACATATTAATACCCTTTAGATCAGGTACCAAATCACAATAGCTTGAAACACGAGCATTAGTTTGAATAGTTTCGCCATTCTTCCTCATCAATTTAAATGGTACAAGAATGTTTCGCACACCAACTTTATTGATTGCGAGTTTTGGATGATTGCTTCGCTTATCATTTTGAATATCTGGTAAATTATCAAACATTAATTACTCCTTGTTCTTTAAGAATATTTTCAATATAAATTATTAAGTATGCACATTACCGTGTCAATATTTTTATATAATCAATGTTATCATTGATACATGAATTAATTCGCTTTGCAGTCTGCCGTTCTTTAATTTTTTGCAACTCAAAATTCACAGGAATTTTTTCTTGATTCTTATTAAAGCCTACAAAGTCATCACCGTAGCATAATTCATTTACACCACACCAAATAGGACTTGATGTATCCATACTATTGATAATACCTAATTCACGTTGAATAATTATTTCATTAATGTTGCCGGCTCCTAAATAGTGATGCCAAATGTTTACATCAATATAATCTTTTTGTAATAAAGTAATAGAAGCTAATAATCTATTAACCATCACATCAGTCGTTTGTGTAACGGATTGAAAAGCATTAACAGTTCCCAAACAACTCATACCAATGTGTGTAATGCCATCAATTTGTGTCAGCTCTCTATAACAATCAAGCCATCCTTTCCAATCACCCTTTTCACTTTGAGGAACAGCCATCACATCATAGTCAAGACCTTTATCCCGCAATTGTTTCACAAATTTCTCAGCAGACTTTATTGTCTTGATCCCAGGTTGGAATGGATAATCAGGTGCTACTAAACAGTTAGCATTAATGCCACTTTGTTTGATCATGGATAACATTTCATCAGCTTCAATTGGACGCTTGAATTCAAATGCTGAATTATCGAGCAAAATGTAGTCACCCATCTCACGACGTTTGTTGTAGTAGTTGACATACTTTTTACTACCGAGCAGATGTGCGAGAATCAAATGAAATGATTCATCCTTTGGCACCTTATGTAAATAAGCGAAAGGCGCAATATAACCAAATGCTACTTTTGATGTAGGCTCTAATTTACTCATTATAATCTCCTTTAAGTTCATACACATCACACCAAGGTTCGAGACCATGACAATGTATGATTGATGAACTATACTTCATATTGAAGTTGAGTATTACGTTTTCAATCTTTTTCAAACCCAACTTATAATCTTTTTCAATTGCTTGTTTGAAAGATATGTCATTTTTCTTATCAGTTTGTTTGTTATATCGTTCTTCGAGAATATTTTGAGGAACAGTTAACCACACCAATTTAAATTTGATATCACCTATCGCTATTGAAGTTTTGAAATATTTAAGCACACTGACAATTATAGAGAGTTGACGTATACCATCAATCAATACCCGATCAGATGTAATCAGAGCTTGTGTTATGAATCTAATTGTTTCATTGGATATCTGTTCATCTAAGTCACTTGTTTGTTGAAGTTCACTTCTTTTATTAGAAGAAATGATTCCTTTAACAATGCTTGACACACTCAAATAAGTATGATTGGGAGCGTGGTGTTTGGCAAAGTAGGTCTTACCACTGCAAATTTTCCCACATAAAAACATTATATCTTTCATTTTTCCTCACTTTTTATATAATATACTTAATTAGAAGTATAAGTATCAATCGTTGTTATAGATTATTGCTCCATTCTCACCATCTTCTAAGACTTCACAAGCATCAAGATCGAATGTATCAATGATTTCTCGTGCTATCATTTCACATGACATTGAGCCAAACTTGAGT
>Ga0210003_1002960_pt1 | contig 14083 bp, 17 predicted proteins | sample LantaG_FD_182804 | JGI IMG/M metagenome (GOLD analysis project Ga0210003, IMG submission 182804) | Deep subsurface microbial communities from Baltic Sea to uncover new lineages of life (NeLLi) - Landsort_02402 metaG (SPAdes) (version 2) | ecosystem: Environmental > Aquatic > Marine > Oceanic >... | reverse complement strand
ATCTATATCACTCTCTCCTCTGTCTCTATTTTTTACCGTAGAGCCAAAAATATAAATTAGATAAGGGTTAAATGTCTTCACCAAAATATTTTTTATAATATTAATCTTTTCATTGCCAATCATTAAATCCACCGGCCTCACTATGAAAATTGGATTCTTCTTACGCAATTTTATTATATCACGCCTTATTTTACATTTTGTCAACTTTCGTGCCTGGCACTAAAGTTTACGTTTTGACAACTTTGGTGCCTGGCACTAAAGTTTACAAAATTCTTTTGCTATCTTTGCGGCCACGCGAGCATTATCCTTTACCAGCCCAATATTGGCTTTTAAGCTCTTTCCACCGGTTAATTCTTTTATTTTATTCAATAAATAAGGAGTTAGCTTTTTCCCTTTGACCCCTTCCTTTTCTGCCGCTCTAACCGCCTCTTCTATCATTTCATTCATATACTCCATTGAAAGGGCATATTCTTCAGGAACGGAATTAGCAATTATCATTCCCCCTCTTAATTTTAAATCCTCCATAACCTTTATTATCTTCGCCGCCTCCACCTCATCATTTACCACATAATCAACCTTTAGTCCGCTTTCCCGACAATAAAAAGCTGGCAGCTCTTCACTTCCAAATCCGATAACCGGTACTCCCATAGTCTCCAGATATTCCTTAGTCAAAGGTAAATCAAGTATCGACTTTGCTCCGCTGCACACCACCACTACCGGCGTCCTCGCCAGCTCCTGCAAATCTGCCGATATATCAAAAGTCTTCTCTGCTCCCCGATGCACTCCTCCTATTCCGCCAGTTGCAAAAACCTTTATGCCAGCCCTCTCCGCCACCATCATAGTTGCCGCCACCGTAGTAGCTCCATTTAAACCTTTTGCCACTATTACTGCCAAGTCCCTCCTACTGGCCTTTAAAATATCTTTAGAAGTTGCCATAAATTCCAATTCGCTCCTCGTCAGACCTACTTTTATCTTCCCTCCGATAACCGCAATAGTAGCAGGAACAACTCCATATCCTCTTACAATCTCCTCTATCTCCCCAGCCACCTCTAAATTTTCCGGATAAGGAAACCCATGAGAAATTAAAGTAGATTCTAAAGCCACCACCGGCTTGCCCTTTTCTAAAGCTTCTTTTACTTCATCTTTAAAATCAAAAAATCTTTTTCCGCTCTCACCCATAACCACCTTACAACAACCTTCCTCCCTCTTCTTCCTCTTCTATCCTGCTTCTCAACAACCCTTCTCTTAAATCTCTCCTTACTGCCTCTTTTGTGGAAATAGTCAGGGCCGCCGCCCCCAAACCAAATCTTGCCGCTACTTCCAAAGAATATCCCTTATAAATTCCATAAACCAAGCCGGCCACCAGCGCATCTCCAGCCCCGGTTACATCCACTACCTCGCCCCTGTAGGGTGCCATAAACTTGCTCCAACAATCTTCTTTCTTCCCTTCGCCAGTCCCGCCACAAGAAACATATATCCCTCTTTTTCCTAAAGTGACAATCACATTCTTAACCCCTTTGCCTTTCAGTTCCTCCGCTGCTCTAACTATATCTGAATCTCTATCCAAATCCAAATCCGGATCATCACCCATCTCCGTCCTTAAAATTGATTCCAGCTCATCCTTACTCGGAGTCATATAATCAATAACCCATCTTCCGCTTTCGTTTCCGCTTTCGCTTTCACTTCCTCTTTCCCTTTCTTTCCCACTTCCATCCAGCACCTTCCTTAACTTCCCGGCCTTCTCCACCGATACCGGCTCAATCAGCAAAGGCACCTTAACTTTATTACACAAATCCACCACATATTCGATGCTCTCTTCCGGGATATTAGTATCCATCACCACTATCTTGCTCTCTTTAATCAGATAGGCCTTTGACCTCAGATAATCCACCGTAACCTCCTCTAAAATCCGCATATCCGAAACCGCTACTTCCATCTCACCCTTCTCATCCAATATTGCCAGATATATTCCGGTAGGATGCTCTCCCGATATTATCATCTGATCCGTCCTAACTCCGTCCTTCCCGGTCTCCTCCAAAATCCTTATCCCTTCTCCATCATCTCCCACTGCACTCAACAGAGTAACCGGTACATTAAGCAAAGCTAGATTATGGGCAATATTCCTTCCTACTCCTCCAGAACCGACATTTATCTTACCCGGGTTGGAGGTATGCCTTTCCAGCACCTCCCCAACAGGCCTGCCTCTCAAATCAATATTCGCTCCGCCTATCACCACTATCCCGCCAAATCTTCCTCGGCTATCACTTAATCTCGGAGAACTCGAAACTTCCTCTCTTATTCTGGTTATTACCATTTTACTACTCCACCTTTTTCTCAGTTTCCCATTTAATTACTTTTCTTCTAAAATATCATGTTTCCCAATTCGAAGGAAAAGATACCCTTTGGAAGTTATTTGGAATAGAAATCGATAATTCTTGTTAATACTTCCCTCCAGAACATTCTGATATTTTTTAACCTTTTTCACTCTCAAAGAAGGATGGGATAAATTTTCAATCAAAAGCTTTATTTTCTCATCTGTTTTTTTCTGAATAGTATCCGAAAGCTTTTTATAGTCTTTCTTAAAATGGGCGGTATAAATCAATTGCATCTATCTATTCGTGAAGGTCATTAATTAAATGTGTTACATCATTATGTATCTTGACCTTACCTTTCTTGACATCATCCATTGCCCCTTTTAGCATCTCCTCGCCTTTTGCCGACAAATTCACTGAAACTTTATCTACTAATATTTTAGGAATAATAACTATTTTATTATCTTCTTTGATTATTTCTAAATAATCACCATTTTTAATACCTAATTCTTTACGAATTCTACTGGGAATGGTAATTTGCGCTTTTTCTCTAATTTGAACCAAAGACATCTATCTTCCCTCCTTTAATCAATCATAAATAATCCTATGGTAAGAATTTCCTACTTTCTTCCTTAATATAATATAGCAAATATTAATAGAAGTGTCAAATTTTACCCTTAATTATATAAATACAGGCTTCTATCTCTTGTGTCAAGACACAATTGTGGAAAAAGTAACCCAAAGGTGCCTGGCACCTTTGGGCACCTTTGGGTTACTTTTTAGTAAGCATTTTGGCGATTATCAGCAGATATCATAAAAACTATCTTACTTTGGTCATCAATCTCATAGAAAAACCTGTAGCTGCTTATTCTATAACGCCAGGTATCCGGATTATAGTTTAGGAGTTTTTTTATGTTTTTGCCGAAATGGGGATTTTGTTTTAGTTGAGGGTAGACATACGCTAAACGCTGTACGCTATCCGCTAAAATGCACCTTGCAACCTGTGTTTTAAAGTAGTCCCCTTTTATGCCTATCCTTTTTATAACTTTTATGCTATTCAATCCTCATGAGAGAATTATCTATTTCTTTTTTAAATTCAGAATAAAGGTCAGAGGCATTATTTATCAGAGGCTCTAATTTCGCTTCATCCAAGAGGAAACCATAAGCATGCGCGAAGAAATGACGAAAAAATAGATACCTACCTACCTTGTCTGCTGTTTCCTTGGTTATAAAATTATGTTCAACAGCCAGATTCAATAAATCCTTGTGCCATGTTGGTGTATCGGGTATCGGTATGCCCTTGTATGATAACAATTGTTTCAAAATGTTTTCCATTCCCGTATAGATATTTTGAAGATATGCCCCTATGCCCACAAGAACCACCAGTTCCTTATTAGGTCTATCTTTTACCTTCTCTAATTCGATCAAAACTTTTGTAATGTTTTCCATCTCTGCAGAAATTTTCTCTTTTATATTAGCCATATAATACCAACCCATCTTTTTCTACAAGTCTATTAAATAGACAATCTCTGCTTAGATCGATAACATCCACCGGTTTAGATAAATCTCTATATAACTCCCAACAAAAATCAAAAAATAACTCAGGGGCTACACCCTGGACACCTACATCTATATCTCTGGCCTCAGTTCTTTCTTTCGATGAGCCGAAAAGAATAATCTTTTTCAATTTGTATTTCTTGGCATATTTCAATATTATGCTCATATCATTTTCGGATATCATCTTTCACTCCTTCTTACCGCTCAAACATTCCTAAAATTTTAAATCAAGTTAATCTTTTAATTATTATAACACATATTGTAAATGGTAAACTAAAATGCACTTTGCATCTTCTAACTACCCCACTAAAGTTTACACTAACCTTTGCATCTCGCATCTTTTAACGACTATTTTTTCTTTTATTTATTTTCTTTTCCTTTCTTCGCTCATCACTCATTACTTATTACTTATCACTTGTATTTATAACCCGACCTATAGCTAAACGCTGTACGCTCTACGCTATTTCAGCATCCCCCTATTCGGCTTATAACTCGGCACAATCTCCTGCAGTTTCCTCACTATCCCCTCTGCATCCATCGCCCTTGCCAGCCCTTCCAACTCCCTCACAGCTTTCTCCAACTTTTCCCCATCAACTTCTCCAACTTTAGCGATAAAAATCTTTTCATGCCCGCTGTCTCCCAGCACCCCGCTCCTCTCTTCCTCGGTCAATATCTCCTCAAACATCTTCTCTCCCGGTCTTAATCCTACAATTTTTACCTCTATATCCTCACCAACTTCAAGCCCGGATAAACGTATCAATTCCCTGGCCAGGTCCAGAACTTTTACTGGCTCTCCCATATCCAGCACAAACACTTCTCCGCCTTTCCCCAACGCCCCGGCTTGAATCACCAATTGACTTGCCTCAGGCAAAGTCATAAAATACCTCTTTACTTCTCTATCGGTCACAGTAACCGGTCCGCCTTCGGCAATCTGCTGCTTAAACATAGGAACAACACTGCCATTGCTCTCCAATACATTTCCAAAGCGAACTGCTACAAATTTAGTTTTATTCCTACCTCCCAAATCCTTTACCACCATCTCCGCCACTCTCTTACTTGCCCCCATCACGCTAGCAGGGTTAATAGCTTTGTCAGTAGAAATCATTACCACTCTTTCCGCCCCATACTTCTCTGCTAACTCCGCCACATTCTTAGTCCCAATAATATTATTCATCACTGCCTCATCAGGATGGTATTCCATCATGGGAACGTGTTTATGTGCTGCTGCATGAAAAATCACTTCCGGCACATACTTCTTAAATATCTTATCCATCTTATCTCTATCTCTAATATCAGCCACCACCAACCCAATCTCCATCTCCACTCCTGACCATTTCTTTTCAAGTTCAAAATTTATATGGAAAAGACCATTTTCACTGTGGTCTAATAAAATCAAACTCTTCGGCTCAAATCTACAGATTTGCCGTGCCAACTCTCCACCAATCGAGCCTCCCCCTCCGGTCACCATCACCCTCTTACCCTCTAAATATCCGGAAATCTCCCCTAAATTTAAATCTACCGGTTCTCGCCCTAATAAGTCTTCAATCCTAATATTTCTGATCCGTGAAACACTGACCTTCCCATCCACCAACTCATACAATCCGGGTAAAGTCTTTATCTTAACTTCCTTATTTTTTATGTTATTTACAATTCTCCTGATCTCTTTACCGCTTGCCGAAGGGATAGCAATAATTACTGTATCAATCTTTTCATTCCGGATAATACTATTGATTTTATCAATACTATCTAACACTTTTTTATTATGAATTCTATTCCCAACCTTCTCCCTATCATCATCCACAAAACCGATTAACTCACCCAAATCAGGCCGCCTAATTATCTCGCGCGAAATAACCTCTCCCGCATCTCCCGCCCCAACGATTAATATCCGTTCTTCTCCTTTTTTAAAACGAAACCTTTTTTCGCAATATACCCTCCAAAGCAATCTGCTTCCTCCTATTAAAGTTAGGCCGAAAAACCAGGTCAAAGCTATTAGGGTTCGAGGAAGGAAAAACCCTTTTCCAATATTTAGACACAAAATCGAAATAAATACACTTACAGTAATAATCCCAATTATTAATAATATATCATCGGTACTTATGTATCTCCATATTCTCTTATATAACTTAAAGATTATTGCAAACAAAAGGAAAGACAAGGATAAATAAATAAATGTCTCCTGGTAAAGATAAAATCTCGCCCAAAATTCTTCTCCAAATCTTAATAGAATAGAGATGGCCAAAGCAATGTTAATAAAAAATAAATCTAAAATAGTCCAAAAATTTATACTAAAAATTCTTTTCATTATCTTTTCTTAATTCCTTCCTTTAACTTCTCCACCACATAATCAATCTGTTCTTCCTTCAAATTATTAAAAAACGGCAGAGCAATTGTTCTTCCCGTCACATCTTCGGTAACCGGAAAATCTCCTTCCTTATAACCAAACATTTTCCGATAAAATGGCTGCAGGTGAATCGGGGTAAAATAAGGTTTACATTGAACTCCTTCTTCATTCAAATATTTAATAACTCCATCTCTTTCTATCCCTCTTTCCAACCTAACAACATAGACAAACCAGCTCATCCTGCTAACATAAGGAGCAATAAAAGGAACTTGCACTTCCTCAACTTTCGCCAACTTTTCTCCATACATCTCGGCAACTTTTGCCCTCTTCTCTAAAATCTCCTCAATCCTCTCCATCTGTGAACATCCCAGGGCAGCGCTCATCTCATCCATCCGATAATTATAGCCCAATCTTTCATGGTCTAACCATTCTCCGCTCTCTCCCCTGCCTTGATTCCGCATGCTCCTCGCCAACCCAGCCAGCTCTTCATTATCAGTCACTAAAATTCCACCTTCTCCGGTGGTAATCTGTTTATTTGGATAAAAGGCAAATACTCCTACCTCTCCCAAATTTCCTGCCTTCTTCCCCTTATATTCTGCCCCCAGCGCCTCAGCAGAATCTTCAATCAATCTTAAATTATATTTCCTTCCAATCTTCTTAAATCTATCCCAATCAGCCGGCTGCCCAAAGGCATCTACCACTAGCAAAGCCTTTACTTTTGTCAGTTCCTCGCCACTTAAACTCTCCAACTTTTCCTCCACCTTATCAGTATCCAGATTCAAAGTATCTCCCTCAATATCTACAAATAAAGGCTTACCCCTCTCAAACAAGATGCAATTACTCGATGCAATAAAACTAAAAGGAGTAGTAATAACCACATCGCCTTCTCCAATTCCCATTCCCCGAACAATCAAATGCAATGCACTGGTTCCACTATTAACCGCTACCGCATATTTTCTCCCAACATAACTTCCCATCCTCTTCTCAAACTCCACTACCTTAGGACCAATACTTAAAAATCTGGTCTTCATCACCCCCACAACAGCTTCAATATCCTTTTCTACAATATCCGGACTGGATAAAGGCACTTGCATAACATCTAACTCCTCTCGGAAAAAGGGGACAGGCTACTTTTTCCTAGACCACTTTTGATTCCTTAAAAAAAGTCCCCTTCTTATTTTAATTATTCAATTTCTTTATTACTCTCTCCAAAGATTCTGAATCAAATACATTGTATACTTTTGCCTTTGGCAATATCTGCTTGATCAGTTTTTTTAACACCTTTCCCGGACCGACTTCTATAAAATAATTAATTCCTTCTGAATTTATCCTTTTTATAATATCCACCCATCTTACCGGATGAGTTACCTGTTCTATCAAGGCATCTTTTACCTCTTCTTTAGTCTTTACATAATCAGCCGTTACATTACAAATTACTGGTATTTGTGGATCTTGTATATTTACATTTTCTATATAGCCGGCTAAATTATCTTTTGCTTTTTTCATTAAAGAAGAATGAAAAGGAGCACTCACTTTTAAGGGAACTATATTTACCTCTTTCTCTTCTTCTCCTAATATTAATAATTTCTCGATTGTCTCGTTCTTACCAGATACCACAATTTGATAAGGAGAATTATAATTAGCTATCTCTATGGTCCCAAATTTAGAAACCTTTTTCATTAGTTCTTCTATCTTATCTTTCTTTAAGCTGATCATTGCAGCCATAGATCCCCTACCCAGAGGGGTAGCAGTTTGCATATACTGCCCTCTTTTTCTGACTAATCTAATTGCTTCCTTAAATTCAATTGATGATGCAGCTACTAAAGCAGAATATTCTCCTAAACTATGGCCAGCTACTATATCAGGTTTGATATTATTCTCCTCAAGCAGCCTATATAAAATTAGACTTATAGTTAACGTTGCCGGCTGAGCATTTATGGTTTTAGTTAATTCTTCTTCCGGACCTTCAAAACATAACTTCTTTAAATCAATTCCCTCATCTTTAAGCGCTATATTAGCCCCGCTAAATAATTCTTCTGCTACTTTATAACCCTTTACCAGATCTTTCCCCATTCCAACCTCTTGCGAGCCTTGACCGGGGAAGACAAAAGCAAGTTTTGGCATTATTTTTACACCAAAATCCTTCTTATTTTTAATTTAATTAAATAGTTAAATCGCCTTACCTGGAACTCCAAAAACCATTTTATTTGCCGGAACATCTCTCATAACCACTGAATTAGCACTTATTTTCGACTTACAACCAACTTTTTTATATGGTATTACAGTAGCATGGGTTCCCAAAAATACCTCATCTTCCAAAATTACAAAACCATTTAATGTAGCATACGGAGATAAGATAGAATAACTACCAACTTTTACATCATGTCCGCATGATGAATAAACATTCATCATTACAAAATCTTCTAACAAAACATTATCACTAACTAAACAAAAAGGACAAATAATGGCTCCTTCTCCAATTTTTGCTGTATTTGCTACAATTGCACCCGGATGAATTAAAGTAAGAAATTTTGCACCTCTTCTTTTTAACCTTACAATCAAACTCTTCTTTATATCAATATCGCCTACTGCAAAAAGAAATCTATCTTGATTTTTAATCTTGTAATTATCTAAATTTCCAATTATGTTGATATCTATATTATAATTATCTAAAATTCTAGGGTTATCATCAAGAAATCCTTTTATTGTATATTGGTCTTTGGGAAACGAATCTTTTGCCCACAAATAAACCTCTCGACCAAACCCCCCTGCACCTATAATTATAATATCATACATTATGATTTCCACCTCAGATTCTAATTAATATTAAACTTTTTATCTTGCACTATATCCACCATCAATAATTAAATTAGTCCCAGTTATCCATCTTGCAGCATCCGAAAGTAAATAAGCGCAAGCATACGCTATATCATTTGGTTTTCCCAACCCTAATGGATGCATATCTATGACTGATTTCTTGGACTCCTTTGGAAGGCTTTCAAACATCTTATTTGACATCTCTGTTTCCACTACACCGGAGATAATACAATTAACTCTAATGTGTTTGGATGCTATTTCTAAAGCCATTGCCTTAGCACCAGATATTAAAGCCCCCTTTGAGCTACAATAGCCAATCTTTCCTGCTTGTCCTAACATGCCCATAACCGATGAAATAAATACAAAACTTGCACCGTTCTCATCTAAATATTTTTTCTTAGAAATAATCCTGGCCAATTCGAATCCTGATATTACATTTATCGCAAACATATTTTCATAATAAGAAGAAGTCATGCTTTTCAAGGGCAAAGTCATTTCTGTTCCAGCTGAATGCACAAACCCAGATATTTTACCTATCTTTTCTGTAACTGTATTAATAGCGTTTTCTAATTTGTCATATTCGATGATATCTTGAGAAATATAGAGATGATTTCCTTTGTTTAAACGATTAAAAGTTTCTTCCAGTCTTTTTCTGTTTCTGGCAATTAAAATAATATTGGCACCAAGTTGGCTGAAAGTTATGGCACATTGTCTACCAATACCAGAAGAAGCACCAGTTACTATAATATTTTTATTGCTTAAATTAAAAATAGAATGCACTACTAAACACCTTCTTTAAAATAATATGTATTTACTCAAAATGCTCCTTCCCAATTGATTCTATCAAACTACTGACTGTTGTAACCTTTGAAAAATCCGAGGACGGAATTTGTTTACCAAAATTCTTATCAATCATAGCGATAATAGATAATACGCTTAAAGAGTCGTATTCTTCTAAATCTTTTAAATTGGTCTCTAAGGTAATCTCTTGATCCTCATCTTCAATTTCTAATACATCTTTTAATTCATCTATGAACTCCTTTTTTTTCATCCGGTTTTTCTCCTTATTATTTTTCAAATTATATAATGACTATTGTTCCACCCCAGGAATAACCTACGCCAAAACCTACTAAAAGAACCTTATCTCTCTTTTTAACCAGTTTATTATCTAATGCATCTTTTATAGCTATAGGAATAGTAGCAGAAACAGTGTTGCCGGTATGTAATAAATTTAAATAAAACTTCTCTTTGGGAATATTTATTTTTTTTCTGAGATATTCATTCATATACTTATTAGCTTGATGAAAGATTACATAATCCAAATCATCTAAAGTAATATTATTTTTTATTAATGTTTCATCCACTACCTTAGGAACGGCTTTAATGGTAAAATTAAAAATCTCTGGACCATTCATATAAAGATTATTGTCTGTTCTGATACTACCTGAATCATCATCTATTTCCTGTGCGCTGGGATTATATCTATTTCTTAGCCCTCCACTGGGTACAATAAGATTCTTATATCCACTTCCATCTGTTCCCAAAACAAATTCACCTATCTGTTCCTCTTCTGATTTTTCTATAATGATAGCAGCTGCAGCATCTCCAAAAATTGTTTTATTCCCTTTATCTTTAGGATGAATATGTTTGGTATAAGTTTCTGAGGTAATTAACAGAATATTTTTAGCAATATTAGAATTTATTAGAGATTTTGCCACCGCCAGGCCATAAACAAAACCGGAGCACCCTAAATTGTAATCAAATGCTCCAATATTTATTTTAAGCCCAAGCCTGTCCTGTAAAATGCAAGCTCCGGAAGGTAGATAGTATTCCGGGCTTTGAGTGCACAAAAGAAGAAAATCTATTTTATCTCTATCGTAATTTTTTAATATTTTCTTCCCAGCTTCTAATGCTAAATCAAGGGCTGTTTCATCTTCTTTTACAATATGCCTTTCTTTTATTCCTAATTTTTTTTCAATTTTTTCTGATGACCAATCGGGAAATTGTTTTGCTAAATCATCATTGGTAATAATAGTTTTAGGTAGATAGTATTCTATATTTAAAATCTTTACACTCATATCTGGCTCCAATCTTTTGTCTAACTAATCATAATTATTTCCTTAAAATATGTAAAAATATTTTATATCAAAAAAGCTAATTATTTTTTCGTCAAGATATTTTAATTTCTTTAGTTTATTTCCCCAGAACCTTATCCCCTTTAACCAAGCTTGAGTCCTTAGCCCGCCTTTGTAGTAGCCCCTCCATCAATTGTCAGAGTTGTTCCTGTAATCCACCTGGCTGCATCACTTAATAAAAACGCTACTGCTTTAGCCACATCTATGGGGTCTCCTGGTCCTAATGGATAATTCTCGATAATCTTCTTTAAACGGACACTGGTAAGCGCTCGAGTTGCTTTATCAGTTAATTCAGTTCTAACCCATCCTGGTGAAACAGTATTAAACCTGATATTCCACTGTGCATACTCCTGTGCCAATGCCTTAACACTAATATTAAGAGAACTTTTTGTAGCAGAGTAAATAGACAAACCTTTTACAGAAAAATCACCTGATGTAGATGAAATGGCTACCATACTTGCTCCGTCGGGATCTACATTTTTTTTCTTTACAAATTCTTTTGCCAGCAGCATAAATGAATAATAATTGATCTTCATCATCTCATCTAAATCAATTAGGCTCATATTTCTTAATGGTGTTAGTTTTGAAAAACCTGCACAATGAACGAAACCGGATACACTGCCACAATTCTCAAAAATTCGACTAAACAAATGACTGTAGTCGGAAAAACTGTTTAAATCAAAAGCTATATGGGTATGGCCTTGTCCATCTAAGCTATGAATGGTATTTATTAGTTTCTCTTTATTGCGTGCTATTATTATAAGCTTGGCTCCCAACTTACTTAAAAGAATGGCTGTCTCTCTTCCTATGCCACTGGAAGCGCCGGTGACTATAATGGTTTTTCCGGTAAGATCAATTAAGTTAACCATCTGAATCCACCTTTATAAAATTAATTAGAATATGTTATCTTTAGGTTTTTATCCTTCCGTATAATATTCATTGGAGTATATGATATCCGGCATGGTTATATGTTCGAGAGTTAAATCCATTACTCCCCATGATAAGCCGACTCCAAAACCTGAAGTTAAAAGACGTATCCTGCCGTTCTCTGCCTCGGTTTTTAGCTTATCAACAATCAATAACGGTATGGATGACCCATTGCAATTACCGAATTTTTCGACATTAATGGGTGTTTTCTCTAAGGAAAATTCTATTTTTTTTGCTACTTTTTCCACTATTAACTTATTGGGTTGATGTAATACCAAGTAGTCAAACATATCATTATTCAGTTTGAAGTACTTCAAAAATTCTTTGATAGTTTTCGGTACTTTGGTGATTGAAAACTGAAAAATATCAAGTCCATTCATAAAATTATGATAATCAGACCTTGTAATGCCATCATCATGCAAGTAAGGTTCTTTTTTTGCCGTGTAGGCATTTCTGGAAGCTCCCGCAGGCGTATAAAGACTTTTAAATCTACTACCATCAGTCTTTAAAGAATACTTTATACTGCTATTAACCTCCGGATCATATTCCAAAGCAATGGCAGAACCAGCAGATGCATGCAACAATATTGACGAGTGATCTTCCGGTGAAACGTATCTACTTCCAGCATCTCCAATTAAAATCAACATTCTGTTCATATCATTATTTGACATCATTAAGGAACCAAAAAAAGTTCCATAGATAAATGCTGAACAGCCTAAATTCACATCAAAGGCAGCGCAATACTCAGAAAGCCCAAGCCGGTATTGCAGGATGCACGCTGTTGATGGCTTTCTATAGTCAGGCGACTGGGTAATAAAAATCAAGCCTTTAATTGACTCTTTATCCCAGTTTAGTTTTTCTATTAATCTCTCTGCAGCTGTATAGGCCAAATCAGATGCGCATTGCTCTTCTATTGCTACATATTTTGTATTTATCCCGGTCATTTTGATAACTTTGTCAACAAGATCCTTTCCGAATTTTTCATAATAATCAGTATTTAAAACTTTATTATCCGGCAGACAACAGGATATTCCTTTTATTTCAACATTTTTTAACTCTCCAATAGCCATATCTTCGCTCTCCAAAGAAATAATTTATCAATTTATTTAGAAACTAACTCATATAAGTCAGCAAGGGTTTTACAGGCCTTAAGCTGATCCGCATTTACTTCTTGCCCATATTCTTCATCTAGCATGGACATGATAGAGATATACCCCATAGAATCCCACTCTCCAAATTCTTCCAGTTCTGCATCTATATCATATTCACCTTCAATATCTAAGGCTTCTTTAAATTTTTCAATAAATTCATTCACAGTTTTTTACCCTCCATTTTTAGTATACTATTTTTGCCGGATTACCAAATACCGTGCAACCATCCTTTACATTTTTTAGAACAACTGCTCCCGCTCCAACAACCACCTCTTTTCCAATGGTAATGCCAGGGATCAATATGGCGCCTGTGCCAATAAAAGATTTAGTGTTGATAACTACATTGCCAGAAATTGCCGTAAATGGCATAAAACTAACAAAGTCTTTAATAACGACATCATGACCTATTGTACACAATCCATTAATTAAGCAAAAATTTCCAATGAAAATGCCAGCAGTAAAACCAGATGGACTAGTAATGATATTTCCATGCCCCATTTCAATATCTTTTCCCATGATAGCCTTGGGATGAATTATATTAGGAAAATTCAAATGGTAGTTTCTTATTTGCTGATATACTTTAAATCTTGCATTTGAATCACCTATTGCTATCACACAATTGATATTTTTAGTTTTTTCAAACCAGGAATCATCACCTAAAACTTCATAGCCATATTTCACTTCACCAATATCTTTTATATCAATATAACCCAGTAAATTCCATTCTGGTTTCTCTTGATTAATTCGCTCAATTAAAAAGGCAATTTCTCTGGCAAGTCCTCCGGAACCTCTAATTACAATATCCTCCATACTTTATTCCACCTCGATGTAAATTAATTT
>Ga0210003_1002958_pt1 | contig 14084 bp, 11 predicted proteins | sample LantaG_FD_182804 | JGI IMG/M metagenome (GOLD analysis project Ga0210003, IMG submission 182804) | Deep subsurface microbial communities from Baltic Sea to uncover new lineages of life (NeLLi) - Landsort_02402 metaG (SPAdes) (version 2) | ecosystem: Environmental > Aquatic > Marine > Oceanic >... | reverse complement strand
CTCTCTCTCTCTCTCTCTCTCTCTCTCTCTCTCTCTCTCTCTCTCTCTCTCTCTCTCTCTCTCTCTCTCTCTCTCTCTCTCTCTCTCTCTCTCTTTCTCCCTCTCTCTCTCTCTCTCTCTGTCTATCTCTCTCTCTCTCCCTCCACACATAATAAAACAACAGGTATGCGCCTCCTCCTCCGCCGTCATCGCCGTCGCCGGCTCCGATGACAGGGCCAGCATCCAGCTCTGGGACCGGCGCGCGCCCCCGAGCTCGGGGCCCGTCGCGGCGGCCGCCGGCGGCGGCGGCCCGCTGGTCACGGCGCTGGCGCCACTCCCGGGCGGGCGGAGCCTCGCCGCCGGGGACGAGGTCGGGCGCGTGTGGGCCGTGGACCTACGGACGCTGCGGAGCGGGCACGGCGGCGGCGGCGGGGGGTTCGGGGGGCCGGGCTCTTCTGCTCCTTCTTCTTCTTCTTCTCGGGGAGGGGTCGCTGCTGCTGCTGCTGCTGTTGCCGCGCGGGGGCACCGGCGGCAGCAAGGAGCCCCCGCGGGCTCTTCAGCTGGGCTGCGTCCCGCTCCCGCTCCGGCCCCCTCCCCCGCCCCCTTCTCCGAGCCGCGCAAGCTGTGGGCCGCCGCGGCGCAGGGCGGCGGCGTGACGGCGCTCGAGGCGGGCGTGATGGCCCGCCCGGGGCCCTACGGGGGGGCCCTGCTAGCCGCCGGGGGCAGGGACGGCGCGGTGAGGCTGTGGGCCCCCGCGGACGGCGCGGCGCTGCAGGTGCTGCTCCCGGGAAGCAGCGGGAGCGGCGGGAGCGGCGCGGGGAGAGGCGGCGCCCCGGCGCCCTCGACCCCGAGGGACAAGGCCTCGCCCTCACCCCGCGCCGCCGCCGCCCCGGGGGCGCCTTCCTCCTTCTTCTCCAGCGTCTTCGGGAGCGGCCCCGCGTCCTCCTCCTCGGCGGCTTCCGCGGCGGCGACGGCGGCCGCGTCCCAGGCGCAGGGCGGCGGCGGCCTCGGCGGGGCCTTTGCCTCGCTGCTCTCCGCCGCCGCCGGCGCCGTCGCGGCCGCGGCGGGACCCACCTTCCATTCCTCGAGGCAGCAGCCGCCGAGGGCGCCCGTGACAGGCCTCGCCCTCTGCGCCGACGGACTGGTAACGTCGAGCCTGGACGGGGTGGTGAGGGCGTGGAGGCCCGCGAGATAGGGATTGTCTCTGTAAAAACAGAAAAAGTGAGTTTGCCGAGTGGCGTTACGTTCCTCGCCCGCGCCCTTCCTCCCTCGTCCCCTTGCTCCGAGGACGCCTCCAGCCCGAGTTCGCCACCCTCGCCCTCGCCAGCGCCTCCGACACGGCGAGCGCCCCTCCGGCGAGGTCCATCTTCTCCAAGCAGCTCTCTATTATCCTCTCGACGGCGGCGAGCTGCCCCTCCGTGAGCAGGGCGACGCCGCGGCGAGGCGGCATCCGCGTGACCCCTGCCCGGCAGAGAGCGGCCAGGGCGACGTCGGCGGCGGTCTCCGGCGTCGGGAGGAGGAGGTCCTCCTTGGTTCCTCCTCCTCCTCCTCCTCCTCCTCCTCCTCCTCCTCCCCCGCTCGTCACCAAGAGGGCCTGGAGCTCCCTCCACCGGAACGGGTCGAAGTTGGGCACCGAAAACGGGTCGACGAAGAGGAAGCTCGCCGCGCGGCGCTCTCCCGGGCCGTCGCCGCCGGCGGAGGAGGAGGAGGAGAACAGCGGGGGCAGGAAGGGGTCTTCTTCCTCGTCCTCCTCCGCCTCGGCCTCCCCCTCCTCCCGCGCTCCCCCCCTCTTCCCCACCGCGCCCCGGGACCGCACGCCCAGCAGCCGCAGGAAGGCGGCGTACGCCTCGTTCAGCTCGAGTTGCAGCTCCGTCTCTCCGGCGCCGCCTTCGGCCGCTGCCGCCCCGGTTCCCGAGCCAGACCTCGAGCCCTCGGCGGCGAGGACGTCGGGGTGCACCTCGAGCGCGCGCGCCCTCCAGGCCCTGCGGGCCTCCGCCGCCGAGGCCGATGCCGGGACGCCGAGGACGGCGTGCGGGGGCCGTCGCCGCTTCTCATTCTCGCCGCCGCCGCCGTCTCCCGACGCGGAGGCGGCGGACAGAGGAGGCGCGACGGAGGAGGCGCGGCGGCGATGGCGGCGAAGGAGGGGAGGCGGACGTCGAGCAGCAACAGTAGCAGCAGCAGCAGCAGCAACGGCCGCCTTTGCTACGAGCTTTCCCTGCTTCGACCTTGCTGCATTCTGCGGATGCAATTGCATTCACGGGACTGAGTGAATGGCGCGATCGGAGACGAGAGAGAGAGAGAGAAAGCGCTTGGCAAAGTAGGACAGAAAGAGGCCATGTCCCTCGATGTGATTGCGAGCTGAGTTCGAAGCGGCCTGGAGAGCTCGTTTTTTTCGTTTCTTTTCGTCAGTGTCCCCCTCTTTTCTTTCTCTTCTTGGAGAAAGAAGGACGCCTCTTCTTCTTTTTCTTCTTCGTGGCTCTGCTCTCCGCGCTTGTCGACCCGACGAACGTCAGGCGAAGCACTGCTCTCCAGGCCGCTTCGATGCCGAGACCCGGAAAAGAAAAAGAGAGAGAGACATTCGATCTTGTCCCTCTGGTTTTCTCGAGCGGCAATTGAACAAAACTTTTCTCCATCGAACCAGCTCTCGTTCCCGCTTTTCGACCCGTGAAGCGACGCAAGGGAGTCGTTTCGTAGAACCGGCGAGTCTGTTGAAGCAAAAAAGGTGGAAAACCTGCGCGGAACGATGCCCGAAACAAACGACAGCCGCGAAGAGCCCCCCGTCGCGGCGGCGCTCGACGGCGACGACGACGACGACGCGGCGCTCGCTAAGTCCCCCGTCGTCGTCAACCTTGTTTGGCTAAAAAAGAAAAAAAACATCAGAGACCTCCCGAAGGAGCTGCTCGTGTCGGTCTTTGCTGCGGTCGGGGACCACAACTGGGTGAGGCGCACCTTCCCCCTGGTCCGCAAGGAGTGGGCCGAGCTCTACCGCACCAGGGATGCGAGCCCTCTGCACGGGACGCTCGAGGTCGACTTTCGAAATGAGCTCGAGAGGGCGAGGGCCGAGGCGCACGCTCTTCGGTGGCGGGCTCCTCTTCGCAACCACGCTTTCCACGCCTCGAGGGTCATCGCATGGGCCGAGAGGCGCGCCGGCTCGGTGCAGAAGCTGCACCTCGACGGGGTGTTCGACGGAGCTCTCGAGGACTTTACCTCGGAGGACTTGCGCACGCTCGTCGCCGCTGTGAGGTCTTCCTTGGAAGAAATCCGCGTCGATTCCGGCACCTACGAGCAGTGCAGGCAGCGTTTCTGGGAGTCGCTGCGGGACTCTGTCGCCCCCGCCGGCCGGCTGCGCTCGCTCGTCGTCGAGGGCTGCTTCGCAGTCGCTTCCGAGTCCGACGTCGAGCCCCTCGGGCAGCATCTCGCGGGCGGTCTCGAGGAGCTGGTGCTCGTTACTAAATACTGGGATCCCGACTCTTCAAAAGGCGGTCAGTCTGGGCTGCCGCGCTTCCCCGAGTCCATCTGCGCCCTCACGGAGCTGCGGCGCCTCAACCTGGAAGGTCACTTTCGGATCACGGCGATTCCTGCCAAGATTTCGTCTCTGAAAAGGCTCGAAACGATCCAACTCCGCTACTGCCGCCTTTTCTCGCTGCCCAAAGAGCTGGGCGAGCTCCCGGGACTGACGAAACTAGACCTCTCATTCAACAGGAGTCTAGGGAACGCGCCCCCGAGCGAGTCAATCCCTGCAGCGCTCGGAAAACTAAAGTCCCTGCGAGTGCTCAACCTCCGCTGCTGCGGCCTCCGCTCCCTCCCGGCGTTTATCGGCGAGCTCAGGTCGCTCGAGATGCTCGATCTTTCCTTCAACGACTTTCAGATCGACGACACGATCGACGTCCTTATCAAGGGCTGCCCCCTCCTGCGCGAAATTGGGCTGTACAAAGGGCTCCGCACGGTACCTTGGGCTCCGGAATCGCGGGCGCACCTCGAGGTCTTCAAAGCCAAGCTGCACGTGGAAAACCCGAAAGTTAAAGTGTTGCATGATTATGATTGAAGTGTGTTTCTTGTTCTCCCTTTTTTCTTTCTTTGTGTTGTTTTTCTTTGTGTTGCATGCAGTGTGCTGAGAGAGGGAACGCAAGGAGGGAGGCTTTTGTTTCTCATTGTGAAAGAGAAGGTCGAGGTCGAGGGGGAAAAAAAAAAACTTTCCACTTTCGTCGACCTTATTTCCGACAACGAAAGACTTGCTTTTGAAAATGCGATGCGCGAGAAAAAAGAAACCGGAGCAAAAGGGGGAAATACCGAAGAGGAAAGGGGGGGAAATCTAAACTCTAATTTTTTGAAGCAACGATCTCGTTTTCCAACGCCACCCCCGCGTCGGCTCCCTCCGCTTTCCACTTCCACCACGCGGAGACGTTCTGCTGGACCACGCGGGAGATCTCCTCGAGGGCCTCGGTCGTGGCGAATGCCACTGTCGTTGTTGGAGTTTTTTTTTTTGAAAGAGAGGGAAAAGTGTGTGAGCTTTCTTCTCTTCTTTTTCCTCTCCTTGTTCCTCTTGATTTCTCCCTTCCCTCTTTCTTTCGCTCCCTCTCGCTCTTCCTCCCTCTCTCGTTAATCACTCACCATGGGGCGTCACCAGCACGTTCGGGTAGCTCATCAGCAGTTGGAACCGCCGGTCCACGAGGTGCCTGCGCTGCTCGAACGGGATCTCGCTGAGGTCCTCGAAGAAAAGCGCCGCCTCGTTCTCGTAGACGTCCAGAGCAAGGGCGCCGACGACGCCAGAGTCGATGGCGTCGAGCACTGCGCTGGTGTCGATCAGGCCTTGGGGAGGGGAAGAGAGAGAGAGAGAGGGGGACAGAGGGCAGGGAAGAAGAGGGTTGGGAAGAGCAGGGGAGAAGAAGGGTCGAGGCGGCGAGAGAAAAACCAGGAAGGAAAAGACCACCTCTTTTTCTCGTTCAGTCCTTTTCGTCTCGTTCGTCACTCACCTCCGCGGGACACGTTGATAATCATTGCCCCCGGCTTGAGCTTCCTGAGCGAGTTTTCGTTGATCAGGTGCTTCGTGGAGGCGTTCAGCGGGACGTGCAGAGAAAGAACGTCGGATTCTCGGAGGAGGGCCTCCTCGGAGTCGACGTACTTCGCTCCGAGCGCCCTCGCCGAGGGGTTGGGGACTCTGTCGTAGGCCTGGGAGAAACACGAAAACGCGGAGGAACAAGGAGAGAGAGGGAGAGAGAGAGAGAGAGGTCGAGGTGAGATCTGTGAAGGGGGAGGACGAGGGAGGAAAAAAATTGTTCGTTTTTGATTTTTTTGTTTTCTCAACCTCGACCTTCTCTCACTTCACTCTCTCTCTTCTCCACTCTCTCGGGAAGTCGAGCGCGGCGCATATCTCTGCGTTTAAAAGAAAAAAACTCACGAGCACCCTGCATCCGAGCCCCCTGTAGATTCCCACGGCTGCGGTCCCGATCGCGCCCGTGCCCCAGATCCCGACCGTCTTCCCTTTCATCTGGAAGCCCACGAGCCCCGAGAGCTCGTAGTTCTGCGAGCGCATCCGGTCGTGGGCCTGGGGGATCTTGCGGCAGAGCGAGAGCGCGAGCGCGACCGAGTGCTCCGCGACCGACGTCGGAGAGTACGTGGGAACCCGCAGGACCTTGATCCCGAGGCGCGCGGCGGCCTCGAGGTCGACGCAGTCGAACCCCGCGCACCGCAGCGCGACCAGGCCGACGCCGCCCTCCTTCAATATCTCCAGCGCGGCGGCGTCGGCGGCGTCGTTGACGAACGCGACGGCGACGTCGCACCCCCGCGCGAGCGCGGCGGTCGATTCGTCGAGGCGCGCCGTCAGGTAGCGGGACTCGGGGAACGCGGCGTCGAGGGAGGGGCCGAGGAAGTCCTTGACGTAGGGCTTGGCGCTGAAGACGGCGACGCGGGGCGATTGGGGGGAGGAGTCGCCCGCCTCGGCCGCTGCTGCTCGCGCGGCGACGGAGAGGCGGGGTCGAGCGGCCCTTCGCGAGGAGCGAGATTTCGACGAGCGCGACGATCGCGATCCGGAAGTATCGCATGATCTCTCCGCCGAAGCTCGAGATCGCGATCCGGAAGCATCGCAGGACCTCTCCGCCGTAGCTCGAGGTCGGAGAGGGGCCAGAGAGGCCTGGCGAGCCGTCGCGGGGCTCAATGAGGAAGCATGCATCGTCTCGATTGTTTTTTCTTCCCTCGCTTTGTGCGAAGAATCAACTCTGTTCTTTGTTGTTTAAAAAAATAAATGTTTACTCTTCATCGTCAAGTGTGTTCCTCTCTCTCTTTCGAAAAAAAAGGGAACTGGGGTTATCAACGCAGAAGGAGGCTGCTCTAAACCTCTTTCGGCTGCTGTAAAAAGAATCATCTATAAGTTGGGGCGGGGACAGCGAAAAGAAAACGCTTTATTCCGAAATGATTTTCGTCCGGGGCCAACTCGCCACCGAGCCGAGCGCTCTTTTCTCGCCGGCGTCAGCGCCCTCCCCGGCAGGCCTCCATCTCTCTGTCTCTGTCGGGGAAACGAACAAAAAAGAGTGCGCTCTCACTCCCCGCTGGCCCTCACCGCCGACGACGAAGATACCGCCGCGGCAGCAACGGCGGCGTTTGACGCCGAGAGCTTCGACGGGAAGCCGGCGCCGACGCCGACGCCATGAAACCACAGCGCCCTTCGGGGCCCCCGCAGCGGCGTCACGGCCGGAGAGGCGGCCGAGAACTCGATGGGGTGGCCCTGCGGGCTCGAGGGCGGCTTCCGAGGGCGGGCGCGGCTGCTCCGAGTCGCCGTCGCCGGCGGCAGCGGCGGCGGCGTCGGCGGCGCGGCGGAGGACGAGAAGGCGGAGAGCTTCGGGAGCGCCCCCCCCGCGCCTCCGCTGGCGGCGGCGTCGCCCCTCGCGCCGCGGAACAGGGCCATCAGAGTGCTGCTGGTGCCGCCGGAGGAGGAGAAGGAGGAGGAGGAGCCTCCAGGGAGCTCCGCGGAGGCCTCTATCGCCGCAGAAGTCGCTGAGGGCTTGACAGGAGCGGAGACGAGCGTCGGAGGGGGGAGAGGGGGAGGAGCGGGAGGCGAGGCCGCCGCCGCCAACGACGACGACGACGGAGCCGGAGACGATCCCGAGGTCAAATTCGAGGCCGCCGCACGCCGCGGCGGCGAGGGGTTGCCGGGGCTGCCCGCCCGCCCCAAGGTGCCCCCCCGCACGGGAGCGTCAACCAGCACCCCGCCGGCGGCGGCGGCGGAAATCGAAGCGAAGCTCCCGTCGGACCGGGCCGACACGAAGGAGGAGGAGCGGGGCGTCGCGTCGACGTTTCGGGCGTCGGACGACGAGAACGACGACGCCCTCGCGGCCGAGGCGAGCGAGAGCGAGAGCGGCGGGAGCTGCGGCGGCGGCGGCCGCCGCCTGGTGTTCTTGCCCCCGCCTTCGCCGCTCCCCGGCAGCGCGGCGGAGATCTTCGACGAGCCCTCTCCGGTATCTCCTTCCTTCCTCTTCTTGCCGCCAAAGGGGAGGAGGAGCGACAGCGGGCGCCTGCTCCGAGGAGGGGAGGGCGGCAGCGAGGGCGGGGGCGCGCCGCCACCCTTGCCGACGCCCTTGCCGCCGCCGCCGCCGCCGAGCCGCCCCCCACGCTCGACGTCGCCCCCCCCTGCGCCGGCTGCTCCGCCCCCCTCCTGCCCCCTCCTCCTCCTGTCCGAAGAGGCGAACTTCCACGCTGCGAGGCCCGCGGCGGCCAGCGCCAGCAGCGCGGCGGCGGCGACGCCGGCGGCGATCCCCGCCGTCTTAGCGGAGGCGGCGCGAGGAGGGGCCGCCGCCGAGCCCGCGGCCGTGGCGAGTTGGAGCTTCCCGGGCGGCGCCGGCGAGGGGGCGCCCGCCGCCGCGACAGCGGCGGCAGCGGCGGCGGCGGCGGGAGCAGCAGCGGGAGCGGGCGCGGCAGCAGCGGAGCCCCCGTGGCTCCCCTTCCCCCCCCCCCCCGCCCCGTCGCCGCCGAGGATGATCACCGCCTCGGGCGCGCCCGGGCCCGAGGGGGCCGCCGCCGACGCGTCGCCGGCGGCGCCCGGCGCCGAGCTCCCGTCGGTGCCGCCCACGAGCAGCACCGCGCGCTCGCTCGACTTCGACTCCTCCTTGAGGTTGTTCGGGTCCGTGCCCGCCGCCGTGCCCTGGTTCTCGATGAGCCTGGGAGGGCGCACCGAGAGCCCGGGGGCCTGCGCCGCGATCTCGAAGGGAGTGCTGCACGGCCCGTTGAAGATCGCCGGACGCACGAAGTTCGGAGAGGGACCTTTGCCGTTGTCGGAGAGCGACGAGCAGAGCCCGGGGTTGCCGCCAAAGTAGGCCTCCCGCAGCTGCGCCATGCCCTTCACGCCGTCCGGCTCGGGCCGCCACGAGCCCGGGATCGGTCCCGAGAGGCGGTTGGCGCTCACGTTGAGCAGCCTGAGCGAGTCGAGCCCGCCCCAGCTCTCTGGGAGCCTGCCGCCGATTTCGTTCGCGCTGACGTCGAGCACGCGCAGCGAGCGCGCGGCGCCCCACTCGCTCGGCAGCGAGCCTCCGAGGCCGTTGCGGGCCAGGATGAGCGTCTCGAGCTTCGGGAGCGAGCTCGGGAGGGCCGCCGGCAGGCTCCCCGTGAGCCTGTTGCCCAGGAGGTTGAGCTGCTCGAGCTCGGCGCACGCGGCGAGCTCGGCGGGGACGGCGCCTCCGAGCCTGTTGGACGAGAGGTCGAGCGTCTGCAGCCTCGGCAGGGCGGCCCAGATGGCCTTGTCGCGGGGCAGCGACCCCTCGAGCAGCGCGCCGGGGAGCTCGACGGAGGAGACCGCGCCATCGTCGCCGCAGCGGACGCCGAACCAGGCGCACGAGCTGGAGGCCTCTCTCCCCCAGGAGTCGAGCGAGGTCCCCTTCTTGTCGATCGCCTTGCGGAGCGAGAGGAGGGCCTCTGCTTGCCTGTCGGCGGCGGAGGCGGAGGGGGAGGGCGCGGCGGAGGCGGAGGGGGAAGGGGCGGCGGAGGGGGCGTCCGCGAGGAGGCGCCTCCTCTGCCCCTCTCGCCCCCCTCGAGCCACCGACGCCGCCGCCGCCGCCGCAGGAGGGAGCAGCAGCAGGAACGAGGACGAGGAGAAGAAGAGGAAGAAGAAGAAGACGGAGGCGGAGCAGCGGAGGAGGGACAGGAGAGGCGTCTTCGTCCTCCGCAGCTTCCTCTGCTCTCGCCGCCGCTGCGGCTGATGCTGCTGCGGCGGAGGCTGCTTTTTTTGGAGTTCAAAAAAAAGGGAGGGAGGGAGGGAGAGACGTTGAGGTTCTGAAAGGGGGCGTACCTTCGTCTCTGGCGGCGACTGCGGCGACGAGAGAGCGAGCGAGAGAGCCTTTTCGATGGACGACGCTCGTCGTCGCCGCTTTTCATTCGCTCGGAGCGAAGCATCTTCCCCGTCGAGGCTTCGCCGCCCTTCCCGCTCCAGCGCCTACATTCTCTATCTGATTTGCACGGGGCCGCGCAATAAAGAAGAGAAAAAGCGAGCAGGGCCCCGTGGGCCCAGAGGAGACAGACGGAAAGAAAAAGCGAGCAGCGGCATCTCCTCTCGAGCGATGAAGCGAAAGGGAAGAAAACCGTCCCTCAAACAAAAGACCCCTTACGCACCATTGATTCGCGCGTCCGATCGTTCTTCAGTAGAGACGTGTGTATGCTCTCCTTTGGAAGTGAAATGGGAGAGAAAAACGAGGTGGAAGAGGCTAGAAAGTGAACGACGAAGCGGAGCGAAAGGGTCATCGGCGTCGCTACCATCAAAGAAAAGACCCTTCGGCGAAACTTCAGCGGGACGCGATCTCCTCGTTCGCGGACTCTGGAAGCGCTTACCTCTCCTCCAGGTGCTCCGCGATGACCGTATGCGATAACTCTCTGCAGAGAAGCTCCGCAAAAGGGAGAAAGGGGCGACCTTGGCCTCGCCTTTTGTTGTTTCTTTCGGCGATGAAGAGAAACGGAAGCCACTTTCGACTTGTGCCACTTTCGACTAGTTTTGTCGACTTGTGCCTCTTGAGACCACCTGCGCGAACGCGATTTCCCTTGAGGTTCGCGTTGTTTCGTATCCACTGCAAAAGCTCCCTCTCCCTCTCTCTGTCTCTTTCTTCGCTCCTCTCTCTCTCTCTTTCTTCGACCTCTTTTCAACCTCGGGTGCTTTCATTCACAGGGGGCTCGCCGCGTCCGCCCGCTCGATCGCCGCCGCCAGCATCCCCCACATCGCCTCGAGGTCCACGCGCGTCGCCACCCACGCGTTGGCGCCGCCCAGGCGCGCTGAACTTCGGCCGAGCTGCAGGGGGCGGAGGTCGACGACGGACTGGCCCGTCGACAGCGGAGACGAGACCTCCACGTCAACGCGGGCGCGCGTGAGGTCGAAGGCCGCAGAGACCCTCCGCCTGTCTCTCCTTCCCTGCCCTGCTTCTCCTTCCCCTCCTTCTCCCTCTTCGTCTCCCTCTGGGGGAACGATCGCCGCCAACACAGCCAGCGGGTCGTGGAGCGGGGGGCCCGCGTCGAAGCCGAAGTGACTCGAGTAGGTTTCGGCAAAGTAGAGCAGCAGCGACCGCAGCGCGGCGCGGAGCGGCGAGGGAGGAGGAGGAGCGAGCGGAGGCGCTTCCCCTCCCCCGTCCCCTCCCCGCCTCTCCGCCGCCGCCGCCTCGGGCTCGAGCCCGAGCCTCCGGAGCACGGCGGCGCTCACCAGCGCGGTGTGCGTGACCTCCAGGGGCACCATGGTGACCTCCAGCCCCCTGCCGGCGCCGGCGAGGCCGAACACCGCCGCGGCGGCGTGGGGGTCGACCTCGAAGTTGAACTCGCTCACGACCCCCGTGTTGCCCTGGCCCATCGCGCCTCCCATGAGATAGAGCGAGAACGAGCGAGACGCCACGAGGTCGGGTCGCGTCCAGAGGAGGAGGGCGACGTTCGTCAGGGCCCCCGTGGCGACGAGGGCCACGTTGGGCCTCCTCCGCCGCCGAGTTCGTCGCCCCGGCCTCGCTCGCTCGCCCCCCGCCTCTGCTTCCCGCCGCTGCCGCTCCTCCTCCTCCTCCTCCTTCTCTTCCCTCGCCTCCTCAAGCTCGATCTCCGCCGCAGCCTCCTCGATCGCCGCAGCCATCGCCTGCACGGCGGCGGCAGGGCTCATTTGCCGAGAACACGGGGACGGCGGCGGCAGCAATTCCTCCCTGCCGGACTCTCTGAGTTTCGAGCGGACAACGTCGACGAAGCTGCCCCCTTCCACGCAGAGGCCGCTGCTGCCGTGGATTTCTGGGCAGGTCTTTGGTGGAAGGAAGAGCGGGGCGTCAGCGCCCGCGTGCAGGGGAACGCCGGAGACGGAGGCGCAGGCGGAGGCGGCGCCGTTGGAGGCGCCGCTGTTGCTGCCGCTCCCCGCGCCGCAGGCAGCCAAGACGGCGCCGGCGTTGGCGGTCACTGCCTCGAGCGAGTGGTTGCTCGCGACTGTGCTGACTCCGAGGAGCCTGCAGTGGGCCGGGGAGTGCAGGGCCAGCACGATGGCGAGGGCGTCGTCGTGGCCCGGGTCGCAGTCGAGCCAGAGCGGGCGCGGCGATTGGGGAGGGGGTGGCATGCTTGCCTGCCCTTGCTCCTCTCTGAAGCTCCAAAAGGGACGATCGCATTTGTGACCTCGAGGTTATCACTCTTTTCTCTCTCCTTTTTATTGAAATCGACGTTGAGAAAAAAGTTGGGTGTTCTCCCAAGGAACGAGAGAACTCCTCTTTTTTCTCTCGTTTCTTTTTCGGATCGCGATGGCAGGCGTGCCCGCTGGCTACCCTGGTGCGTCGAGCGAGCGAGCGAGAGAGAGAGGGAGAGAGAGAGAAGCAGTGCTCGAAGACGTGTGCAAGGAGCGAAGAGAGAACCAATTTCGTCGCCGTCCTTGCGGGCGAGTCGAATGTTGATGGGAGAAACGACCGGTTGAGCGCTGTGTTTGCCCCAGATCCAGGCACTCTTTTGCTCGGCTGAATCTCCGAGCGCGTGACAAATGAGCTTATCGCAGCCTCTGTCGGATGCGCAGATCGAAATCACGCGAGCTTGGTTGCGAGATTCCGGATGACCGCTGTCTCTTTTTTTTTCTTCTCCTCCCAAAAGCTTCGACCTCTCTTCCACAAACACCCCCTCCCCTTCCCCACAGGCGGCGCGGCCCCCTCGGCCCCTCCCGCGGGATACCCTCCCGGCGCGTGGCCAGCACAGGGAGGCCTCCGATACGGCTACCCGGGAGCAGCGCAGACAGCCCAATACCCCCCGGGGGCGCAGCAATACCCTCCCACCGCCGGCGCTGGCTATTACGCAGGCGCGGCCGGGTACGGAGGAGGAGCGGGGCAGATGCCGCCGCAGCAGTATTACGGCCAGCAGCCTGGCGGGGGAGTGCCGCCGCAGGGGTATGGTCAGGGGGCGCCTATGTATGCTGGGTGAGTTTCTGTATATTAGCTTTCTTCGATGAGAGAGAGAAAGAAGAAGACGAGAGAAGAAAAAACCTCTCTCTCTCTCGACCTCATCGACCTCTCTCCATGAATCAAATCGATCGACCTCAGGGGCCCGATGAGCGGAAGCGACTGCCTCGGTCCATGCCTTCTGACTCTGTGCTGCTGCTGCCTCCTCAGCCGCTGAGAGAGAGGAAAAAGGACTCACGAGGAGCCCTCGGTGAGGAAGAAGCAGAGGAAGAAGTTGAGAAACACGTTGGCGTTGGCGAGAGGTGAAAAGCAAGACGGGGCGGGAAAACTTCCTCGTCTCTTTCTTTCGGTGTATTTCTCTCGCTGTCTCTCTCTTTTGCTCCCTCCCCGATTCAAGAGCGAAAGCACGCGTGTAAAAGGATAAGGAAAAAAGGGAATTATCAAGGACAATAACGGGATCGGACGGAAGGAAGGTTTTTTTTACAACAAAAAAACCTCAAAAAACTGAATGATTTTAAATCCTCTTTGTCTTCCTTCTCCCTCTCTCTTCCCTGTCATCATCAGACCCTGCTCCCTGCCGCCCTCCAGTACAGCTCCTCGTACTCCAGGCACGGCTCGGCCCAGCTCCAGTCGATGCCCATCGCGTTGTCGACTAGCTTCTCGAACTTACCAGGGTCGTCGAACCAGTCGTCGAGCGCCCGGCCGAGCGCGGAATCTACGCCGGCGGCGTCTGCACTCTCGAAAGAGTACCCGTTGGCGGGAAGCCTCGCCGCCGCGGCCGAGCTCCCCGGGCCGTCGTCGCAGTCGTGGACGGTGTCGGCGAGCCCGCCCGTGCGTCGCACGCAGGGAAGAGACCCGCAGCGCGCCGCGATGATCTGGCTCAGCCCGCACGGCTCGAAGATCGACGGGACCAGAATGATGTCGGCACCGGCGTAGATCAGGTGCGAGAGCGGCTCGTCAAACGCGAAGCGCAAAGCGCTCCGGCCGGGGAAGGCGGCCGCCAAGTCCCTCGCGAGCGCGTCGAACTCTGCCTGGACCCGGCCGTCGGGCGCGGAGCCCAGCAGCACGAACTGCGCCCCGCGCTCGACCGTACGCCAGGCCGCGTGCTTGATGAGCGCGATGCCCTTTTGCGCCGTCAGCCGGGAGACGACGCCGACAACGGGGACGTCGTCGCGGCCGTGGCCCGAGTCGGAGCCTGCAGCTCGGCGCCGCTGGTGCTGCGGCTGGTTGCCGCCGCCGCCCTCGCTCAGGCCCAGCCTCTCCCGCAACGCCGCCTTGGCCGCGGCCTTGCCCGCCCTCCAGCTGCCCGCGTCGTAGGGGAGGGGCAGCAGCGGGTCCGTCGCGGGGTTCCACGCCGCAGTGTCGATCCCGTTGCGGACGCCGACGAGCTTTGCGAGGTGCGGCGCCACGGCCGGGTGGCCTGCGACCTCGGCGGCGTACGTCGGCGAGACCGTCGTGGCCACGGCCGCGGCCGCGATCGCGCGCGAGATCAGGTCCGCCCTGAACTCCAGGTTGTGGACCGTGAAGACGGAGGGCGCGCCGCAGCCGCCGTCGAAGCAGAGCGGCGCGCTCTGCCAGTCGTGTGCGTGGACAACGTCCGGTCGCAGGTTGTCCCCCCAGGGCGAGTGGTTCCGGAGCAGGATGGAGGCCGCCTGGCAGAAGGTGTTGAAGCGGGCGGCGTCGTCGTTGCGGCCGTAGATGCAGCCGGTCCTGTTTTTTTTTTTTTTTTTTTCAATCAAGGGG
>Ga0210003_1002956_pt1 | contig 14088 bp, 12 predicted proteins | sample LantaG_FD_182804 | JGI IMG/M metagenome (GOLD analysis project Ga0210003, IMG submission 182804) | Deep subsurface microbial communities from Baltic Sea to uncover new lineages of life (NeLLi) - Landsort_02402 metaG (SPAdes) (version 2) | ecosystem: Environmental > Aquatic > Marine > Oceanic >... | reverse complement strand
TGATCAACGCGGTCACTGCCGTCATCAGGGGTGAACGGCTGCTCACCGAAACCGGGCCAACGGCACCAACCTGAATGACGCGTAGCGAACAGCTACTTACCGGGCGGAAGTTGGCGCGCGCCTGCGGATTCGGGCAGTCCTCGGCTCTCCTTGGCCACGAGTGGGACATCGCCGGCGCGGCTCGATAGCGCACCGCCGGGGCCGTCCGCCTGTGAACCGACGAGATCGTCTCGGACCACCGACGACTCGACCCGTCGCAGGGTCCCCTCGTCGTCGCCGGGGAGTTCGGGGGCTGGTGACGACGGGGCCTGTGGCGACGTGGCGTGTGGCGACGGGGCGCTGTCGACCGAGTGAACTGTCACAGAGTGCGTACGCCGTAATGAGAAGTGAATCTCCTCAACCTCTTCGAACACCTGGCGCGCGGTACGCACGGGGTGGGTCGTGGTGTCGATCGCCTTGGCGACGATCGAGGGCACGAACGGACGGATCCAGCGCACCGCGGACCTGGTGAGGTCGGGAAGATCCGGAATCAACGGCGGTTGCGCGCGCTTGACGACTTCGGATTCGACGCGTGCAGGAAGGTGTCCTTCTGGGCCGGCAGGCAGCGCCGCCATTGTGGACTCCAACGCTTTCGGCTCGGACACCTGCTGGGACCCCAGTTCGGATACTGGGGCCGCGATCTCTTCTCGCTGCGGCTCGACCGGGATCGGCCCATCAAGGGCTTGGGCAACGCGACGGCGATGACGCACGCGGTCGATCTCGTGCTGAGCCTCAACGGCAAGCCGCGCACTGGCGAGTTGTTGCTCAGCCCAAAGAATTTCGGCGGCTTGCCGAACCTCGTTGCGCTTGACCGCGATCGCGGTGTCGGCCTTGAGTTCGGCGCCCTCACGCACGGCGTGTGCGGCGGCTCGCCGCTCGTCGGCAGTCTCGCCGCGCCACAGGGTGCGGATCAGCGGCAGCAGGCTCAACAGAACGAAGAACGCAATCGTGACCAGTCGCAGCAGAAGCGCACCGGGGCCCGCCAACGTGTGGTCGTGCATGGCGACCCACCGAGCGCCGAGGCTCCGATCTGCGGTTGTGGTGGCGGCTGCACGGGCGTCCGCAAGCGTGCGCTCGTCGTCGACGATGGCAGCGTCCAGTCCGGGTGCCTGGCGCTCACGCGCCCCGAGGGAGTTGTCGAGATCTTGTCGGGCGTCGGCAAGAAGCTCATTGGCGGTTAGGGTTTCGGGCCCACTGCCGGGCAGTCCGGTGATACGGGTCTGCGGGCATTCCGAAGATGGGTTGTACTCACAACGAGCGATGACCAGCGTCTCGTCGAGCCTCGCGCGGGACTGATCGATAGCGAGGTCGAGGTCTGCTCGCGCTGCGCGACTCTGGGCCAGGCCGGTCGAGGCCTCCACGACCGCCGGCACCGCGTCAGCTGATCGTGCCGCAGACTCGTCCAGACTGCGGTCGATGGCGCCGGCGAAAATGGCGAGTGCCGCGATCTCGCCGACGACGACTCCCACCGCAACCGCGATGGCGGCCCGTCCGGTGACGCCCGCCCACCCATGGATCGGCCCGCCGGCGATGAGGCGGGTCGACAGGCCGACCAGCAGGCCGAAAGCGAGCGCAGAGGAGACAACCCCCAGCGAAGACCAACTGGTCGCCGCGGCGAGCGCAAGGCCGGCGACGAGCGCGGCCAATGCGCCGTAGAGAACTGTGATCACGCCAGCGACCCAGCCCGATTCGAGGGATGGATCAGCGGCTGTAGATGCACGCACGAGGACTCCCAACGGACAAATAGTGTGACGGTGACCCACGGCACATTGGCCTGGGGGCTGCGGAACAAATCCGTGCCATCGCATCGATGCGATTAAGCCAGTCTCTCACAGAGAAGGCATGGGCTGCCGAAACAGCGCACTCGGGCCAGCACCCGCGGCCAGTACCGAAGGGCAGAAACCCCTGCTCAGTCCGCCGCGGGAGCGTCTGAGGCGGCGTGTATCACAGCCTCGGGCGCCTTCTCGAACAGATAGTGAAAGACCATCCATTCGGTGCCGTCGCCGTAGCCGAAGACCTCCGAGCAGAACAGCAGGAACATCCTCCATCGCTGCAGTGCGACGGATGCGGATGTGGGGCCGCCCTCCAGAGCGGCCAGGCACTGACTGGAGTTAGCGTCAAGCTTCGCAAGCCAGGCTTCCAGGGTTCTGCTGTAATCGCGCCCGTTGATGTCCCAGACGGCGGATTGCTTCAAGTCCGGGGGAAGAAAGTACTCCAACAGGTCTCGGCTCGGCATGGTGCCGCCGGCGAAGAAGTACTTCCCCATCCAGTCCGTGGTCTTGAAGTCGTAGGCGAACCGTCGATTTCCCAGGACCTGCACCATCATTCGACCGTCGGGCTTCAACCACGAGCTCACCTTTTTCAGAACCATGTCGTAGTTCTTCATGTGCTCGAGCATTTCGCACGACACGATCACATCGAAGGCGCCGCGGAAAGAGGGGTCGTCGAATGTGCTTGCGTCCTCTTTGACATTGGTGAATCTGCCTACGTGCTTGCGGTTTCGAGCCTTGATGAAGTCCTGCTGGGTGGCACTGTTGGACAGGAATGTGACGTGCACTCCGCTGTAGTTCTCAAGAATGTAGCCGCCGTGGGAACCCCACCCGCAGCCCAGGTCGAGCACCCGAATCGAGCCGCGCTCCTTGATGAGCTCACTGAGCGTCAGATGTTCCTCGAGGAATGAATGCAGCATCGCGACTTCGGCGTCGGCAAGGCTGGTTGACGACTCCGGGAACAGGCAGCATGAGTACTTGAGATGGGGCCCGAGCATGAGTTCGAAGAAGCCCGTAGGCACTTCGTAGTGCTGCAGGTTGGCATCGGCCTGGTGAGTGGCGCCGGCGCTGTCGCGCAGCTTCTCGAAGTATTTCTTCTTGAAGAACGCCTGCTTTTCAGCGTCCCCGCCGCACTCGAAGGTCTTGACCCAATTGGCGCACATCCAACGGACCAAGGTCCGCAGAACTGCGTCGGGGAGAAGACCGCGCTCTTTTAGTGCCAGGACAGCGTTGAACAGACGTTCCACGGTCAGTATCCAAGCACACGCCGAGTCGCGGTGCGCCCCAGCCACGCGCGTTGCGCCGCGGGTCCAGAATTCAAACCCACGGATTCAAACCCACGGATTCAAACCCACCTGAGCGTTGTCCGACGGGTTTACCGTCCCCCGAGCCTCGAGGGCCTTACTGCCTGGTTTAGGGCATGTCCAAAACTGAGGGGTCTTCAGCCGGCAATGACGGGCATTTGTCCGCAATCTCTTTGGCGTTCGGTTCTGTTGTCACGAATAGCGGCACGAATTGCGGGAAAAGTCTCGCCAACTCGTCAACCTCAGTTTGTCGGTCTGCGGGACTCTTTTCCAGCAGCAAATTGAGGTGATTGATGATCGCGGGTTGCAGAAACGCCGGTTCAGAGTTGTACCGTTCGACCAATTCGCCGTAAGTGACGGGATCTACTTCCTTGGTTGCGCCCAGCAGTTGATCGATAGAGCATTCGGTATCGAGCAGGGCAGCGGGTACCGCGTCCGGGTCGACTGGCGGTGGGGGAGGTTGAGCCACAGCGATGCCGGAAAAGCCGACGGCGGCAATGGACACCGCAGCGGAGGCAACGGCCGCGCGGGTAAGAAGAACGTTGAAGGTAGTCATGAGTGCCGACCGTAACTTAGCCGGAAGAATCCGTCTGGAAAACGTCGATTCCCACCAATTCGCATTCCTCTGCAGCGGTGGCGGGCTTTACCCTTGAAGTGATTGTGGAGCGGACGGAACACGTTAGGGTTGCCACCCAATATCGACAAGGGAGTTCAGGATGGAACCACCGCAGTTGGCTATCCGCAACGTCAATGTGTTCGACAGCGCCAAAGGCCAGATCACCGGGCCGATGGACGTAGCCGTCCAGGACGGTCTGATCTCATCGCTAACACCCTCCGGCTCAACCGAATTCGCGGGCGATATCACCATCGACGGGACCGGTAAGACGCTGATACCGGGGCTGATCGACGCGCACTGGCATGCGGTGTTCACCACCATCTCGGCTGAGACTCTGGAATTCGGCGAGATCGGCTACGTCTTCGCACGCGCGGTGGTCAGTGCCCGCGAAACCCTGCTTCGCGGATTCACCACGGTCCGCGATGTCGGCGGGCCAACGCTAGGTATCAAGCAGGCCATCGACGAGGGCGCGATCCAGGGCCCGCGGATTTTTCCGGCGGGCGCCTTCATCTCCCAAACCGGCGGCCACGGCGACTTCCGGCTACCTAACGAAACACCTCGCGGCGTGGCCGGCCACCTGAGCTACGGCGAGATCGTCGGTGCAGCCATTATCGCCGACGGCGAAGCAGAGGTGCTCCGTGGCGCGCGCGAGGTGCTGCGCCGCGGCGCATCGCAGCTGAAACTGATGGCCGGTGGCGGGTGCGCATCGAACTATGATCCGCTCGACGTCACCCAGTACACCGAAGCAGAGATGCGGGCCGCGGTGCAGGTCGCCGAGAACTGGGGCACCTACGTCACCGTGCACGCCTATACGCCCCGTGCCATCCGTATCGCCGTCGCCGCCGGCGTCCGCTGCATCGAGCACGGACAACTGATCGACGAAGAAACCGTCGCACTGCTCGCCGAGAAGGACATCTGGTGGTGCCTGCAGCCGTTCCTTGACGACGAGGATGCAATACCGCTACCTCCAGCGAACCGGGCCAAGTTCCTGCAGATGGTTGCCGGCACCGACACCGCGTACAAGCTGGCGAAAAAGCACAAGGTCAAGCTGGCGTTCGGGACCGACACCCTGTTCGACGCCAAACTCGCCAGCCGGCAGGGCGCCCAACTGGCAAAACTCACCCGCTGGTTCACGCCCGCCGAGGTGCTGCAGCAGGCCACCATCCGCAACGCGGAATTGCTGGCGATGTCCGGACCACGCAACCCCTACCCCGGACGCCTCGGTGTGGTGGCCGAGGGCGCCCTCGCCGACTTGATCCTCATCGACGGCGACCCCATCGCCGATATTTCACTGATAGCCCGGCCCGAGGAGACCTTCGCGGCCATCATCAAAGAAGGTCGTCTCGTCAAGTAGGTCTCGTCAAGTAGTAGGCGCCACTTTTCCTGCGACCCGCCGGCGGCGCCACGACGTGGCCATGCAGCCGATCATCACGATCGTCGTTGCATACACCAGCCACTGGAACGGGGTGTTCCCGTATTGGCTAAACGGAGCGTTGAGCGGTCCGAGGGGTAGGTCGGCAACCAGGAGCGCCTGTCCACCGCCCTCCGCATGGACAGCAGTGCTCGCGATCACTCGGCCGTTCGGAGCCACCAGCACAGAATCCCAGGCAACGTCGGCTTTCACCATCGCGACCCGGTTCTCGATGGCCCGGAAAACCGTCGAGGCTCTGCGAGCGTCGGAGATCGACGCGAAGTCGATACTGGGTGCCAGGATCAGCTGTGCGCCATTGAGCACTTCACGACGGGCCGGCCCGTCCGGGAAATCGATGTCAAAGCAGATGATCATGCCCAGTACGCCCACCGGCGTGCTCACGGTCGGGTAGACCGTGCCCGGAGCAAAGGCTTCCCCTTCAGCCAGCACTCGCTTGGTCTTGAGGTACTGCGCGACGACCTTGCCGCCGGGGCTCCAGAGCAGCGCGGTGTTGGGTGCGGCGCCGTTGGTGGCGTCGGGAGTGAACCCCATGACCAGATGCACACCCGTCTCACGTACGAGCGCAGGAATCCACTCCGTGTGCGTCACCCGCGGGTCGTAGTCGAGCGTCTCCTCCGGCCAGACGACGACCTTCGCGCCTTGCCCCGCGGCCTGACGAGTCATGCTGGTCAGCTGATCGATCTGGTCCTCGACGCGCTGAGCGTCACTGCGCCCGGGCGAGACGTTGCCGGCGGAAATGAGGGTCCCAGGTGTCGCGTTGTCGAGGCCGGGTTGCACCGCTGCGACCCGCACATTGGGTCCCATCCTCGTCGAGACGTCGTTGAAGATGTGCAGGCTGCACGCGATCCAGATTGTCGTCACCGCAACGGGAATAGCTACCGACCACAGCAGCACCCGCCGCGGCACGCCTTCCTCGGCAAGCTCTGGCCAGCGCCGGTCCATGAGGGCTAGAACCACCAGGGCAATCGCCGAGTTGATTACCAGCAAAAGCAGATTCAGCGCCGATGTACCGACAATGCTGACCGGCTGGACGAGCTGCGGCACCCCATCGAGCCGGTAGCCGATCCACGAATTGGTCCCGAGGATCTCGTTGTTCTGGATCAGCAGATCAATCGCGACCCACATCAACGGAAACTGCACGACGAACCATCGGTAGCCGGTCCGCTCGGCGAACGGCCGAAGGAACACGCCGATGGCCAATCCGATGATTCCGAATCCCAATGCGCCCACGAAGATGACACCTGGCGATAACACCGACGCAGTCAGCAACCACAGCGCCAGGTAGTAGCCCGCGAACGCCAGCGCCACCGGAACCGCACTCCAACGCCGCGGTAGGACGCGGTACTGGGCCACATACATGGGAACGAACGCCACGAAGGTCAGCCACCACAGGTTTCCGAACGATTGCCAGATCACAACCAGCAGAAAAGCGCTCAGCAGCGAGAGGGTGAGGCCCCCGACGATGCGCCGGCCGCTGGCACGTTCGGGTCCACGCGCGAAATCGCGCGCATGTTGCTCGGTGGCTCCCGTACTGGCCGCCATGGCGATCAAGCCCCCGTCAGTCGGCGCTGCGATACGAACGGATTGTAGGTTGCGACTTGTAGGTTGCGAAGAGGCAAGTCATCGCTGCCGTCGGCGTGGCTGCGGACGCTCTGCGGACGGTCTACCCGCAAAACGCAATCAGGCCCCCTCGAAAGGGGGCCTGACCTGCGTGGCAGGTACAGGATTCGAACCTGTGTAGGCGTAAGCCGACGGATTTACAGTCCGCTCCCATTGGCCGCTCGGGCAACCTGCCTGGGTGCTGCATCTGCGCTGGAAGAGCGCACAGCAGGATACAACGAGGACCTGCCCCGCGCGCAAACCGGCGGGTCGTGACCCCTCGCCCTGGGGCGGTTTGGCTCTCGTCGCGGCCTGCGGCGAAGATGGAGCCAAGCACGTACACCCCCGAGGGAGGAACGAGTCCAATGGCGGATTCATCGTTTGACGTCGTCAGCAAGGTCGACCGACAGGAGGTCGACAACGCGCTCAACCAGGCCGCCAAGGAGTTGGCCACCCGCTTCGACTTCCGCGGCACCGACACCACGATCGCCTGGCAGGGCGAGGAGGGCATCATCCTGACGTCCTCGACCGAGGAGCGGGCCAAGGCTGCCGTCGAGGTATTCAAGGAGAAACTGATCCGCCGGGACATCTCCATGAAGGCCTTCGACGCGGGCGAGGCCCAGCCATCAGGCAAGACCTACAAGGTGATCGGCAGCATCAAGCAGGGCATCAGCAGCGAGGACGCCAAGAAGGTCACCAAGCTCATCCGAGATGAAGGCCCCAAGGGCGTCAAGGCGCAGATCCAGGGCGAGGAGATCCGCGTCAGCTCCAAGAAGCGCGACGATCTGCAGGCCATTCAGGCACTGCTGCGGGGTGCTGATCTCGAGGTTGCGCTGCAGTTCGTCAACTACCGCTGAGGCCTTCGGGGATTTACGTAACGCCATGGCGATTCGGCGGCCGTCGTTCCGCCACAGCGTTACGCAACTCGGCATGGTCGACCGCCCGATCCGACGTTCGACAGCGCAATGTCAGGAGCCGGCCTGTGCACCGATTGGCAATGCTTGCCAAACCCGCCCTCAGGCCGCGGCCACAGACCTAGGGTGATTGCCATGGCACCTGTGCAACGCGATCCCAAAGTCGTCGTCCTCGGAGGCGGATCGTGGGGAACCACCGTCGCCTCCATCTGCGCCCGCCGCGGGCCGACGCTGCAATGGGTGCGTTCGGAGGAAACCGCTGCCGACATCAATGACCGCCACCGCAACTCCAGGTACCTGGGCGACGAGGTCGAGCTCGCGCACACGTTGAAGGCGACCAACGACTTCTCCGAGGCTGCCGACTGCGCCGACGTCATTGTCATGGGCGTTCCCTCGCACGGTTTCCGCGGGGTGCTCACCGAGCTGGCCAAGGAGCTGCGGCCGTGGGTCCCGGTGGTGTCGCTCGTCAAAGGCCTCGAGCAGGGCACCAACTATCGGATGAGCCAGATCGTCGACGAGATACTGCCCGGCCATCCGGCCGGAATCCTGGCCGGACCCAACATCGCCCGCGAGGTCGCCGAGGGTTACGCCGCCGCCGCGGTACTGGCGATGCCCGACCAGAGGCTGGCGGCCAACCTGGGACAGCTGTTCCGCACCAAGCGGTTCCGGACCTACACCACCGACGACGTAGTGGGCGTCGAGATGGCGGGTGCGCTGAAGAACGTCTACGCGATCGCGGTTGGCATGGGCTATTCACTCGGCATCGGCGAGAACACCCGGGCCATGGTGATGACCCGCGCGGTGGCCGAGATGTCCAAGCTGGGGGTGGCCATGGGCGGCAACCGGGACACCTTCGCGGGCCTGGCCGGCATGGGCGATCTGATCGTCACCTGCACCAGCCAGCGCAGCCGCAATCGTCACGTCGGCGAGCAACTCGGGTCCGGCAAGTCCATCGACGAGATCATCGCGGCCATGAACCAGGTGGCCGAGGGCGTCAAGGCGGCCAGCGTGATCATGGAGTTCGCCGACAAGTTCGGAATCACGATGCCCATCGCCCGCGAGGTCGACGGCGTGGTCAACCACGGGTCAACCGTCGAGCAGGCCTACCACGGACTCGTCGCCGAGAAGCCCGGCCACGAGGTGCACGGATCCGGCTTCTGAGCGACGCGACCTATCCCGTCAGTTGGTGTACGGGTCCCGTCAGTTGGTGTACGGGTTGGTGCCCTCAGGCCGCGCGAGCAGCGGGTTGACCTCGTTGAGGATGTAGGAACCCGCGGGGCTGACAACGAACCCCGACAGGTTTCGGCTGTCCACGCACGCCGTCATCGTGCCGTCGCCACCGCAGCTGACAGTGCCGAAGCTCAGGCGGGTGTTGGGCGGCAGCGCGTTGACCGGCCCGCTGTACATGGGGGCGGGCGAAACCCCGAACACCGGCACACCACCTGAGCTGCCGCCGACCAGGTTCGCGCCGTCGGGCCCTCCGGGGATTACGCCATTGCAGCCATAGCCACCGGAGCGCTGCAGCATGCAGGTCAACCCCGATGAGCCGAAGACATACGCAGACCCGTCATACACCGCGTATTCCTGCGGGCTGACCGGCGTCAACGCGTTGATGTCAGGTGGCGGCGGAGGCGGAGGCGGAGGCGGCTGAGCCGCGGCGAACCCCGGTACGAAAAGACCAGCCGCCGCAACACACGCAGGGCCGACCAGTCTGCCGACAAGAATTTTGCTCAACACCATCACAGCCTAAGTGTCGTTAAAACAGTCAGCATTGTTTCAAAAGGTGAAGCTGCCGCCCGGGCTGAGGACGAATCCGGACTGGTCAACGGTGTTGATACACGAGGTGATAACCCCGTCGGTGCCGCAACTCACGGTCCGGAAGCTCATCCGCGTGTTCAGCGGAAGCGCCAGGGGGTTCTCGACCGCGCCGTACATCGGTCGGTCGGAGTGACTGAAGCCAGGGCTCCCGCCGGCCCAGCCGGTGACCAGGTTGGCACCACTGGGGGCCGCAGGCAATGGGCCGCCGCAACCATAGCCGCCGGTCTGCCGGTCCATCACGCACGTCACTCCGCCAGGCACGCCGAACGAGTACCAGGCGCCGTCCGCGGCGGCGAAATCCATCGGGTTCACCGGCGGCAGCGCATTGACGTCGGGCACTGGAATCGGGTCGGCCGCCGCGATGCCGGCCGCGGCCAGGGCTGCCGCTGCGGCACCGGCCACGCCTGTCAGGAGTCTGGTCAGCACGTGCCCCACACTAGGCGGTGCCGGTCGGGCGCGCACTCCCGCCGAGACGACGGGGATCAGTAGCGGCCGGGGCCCCATCAATACAGGCCGGGGCCCTATCAATAGAGGCCGGGGCCCTATCAATAGAGGCCGGGGCCCTATCAATAGAGGCCGGGGCCCTATCAATAGAGGCCGGGGCCGCGGCCCGCCATCTCCTCAAGTCGGGCGATGCGCTCGGCCATCGGCGGATGCGTGGAGAACAGCTTGCCGATCTTCTCGCCGGCGCGGAACGGGTTGGCGATCATCAGATGCGCCTGGTCGGCCAGTTGCGGCTCCGGCGGCAGCGGCGCCTGCTGAACCCCGTCGCTGATCTTGCGCAACGCGCTGGCCAACGCCAGCGGGTCACCGGTCAGCTCCGCCCCGGACTGATCGGCCTGATACTCGCGCGATCGCGACACCGCGAGCCGGATGACCGTCGCCGCAATCGGTCCCAGCAGCGAAACCAGCAGAATCGCAAGAGGATTGGTACCGCCGTTGCGGTTTCCACCGAACATGTTCGCGAAGAACGCCAGGTTGGCCAGCGCGGTAATCACCGAGGCCATCGCGCCGGCAACACACGAGATCAGAATGTCGCGGTTGTACACGTGGGACAGCTCATGACCGAGCACGGCCCGAAGCTCACGATCGTTGAGGATTCCCAGGATGCCCGTCGTGCAGCACACGGCGGCGTTGCGCGGGTTGCGGCCGGTGGCGAACGCGTTCGGCGCTGCAGTATCGCTGATGTAAAGCCGTGGCATGGGTTGACGTGCCGTCGTGGCGAGCTCGCGAACGATCTTGTACATCAGCGGCGCCTGCATCTCGGTGACGGGCTGGGCGTGCATCGCCCGCAGCGCCATCTTGTCGCTGTTGAAGTACACATAGGCGTTCATGCCCACGGCGAACAGCACCGCCAGGAACATGATGTTGCGCCCGAACATGGCGCCGACACCGACGATCAAACCCGAGAAGACCACCAGTAGCAGGAACGTCTTGGCCCTGTTGGCATGCGGATGCCAAGTCATCGTGGCTTACCCCCTTGAAAAACTACCGACTTGAAAAGACTGCCGACTCGGAAAAACGTGCCGACTCGGAATCCTGAAAGCGTCATCGCTGTGGTCAACGTCCAGTCCGCCCGCCCAGGTTCCTGGAGCCCGGCAATATTCAGCCGTGCCGGGTGATGGTGTAGTTCACCAACGTGGCCAAAGCCTGACGTCCAGGCCCGTCGGGCAGCTGGGCCAGTTCCTGTTCTGCCTGCTTGGCGTACCCGGCCACCGTTTCCTTGGCCTTCGCGATGCCGCGCGAGGCGCGCAGCAGCCCCAAGGCCTCGGCCAGGTCGTCGTCGTCGTTCACCGGCCCGGCCAACAGCTCGCGTAACCGGTCAGCGTCCGGACCGGTCTCACGCAGCGCAAACAGCACCGGCAGCGTATGCACACCTTCGCGCAGATCAGTCCCGGGCACCTTGCCCGACTCATCGGCAGCGCTATCGATGTCGATGATGTCGTCAGAGATCTGGAAGGCCGTTCCGACGATGCCGCCCAGCCGGGCCAACCGCTCGATCTGCTCGTCATCCGCGCCCGAGAACGTCGCACCGAAACGGCCTGAGGCAGCGATCAGACAGGCTGTCTTCTCGTAGACGACCTTGAGGTAGTGGTCCACCGAATCGACCTGGTCGGCCGCGCCGCGCGTCTCCCGCATCTGGCCGGTCACCAGCAGCGCAAACGTGTCGGCGATGATCCGCACCGCTTCGGGGCCCAGACTCGAGACCAACCGCGACGCCGTCGCGAACAGGTAGTCGCCTGCCAGGATCGCGATGTTGTTGCCCCAGCGTGCGTTGGCGCTGGGAGCACCGCGGCGCATCTGAGCTTCGTCCATCACATCGTCGTGGTAGAGCGTCGCCAGGTGCACCAGCTCGATCACCGAGCCCGCGACGGCCACCTGCCACGCGTCAGGCTCGGGTCCCAGCTGGGCGGCCAGAACCGTGAACAGCGGCCGGAACCGCTTTCCGCCCGCCTGAAACAGATGCTGGACCGCTTCGGCCATCAAGGAGTCGGCCCGACCCAGCTCCTCGGATATCAGTGCCTCGATGCGGGCCACTTCATCCCGGACATGCTCGGCGAATTCGGCGTCCCCGAAGTCCACTCCCGCCACCACGTTCGCCGGTGTCCTCACACTGCCAACATACTGGGAGACATGGATGGTTCGGGGAGAGGTGGGTCCACGCCCGAAGGGCAGGGCTCCAACAGCGCTGACGTCGTGGTCGTCGGGGCCGGGCCCGCCGGATCGTCGGCGGCAGCATGGGCGGCGCGCTCCGGGAGAGACGTGCTGGTCATCGACTCCGCCCAGTTCCCCCGCGACAAGGCATGCGGCGACGGGCTCACACCGCGCGCGGTCGCCGAGCTGAACCACCTCGGGCTCGGGCCCTGGCTTGAGGGCCGGGTCACCCACCGTGGGTTGCGGATGTCGGGGTTCGGCGCTGACGTCGAGGTGGCCTGGCCGGGGCCTTCGTTCCCGCCGTCGAGTAGCGCAGTGCCGCGCACCGAACTCGACGAACGTATCCGGCTGGTCGCTGTCGATGATGGCGTGAAAATGAAGCTCGGCACCAAAGCAGTTGATGTACAGCATGATTCGTCGGGTCGAGTCTCGGCGGTGGTCCTCAAATCCGGCGAGGTTATTCGGTGCCAGACCCTGATCGTCGCCGACGGCGTGCGCTCGACGCTCGGGCGCACGCTGGGGCGCCAATGGCACCGGGAGACCGTCTACGGGGTGGCCATCCGCGGCTACATCGCCACCCCGCGCAGCAGCGAACCGTGGATCACCTCGCACCTGGAACTGCGCTCACCGGAGGGTGCGGTGCTGCCGGGGTACGGCTGGATCTTCCCGCTGGGCAACGGCGAGGTGAACATCGGCGTCGGTGCGCTGGCGACCGACAAACGGCCCACCGCCGCTGCGCTCCGTCCGCTGATGAGCCACTACACCGCGCTGCGCCGCGACGAGTGGGGCTTCGACGGTGAACCGCGGGCCGGGCTTTCGGCGCTGCTCCCCATGGGCGGGGCCGTATCCGGGGTGGCCGGCCCCAACTGGATGCTGATCGGCGATGCCGCGGCATGCGTGAATCCGCTGAACGGCGAGGGCATCGACTACGGACTGGAAACCGGCAGGCTGGCCGCCGAACTGCTGGGGCTCGGCGACTACTCGGACGCGTGGCCGGCTGTGCTCCACGAGCACTACGCCCGCGGATTTTCGGTGGCACGCCGGTTGGCGCTGTTGCTGACGTTCCCGCGGTTCCTTCCGTCGACCGGACCATTGGCGATGCGTTCGACTGCGTTGATGAGGGTGGCGGTGCGGGTGATGGGCAACTTCGTCACCGATGAGGATGAGGACATGGTGGCGCGGGCGTGGCGCGTCGCGGGCCGGCTGTCCCGCCGCATTGACCAACGCCGCCCCTTCTCGTAAGCGGTGCCGCGCCTCCTCCCCGCGAGCGCGCGTGTCTGTGCGGTGCCGCGCCGCATTTGGTGTGCATATGCGCGCGTTGGCCAGCGGCCAGAGCGACGACCAAGTACGCGATCAGCTCAGCTCAGCGAGTGGGCGAACCCGCTGACATCGCGAACGCTGGCACCGAACACCTCCGGCATCGCGCTGCCGAAAAGTAGATCCCCGCCATGGCACGTGCCGGCCACCACTCGGCCTAAAGCGGGCACTCCCGCACGCATCAGCCTGCGGAAATACTGCAGACCCTCGTCCCGCAAAGGATCTAGCTCATTGACCGAAATTACATGCGGCGGAAGGCCACACAGTTCCTCATCGGTGGCCATCGCGGCCCAGCAGGTCGCATCCTCAGCGTGCGCATTGTCGGGGTCATAGAGCGAGCCGAGTAACGCTGCCTGTTCCCGGCTGATGAAGTATCCGTCGTTCTCCTCGAGCGAGGGCAGGTCATCGCAGTCCTGGAGCCACCGATTGGAGATGAACGGGCACTGCGCGTAGAACCCGGCGATCTCGTCGATCCATCCTTCCCGTTTCGCCTTGTGGGCCAATGTCAATGTCAGATTTCCGCCGCCGGATTCCCCGGACACGATGAGGTGGGTGACACCAAGCTCGTCACGGTTGGCGCTGACCCAACGGGTAGCCGACGCGCAGTCATTGAGCCCGGCCGGAT
>Ga0210003_1002953_pt1 | contig 14098 bp, 11 predicted proteins | sample LantaG_FD_182804 | JGI IMG/M metagenome (GOLD analysis project Ga0210003, IMG submission 182804) | Deep subsurface microbial communities from Baltic Sea to uncover new lineages of life (NeLLi) - Landsort_02402 metaG (SPAdes) (version 2) | ecosystem: Environmental > Aquatic > Marine > Oceanic >... | reverse complement strand
TGGGCCCTGACGACGGGGTCCGCGGACGGGGGGATCTTCCTCGAGGGGGCCGACGGGAAGCCGTACCTGGGGCAGATGTGGCCAGGGGCGGTCCATTGGCCCGACTTCCTGGACAACCCCTCCACGCAGCGGTGGTGGACGCGCTGGCTGCGGCAGGTGCGGGAGGACGTGGGCGCGATCGACGGCGCGTGGCTCGACATGAACGAGGTCTCCAACTTCTGCTCCGGCGACGTCTGCCGCCCCCCGCTCTCGAAGGCAGACCCTTCCAAAAGAATCCGCCCCGAGGAGGTTCCCCCGAACGCCAACTTCGTCTGCCTCCTCGACTGCGAGTTCGGACCCTTTGAGAAAAAGGGAAACGGCGACGTTCCGGACTCGGTCTTCGCTCCGCCGTACAGCGTCAACTCCGCCGGGGGCCAGCGAAACCTCAGCGAGAAAACCTTGCCTGTGTCCGCGAGGCACCCGAAGAGCGGAGCCCTCGAGTACGACGCTCACAACCTCTACGGCCACTCGATGGCCAGGGCGACGTTCGAGGCCCTCTCGGAAGTGAACAGAGTTCGTCCCTTCCTCTTCACGCGGTCGTCGTTCCTGGGGACGGGCGCCTTCTCCGGTCACTGGACCGGGGATACGTCCTCCTCGTGGAGGGACCTTCGGAGACTCACCCCGTCTGTGTTGCTGAGCGGGCTGGCTCTGATCCCGTTCGTTGGAGGGGACGTGGGAGGTTTCATGAACGGGGCGAGCAGTGCGTCGAGGCTTTTTATATTTTCTTATATTTTCATGGTTCCGATTCTTTTCGTTTTTCGATCTCACTTTTCCTCCCTCTCACCTCACTCAACTCGTCCTCGTCTCCCTCTCTTCCTCTTCTCTTTCTCTTCTTCTTCAGGCGAGCTCGCCGAGAGATGGATCGCAGCTGCCGCCCTGCACCCCTTCTTCCGGTTCCACCACGCGCAGGGCTTCCAGGAGCCGTTCCGGAGGTTCGCCGGGAGCAGCAGCAGCAGCGGCGGCGGCAACGGAAACGAAACGCAAGGAAGCGAGTGGGGCCCCGTCCGCGACGCCGCCCGGAGCTCCCTTGGGCTCCGCTACCGCCTCCTTCCGACCCTCTACTCCGCGGCGGCCCAGGCCGCGGCCACGGGCTGCCCGACCGCGAGGCCGCTGTGGTTCCTCTGGCCGTCCTCGGAGGCCGCCAGGGAGCAGGCGGGCGCCTTCGCCGTCGGCGACGCGCTCGTCGCCGCGCCGGCGCTCGAGCCGGGCGCGGCGACCGTCGAGGTCTCGCTGCCGCCGGGGGTCTCCCTCTTCGACTTCTACTCCCGGAGGCGCGTCGGGGCAGGCGCGTCGTCCTCTCCTCCTTCCTCCCCCGCTTCCGCCGTCGAGGTCGTCTCCCTGCCCGCCCCGCGGGGGAAGCCGACGCCGCTGCTCGTCGTGGCCGGCGGCGTCGTCGCCGTCGCCGGCGACGAGGGGCAGGTGTTCTTGACGACCTCTGCGGCGAGGGCGGCCCCGCTCACGCTCATCGCGGCCCTGCCCCCCGCAGCAGAGAGGAAAGAAGACGGAGCAGGAGCAGGAGCAGGAGCGACAACGCTGCGCTGCGGCCGGAGCTGCAAGGAGAAGGGCTCGGCCTGCGGCGACCTCTACAACGACCGGGGCGAAGAGCTGGACCCTGGCCCTTTCCAGAGGGGCAAGACCCTTTCCGTCGACGCCTCGAGCACCTCGGTGCGCCTGAGCTGGCCCGTTCCGGCGGGCGGCCGCAGCAGCAGCGGCGGCGCCTCCTCCTCCTCCGCCTCCAAGTGCGAGGCGGGAGTGCCTTGGCCCAGACTCTCGAAAATCGTCGTCCTCGGCGCCGGAGACTTCGTTTCTTCTTATTCTTCTGTTGTCAAGGTTACAAGAGTAAGCTACTCGGGTGGCGCGAAGCCAAAGGTCGACGCGAGCCTCGACGCGGGGACCGGGTCGCTCGAGCTCAAGATAGGAGGAGGAGGAGGCAGCGGCAGCGGCGGCTTGCAGCTGAAATGCGGCGAGGAGTTCGAGGTCGAGTGGAAGTAAAAAAAACAAGAAGAAAAAGAAGAAGAAACACGCTTCGCTTTTGCTCCTCCTCGTAGATCAGCTTTTTATTTATCTATCTCTCTCTTATAGCGCCGGCGTCGGTCTTTTCCCCGCGCTCAGCGCGGCCCGCAGCCTCGCCTGCTCCGCTAGCGTAAACCCGGCCCTCAGCGAGAGGTATTTTTCCACAGACCCGTGCTTCTCCCTCAGCCTCCGCAGCGCCCCCTCCATCGCCTCCCGCGGCGCGCGGGCGAACAGGCGGGTCTCTAAGCCCTGCAAGTCGCGGGACTTCTCCAGGCCTCCGAGCGCGATCTCCTCGGCGCTCGGATCGTCTGACAGGACGTAGTCGTCCAGGATGGCCCGCTTGTCGGCGCCGCAGATCGAGAGGACCAGCGCGGCGACGAGCCCCGTTCGGTCTTTCCCCATGCGGCAGAAGAAGAGCGCGGGCGCGCCGCGCTCGGCCGAGGAGAGCAGCGCGCGCAGGCTCGCCCCGATCTCGGCGTCGCTGCTCTCGAGGAGGCAATGGTACATGTTTGAGAGCCCTCCTGGAGAGGAGGGAAGACGAAGAAAAGAGAGAGAGAGAGGGGGGGAAAAGAGAGAAGAGTGAGTTTTTTTCTCCCCTTCCCTTCTTCCCACGTTCCCTCTTCCAAAAAAAAGTGAAAAGTGAAAAAAAAATCAAACGCACCTTGGTTGATCCCGTCCATCGCCAGCGCCCTCGACCTCTCCGCCAGCCGCAGCGAGAGCGATCCAGGAGTCGCCCTCGCAAGCAGGCCCAGGGCGACAACGGCGGCGGCGTCCCTCCTCCGCGGCATCTCGGACAGCAGAGCCCCGCGGAAGCGCCGCTTGTCCAGGAGGGAGACGCGGTGGACGACGAGCGGCGGCTCGCCGGGACCCGGGGGGGCCGGGTCGTCGGCGGGGACGTGGCCCAGCGGCAGCGTGGGAGCGTGGAGGGGCTTGCGGCTGCAGGGGTCTCCCTCGCCTCCCCCTGCTCCTCCCAGGAGGCGGCGGGCCAGGCCCGAGAGGGAGCGACGGAGGGAGGAGCGGGAAGAAGGCGGCCCGTCCGCCCCCGCCGCCGCCGCCGCCGTCACGAGGGAGGCCCTCGACGAGCTCGGGGCGGCCCCGACGCCCGCGCGGTCGAACGCGTTCACCTCGCTCCCCTCCGAATGCAGCAGCAGGCACCGCGGGTCCCGCAGGCGCTCCTCGTCGCTGCGCAGATCCAGTAGCGTTCGGACGCCGAGCGCCCCGCGGAGGACCGCGACGTCGCGCTCGGAGCAGCCGGCGGGACAGGCTGAGCGGAAGAGGATGCCCGGGGCGAGGACGTGAGGGGCGGCGGAGGAGAGGTCGCGGGCGTTTTTGACCGTGGTGAGCTGCGCGAGGAGGAGGGAAGAAGGGGGCGGCGGGGGCTGCGCTCGCTGCTGCGGGTCGGAGGAGGAAGAACAAGACAGCGGAAAAGGAGGAGGTTGAGGAGCGGGCGCCGAGGTCGTCGTCGCTGTCAATCGCATCTCTCCTGCTCCTAGCTCTTCTCCCTCTCTCGCCTCAGGCGAAGAGCCGTTCCTCGCGTGCATTCTGGAGCGGATTCTGGATGCCCTTAGTGATGCTGTCGACCAGTGAGAACTTGGGTGGTTGCCCTTGCGCGCTGCTGGCCTGGCGCGAGTCGTCGGTGAGAGCATTTCTTTCTTCTGTGAAAAGTGAGCTCAAAGGCGTTTCTCAAAGAACTCTCTTCCTTTTTTGACAAATCGACTCAATCGTCGGCGTCGGCGGGGCGGCAAAAAATATTTTCGCGCGGCGCTTGCTCGGCTCGAGGTTTCTCTCTCGCGCGCGCTCCCGTCGAGCGGCGAGGCCCTTTCATCCTCTCTGCTCTCAGGAGGTGCTGCCCGACTGAAAACAAGCAGGTACGTCTCTTCAAAAGGGCCGGCGGCAGAGTCGAGCGGCGGCCAATGGCCTTTCAACGCCGCCTCTCTTTCTCTCTCTCTCTCTCTCTCTCTCTCTCTCTTCCCACGCACGCTCCTCGATCTCTCTTCCGATCGCCGTGAGAGCAACGAAGAGCAGTCTCGTCTTCTCGACCAGCGCTCATAAAAAAGAGCAATCTGATCTGAGCTCGCGTGAGTGCACGAGCAATCCGATCCGCCGGTGTCGGAAGAAGAAATCGCTCACCCCTCTCCTCTCCTCCCCCCCCCTCTCAACATCAGAAAAAAAAAACGCAACACAAACGGCGACGATGCCCAAAAACTTCCTCTCCCCGACCCAGGAGGACCTCCTCCCGGGAGAGGAAGACATGCCCTTCGAGGAGGAGCTCCTCCGCAACCCGTTCTCGGTGAAGACCTGGTGCCGCTACCTGGCGAGCCGGGGGGCCTCGACGCTCGGCGGCGCCGGCGCGGCCGAGGCCGCGGCGCTGGCCTCGCCCTCGTCGACGCCGGGACGCAGGCGCGTGCTGTTCGAGAGGGCGCTGAAGGCGCTCCCGGGGTCGTACAAGCTGTGGTTCGCCTACCTCACCGAGCTGAAGGCGAACGCAGAAGCCGCGGAGGGGAGCAGCAGCAGCGGCGGCGGCGGGGCCGGCGAAGAACCCCGGAGCGACGGCGGCGGCGGCGCCGAAAGTGACGGCGCCGACACCTCCGGCCGCCCCTTCTCGCCCCGCGCCCGCGACCTCGCCGCCGTCTTCGAGCGCTCCCTGGTGACGATGCACAAGATGCCAGCGATCTGGAAGCTGTACCTGGAGCACCTGGCCGCCAAGTGCAGCGGCCTGACGCGCCTCCGCAGGGCGCTCGACGCCGCGCTGCGGGCGCTGCCCCTCGCGCAGCACGAGCGGTGGATCTGGCCGCTGGCCCTCGCGCGCCTCGCCGCGGGGCCCGAGACCCCGCTGCGGACCGCCGCGGCGGTCTACCGCCGGTACCTGCTGCTGAAGCCCGGGCACGTCGAGGAGTACGTCGCCTTCCTGGAGTCCCGCGGCCGCTTCGGCGAGGCCGCGCGCAGGCTGGCGTCGCAGGCGGTCGACGATGACGCCTTCGTCTCCGTCGAGGGCGCCTCGAGGCACCAGCTCTGGCTCCGGCTGGCCGAGCTCGTCACCAAGCACCCGAGAGAGGCGCGCGAGGCCGGGCTCGACGCCGACTCGATCCTGCGCGCGGGGATCAGGGCGGCGGCCGCGGTCGCCGCCGCCGCCAACGCCGCCGCCGCCGCCGCCGCTGCCGGAGGCGGCGCCGCCCCCGCCCCCGCCGGGGCGGGGGGCGGCGGCGGAGGCGGCCAGGGGAGGCTCTGGTGCGCGCTCGCGGACCACCACATCCGCTGCGGCTCGTACGAGGCGGCCCGCTCCGTCCTGGAGGAGGGCATGGGCAGCGTGACGGCGGTCTCGGACTTTGCCCTGGTCTTCGACTCCCTGGCGCAGTTCGAGGAGAGCCTGATCGCGCACAGGCTCGGGGCCGCCGAGGCGATGGAGGGGGTCGAGGGGGGCGGAGGAGGCGAGGGGGGCGACGGGGACGCACGCGCCGCCGACGAGGGCGGCGAGGGCGCGACGAGGGCGGCGAGGGAGTTTCTCGTCGAGGACGCGAAGCGAACCTCCTCCTCCCGCTCCTCCTCCGCTGCCGCCTCCGCCCTCTCGGCCAGCAACGACGACCTCGATCTGCGCCTCGCCCGCCTCGAGCACCTCACGCAGCGCCGGCCGCTGCTGCTCTCCGCCGTCGCGCTCCGGCAGAACCCGCACTCGGTCAGCCAATGGCACCGCCGCGCCAGGCTGCTCGAGGGCGACCCCGCCGCCCAGATCAGGACGTACACGCAGGCGGTCGCCGCGGTCGACCCGCTCAGGGCGTCGGGCGGCAGGGTCTGGACGCTCTGGGCCGCCTTCGCCCGCGTCTACGAGGACAACGGCGACCCCGGCTCGGCGCGCGTCGTCTTCGCCAAGGCGCTCGGCGTCGAGCTTTCCGGCGAGGGCGGCCCCTCCCCCTCCCTGTCCTACTCCCTTGACGAGCCCGCCAGGGCCAGGCTCGCGTACGCCGACGACGCCGCGAGGCTCTGGTGCGCGTGGGCCGAGGGCGAGCTCAGGGCGAAGCGCTACTCGCTCGCGCGCGCGGTGCTCCGCCTGGCGACCGCGCGCCCCCCGGCGGCGCTCTTCTTCGCCGGGAGGACCGCGCCCCTGTCCGCCGAGGAGGAGCGCGACCCGGCCGTCCCGCCCTCGGCGAGGGCCTACCGCTCGCTGCGGCTCTGGTCGATGCGCTGCGACGTCGAGGAGAGTTTGGGGACCTGCGACGACGCCGCGCGCGCCTACGAGGGAGCGCTCGACCTGCGCGTCGCCTCGGCGCAGCTCGTGCTCAACTTCGCCGCGATGCTCCTGGAGCACAACAGGTTCGAGGCCGCGTTCAGGGCCTACGAGCGCGGCACGCAGCTCTTCAAGTACCCGGCGGCGAGGGACGTCTGGAACGCCTACCTCAAGAGCTTCATCGACCGGTACGAGGCCGGGCTGCGGAGCTCTTCCGCCGCGACCGACTCGTCGCGGGAGAGGGAGCGCGCCCGGGACCTGCTCAGGTGCGCCCTCGCCGCCGCCCCCCCCGCGGAAAGGGCCGACCTGTACCTGCAGGCCTCGAGCTTCGAGGAGAAGCACGGCCCTCCCCGGGAGGCCGTCGCGGTCCTGGAGAAGGGCGTGCTCGACGTGCCCAACAAGGGCGGCGGGCGGCGCAGGCTCTACGACGCCCTCTTGGCCAAGTCGTCGCTCCTCTTCGGGGTCTCCAAAGTGCGCGAGGTCTTCGAGGCCGCCCTGGAGAGGGACTCGGGCGCCCCCGGCGGTCTGCCGGACCTGGACGCGCTGCAGCTCGCGCGGCAGTGGGCGGCACTCGAGGGCCGCCTGGGCGAGGTCGACCGCGCCCGCGCCGTGTACGCGCACGCCTCTTCTCTGGCGGACCCCTCGGTCTCGGTCGACTTCTGGGACGCCTGGAACGCGTTCGAGGTGAGTCACGGCAACGAGGACACGTTCAGGGAGGCGCTGCGGTGCAGGCGGGCCGTGCGGGCGAGCTTCGCGGGCGCGCACGTGCCGCTCGCGGCGGCCGGCGCGGCGGCGGCCGAGGCCTCCTTCCGGGCTGGGGCCGCCGTGGCCGCGGCCGTCGCGCGGGCGGCCGCGGTCGCCGCCTCCCCGGCGAGGGGGGGAGGAGCAGGACCGGAGGGCGCGATGGCGGCCCTCGAGGCGGCGGCGGCGGCGGCGGCGGGGTCGGCGGCTCCCGCCGCTCTCGCGGCGGGCACGGCGGTCCCGGGGTTCGTCTCCGGCGGCACGGTCGCGCCCGCCGAGCCGCGGGCGGGCCTCTCGACGGCGGCCGCCGCCGCCGCCGCCGCTCCCGTCCTGGCTGCTCCGGTGGCAGCCAACCCGGACGAGATCGACATCGGCGACGAAGATTTCGGCGGCGCCGACGACGACGGCGTTGTTCTCGAGACCAAGGCGGTGCCCGCGGCGGTCTTTGGCAGCGCCGCGCAGGAGAAGAGGTAGGAGAGAAAACTGGAGAGGAGGAGATTCGGATTTCCGGTGCCGCTTTTTTTGTAACTTTTTCTCTTCTCTTCCTCTCTCGCCTTCATTTCTGCTCCGATTTTCCCGTTCGTTTTGCTGCCTTTTTCTATCTAGTTTACAACGTCGCATCCCTGTCCTCGGGAAGCAGAAAGGGAACGCGAAAGGAGGAGGACAAGACAAGAAGAAGAAGGGAAAGCTCGCTCGCTCAACTTAGCCCTCCTCCTCTTCCTCTGCGGCCTTCATTCCGACTTCCCAGTCCTCCCTCGTCAGCCCCCACTCGTTCAGGGCCCGCAGGAGCTGCGCTCCCGTACAGGGACCCAAGCCCAGAGCGTTGCAGAAGCGCCTGCGGCGGTCTGAGGTCTTTTGAGAAGAAGAGGGAGAAGAGGGAGAAGGAGGAGACGCTGCTGCTGCTGCTGCGTCTGCGCTCGCGCCCTCCTCGCTCTCCTTCTCCGGGAGCTTCTGCCGCTGCTTCTGCTGCTGCGACCCTGCGTCGAAGGACGTCGCGAGCCTAGCCTCCTCAAGCTCCCTCATCGAGAAGGGCAGAGGAGAGGGAGCAGAATCGGGAGGAGACGACTCGGAAGAAGAAGAAGCCGCGTTTCCTCGCTCCTCTCCCCGGTGCCTCCTCGCCGCCCGCAGCGCCGCGACGACGGCGGAGGCGGACGCGTGCTCTATCCCGACGTCCCCGGCGCTCTTCCCCCCGACGGCCCTCGCCGCCCTGCAACTGTGCGGGGGGATGAACGCGTGGTAGAGAGCGAGGGGAGGGGCGCGGCGACCGGGCGCGAGCCGGCGGCAGAGCTCGCGCGAGACCTCGCCGCGGGCGACGCGGCCCGGCGCGTCGGGGTCGAGCAGCAGGACGACCGCCGCCGCCCCGGCCCCTCCGCCCTCCTCGCCGCCCCCGCCCAGGGCCCTCCCCGCGGCCTCCGCGAGCTCGTCCATCGCCCCTCTGTTGCGGGCCCAGGTCGCTCCGTCCAGGGAGTGGCACCCGGGGGACAGGTCGACGGCGCGGAGGACGGCGCGGGCGTCCGAGGGGCCCTCGACGACGACGAGGGCGCGGAGGCGCGGCCGGTGCTTTTGGTGTCTTTGGGCCGGCGGCGATGGCGTCGCGGAGGAGGAAACGGTTCGAGACGCTCCGCCTTCGTCGTCGCTGCGTGTTTGATCTCTCCGTCCGCTGCTGATGCTCGAGCGGGACTCTCGAGAGGCCTCCTCTCGACGGGGCTCTCTCGAAGGGCCGGCAGCAGAGGCGCGACAAGGGCGGAGCGAGCTCGATCGAAGGAGCAGCGAAGGAGCAGCATCGAGCGCGGACATTGGCGCCGGCATCAGAGGCCGACTCGCCCTCGCTACGGCTGCTGCGCCGCCGCCGGCTCCAGTGCACGAGGGCAGAGGAGCCGCATGCCGCATGGCTCCTCGGCGAGCAAAGCGACAAAAGTGAATTAGAAACTGATATTTTTATTTTTTTACTCGCGAGCAACGCTCTTTCTTGGTCTCTCCCGACGCCCGACCTCGAAAAAAAAAAAACACCTGTCTCCTTGTTTTGATGATCCCACTCTTTTCCTCTTCTTCTTCTCTCCCTCCGTCTCCTTCTCTCTCCCTCTCTCCCTCACACTTTAACGCGTGTAGAGCACTTCGTCCCTGTTTTTTTTTGTCGTTGTTTCGATTTTTTTAGAAGGCAGAGGTCAGAGGGGACAAGAAGAAGAAAGAAGAATGCTTCCTCTCTCTCCTTTCCTATCTTCTATCTCTCTCCCCCCCTCTCTCCCTCTCGACACCAGCTTAAACTCACCAGGGGTGCCTGTACAGCGGCTGCCGCAGCCTCTGCTGGTCCAGCGCGTGCCCGATCAGCCCGATCGCGCGCGCGAGGACGAAGAGGCCGTTGAGGTAGCCGATGCGCACGACCTCGCGGACCTCGGCCTGTTTTTTTCATTTTGAGTTTTTTTTTTAGGGATTTTGTGAGCCCCCCCCCCCCCCTTTCTCAAGCTTTTTCTGAAAAAGAAAAAACTCTTCCCCTCCTCCTCACCTCGGAGAACATCCCGCACGACCAGAGCAGGTCCAGGAAGAGCGCGCCGATGCAGCCATCGACGTTGAGGACCAGGTTGGCCGCCTTCGTCAGCGTGTATTCCTCGACCTGTTTTTGAAGTTTTTAAAATGTTTTCATTTTTTTGAGAGGAAAGTCTTAGGGTTTTTTCCTTCGGGGGGGCCCACTCGCGCGCGCTCGCACCGGTGGGAAACGAAAACGAGAACGAGAAAAGCCATCTCTCTCTCCCCTTCTCTCTCCCTGTTCTTTCTCTCTCTGATCTAACCTGCACGGCGTAGTCCAGATACTTGGTCGCCGGGAAGAACTTCCTCGCGTAGGCCTGCAGCAGCGCCACCCTCGCGTCCCTGTTGTCCTTGGACTTGATCCGGTGCCCGATCCCGGGGACGCGCTCGCCCTGCTTCTTCATCCACTCGACGTACTCGTCGGGCGCCCTCCTGTCGTCGACCGCGGCCTGGAAGCGGCGGGCGGCGTCGTCGATCGCGCCCCCGAAGCGGGGGCCGATGGTGAGCAGCCCGGAGACGAGCGAGGACACAAGGTCCTTGCCCGCGCGCGAGGTGACGATTGCGTTGTGCGCGCCGGAGACGCACGGGCTGGTTTTTGTTTTTTGTTTTTTCCGTTTTTGCGATGCAGGAGCGTTTCGTTTGACGCTCGTTGTGAGCTCTAGAGGAAGAGGGACGGAGAGGAGGGGAGAAAGAAAATCGCAAAAGTGGAGAAAGGGGCAGTGCGTTTCGGAGCAAACTGAGAATCTGGCTAGACCAGCCTTTGTTTTCTCTAACCCCAGGGTTCAGAAAAACGAAGAACGACATCTCCACTTTCGATCTCGAGCTTCTCCTCCTGCTCTCTTCCCTTTTCCTTCCTCAAGCTCGTCAACGAAGGACAGGCCGAAGAAGAGGAGGAACAAGACGAGAAGGAGAGGAAAGCGAAAAAAGAAGAGTTATCAAAGAACGCCCTCGGCTTTCCTCCAAGCTTGACGACGCTCGCGAGGGGAAACAGGAAGCGCGCGCGAGAGGAGAAGAAGAAGAGCTCTGAACGGAACGCGGAGGGGGCGTCCTGTTCCAACGTACCCGTGGTCGGCACACAGCACGATGCAGATCTCGATGAAACGAACCGCGTAGGCAGGCAGCCTCCTCTTGAACCAAAGGAGGCTGACCGCGTCGCCGACGCCGGCCCCGGAGGTGATCAGCTCCGACATGGGGACGCCAGCGTACGTGGGCTCCTCGCCGCGGTCGTCGCAGATCGTCGAGACGACGTTCGTGGGGACGCGGACGACCCCGGACCTCTTGGCCGCGGCGAGGTCGAGGGGAAGGCTCGGCGCGGAGGCGGACCGCTCTGCCCGGGGCCTCGGCGCGGGGGCCTTGCCGGCGGCGACGAGCTCTTCGTAGGTTTTCTTGATCGCTGCCTCGAACCCCTCGAAAGAGTCCGGGACCACGGCCCCGGCGTCCCTGAGCGCTTTGTTCTTGGCGGCCGCGGACTCGGCGTCGCTCGAGCCCGAGCGCGCGCCCGCGTGCCCAAACTGCACCTCGGACTTGAACAGCGGCGCGCAGGTCCCCGAGGCCCAGGCGACGACGGGCTTGGTGATCCGCTTTTCCTTGAGGGCGTCGACCAGCGTGTACTCGTCGACGCCTCCCAGCTCCTGCGATTTCGTTTTTGTTTGTGTTTTCGAGGGTTTTTTTTTGTGGAGAGAGGAGGAGGGAGGTTGAGGCCGAGAGAGAGAGGAGAAGGGAGGTTGAGAGAGGAGAGGAGAGGAGAGGAGAGGAGAGGAGAGGAGAGGAGAGGAGAGGAGAGGAGAGGAGAGGAGAAAGAAGAAGAGGTCAAAAAAAAATGAGGGAAAAAGTCTCTCTCTCTCTCGAAAATAAATATAAAAAACCACTTTTAACTCTTCCCAACTTACCCCGAGCACGACGATCATCTTGACCCCCGGCATCGCCTCGTACCTCAGCGCGTGGTCCGACAGTGTTGAACCGGGAAACGAGTCCCCGCCGATGGCGACGCCCTCGTACAGGCCGTCGGTGGCCCTCGACAGCACCGAGTAGCACTCGTTGCTCATGCCGCCCGACTTGGAGACGAAGCCGACCGAGCCGCGGACGTGGAGGCCGCACTCGACGATGTTCTCTATCGTTCCGGCCGCGTCGCCGATGCGGAAGGCCCCGGCCTGGAGGCCGCCGACGGTCGCCGGGCCGATGAGCAGCTTGTTGGCCGCCGAAGCCGCCGCGACGAGCCGCTTCGCGTCCGACTCGGGCACGCCCTCGGCGATGACGGCGACGACGCGGAGCGTCGGCTCTTTGAGGGCGGCCATCGAGGACTCGAAGGCCGAGCGGAAGGAGGCGAAGTTGATGAAGACGTCGGCGGTCGGGTGGAGCTTGGTCGCGGCAGGGATGCTGTCGTTTTCCCGTTTTATTGGGTTCGAAGGGAGAGGGGGGGGGTTGAGAAGAGGAAGGAAAAAGGAAGGGGAAGAAGCAGGGCGGCGAGATCGTCGTCGTCGTTTGTGGCGATCGCTTCTCTCCTTCTTTTCATCTCTCTCTCTCTCCTCACCTGCCCACGACGGGGATCGCCACCTCCTCCTTGCCGAAGAACGCCTTGTGGAAGCCCCCGTCGGGAGCTCCGGGCTGGACGACGACGGCGACCGAGGGGGTCTCGCGGCCTAAGTGGGGTTTTTTTGATAGATAGATTGATTGATCGATCGAGAGGTGAGCGAGAGCTGAATTAAGTTTCCTCCATCACCATTCTTCTTTTCTCTCTCTCCTCTTACCGCAGACGAAGTCAAAGTCGAGCATCCTCTGGATCGGAGCCGGCTTGAGGTTGAAGAACACGGCCTGCGTGGTGCGGGAGAAGATCTCCCCCATGGACGAGGAGGAAGAGGAGGAGGCGGGAGGAGCGGGGGTCATTTCTTCGTCCTTCGTCGTCGTCGGCGTCGTCGTCGTTGCTGCTGGTTTTGCTTTCGTCGTCGTCTTGGCCTTCTTCTTCGGAGCCATTCTGGGAAAAAAAAAAGTGTAAAAAACACTCCGCTTGCGCTCGGCTTGCTCTCCCTCGTTCTCTCTCTTTCTCTCTCTTTCTCCTTGCTTCTCTCGCGAAAGGCAAAAGGAGAGAGATGTCCTCCTCTTCGTCGCTCCTCCGCGTGTGCGGCGGCGCGTCGACGTCGAAGCCTTCCTCGATCATCGTCGTCGGGACAGCAGCAGCGATCAAGAGGAGCAGCCTGCGGCGAAGAGCAGGAACGGTAGCTCCTCGTCGTCTCCGATCCGTCGCCGTGGCAGCGAGCGGCAACGGCGACGATCGAATCTCCTCCTCCTCCTCTTCCTCGCCGCTTGGCGGCGGCCTCGATCCCTCCCTCGAGCTCGCCGTGCCCAAGGACCAGAGGCCTTCGAACGAGCTCGCGAGCCTCAGGACGGCGCCGCTGTACTCGTGGGTGAGTTGAGAGGAGAGAGAAAGATGAAGAGAGATTGTCGCTGGTGCTGCGTCCAACTCACCTCGACCCTCTTTTTCATCTCCCCCACCCCCAAAAACAAAACCTCAAAAGGCAACGCTCCCCGCCGCCGACCTCGCAGCCAGGCTCGCCGCCCTCGGCCTCGCCTCCTTCCTCTTGCTCTCCGGCCCTATCTCCGCGGGAACCTACGACCCGAAGGCCCAGCCCCTCGAGTTCGCGCTCGCCTCGCTCGTCGGCTCGCTGCTCGTCGTCGGCGGCGTCGGCGTCCGGCTCTTCCTGGGCTGGCAGTACGTCGCGGGCCGCCTGATGTCGGCCGCCGTCCCCTACGAGGAGACCGGGTGGTACGACGGGCAGACGTTCGTGAAGCCGCCGGCCGTGCTGGCCCGTGACAGGCTGCTGGGCGGGTACGAGGCGAGGCCGGCGCTCAACCGGGTCAGGGGCGCGCTCGCGGCCGCGGCTGCCGCGCTGGTCGCCGCGAGCGTCGCGCTCGTCGCCGTCTCGGACGGCGCCTCTTCGTCGACCTCGCCCGGCCCCCCTCCCGCTCCCCTGAGGGTCGCCTCTGACGGCTCCGGCATCATCTATTCGAAGAGCCTCGCCCTGGAGGACTCGCTCGCCGCGCTGAGCTCGGACGACGACGCCGCCGAGCTCGAGGCCGCGGCGATGATGGGTCGGCCGGGGTACTGCGGCGACCGCATCTACAGGGCGAGGGCCGGCGGGAACGCCGCGGCGTGCGACGCTCCCGCCAGAGGGGAGGGGCTGAGGGCGGTGGAGGCGGCGAGGGAGAGGGCGAGGGAAAGAGAAGGGAAGAGCTGACGAAAGTTGTTTTGGCTTGTTGTCGCTTTTTTTCTTTTCTTTCCTCTTTTTAGAGACAGCACTGCCCTTTTTCAACTCCCCGTTTTTCCTCTCATTTTCTGATGTGTAAAAGGAGAAGAGAGGACAAAACGATTTCGACGATGACGAAGAAGAAAACGAAGTGTTAAAACTGTTTTTTTTTTGATGTGTGTGATTTCAAAAAAAGGAAAAGAAAACGGAAAAAACAGATGGCAAACAAAATCTCGCTCTTGCTCTCCCTATCGAATCAACCTTTCTCTCTCTCTCTCTCTCTCTCTCTCTCCCTCTCCCTCTCTCTCTCTCTCTCTCC
>Ga0210003_1002951_pt1 | contig 14100 bp, 19 predicted proteins | sample LantaG_FD_182804 | JGI IMG/M metagenome (GOLD analysis project Ga0210003, IMG submission 182804) | Deep subsurface microbial communities from Baltic Sea to uncover new lineages of life (NeLLi) - Landsort_02402 metaG (SPAdes) (version 2) | ecosystem: Environmental > Aquatic > Marine > Oceanic >... | reverse complement strand
TGATGATGATGATGATGATGATGATGATGATGATGATGATGATGATGATGATGATGATGATGATGATGATGATGATGATGATGATGATGATGATGATGATGATGATGATGATGATGATGACGATGACGATGACGATGGGAGAAGGAGAAGGTCGGCGGGGGAAGTGGTTGGGGGGAGGAGGAGGAAGAGGAGGAAAAGGAGGAAGAGAAAAAGATAAAACAAGAGAGAAGAAAGGGTGAGGGTCGAAGCGGAAAAAAAAATTGGAGCTCTGAGCCAGCTGTGTTTGAGAAAACACTCAAGAACTCTTCGGCGAAATCGAAAGAGATCAAAAGAACCCTCTCTCTTTCTCTCTCTCAGCGCGGTGGAGCCCCTCGCGTTGCCTCTTTGTTCTCGACAGAAAGCGAGCGCGCCGGGAGTGAGGGCGGGCGAAAAAACGGCGGCGGCAGCAGCGGAAGAGAAGAAGGAGCGAAAAAAGCAAGGCGCTGCGTCGTCGAAGAAAAATAAGCCTTCTCTTTCTCCCTCTTCCCCCCCTTCTCTCTCCCCCCAACCCGCCCCCCAAAAACCAATAAAACACACTCACAGAGGGCGACGACGATGGCGAAGCGGTTCAGCATGGTGGAAGGAGGCGTGGAAGGCGGAGGGGGGAAAAGGAAAAAGGAAGAAGAAGAAGCGCTCTGGACGTCGAAGAAGAAAGAGCAAGGAGAGCGAGAGTTGTGAGGAGGAGTTGCTTTTCCTCAAGAAAAATAAATAAAAATCAACCTCGTTCGACCTTTGACCTCGACCGCCATTCGAGGGAGCAACGACGCCAAGAGCAACTCCGCCCACCAGCAATCCTCCTTACTTTCTCCTCCTGCTTCGTTCCAATTCGACAGCGAGAAAGAGGAAACAAAGTCGAAAAAAAAACTCCGCTCCTCCTCCTCCTCCCTCTCGCCTCTCCACTTCTCTCTCTCTCTCTCTCTCTTTTCCCCATTTTTTTATGAGACTCGCGCCCGCTACCTCTCTCCTCCTCTTCAAGCGCCTCCTCTGCTGCCAGCAATCCTCAGCCTCCTCTGCTACAAGCGTCTGCATCTCCTCTGCGCTCCCGAAACTGCTGCGGAATCAGCAGACTAGGAGCAGCAGCTCGCCTCTCTCTTCTCCGTTTTCTCCTCTTCGCTCGTCGTCGATCTCGTTCACCTCCTCGATGGCGACGCTGACCGCCGACGCTCCCCCCGCTGCTGCCGCCGCCGCAGTAAAGGCCCTGACGGCCGAGGAGCGGAAAAAAGTGAGGCCTCCTGTCACACATCTTATGCGCTTTACCTTTCTAGCGGAGCCGATTGGAGTCTCGACGCCGAGAGCAGGGAGCATTCCCCTGAGATTGATGATGCCCCTCTTGAACATCAAGGCGCTGCTTTTTTTATTTCTTTTTCTTTTCTCCATCTCGAAACGCGTCCCGTTGCTCTTTGCCCTCCCATTTCTCGCTACCCCTCACGCTCGCTGGCGATCCACGAGAGCAGCCTTGACCCGTTTGCAAGCGCATTGGGCGCAAAAAAGCTCCAAACACTCCAATCGGGGCGCGCTCAATCATTTATCGTCGATCTCTCACCGTCCGATCTCCTTCTCTCTCTTTCTTTCTCGCCGCCCTTCTTCTTCCTCTCTTCCTCTCTCTCCCTCCTCTCTTTCTCTCAACCCCCACCTTTCTCTCTCAACCCCTCTAGGAATTCCTCGCCGTCTTCGCCAAGCTCCGCGACGAGCTCGTCGCCGATCCTTTACTGGGCACCCAGCCAGAGTTCGCCTCCTCCTACACCCGACGCATGCTCGACTTCAACGTGCCGGGGGGCAAGCTCAACCGCGGGCTCGCCGTTGCAGACGCCGTCGCCGCGATCGTCAGCCCTTCGACTTCTTCTTCGGTGCCAGAGGCTGTTGCCGCTTTGCCGGTCGAGACCAGGTTCAAGGCCGACGCGCTGGGCTGGTGCATCGAGTGGCTGCAGGCCTTTTTCCTGGTCGCGGACGACATTATGGACGGGAGCCTGACGAGACGCGGGCAGCCGTGCTGGTGAGGAAGAGAAGAGTTTTTTTTTTCGTTTCGTCGTTTTCGTTTTTTTTCTTTTTTCCCTTCACTTTCCTCCTCTCTCTCTCTCTCTCTCCATCCTCTTCCTCTCTCCCCCGCTCCCCCTCCTCTTCCTCTCTCCCCCGCTCCCCCTCCTCTTCCTCTCTCCCCCGCTCCCCCTCCTCCTCCACTCCAGGTACAAGGTCCCCGACGTCGGTATGGTCGCTTGCAACGACTACATCGTCCTCGAGTCCTGCCTCTACCGAATCCTGTCGAACCACTTCAAGACCGAAAAGTACTATGCTTTCCTGCTGGACCTGTTCCACGAGACGACGCACCAGACAGCTTATGGGCAACAATTAGATGTTACGGTGGCCCCGCCGGGGACGGTGGACCTGTCGAGGTACACCGAGGACACGTACAACAGGATCGTGACGTTCAAGACCGCGGTGAGAAGAGAGAGAGTTTTTTTTTTGAAGTCTTTTCATTTTTTCTCGATGATAAAAAGAGGTTCAAAAAAGTTTAAAAAAACTCACTCTTTTCTTCTCTTCTCTTCCCCAAAACCCTCACCCACAACAGTACTACTCCTTCTACCTCCCCATCGCCTGCGGCATGCTCGTCGCGGGCACCCCACCGGGGGACAAGGCCTACGATTTGGCGAAAGAGATCTGCCTCGAGATGGGTCGCTACTTCCAGATCCAGGACGATGTGCTCGATGCTTTCGGAGACCCGGCGGTGATCGGGAAAGTCGGGACCGACATCCAGGACAACAAGTGCTCCTGGCTGGTGGTCCAGGCCATGAAGCTGGCCCAGACCCCGGAGCAGAGGAAGATCCTCGAGGACAACTACGGGAAGCACGACGACGCGAGCGTCGAGAAGGTGAAGGCGCTCTACCGCGAGCTCGACCTCGAGAGCGTCTTCAAAAAATACGAGCAGGCGTCGCACGACGAGTTGATGGCGAAGGTCGAGGCGCAGGACGCCTTACCGGCCGGGGTGTTCACCGCGATGCTGAGCAAGATCTACAAGAGGAGCAAGTGATGATAAAATGGCGCAGGTTGATTTAGTTGATTGATTAAGAGAGAGAGAAAGAGAGAACGAGAGAGAGAGAAAGAGAGATGAGTTTTTTTTCTTCCAGAGTCGGGTGCGAGCTCGCGACGTTTGAAATGAGGTAGTGCAAAAGCAAAAAAATGACAGTTTCTCCGGCCCCATTCCTTCCCCCGCGATGCTCTCTCTCGCTCTGTCTCTCCCTCTTCAGATCGCGTTTTCGATCAAGAAAAACCAAGAAAGATAAAAACAAGTTGAATGATTTTTGTTTATTTCACGCACCATTTCCTTTCTCTCTCTCTCTCGGACACAAAAAAGCAAAAACTCTCTCTCTCTCTTTCTAATTCTCTCTCTTCCAGTTCGCGACGCCGCCGCCGCCTCCTCTAATAGGAAGCAATCGTGGGGAACCGATGCAGAAAAGCAAAAAACAAACGCACTCAGTTGGTTTTGATGAACGCAGAAAACAGAACAAAAAACAAAGCTAAAACAGAAAAAAGGCGGAGAAGCACGCGAGAGAAAAGAAGTAATAACCTCTTTCTCTCTCTCAACACTCAACTGAACCACAGCCTAGTCCTCCTTCACCAGAGCAAACTCCGTGATTCCGGCCAGGCCAGTAATCTTCGCCAAGAGATCGGCGTCGGGCTGCGAGTCGACCCCCAAGGCCATGACGGCATCTCTTCCTTTTCCGGTCCTCGAGACAGTCATGAACGAAATGTTGATGCCCGCCTCGCCCAAGACAGCCGAAACGGCAGCAATAATGCCCGGCTGGTCGGTCTGGCGGGTCAGGAGGACGATCCCTTCCAAAGCCAGGTCGACGTCGAAGTTGCCGACGCGGGTCAGGAAGGGCGAAGGGCCAGAGTCGTCGCCTCCGCCTCCGGCGGCGCGGACGGCGCCGGTGACAGAGATCTTGCCGCTGGAGTTGAGGGCGGCGGAGAAACGCGTCGAGGAGGTGGCGAGGGTGACGGTCATCTCGGTCAGGGGGGCGTCGCCGCCTGATTGATTGGGGTGTGGGGAGTTTTGATTGGTTGAGAAGGAAGGAAAAAAGGGAAAGAGGAGGTTGGAGTTTTTTTCTTTTTCCGTTTTTTTCTTCTTCTCAACTTTCAAAACCTTTTTTTTTTACTTACCAGCAGGGACCTTGGTCTCCACCACGCGCAGCCCGCGCTCCTTGGCCAATAAATCGGCGTTCACCAGGTTGACGTTGGCGGTCGTGATCTGCTCGAGGATGCCTTTAACGACCATCGCCCTCAGCAGGCGAGTGTCGAGGTCGTCGCCGCGCGGTGTCGCGTACTCGACGCCGACCTCGGAGAAGCCGCCGTGCGAGGAGACGTCGCCGACGAGCTGGACCGCGGCGCGGCCCAGGCCCTGTTGTTGTTTACGTCGTTTCGTTATTCAAAGAGGGGATCTCGATGAGCTAAAAACCATCGGGAATGGAGGGGTGGAAGGGGTTCGAAAAGGGAACAGAAAAAAAGAAAAAAGGGAGGGGCCTCGGCTATGTCTGTGATTTCGTTCACTCTTCCGCATCCCAAAAGAGCCCTCGCTGGCACGCGGCTGCAGAAGCAGGTTTTTTCCTTTTCCCGAGATATTTTTCCTCACTCCGCCGAGCCCTTTTCTTCTTCCCTCCCCTTGCCCTCGCGAGGACAAGAAGAAGGAGAATCAAAAAGATCGAAGAAGAAAGAGAAAACCAGGGGAAAAGGAAAAAAAGCGACCGCGCGTCGCTGCAAGGCGGGCTCTCTCGGAAGAAAGCAAAAGACCATAAAAAATCCGATGGTTGATCCAAATGTTTTTAGAGACAGCTCTCGTCAGCGGTCCCCCCTTGTTTTTTCTTTTTCTTCTCCATTTCCCCCCAAACTCCTACTGCTCACCTTGGCGAGCTCGACGAAAGGGGCGAGCTCCGCGAGCACCTCGGGAGCTACCATCGGCGCGTTGACCGCCGTGGCGGCCAGCTTGCCCTGCAGGGCGTCGATCACGGCCTCGGCGATCTCGACGCCGACGTCGTCCTGCGCCTCGGCGGTCGAGGCCCCCAGGTGAGGGGTGCAGACCACGTCGGGCCTCTTGGTGAGCGGGTGGTCTGCGGGCGGGGGCTCCTTCTCGAAGACGTCCAGCGCTGCCGCGGCCACGATGCCTGAGTCCAGAGCCTTGACGAGCGCGTCGTCGTCGATCACGCCGCCGCGCGCGACGTTGACAACGCGCGCGCCGCGCTTCATCTTGGCGAAGGCCGCGTCGCCGAAGAGGCCCTTGGTCTCCGGGGTCATCGGCATGTGGAGGGAGAAGAAGTCGCCTTGTTTTTTTAAAGTTGTGTTTTGTTGAGAGAGGGAAAGAAATGAAAAATGAGCTGTCGTCCTCTCTCTCTCTCTCAAAAAAAAAAAAAAAAAAAAAGGGGGGAAAAAACCCCGACTCATGGAAAAAAAAATCCTTCCTCCTTACCGGTCGCCAGCGCCTCGTCGAACGAAACCAGCTTCACCCCCAAGGCAGCAGCCTTCGCCTCGCTCGCGTACGGGTCGTAGGCCACCACGCTGAAGCCCAGACCCTTCCCCCTCCTCCCGACCTCGGACCCGACTTTGCCGAACCCGATGATCGCGAGCGTCTTGCCGACCATCGAGACGCCGACAAACTTGGTGCGCTCCCACTTCCCCTCCTTGATGCTGGCGTCCGCCTGCGCGACGTTGCGGGCCACGGCCGCTAACAAGGCGATGCCGTGCTCCGCCGCGGCGACCGTGTTGGCCGTGGGGGCGTTGACGACCAGGCATCCCGCCGCGGTCGCCGCCTTCAGGTCGACGTTGTCGACGCCGACGCCGGCGCGGCCCACAACTTTTAATCTCCCGCCCGACGCGGCAAAGACGTCGGCGGTGACCTGCGTGGCCGAGCGGATGATGAGCGCGTCGGAGGTCTTGACCTTCTCGTTGAGCTGCTCGGGCGTGAGGCCGAGGGCGACGTCGACGTTGCAGAAGGCCTCGAGCTTGGCCAGGCCTGAGAAGATTAGGGGGGTCGGGGTTGAAAGAGAGGAGAGGAAGAAAGAGTAAGCGTGGAATTTTTCGAGTTTTCTTTTCTTCTCTTCTCTCCGCGGCGGCTGTTTGCTTGCTTGCTTTTGCTTCTTCCACTCGATTATTCTTCTACCCTATTCCGGGAACGACCAAGCGGACCCAATTGCGACATCTGTCCTGGAATAGAGGACCTGCTCGACGTGCTCTCGCCATCAGAAGGAGCGTGGAGGCGAGATTAGAGAGCTCAAGGAAGGCGCCGGCGACCTCTCCTTTTTTCCAAAAGAGGCAAAAACTCGATTGCATTGGTTTCGTTTTCGTTTTTCAAAAATTTCTTCTTTGCCTTTTCTTCTTCCTCTTCTGTCCTCAACAAGCAACTCACCAGGCCCGACCAGCTTCTCGCTGACGAGGATGGTGAACTTTTCCGCCATCGTCGATGTGTGTGTGGGGGGGGGGTGCTGTGGGAGAGAATTGTTTGTAAGAAGGAGAGAAAGAGAGAGAGAAGAAGAGAGAGAGGTGAGCAAGAGAGATGATGAGAGATGGTTTCGACGGCTGCGACGAGCCCTTTGAAGCATGCGGGCGGCGTTCCCTCTCTTCTTGTCTCCCAGAGCCTTCTTTCCAATGGAGATGCGGCCAAGATCTCATCCTTTCGAAACGCACCGTCTTCAGGTGCGCGTGCGCAGAGAAGGTGGACGAAAAAAAGCAGAAGGAGCTCTGCCGCAAGAAAAGAAAGAAAGAAAAGTGAAGGAAGGAAAACCAATGCCTCTTTATCGAAGAGCCGTTGAGAGTTTCTTTTTTTCGATGATCGTTGACCCACACTCTTCTTCTCTTCTTCTCTTCTTTCCTCTCCTCCGCGCTTTGCCGTCCTTCTCTCTGCGTTCCCTCTCTCGCACGGAGAGTGCGCCCCAATCCGAAGGTCCCTACGCATCATCATCGCTAAGCGCCTTGAAGCAGCGGAAGAGAACTCCAAAAGACACGCGGAAAAAAGACAACGCTTTCGCCTTTGATTGATCGATCGGTCGACCTTGCTTCCTTCTTTCTTCTTTCTTCTTCGACCTCTCCAAAAAAAAAACTCCAAAAATGGCCGAAGAAGACCGCCCCGACCCTTCCCTCACCAACGTCCTCGCCTCCAAGTCCCTCCGTTGGGTCTTCGTGGGGGGCAAGGGAGGCGTCGGCAAGACCACGACCTCCTGCGCCCTCGCCTGCCAGCTGGCGACCGTCCGGCGCTCGGTGCTGCTGATCTCGACCGACCCGGCGCACAACTTGAGCGACGCCTTCCGCCAGAAGTTCACGCGCGCGCCCACTGCGGTACAGGGCGTGGACAACCTGTTCGCGATGGAGGTGGATCCGACGCCAGACCCTGAGGAGCTCGAAGCCATCGCGGGAGGGATCGACGGCGCGACTGGAGGCGCCGGAGGCGGCGCGGCGAGCTTTCTGGGAGATCTGGCTTCTTCGATCCCGGGCATCGACGAGGCGATGAGCTTCGCCGAAGTGATGCGGCAGGTGCAGACGCTGGACTACGAGACGATTGTGTTCGACACGGCGCCGACTGGTAATTTTGGGTGGTTTTGGAGCTGAGAGAGTTGAGAGATGAGCGTGGAGAAGAAAGAAAGAAAGAGAGAGAGAGAAAGACTAACACTTCGAATAATAACTTCCTTCCACCTCTTTCAGGCCATACCCTGCGCCTCCTGCAGTTCCCTACCACTCTGCAAAAGGGGCTCGACAAGCTGATGAGCTTCAAGTCGGCGATTGGTAAGATAGAGAGAGAGAGAGAGAGAAGAGAAAGAAAGAAAGAGAGAAAGGTTTCCATTAAAAAAAATCATTTTTCGGGCCGTTTTTTCGAAACCGGGAAAAACAAAACAGAGACTCATTCGACGCCTCCATCTCTCTCCCTTCTTTTTCCCCCCCCCAAAACCAACTCACTCACTTCAAAGGCGGCGCCATGGCCACTATGGGCCCCTTACTGGGCGCCCCGGCAGACATGCAGGACGCCCTGATCGGGAAACTGGACGAGCTCAAGTCCGTTGTCGACGAGGTGAACACGCAGTTCCGCAACCCCGAACTGACGACCTTCGTCTGCGTCTGCATCCCGGAGTTCCTTTCGCTGTACGAAACAGAACGCCTGGTGCAGGAGCTGGCCAGGTTCGAGATCGACTGCCGCAACGTCGTCGTCAACCAGGTGATCAGCCCCTCCGAAGTGGGATCCTCCCGCTTGCTGGCGGCGCGTGTGCGCATGCAGTCCGGCTATCTCGATCAGTTCGACGAGCTGTACGAAGACTTTCACCTGGTCAAGATGCCCCTCTTGGACGAAGAGGTGCGCGGAGTCGAGGCGCTGAGGGCGTTCTCGAGGTTCCTGGTGGACCCCGCTGCCGCGGAGGAGGCAGGAAGGCGCGGCACCTTGCTTCCCGAAGGCGAAGAAGGCGACGGGAAATCGAGCTCAGACAACCCTCTCGAGGCGGAGGTCTCGAAGCTGCGGAAGCGCGTGGCGGAGCTGGAGAAGGAGCTCGCCGACGCGAGGAAGTGAAGGATGTTTGGTGGTGAGAGAGGAAGGGAGAAGAGAGAGAACGCGCGAGAGAGAAAGAGAGAGAGAGAAAAACGTTTTTTTTTTAAATTCAAATATTCAAGTGCTTTTTGTTTTTTACAAGTGGTTTCGCAAGTTCTTTTTCTCTCTCTTTCTCAAGCCCCCTCTCCTTCCTTTGCTGGGGCCTCGATCCCGGCGGCAGCGAACGACGCCGCGGTCTTCGAGGGCCTCTTCTCCGGGTTCCTTACCCCTTTCGCCTCGGGAAGGCTCCTCGGCGGCGCCGGCGCGACGCCGGCCCGGTGTAAGAGGGAAGCGACCGGCTTCGAAGGCTGCGCCCCCTGCGACAGCCAGTGGCGGATGCGGTCCAGCTTCAGGCCGACGTGCTTGGTGCCGTCCTTGGCTGTTGTTGGTTTGTTTTTGAAGTTGTTTTGAGGGGGAAGGAAGCGGAGGTCGGGGGGTTGAGAGAGAGAGGTTTGGTCGTCGTCGTCGGCGGCGGCATCGGCGGCGGCCTTTGGTTTTTGTTCGTTCTGAATTTCAATCTTCTTTTTCCTCTCCTTCTCAATTCTGTCCCATCTCTCCACTCACCTGGAACCGGGTCGTAGTGCCCGACAACCTCGATGTGCTTGCCGTCGCGCGGGGACCGCGAGTCGGCGACGAAGATGCGGTAGAAGGGGAGGTTCTGTCGATGGAGTTTTTTTTTTGATGGGAGCAGGAGAAATTGAGAGATCGAGGAGCTTGGGAAAGAAAACAAAGGAGGGAGGAGCGACTGCGTGGACGCCTTTTTTCCTCACCTTCCTCCCGAAGCGCGCCAGGCGGATGCGGACGGGCATCGCGAGAGGGCGGGGGGGCGAAGAAGGGGGGAGAGACCGCTGCTAGTTCGAGAAGAGCCAGCGTCGAGCTAGAAAGAGAAAGAGCAAGAGTGAATTCTTCGTCCGAAGCGCTTCCCACTTTTTTTCGAAAAAAAAGCCCTCGAACGACGCTTTCCACCGTTCCCCATCGGGTCGCCCCAGAGCCACCCCATCATCCCAAGCCCTTCTCACGTTGCCCCCTTTGCTCTCTGACGATGAAACGCGTCACGTCGAGCGCCTCGGCAGCGAGGCAGGTCCCGAAAGGGCGAGGAAAGTTGTCCAGAGCCGCCGAAAGGACGCATCTCCATCGTCGTCGCCCCATGCGCGTTGCCGCATCTTCTTCCTCGAACGAAACCTCGACCTCGACCACCTCCTCCGCTTCTCCTCCCGAGCCCGCGCCCCCACTCTCAACCATCTCCTCCGCCGTCGTCGGCCAGATCCTCCCCTTCCGCGTCGCCTCGACGACGAAGCGCGTCACGGCGCAGGCGAACGCTCCGACGATCGTCGTCCTCCCGGGCTTTGGCAACGCCGCGGAGGACTACGGCTTTCTTGCTCCTCCTTCTTCGGGTTCAAATGATTCCTCGGAGCAGGAGAAGGGGAGCTCGCCCCTCTCCTCGCTGCTGTCGTCGCTCTTCTCCTCCTCCGCCTCTTCTTCTTCTTCTTCTTCTTCTTCTTCTTCTTCTTCTTCTTCTTCTTCTTCTTCTTCTTCTTCTTCTGCTTTGGACAGCGACGACGAATCTCTTCTTTCTTCAACAACTCCTCCTTCCCTTCCCCGCCCCCCCTCGTCGCTCGCCGCGGCGCTCGAGGCCCGCGGCTTCGCCGTCGCCGTCGTCCCGGTCAGGCGCTCCGACTGGCTCCGCGTCGCGCGCTGCGCCGTGGACCCTGCGTACTGGCGCGGGGAGGCCGAGCCCGAGACGGTGAGGGGAATTTGTTTTTGGAGAGACAGAGAGAAGGAGAGTGAGAAGGAGACGAAGAACGAAGGAAAAAAGATCGAAGAAAAGAAACTCACTTTTGAAAAATCAAAAAAATCAAAAAAAATAAAATCTAAAAAAAAACCCGAAACCGAAAAACAGGCGTACGGCTGGTACCTCGACCTCGCCGAGCGCGCCGTCGAGGAGGCCGCGGCCTCCAACCCGTCCGGGGTGGTCCTGCTGGCGCACAGCGCCGGGGGCTGGCTCGGCCGCGTGCTCGTCGGGAGGGAGAGGGGCAGCAGCAGCACTTCTCGTTCTTCAACCTCTTCCTCCTCTCCTTCTTCTTCTTCGTCCTCTTCCTCTCCCGCTTCCGTCCGGTCCCGCGTGCGCGCCCTCTGCACCCTCGGCACGCCGCACGCCCACAACGAGCGCGCGAGGTGCGTGACCGGAGGGGCGCTGGCCCGCGTCAACAAGCTGTGGCCCGGGGCGTTCTTCTCTTCTTCGGAGAGCGACGGCGAAGGGCGAGAAGGAGAAAAGGGAAGCAAAGGAGAGAAAAACGATGAAAATTCGAAAAAGCGCGGAGACGGAATCCGTTACGTCTGCGTCGCCGGCAGGGCCGTGGTCGGGGACGCCTTCGCGCCCCGCGGCACCGCGGCGAGGGCCGCGGCCGCGGCGTACTCGCAGGTGGCCGGAGGGGACGGGCACGGGGTCGCTGGCGACGGTAAGGAAGACGAAGTTTTCGAAAAAAAAAACGCAAACGAAAAACAAGCTCATCTCTTTCTCTCCCTTCCTCGGACTTTTTCAATGAACTCCCACCCCCCGAACGAACAGGCGTCGTCCCGCTCTCCGCGGCGATCCTGCCCGGCGCAGAGAACGTCGTCCTCGACGGCGTGTTCCACGCGCCGCGGAGGATCGCCGCTGCCGCCGTCGAAGTCGAAGTCGAAGTCGAAGGAGGCGGAAGAGGACAAAGGAGCGAAGCGGCGGCGGCGACGAAGACGGAAGCGAAAGTGTCGGAACCGAAAGTCGCGGCGGCGAGGTGGTTTGGCGAGGAGGCCGTGGTCGATTCCTGGCTCCACGCGTTGGTCAAGGCCCTCGATGACTGAGGTAGAAATTGAAAAAAAGAAAAACGAAACGAGAAGAAAAGAAAAAAAAACACAAAGCTAGTTGCTTGTAAACAAGAATTGAAAACGATCGATTTTTTTTCATCAAAGAACCCCCCCAAAAAATAACCTCCTCCAACTCTTCTCTCTCTCCCTCCGTTTCTTTTCACCCCTCGACCAGCTTGACCCTGTAACCGAGAGGGCTGTTCTTCACGCTCAGCAGCTCCACCTCAAACTCCAGCGTCGCGCCCCCCGGAACCTCCCCGATGCCTTTCTTGCCATAACCCAACTCCGGGGGCACCAGCAGCCTCCGCTGCCCTCCCACTCGCATCCCCCGCACGCCCAGGTCGAGCCCCTTGAGCGTGCCCCCGGCTCCTTCCTTGGCGCCGACGTCGAAGCCGAGAGGGTTGCCCCCGGTCACGCCCATCCCTTGGCGCGAGGTCATGAAGGTGACGCCTGGGGATTTTTTTTTTTTTAAAGAGAAGGACGACGGCGAGGAAAAGGTGAGCGAGATTTTTGTTTTTCTTCTCTCTCTCCACCGACTCCTTCTCCTACCCCCTCACCCCCTCTTCTCCTTCTTCACCTTTCCACCTCGCCTCGTAGTGCACGACCACTCTGTCCCCCAAGGTCGCCTCGGGTCCCATCCCGACTTTGAAATCGTAAAACTTCAGTCCCTCGGGCCCCGCAGAAAAGGCCTCCTCGGGCAAAGGCTGCCTCCTCCTGGCGCCCTTCTTCAGGTCCTTCTTGAAGCCCGGGGGCTGGAACGCGGCGAGGGCGGGGTCGGGGCTGATGACAGTTGCGGCGGCGGAGGCAGCGGCGGCGGCGGCGAGGAGGGACGAGGCGAGGGCCTGCCTCCGGCGCGGGAGAGGGAGAGGAGGGGAGGTTTCGTTTCCGTTGTCGTCGAATTCCACCTCAGCCTTAGCCTCTTGCTCGAACGGAGACGTGTTGTCGGATGCTCGCATCGCAGCTCTCGCCGCGGTCAAATTGCTCCCCCACGGGGCCCTGGGATCGCGGACGACCCGCGCCGCGCTCTTCGAAGTGATCGCGGACGAAAACATCGCCGAAAGGACGGCGAAACGAGGGGGAAGCGCGAGATCGACCAAGCAAAAAGAGGAGATCGATCGAGAGGGAGGCGAAAAAAAAGGAAATGAAATATTCGAGTTCCGTTTCGTTTCGTTTTTTCAATTTCATTTTTTTAAGTTTACAGAGCCACCCACCTCGCCCTTGCTTCCAGATCCCGAGCGCACCTCCACACGCTCTCGGCGTCCAACTTCGGAGAACTCAGCGGCGAAGCCACAACCTGGGCCGCGGCGGCTGCCCCCGCGGCGAGCGCAAACGGAATCGAAGCTGAAGATTTCGGTTCCGTCATCGTCCTCGTTTTTTCGTTTTCTCCGCTTCCGGCTGCGACGGCGGCCAAGAAGCCCGCAGCAAAGGCGTCCCCGGCGCCGCCGGTGGAGACGATGACGCCTCCTGAAGGGATGGGAGCGGCGGGAACGACGCACGCGGCGAGCTTGAACAAGTTGCTGGTGCTGCTGCTGCTGCTGCTGCTGCTGCTGCCGTTGTCTCTGTTCGTCGTCGTCGTCGTCGTCGCTTTGAAAAGCCCTGCCGCATCCCTCTCGCTCCCGCCTCTCATCTCCTCCTCCCTTCCGATCAGAGCCGCTCCTCTCTCCCCTAGCGTCACGAGCACGAACTCGCAGACGCCGCGGGAGATCAACGCGCGAGCGGCCGGGGCCAAAGTGGATCGAAGGAAGTGGTCGAGGTTTCGACTTTTCTCTCCGGCGTCCGAAAAACCCGAGTTTGACGAAGAGGTCGAGGTCGAGGTTGAAAAGTTCGAACCCTCCTCCTCGACCGCCCGCGCCATCGCCAGCAGCTCCGCGGCGTTGGGCGTCATGACCTTGCACTTTAGCTGGCCTCCTCTCACCGCTCTCACCCCCTTGGCGACGCTCACGGGCTCGAAGAGCGCGATACCAGGATTCGAAGAAGAGCGAGAATGAGAAGAAGAAGAGCAGGCGGCGGCGGCGACGGCCGCGGCCGAGAGGTTTCCATCGACGATGACGAAGACCTTCTCCTCCGCGGCGCCTCCGCTTCCTATCCGCTCCATCTCCCTCCGCACGATCTCGGGCGTGAAGCTCTCCTCCACGGCGGCCACGTCGGCGACGCTGCAGGCGACGTCGCCCGTCGCCGGGTCGTGGACTGCGACGACGACGGGGGTCGAGGTGGAGGAAGAAGAAGCTGTCGTTTCCGCTTCTTCCGCTCCGCCGTCTCTTCTTTTTCTTCTTCCTGTTCCTCCGCTCTCCTCGTCCTTCTCCTTCTCCGCCGACAGCCTCCGCACGCCGCTCGCGTCCACGCCCGAGGCCTCCAGGCTGGCGACCAGCGCGTCGCCCACCTGGTCGGCTCCCACGACCGAGACGACGCGGACTCTTGGCGCGGGAGGAGGAGAAGAGAGAGGAGGAGGAGGATGAGACGAGGAGAGCGGACGAGGAGAAGAAGAGGAAGAGGAACGGGGGAGGAGCAGAGTCGAGAGCGCGACGGCGACGTTCCTTCCGACGCCCCCTGGGGTGAGGGTGACGGTCCCTGGGACGCTGCCACCTGGCGAGAGGGAGAACGCCGGGGAGGGCTTGGCGACGACGTCCATCACGCAGCCTCCGAGGACGATGATGAGGGGTGGCGGG
>Ga0210003_1002950_pt1 | contig 14103 bp, 16 predicted proteins | sample LantaG_FD_182804 | JGI IMG/M metagenome (GOLD analysis project Ga0210003, IMG submission 182804) | Deep subsurface microbial communities from Baltic Sea to uncover new lineages of life (NeLLi) - Landsort_02402 metaG (SPAdes) (version 2) | ecosystem: Environmental > Aquatic > Marine > Oceanic >... | reverse complement strand
TTAACATCCTCCCAGTTGCCATCCTTGCCCACACGCCGTCAATAAGGCACTGCTTTATAATCAAACATATCCATTAATCCTTCTTATAATTTTATAGATCTTTTTTATCAACCATTCAATAAATTCAAAAAACATTAACGACGTGTGTCTTATCACCATGACCCTGATTTCTCCTCTTTCCTTGATATATATAATATTATCCCCATACTTCCGTTCGTCAAGTCTTTTTTTATTCTAACGTTAAAAAACTTTAAAATTTTAGCTTGTCAGGGATAAAGTTGATAGGTATTTTTATATGTGCTGCTAAGAGATTTAATGCCGGCTACGCCGCACTTTGTAAGAAGCGGGGTCTTGACTTGTCAAGCATGGTACGTGGAATACTCACAAAACTGGGGTTTCACTTAGCTTGACAAATGCGTTTATGAGGCATAAAATAAAACCATAAAAAACAGCAGTAGGGATTAATGAAAAGCAAGATTAAAGTTTTAGCTATCGAATTATATTACTTTCATAAAAAACATTGATTTACTAAAAAGGATAAATTATGAAAAAAGTTATCTTATTAATTGCACTTTTTTATTTATGTACAACTCTATTGTTATTTTCGCAGGTGAAGAAGTTAAAAGTCATTGCAGAAAGAGCTGATATATATCTTGAACCTAATGTGAAAAGCCCTATAGTTGGAACCGTGGAAAAGGGAACCATTCTTACTATTCAGTCACTTACAATAGATAGAACTTGGTATTATGTAGATTTCCGCTCTCCTGAGAAAAATATCATAAAATCAGGCTATGTACTCGCTCTTTTAGTTGAGGAAACTTATGAAATCCAAAAGGAAATTAAAGTACCAAAAGAAGAAGAAAAATTAGAATTAATCCTCCAAAAGTTAGAGAAATTAGAACGTGAAATAAAGAAACCTCAAAAAGTACGAATAGAGCCAGAGAAAAAAATAAAGCCAGTGGAAAAGATAAAAGTAAAACCAGAGGAAGTAGAAATAAAACGCTATGATAAAAAATTAAGCCATGTTACTTTAGGATTAGGGGCGGGTCAATCTCATGGAGGTATTGGCGGATTTCTTCAATATAAAACTAGATTTGGGCTCGCCTTTCATGGAGGGATTGGTTATTTCCCTGCTTCTGATGCAATAACGGAATATGATTGGGTAAAGGATACAGTTCTTTTTGGAGGAGGAATTAAATATTATTTTCCTTTAACATCAAATCGACTATTTCCTTATTTAGATATTCAATTCGGTGGGATTGGGGTTAAAGCACATCAGGAAATAACTGGTGATTGGTATTCTGGTTTTACTTTAGAAAATATACAAAAAACTTTGTGGGGTCCTTCTTTCTTGGGGGGAATAGAGATAAAGTTAGGGAGGATTGGTTTAAATGGAGCCCTGGGTTTCTCATATAATACTACTGATGTGGAATGGACAGACCAAGATTTCTTCTTTACATTAGATATTGGTTTATTAATTTATTTTTAGATTTATAAAGAATGAAAAGTAAAATTTTGGTTTTACTATTATTATTTTTTCTTTTTTTAATTAGCTGTGAGAACATAACAACTCCTGACATCCCTTAATATACTCCACCATATCCAACGGTTTCGGCTGATATTCGGCTTGTAGGAACACTAAAAAGAACTTATACAGATTATGGAACTCCACGATTTGGGGGTTATGTTGGTAATTTCGGGACTGGCACAGGATATAATTGTATGGTAGAAATAGCCTGTTATTCTGATGAAAATAAAAATACTATTATCGATACCGTAAATGGATTCCCGGCCAACCTGGGGGATATTAAACCTGGCCAAAATGCTTATTTTGAAGCTATCGCCTTTGATTGTGAATCTCATGACCAAATAAAATCTTATGATGTAGAAATTACCTGGTTGGACAAAGACTGAATGACATTTTGCTAATCATGAAAGGGAAAGTAAAGAAAAATTAAATTTATTTGGGGAATAGAATGAAAAGCAAAATTAAAGTTTTAGGTCTTATTCTTTTTTCTTTAATTTTAATTGCTGGGATCCAATCCCAAATCTGGCGGGAATGTATACGGGTAGTTGACGGAGACACTATTGTTTTAGATAGCAATGAGAAAGTAAGGCTTATTGGAGTTGATACTCCTGAAACAAAAGACCCGAGAAAGCCAGTTCAGTATTTTGGTAAAGAAGCCTCTGAGTTTACTAGAAACTTAGTTGAAGGCGAGAAAGTAAGGCTTGAATATGACCAGAATAAAATAGACAAATATGGAAGGACTCTGGCTTATGTTTATTTAGAAGACGGCACTTTTCTCAATGCGGAGATTATAAAACAAGGTTATGGCCACGCTTATACAATATTTCCTTTTAAATATCTTGAAGAATTCAGGCAATATGAGAAAGAAGCAAGGGAGAATGAGAGGGGACTCTGGGCGCCTAAAGAAGAAAAGGATCAGGAAATAAATGAAAGCACTATAGTTTATATAACTAGAACCGGGAAAAAATATCATACGGCTGATTGTAGATATTTGAGTAAAAGTAAGATTCCTATTACTCTTAAAGAGGCTATTCAAAGGGGATATACACCCTGCTCTGTCTGTGGACCACCAACATTAAAGGTTGAGAAACCGAAAATTGAGAAACCTAAGGCAATTGATACTTCTGCCAGCATAACAGTTTATATAACGAGAACAGGAAGGAAATATCACAGAGGTTCTTGCTCTTATTTAAGAAAAAGTAAAATCCCCATCTCATTAAAAGAAGCATGTGCGAGAGGATATACACCTTGTTCGAGGTGTAAGCCTCCGAGGTGTAAATAAAAAATAACAAAAAGAAGAGTTTACTATGAGAAGATACATATTAGTTTGTTTTATTATTTCTTTATTTTGCTGTTGCACAACTGTTAATATGAGTAAGCATCCAGATTATAACTATGCACCAACAAATCCCATTGGTGTGAGAATTTATGATACCGATTTAATACCACAACAAGAGTTTCTTATTATAGGTAAAATGACAATCGACGCAACTTGGTCATTAGGGGCAAAACAAACAGCAGAAAACATCCAATCGAAAGCAGCCATGATTGGTGGTGATGGTGTGATTATAACAGACAAAACTGTAAACATTTATGCTTTTAATCGTGGGACAACAACAGAAGGAACAGTATGGGGAACAAGAAACTGGCTTCAATATCAGCAAACAACTCGTGACAACACACTCTATATCCCGCAAGTTATACTTTATGGGTATGTTATCAAATTTAAAGCTCAGCAAGCTACTAAACTTGAACGCAACAAGAATAAGTGGACTGCTTATAAAGATGGGGGAATTCTATTAAATGAGTATGACACTGTTTATTTGGATATAAAAACTGGTATATTCCATTTTCACCCAGACCAATTAAGTTATTTGCCTATGCGTTTAGATGTTGCATTAAAAAATGGATATAAACCATGCCCTCTTTGTATTCCAATTGAACATGAAAAAAAATAGGAAATTTATTATTAAGAAAGAAGTGAGGGTGAGAAAATGAAATTAAATAAAGCTCAAAAAATAGTAATTATCATTGCATTGTTTGTCATGACAATTATGACATTGTTTCCTCCAGTTGCCGAGATACGCTTTGAATCTACTCATAAGATATTTATTCCAAAAGGATGGGGATTTTTATTTTTACTTCCTGGATATAGAAAGTATAAAATTGCTACTTATAAAAAGCAAAATCCCCTTTTAAATTTGAACCTCAATACTTCCTATATTTTTAAAAAACTGTCTGATTTACAAAACTATTATGATAAAATATTCCCATCAAAAAAACCATCCTCACCCTCTGCCGATTTAGAGAATCCCTATGATAAATATTATAATTCTGTAACCCCTGAATCCGTAACTTCTAAAATTGTTAAATCCCCAATAAAACATAAAAATAAATTCACTGAATTTTATGATTCTACTCACACATATAGCACAAGAGTAGATATAAATACTAGGAAACTGAGTTTTGAATTTTTAGCGATCGCTCTTTTGGGGAGTGCTTTAATTGCTTTGTTTAGTTTAAAAAAGAGGGAAAAATGAAATTAAAAAAAACTTTAATTTTTTGTATTTTAATCTTTTCTATTATTTTTATTTCAGAAGCCTCTGCTGAAAATAAAATTATATCAGAGAGTGATGGAACTGATTGGATAGCTGGATCTGATTCATGGAAGATAGGTTATGTTGAGGGATTTATTGCTGGAGCAAATATTGTATGGCGTGAATTTTATATTTTTGAGAATTCGCTTAAAAGCGAAACAGATAAAGCAATTTATAATAAAAGTCTAAATGAAATAGCTCTTTTTGAAATTACGGTTGGTCAAATTAAGGATGGAATAAGTGATTTTTACAATGATTTTAGCAATCGTAGAATTAAAATAGTTGATGCTATTTATGTCGTAAAAATGCAGATTGAAGGGGATGACCCCGAATTAATTGATTCTCAAATCAGATACTTAAAAATGCAACCAATAGATAAGGAGGTATATGATAAGTGTTCGAAAAAATATTTTGCATTTAGGGACGCGAAAAAAAGCAAGCGCAATCCTACATATAAAGAAATAAAAAATGGGGATTTTAGTTTTGAAGATTTACTAAACGCGGGGATATTTATAGACGCAAGTGATAATTTACATTGTTTATTTTGCCATGGGATATATAAATAAACCCTAAAAAGATATGTTAATATTTGAGGCAAGTGGAGGCTGGGATTTACTCTGAACTAGGAGGGAAGAAATGGAAAAATCTCAATCCAAAAAGGAATGTCCACTTTGTGGAGGGCGACTATTAGAAACGTTTACTTTTTTTCATGATGAGACCAGGAGATATGCGCAATATAGATGTGAGGCATGTAATAAGCTAACAGATATTAGAGTAGATAAGTCTATTATGGAAATATACCCAACAATTCAGAATATATCGATGGAGGTTTTAAAGGATGGGGAAAGGAATCCCAGACGATATAGTAACGATTCTATTCGTGATAGAATGTTTTTCTGTTCGAATCCAAGATGTACAAATCCAGGAATCCTTATGGAATTTTTTCTTTATCAAATGATAGAAAAACATCAGAATCATGCGGAATCTTGGAAAGGTTGTGGTGGTTTTATACCTTCTCCTAAATGGCAAAAAAAGACGCCTTGTGATCAGAGTTTTAAAATAACAGTTGATATAATTTTCAAGAATATTTGAGGCGAGGGGAGGCCAGACGGGCCTGACCTCCCAGGGGATGATACGACAGCTAGGCTGGAAAAACGCCTCAATAGGAGAGACGGGTGAAAGGAGGGAAATTTCTCATTAAGAGAGAATAGAAAGGAGGTTTAAAATGAAAGTAAAAATTGTAGTCTTAGTATTGGCTTGTTTATTAATTATTATCTCTTGTGTATCAACAAAAGCAGTCAAATTAGGCACAGCGCCGACCAGGCCACCAGTGCTTGCCGACCAAGTAATTGTTTATCGGACAGCAGACCAAGTGTCAGGTGATTATGAGGAAATAGCCCTACTAAGCTCTACGGGCGAATCCATGTGGACAAGCGAAGAAGGGATGTGGAAATCGATGAAAAAGAAAGCGGGAAAATTGGGGGCGAATGCAATAATCTTGGATGCTATGAGCGAACCGAGCGCCGGGGCTAAAGTGGCGAGCATGTTTTTGGGTGTTGGAGGAGCACAAAGAAAAGGCAAGGCTATTGCAATTTATGTATTTTCATTAGCAAAGAAAAAATAAAAGAAAAGTCAGGGATGAAACAAATATCAAAAATGGAGTAAATATAATGAAGCGTGCATTGATTCTCATCACAGTGATTGTTTTAATGGCAGCTTGCAAAGGCCCAGCGGGTCCATTAGGACCGACGGGGCCTCAAGGGCCAACCGGACCTCCTGGTCAGGACTTCTCATATTTTAACGGTTCTGCCACAGTTAAGTCTGATGGTACTGCTACGATAGCCTTACCAGTTGGCGCTGGAACGGCAAACAAAGCACCGTTAGTAAACTGTTATCTAGGGGACGGTTCAGGCGTCTGGTTATTGATTGGTACGGATATCAATTCAGCGACTGCTGCGATAGTTTGGAGTACAAATCATTATGTTGCCGTAGTAATGGGGGCCGTTCCTGGTTGGACCTTCTGGGTTTCGGCAGCCTGGTAAAAAACGTCGCATCAGAAGTTCACAATTGTAAAGAGTCTTTAAAACTTTACAAACAGATTCCTATGCCAGGATTATAGATTCGAAAATACAGAGCCGGGTGTTCGATCTGTAATCAAACTTTTGAGTTGCTTTATTTGCTGCAGAGAATCGACAAACTGAAAAATATTTAGCAAATCTATCAGCCCCGTATCCACAAAATGCTCTTTCAGTATTAGGGCTATTTTTTTTACATTGACAAAATGAATATAAAAATTTTGATTGAGGTATGAAAAGAAAGAAAAAAGCCTAAGCACAACCCATATTGGTTGGTGTATTCAAGGGGATACCCCCAATTATTCTTTTTTCAGCATCAAATCTCCAGAGAACCCTTCCCTCCCTCCCTCGAATATAAAAAGAAGAATTGCGGAGATTAAAAATTCCTGTTATTTTATTTTTTTCCTTTTTTTATCTTGCTTGTGATATTCCCTGGTTGACGGTTTCGTCTGTTACGATTCTTCCTTTTTTTGCTCTATAGGCACAATCTTATTACAGATAGGACACCACTTAACATCCTCCCAGTTGCCATCCTCATCCACATAACGCCAATAAGGCACTATTTCACAATCAAACATATCCATTAATCCTCCTTATAATTTTATATATCTTTTTTATCAACCATTCAATAAATTCAAAAAACATTAACGACGCATGTCTTATTATCATTACTCTGATTTATCCTCCTTCCTTGATATATATAATACTATCCCTAAACTTCCGCCTGTCAATTCTTTTTTTATTCTTTGAGGGTATCTCCTTGACTCAACTAGCCACTATATATAGTACCTCGGAATTATTCCTTTAAAAAAGCAAAAGGAGAAGAAAAATAGAAATAAACATAGAAAAAACATTTAGACTTTTTAAAGACTTGCTTTTAGGTACTCGGGCGATATATATTACAGAATATTGTAAGCGCCAGTCAATGGATGGATGACCAACTCTGGTAGACTAGCCTCTTCTTTCCGCTTTTGACCTCTACTGCTACAATTTGACCACTCTTTTCAATTATATGTTAAAAGGTGTGATATCTTACGAGTGAATCGGCACATACATTTTGGATAAGACGATATAGGGATCTCAGGTGAAAAAGGGATAAATGAGGTATAGGATTAGACATGGAGCGAGTTGAGATCGTGGCTTATACGGCATCTGAGAAACTCGTTTTTATGGATCGGCTGTATAAGTCGCTTTATGCGAATAAAAATTTTACTTTCCATAATGAATAGCGTATAAATATTGGCATAGAGTGTTATAAATTCTTTACAAATGATGGGATTTACTTCAACTAGATATGTTTTTTATTAACAATTGAATTATTTCAATTTGATAAAAGAAGTAAGAATATCAGAATAAAAATATTCTAAAAAGGAGAAAATGATGCGCAAGTTAGTTTTAGCCTTTTTAATTTTGTTTATTGTAGTATTTTCCATTTCCGTTGTTGGTTTCCAATCTAGGCGGGATTTTGATCGAGAGGAAATCAAAAGAATTAATTTGCAGATCCGACTCCAAGGATTAGAGTGGGTAGCAGGAGAAACATCTCTTACTTATCTTTCACCCGAAGAAAAAAAACAAAGATTGGGAGCCATTATACCGCTATATGAAGACCCAGAAAAATTTGTGTACATCCAAGAGAAAGTTGAACTTCCAAATTCAATAGACTGGAGATCAATAGGAGGAAAGAATTATATTACTACTGTTAAAAATCAAGGAGACTGTGGAAGCTGCTGGGCTTTCTCTACTTGTGGAGTCGTAGAAACAATGTATAACATTGAAAAAGGCTTATATTCCACCCAGCCAGTTTCTGCGGATATAAAAACCAATCAATTCGATTCCTATCTTAAAACTACAGACGATTTTGATAATTCTAACATTCTTTCGCTAAGGTATCCTGATTTATCTGAACAGGATTTAATTTCCTGCTCTTATGCAGGCAGCTGTGATGGAGGATACACTTGGGAAGCTTTAAAGTATATAGAGACGAACGGTGTTGTTTCAGAATCTTGTTTTCCTTATAAAGCGGATGATATTCCTTGTTTCCTGTGCAGTGACTGGGAAAAAAAATTGTGGAAGATTCGAGGATGGGGCTATGTCACTCAATCTACCGTGAATAAAAACGCTATCAAAACAGCTCTCCAGGACGGAGCTTTATCATTCTATATGGAAGTTTATTCTGATTTTTATAATTACAGGTCAGGTGTTTATGAAAAAACTGCTACTGCCAATTATGAAGGAGGCCATTATATTGTTCTTATCGGATATAGCGAAAAAGACAATTACTGGATATGCAAGAACTCCTGGGGAACAAATTGGGGTGAAAACGGGTACTTCCGTATTCGAATGGGTGGATGCAAAGGAGGATTGTGGGTTAATAAGGCATGGGGTGTCTCATTAAATAATAAGCCCCCAGTCATGGCCACCATAGCAGATCAAACCGTAAAAGAAGGCCAGGCATTATCATTTCAGATTACTGCTAAAGATCCAGATAATGATCCATTAACTTTCAGTGCTATGTCGCTTCCCTCTGGAGCTAGCTTCACAAGTTCGAATAGGCTATTTGATTGGACTCCTTCTTATACACAATCTGGGGAATACAATGTAACGTTCTTTGTTACAGACGACATATTTAAGCGATCTCAAACTGTAAAGATCACTGTAATTAATGTGAAAAAAGGAAAAGGAAAATATTAACAAAGGAGATAATTGGTGAAATATTTTAAAGTAATTTTGATTTCGATTTTAATTCTTTCTTTAACAAATTTTGTTTATAGCAAGACAGATCTTTATCTATTTGGAAAAGGAAATTTTATGAATTCCTCAGGTTCAGAGGCTGACTACAAGGCAGGGGAAAACGATTTTCCACTTGCATCTTCCTATAATACTATGGGATTTGGATTCGGGTTGACCACCGGCTCCAGAGTTGTCTTTTTCGGACTTGAAGCACACTATAACCTAAAAGGAGAGACGACTCTAACAGATACTTCAGATAATGACAAAGTAAAAATCAAGACCTATAAATACGTCTCTGGATTTATAACAGTCGGTTTTAATGTTATTAAAAATTCCACCTTGAGATTTTTTGTCAATGGCGGGGCTGGAGTTAGCTACTCAATAAATGCAGGTGTAAAAACATACATGTCTCAATTTGGATATGAAACCTTGATTGAACCGCCTGATCAGAAATATCCGATAACAGCTTTTGGTGGCATAGGTTTAGTGATAAATATTTCGAAATCTTTAGGTTTATTTGTAAACGGCCGTTATCAATACATGGCCCAAGACCAATCACAAACCTCCATTATTACTTTATTGGGACTTGCCTACACTTTTTGACCCTGTATGCAGATGTTGTACTCGTTCAGATGTGTTTATGGGGCATAAAATAGAACCATAAAAAACAGCGGTAGGGATCAGCAGTAGGGATCAATGAAAAGTAATATTGAAATTTTAGGTCTTATTCTTTTCTCTTTAATTCTAATTGCTGTGATCCAATCCCAAACCTGGCGGGAATGTATACAACTAGTTGACGGAGACACTAACTATTGTTTTAGATGGCAATGAGAAAGTAAGGCTTATTCGGGTTGATTCTTTCTATTTCATTGAATTATAATAAATCATAACTAAGCAGATGAGCAAAAGAAATAATACAGTCGCAGAAGGTAGGAAATACGGTGTAAAAAATGTATCTGATGCAAAAAAAATCGCAAACATTTGGTTAAGAGAAACTAGGTTAGAGTATGTTGTTGCGTTTGGATTACCAGAAATAGATGACAGATATCATATTTGGAGAGTTCCATTGCTTAATAATATGTCGAAAGAAAGAATTGGTGAAATAGTTATAAATGCAAAGACTACTTTGATATTAGAGAGTAAGACAACTAAACCTAAAATTTTAGAAGAAAGAATGCTTGGTATGAATAAAAAAAAGAAAGGAAAGAAGCCAAAAGAAAGAAAAGAATATATTATCTCGTCCTTAAGAAATACAATTGCTTGGGGAGATAGTGAAGAAATTTTAGAGGATTTACCTGCTGAATCGGTAAATTTAGTTTTTACTTCACCTCCATATTTTAATGCGAGACCTGAGTATAATGATTATATCACTTATAAAGATTACTTACTTAAAATGAGAAAAATTATTTACAAAGTTCATAGAGTTTTGTCTGAGGGAAGATTTTTTATTATGAACATTTCTCCTGTGCTAATAAGAAGAGCTTCAAGAAGTGAGGCCTCAAAGAGGATAGCAGTTCCTTTCGATATGCATAGAATATTTATAGAAGAAGGTTATGATTTTATTGATGATATAATATGGGTAAAACCAGAGGGGGCAGGCTGGTCTACGAGTAGAGGCCGTCGCTTTTCTGCCGATAGAAACCCTTTACAATATAAACCTGTTCCTATTACAGAATATGTGCTTATATATAGAAAGCACACAGATAAACTCATAGATTGGAATATTCGCAATCATCCTAATAAAGATTTGGTTATAAAATCAAAAATCAAAGACCCTTATGAAAAAACAAATGTCTGGCATATAAAACCATCCCATGATAAAAATCATCCAGCAATATTTCCTATTGAACTTGCTAAAAAGGTAATTACTTATTACTCTTTTTTAGATGATGTTGTTCTTGACCCTTTTGCAGGAATTGGAACAGTTGGAAAGGCTGCTATAAAATTGGGAAGAAGGTTTGTATTAATCGAAAATCAAAAAAAATATGTAAATGTCATGGTAAAAGAAATTTCTAGATGGTTAGGAAAAAATAGAAAGGATTTGTTACTAATAAATTATCCTTCAGATACTTCAACTAATTATCTTTTCTAAGTATAAATAAAAAAGAGGGAAAAATGCACAAAAAAAATAAATCCATGAAACTTACAAGCCTTATACCTGAAGATGCAAAAAAGTTGTTGAAAGTGGAAGGAATTGAACTAATAAAACAGCTAGGAGAGGAGGTAATAAGAGGAGTTGTTTTTGATGTTCTATGTGGAAAGAACATCAGAGATTCAACAGAGATGTTGACAAGAAAAAGGCTTGCCACCCTAAATGCAGCAATGCTTATGATGTTTATCAAAGGTTTTGTAATATCAGATAAGTTTTTTGAAATGTTTCCTAAAATAGCTTTTAATAACTTGAAAAAGCGACAGAAGAAAGAAGACAAAATGATTTTCCAATGGATGATAGGTCTAACTAATAAAGCATTCCAAAACATATTGAGAGATAGCCCAGAAGCTCTCGATGAATATAACGAAAAATATGTTAATATCTGTGAAGAAGTAATAAAGAATTGCAAGGAGACATATGGCAACTTAGGAGGTTATTTTGAGGTAAATTCAAAGGAGAGAGCAGAATTAGATTGGAAATTTTTAATATATTTTATGAATACAATAGGAGCTCAGACACTTGCAATCAGAGGTTCTGATAAATCTATGTATGGAAAATTCTTTGAGAAGCTTATTCTTGGTTCTCTTTTAACGATTCTAGGTTTTGAATACTCAAAGCCTGAAAAAGCTAAAAAATTAAAACGAATTTTTTGGTTATCCTCTCGCGATGAGAAAAGAGAAAGTGATGCTACACTATTATTCGAGGCGGGCAAAGGAGTTAGGTTTGATATTGGATTTATTGGGCGTGGTAATCCAGAAATTACTTTAGATAAGGTTACTCGCTTTGAAAGACAAATAGTATTAGGGCATTCTAAATGGTATCTGGCTACAATAATAATTGTGGATAGAATAGGAGAAAAAAGCAGTATTGTTGAATTAGCAAAAAGAGTTGGAGGAACAATCATTCAAATGAGTATGGGATATTGGCCTAAAAAAGTAGCTATAGAATTAAATAGAGCTATAAATTTTCAGCATGAATTAATTAAAATGCCAGAAGAGAATATTAAAGATTACTTACATAGAAAGATTATGGGAATTAAATTGGAAAAGTTTTTAAATATCGAAAATTAGCTATTATTTCCAAAGATAAAAAATGCTTGAGGCGAGCGGAAACCAGAAGTCCAAATAGCCCTGGCTTCCCGAAGACTGAAAAAAGACAGCGTAATGCGAAGAAGTGCCTCATTAGTAGAGATGGTTGAGGGGGAGAGAAATTCTCACAAGGGGAGAGAAATGAAATTTATTCTAAGTTCGATTAAGGGGAAAATAAGTAAATTTGGTTTTATTTCATTATTATTTCTAGGTTTAGGATGGATAGAAGTTGCATTTGTAGTTTTTATCTATTTATTAGAGGAGTCCAATTTAAATGGTATCCTCTCACTCTTGTTGATTATTCCATTTATCTCTTTACCGCTGATCATTATATACCTATTTGAAAAAGAGGGGGAAATAAAAAATAAATATCGTTTCTATCAATCGGAATTAGATTCTCTTGTTAATATAATATTTAAAAGTAATATGATTAATGAAATTGATGATTCTGATAGAAAGAAAGTATTATTATGGGCGAATAATATAGATATAGAATTGCCAGACTCGCCAAAACTTCTTTCTGGATATTTTGAGCATTTATTTATTGGAGTTTTTTTAGGGTTTCCAATTGGTTCCCTTCTTTATATTATAGGTAAATTTGTGCTAAAAAAAATTGTTTGCATATAATTTGCATATAAAAGGAATTGAAATTGAGCCAATTGGAAGCCAAAGACCCTAAAGAGCCTTGGCTTCCTGAAGTTGAAAAGAGATAGCATAGCAAGTTAGCGGCTTATTAGGGAATACAGTTGAGGTAATTTGGAATTCTCATCTTTTGTAAAAATCAGTTTTTTCATGATAATATGCTTAATATTAAATTAATTATTCTTCTAATTTTCTTGAGGAATAGCCAAGAAAAAAAACTTCAGGAGCAGAAGCTATTTTTTTAAAAAGAGTAGTTAACATTTTATTAAAATCTTCTTCCTTTCTTCCTTTAATAATCTTTCTTAGTAATGGCATAACTTGGTTCATCTCATTATATAGCTTAAGATAATTAAATATAGAAAAACTAAAGATGAGAAGATATTTATTGGCAACGAGACCTTCAGGTTTTACTCTATCATCAAGGAAAACAATAATAGGTTTTTTCTTCATGAAAGCAAAACTTACTTCGCTTTGTAACCATGCGAATGTTTTATAAAAATCATCTATAGCACTTAGGTCTCTAGGAGTAGCAATTGCTATTAAACAATCAGATGAAATAATTTCACCAATAATTTTAGAAGGTACTTTTTTTTCGTCTTTCGCAAAAACATTTATTCCAACTGTTTTTGTTTCGAAGCCCCAACTTCGTATCTTTTCAATGATTGGTTCTACTATAGGAATATCTTCATTTCTATTGCTACGACTAATGAAGGCCTTATATACAGGAGATGGAGTAATGTTAATCCTATAATCAATATTTGTAAAAATGTCCCCTAAAGAAATCCATTCTTTAAGGCTACTATCCCAAAACCATGTTGTTAATCCCAATTTTAAATTTTGTTCTCCTGTAACTGATTCAAGGACTTTAAATTGAATATATTTAAGGAAGCTCATCGATTTTGGAGAAAGCTGTAAGTTAGTATCCTCCGAGATAGGAACTGAAGACCACGATGGATGTATTATTAATTTTGAGAAATATAAATAAGTGTTAGTTAATAAATTTTCTACATTAAAATGGATTGAAATATTATCTTTTGGTGCATATATGGGTTTGTTAGGACTAGGATAAAGTTTCCAAAGATATGGTAATTTTTTACTCATCTTTTATTAACTATATATCAAATATAATGAAAATGTAAACTTTCAGAATAATAATTTATTTTAGATTCCCCCCCTGGAAAATAAAATAAAATCACTACCTTTTGGTACTCCCGACAGGTTTAGCTTGCTCTCCCGAGGATTTTCTCTCCGGGAGAAAAGATAAACCGAGCTCCAATACCTGCGGCCAGGC
>Ga0210003_1002947_pt1 | contig 14107 bp, 24 predicted proteins | sample LantaG_FD_182804 | JGI IMG/M metagenome (GOLD analysis project Ga0210003, IMG submission 182804) | Deep subsurface microbial communities from Baltic Sea to uncover new lineages of life (NeLLi) - Landsort_02402 metaG (SPAdes) (version 2) | ecosystem: Environmental > Aquatic > Marine > Oceanic >... | reverse complement strand
AAGAATATAATAAAGCAAAAGAAGCCCTCTCTAATGGTAAAACTATTTTCGTTGGACAGGTAAGCAGTGAGGATTGTGATAATCCCATTGGAATATATTTATACATGTGGGGGTTTAAAAATGCAAAAGGCATGGAAGTAATTAGGAGTGAGTAATGAAGAAAAGAAGTGGATTTGTAAGTAATAGTTCAACAAGTAGTTTTGTTTGTAACTTATGTGGAGAAAAGTATACAGGATGGGATGCAAGTCCATGGGATATAGATTATGGATGTTACATATGCCCTAACGCACATGTCATGTGTGATGAACATATTACCGAAGTTTTGGTCTGCATTCCCGAAGATGAAGAAGATTACACTATATCATTAGAAGAATGTCCCGTTTGTCAATTCAAGGCTTACTCAAGTGTAGAAATGGCATCTTACCTATTAAAAACAAGAAAGGTTTCAAGAGATGAGGTTTTTGCTAAAATTAAAGAAGCCAATAAGAGAAGAAAGAAGCTTTATGATGAGGAGTACATAACATATGTATGTCAAGAGCACTCACTTACTGAAGATTCTTTACTTAAAGAGCTTAAAGAAAAATTTGGAACATTCGATAAATATAATGAATTCATAAATTAAATCAAGGATAGAATATGAAGATTAGAAGCGGGTTTGTAAGTAATAGTTCAACAAGTTCTTTTGTCATTACGACAACAAAAGATAACCATGAAAAGGTAATGGAAGCAATCCACCCCTATGAGAGGGCTTGCATTAAGGCTCTTGGTTTCTCTTATGGGAACCTTATGGGAACTGAAATTGTATCCATGGGAACTCTATCCACTAGTGGTGGTTGTGCATGGGAATACATTGATGTCGAATATGACGGAGATGATATAGGTGAAGGTGAAATGAATGATATGAAATACGATTGTTTATATACATATCAATCTAAGGCAAAATATCTTTTTGGAGAAAACGGATATATATCTACTGAATTAGACGGATAGAAAAGCATGAAAAAGAAACATACTATTGAATCATTGAACGGTTACTACCGTGGTAAAGGTTGTGAATGTGCCGCATACGGAGAATGTGAATGTGGTTGTGGCGTTGAATGGAGGTCAAAGACTGAGCTTCTCGTAGAGGCATGGTATAACATGAAACCTTCTGAAATGAGATTACATGCCGGTGAAATGACAGCCCAAGAGATTAGGACTGTAAAGGCAGTCCTTGGTTCAATCATAGAGAATAGCAAATTACGATAATTATAATAAATGTCTTGACTATTGCTGATTTTTTAGTATTATGGTTGAAAACATAGGAGAAAAACAATGGAATCAATTATAACCAGTATACTAGATACAGACCTTTACAAGATGAGCATGCAACAGTGTGTTTTTCATCAATACCCAAATTCTAATGTAAGATACGTATTTAAATGTCGTAATGATGGAATTAAACTCGGGTTTCTTTCAGAACAGATACAGTCTGAAATTGATTCCATGAAATATATTAAGCTAACCCAAGAAGAGGAAATTTACCTCAGGGATAACCTTACCTTTTTGTCAAGTGATTACATATATTACCTCAGGGATTATAGATTCAACCCTTGTGAAGTTACTGTAAGTAATGTAGATAAAGAACTTAAGATAGACATAGAGGGGAATTGGTTAAGCACTATCCTTTGGGAAGTCCCTATTCTTGCCATTGTTAATGAGCTTTATTTTAGAGAGACTACTGACAACAAAACTCTTGAGGGAGTTGGACATATGAGACTTAGGGATAAGATGTCATTAATACGTCAATACCCTAATTTCACTTTTGCAGAATTCGGTACTCGTAGAAGATACTCAAAGATGTGGCAAGAGAATGTATTGAAAGGTCTTAAAACTTGGCTACCGCAGCTTGTAGGTACATCCAATATTAATCTTGCCATGAAGTATAAACTGAAACCTATAGGAACGATGGCTCACGAGTATCTATCTGCTCACCTATCTTTGGCTCCTATTCCAGTTGCCCAAAAAAGAGCTTTGCATGTTTGGTTGCAAGAGTACGACAAAGACCTTGGTATAGCTTTGACTGATACTTTCACGAGTGATGCTTTCCTCAGGGATTTCGACATAACCCTTGCTAGTGCTTTTGCTGGAGTTAGGCATGATAGTGGAGACCCTATCGAATTTGGAAGGAAGATAATCAATAAATATAAAGAACTAGGTATTGACCCTAGAACAAAATGTATTGTATTTAGTGATGGATTAGATGTTCCTACGGCTATTAAGATATATAAAGAGTTCACAGGGTTGATAGGGGTGAGCTTCGGAATCGGCACGAACTTAACTAACGATCTCGGGACAAACCCACTAAATATCGTCATCAAGCTTATTGAATGTAATGGGTCACCGGTTGTTAAGCTAAGTGATAATCCCGCTAAAGCTATCGGGGATGACAAAATGATAGAAATAGTAAAAGATGCTTATGTAATTAAGGGGTCGTAATGGCTATTAAGAAAAGTAAAGGAAACATGTATGACTGGATAAGTCACACCCACAGTCACTTGAGGGGTAAGTGCTCTCATGAATGTGGATATTGCTACGTTCAGTCTATGGCAAGTAGATTTGATGAAGTGAAAGAGAAATACTCTGGTAAAGTAGAGCTTATCGAAGAAGAATTGAAGGTTGATTATGGGGATGGTAAGCTTATATTTGTTGAGCATATGAATGATTTGTTTGCAAAAGAAATACCTGACCATTTTATAGAAAGAATATTATCCCATACAGTGGAGTATCCTAAATCAAATTACGTTTTGCAGACTAAGAATCCATCAAGATATATTGAATGGTTGGAATTAATACGTCCAGATACGATTCTTGGCACAACAATAGAATCCAACAGGGTATACGGTATTATGGGTAAAGCCCCAACACCTTTTAATAGACTTGTTGGAATTCATGATGCTATGGAGGCTGGACAGAAGACATTTATTACTATTGAACCAATATTAAACTTTGACTTAGATGAGTTCGTAGAGATGCTTGTATGGGCTAAACCATCCTTTGTCAACATTGGAGCTGATAGTAAGGGTCATGGTCTCGATGAGCCTGAATACGACAAAATAATGTCCTTGTATGAAAAATTAATTGAATCAAATATTGAAGTCAGAAAGAAGATAAACCTCGAAAGACTTCGGGATAAAGTAGTTTAGGTATGATAAAGTGTAAATACCCTCAAGTTCCGGTTCGTTGCCCCGACTGCAAAAAGAAAAATAAATCGGGGGTTCTGTTCTCAATTCAAGTATCTAAATTGGCAAGATACATGGGTGTATTTGAATATAAATGTGATATATGTAGTCAAAAGTTTGTTACGAAAATAAATAATAATTACGTAAATTAGAAAGGACACACTATGGGTAAACGTGGAGAGTTGACAGATAAGGTTCAGGAAGTAGCAGAGAAGTTAATGGGCAGAAAGATATCTGTTAGAGAGTTGAGGCTTATGCCATATATTCAATATACTATGATGAATAGCCAACGCATTCGTTACAACCATATTAATCAAGAAGAAAGAGATGTCTTGAGTATGTGGAATGAGCAAGGTTATGTTGAAGGAGGAGATAGTGATATATTCATCACTAAAGAATTCTGGGATATAATGGGAGAGATTCTATTCTATGGCTACGTTGATATTGATAGAACTTAAACTTGGAGTGTTAAATGAGTTGGAACTTTAGAATAATTAAGCACATTGATAACGGAACTCCTTGGCTTGCCATTCATGAGGTTTTTTATGACAAAGATGATAACCCTGATTCTTGCACAAAAAATCCAGTTACAGTTGTTGGTGAGGACGAAAAAGAAGTGAAGTGGTACCTCGATAAAATGAGTGAAGCACTAGAAGAGCCAATTATTGATTTTCAGTATTTTATAGACAAAGAAAAGGAAGTTACTAATGAGCATTAATATAAAAGACGTACTGTATTTACCAAGTGGAAGAGTGTTCCTGTCAGAAACGGAAGACGGCTACCTGATTGAGTCTACGGAAATGAGAGATGTTTCTGTAAATGGCAAAGAACATGAATCGGTACGTAATTCATTAGACCCTCATGTTATATGGAAACACTTAGTAGACTATAAGGATAAATGGCTACTGACTGTTTCGACTCAGAAAGGATGTACTCACAACTGTAAGTTCTGTGATGTAGCCCCATTGGAATTCAAAGGAAACTTGACTCATGCAGAAATAGTTGACCAAGTTAGTATGCTACTGAAAAATACCCCTTATGTAACTAAATCAAATAAAGTAAAAATTGGGTTCGCTAGAATGGGTGAGCCTGCCCATAACTTAAAAAATGTTTTAATGTCAATTCAAGACCTTCCCACTATATCTTGGGGTATGGATTATGACTTTGATTGGCTTCCATGCTTTAACACTATACTTCCGGTTAAGGCATCAGGTCTATATTGTAACGAGATACTAGATGAGGTTATCTCGGTGAAGGAGATAGATTACGATGGCAAGCTTCATTTACAAATAAGCTGTAACTCTACAGATGAATCAACTCGCAAAGAACTTTTTGGCGGAGCAGAAGTAATGTCTATAAAGGATATTATTAAATATGTAAATGACAAAGATATCACTAGTAGAACCGTAACCCTTAATTTCATTGTTATGGATGGAGTTGAGGTAGATGTTCAAAAACTAAAAGACTATGGAATAAATGGTGACAAATTCACTGTTAAGCTTATACCGCTCAATAAGACGAATAATGCCAATACCAATGATTTAGAAACATATGCTAACTATAGCAATTATGAAAAGTTGGTTAAACTCGGAGAAGATTTCAATAAAATCGGTGTACCAACTGTAGTGGATGCAATAGCTAAATGTGAAGAGGCTGGGCTCTGTTGTGGTCAGTTGGCTCAAATATTTCGGTAGAGCATATAGTAATAAAATACGGATATAAACATGAATATAGATGAAAAAGTGGTAAATACTCAATCGTGTGGTAATGGTCATAAAGTCACTGCCGATCACCCAATTCTTAAAAGACCTGACAAAAAGTTTCGTGGAGTAGAATCATTTAATGAGGCACTTGAATACGCTACTGAACTTCAGCATCTAGGGTATGAGAACATATTGATTTCAGAATGTCATAAAGAGATGGAGGAGAGTTAATGGATAGTAGTAACTCTCCCGACACTTGTTATCGTTTTATGGCTAAGAGTCCTAATTTTTTCAAGGGATGGCGCACACTAGTGACTCAGTACGGAAAATCTCGTGATGAGTTTTCAAAAGAAGTGAATCGAATGAATGCTAACGGGGTATGGAGTCACTCTTTGACAGAGACAAAGATTGTTCCAAAACAATAATTTACTGAGAAAGGCAACTGATGGAAACAAATATTTCTGTAATAACAAATTTTGGATGTAGAGCTGATTGTTGGTACTGCATATGGAAGGGGCATGAGCTTGAACATACTCGACTTGACACTGACTGGAATAAATTAGAGAAATTCCTCACAGATAATAAAGAGCTTGGGAAAGTATCTGTTTCAGGAGGTGGAGATAGCTTGTACAACTTCAAAGAATATGAGGGATGGTGGAGTAGATTTTTTAATATTACAAGCTCCCTTAATATGTTAGTCGATGTACACACAAGAGAGAAGTTTTATGATAGTAATTTTTGGAGAGCAATAAATAGGTGTGTGTTTTCAAGTGATAACTTATTAGATGACGTACTGTACCTAGACTACTTGAAACGCCTTACTAAAATTAGGATAACCCATTTAGTAACGGATAAGACAACCGATAATAGAATCAAAACGTATTTGAATTACCAGAATAAAATAGGTTGTCAATTCACTATTAAACAGTTGGTTGGATTTGATGACGGTGGCAGATATGAAAAGATAAGGAAGAAGTATCCCGAAGTATTTCATTTGGATGAGGGGGATTACAATATATATTACATGCCAGATAATTCTATAAGAAGTAAGTTTTTGGAAGGTGTTTAAATTATGAAAGGCTTAAAGAGTCCTTTTCGGTACCCCGGTGGGAAAAGTAAAATGTCTTATAAGATTTCTGACATCGTTAAAGAATCATATGGTGAGAATGATGACTTTCTTTTTGTCGATGTATTTGTTGGAGGAGGGTCTGTATCTTTAAAGATAGCTGAAGACTTCATTAATTCATCATTGATTTTAAACGACTTAGATGAATGGATGTACTGTTTTTGGAAGCAGATGGCAGATTGTAATAATACGGTTAATAAATATATAGATAATCATAACCCACCAACTGTTGCTGATTTTGAGAGATGGAGGCTCAAACTAAAAGACAAAACTCTAACTGAAACCCAAAAGGCGTTTATAGCTCTATTCTTTAATCGCACAGCTTTTTCTGGAATATTCAAATCAGGACCAATGGGTGGGTACTCTCAGGGAGGGAAGTACAAGATAGACAGCAGATACAATGGAAAAAGATTAATTAAACTGATTAACGATATCGTTTCGGATTTTAGTACTAGAAGAGTATTAGCTTCTCAGTTTGACTTCAAAAAAATCATTTCAATTTATGGAAACGACAGTAAAAACGTACTGTACCTAGACCCTCCTTATATGAAAGAAGGGAAACAATTGTATAATTACTTTATGGAATATAGAGATTATGAAGAAATGGCAAAGCTTTTAAAAACGACAAAATGCAATTGGATACTTAGTCACAATGACAATCCTGATTTTGTTAAAATGTATGAGGGATGGACGAATATTACGAGTATAGAAGGGGTACCCTATACGATTAACTCTATAAAGGGTAAAAAGAGAGTTGAACTTTTAATAACCAATATGGTGTAAATATGAAATACGAACCAATAGAAAAAGATTTTGAAGTAAAGTATTGTGATATGTGCCAAGGATATATGGTAATATGTCCTAAGTGTGGAAATAATTGTTGCAATGCTGGTTATGGAAAAATGGATGAAAACGGAAATCCTGTCAAATGGCAACTTCACGAAGATGGAATGGAATCTTGCGATGTATGTCACTTAGCTTATCAATATCAAGACCTTTACTGGAAACTAGAAAACATGGAGGAGGGATTGAGTAGTGAGTAATGTTATAAAATACGATCCTCGGTGGTATAAATCTATAGAGCTTACTCTAGGAGATGAAGTGTCAGTAAGTAGGGTCTTTTTTAGGGGAAGAAGTAGAGAAAATTGTCGTTTTGTAAAAGTGACGAGAAAAGGGTTTAATATATTAGACCTTGATACAAACAGAATGATATTTAAAAAACATTTATATTCTAGGAAAATGGTTGGCAAAGAGTATCCACGAACAGGAACCTTTAAGGTAAAGGTTCAAGTACCAACATATATTGATATAGAATTGAAACAGGAAAGGAAAATGGGATGAGAGTATATTTTGACACAGAATTCACAGGGTTGCATAAAGATACAACCCTAATAAGCATTGGAATAATAGATGAGAACGGAAGAGAATATTATGCTGAGCTAAAAGATTATGACGAAAATCAATGTGATGATTGGATTAAAGAGAATGTAATCAAAAACCTTGACGGAAATCATGTAGTATCAAAGGAAGAATTAAGAGAAGAGTTAACCGAATGGTTTTCTGAGTATAAAAAAGTAGAAATATGGTCTGATTGTTTAGCTTACGATTGGGTTCTTTTTAATGACATCTTTGGACATGCATTCACTATACCTATGAACATTTACTATATCCCTTTTGATATTTGCACATTAATGAAAATCAAAGGGGTAGACCCCGACATTGATAGAGAAGATTTTGCCGAAATGAACGAAAAATCATCTAAGCATAATGCCCTTTGGGATGCCAAGGTAATTAAAGAGTGTTATGATAAACTAATGAGGGGTTAAAAATGGATGCAGGGATATTGACGAAAGATAAGGATATAATACATGACTAAATTTGATAATTTCAAAGAAGCATTCATGACTGGATGTTCAGGCTCCCTAAGGGAATGTGAGTGTGGGAAAGTATACTATAATCTAAATGGTAATTGGGACTGGGAGGAGGGAGAGCTTGAAGAGCTTGAGGAATCTAACGCAATCATACTATATTATCCCGTAGCAACATTAATCATTAATGGAACAGAATATGTTACGGAATGTGATTGCTGGCATGAAATGGCAAAAAAGTTTATAGATTTGATGGAAAGATGTAAATATGGTTTTGTCAAATATTTGCAACTTGAGAAGAAAAGAAAACAAGAAGAATTTCAGGATGCATTAAACCCCCCAGATGACATTATTTATCAATACGGGAAAAATGCATGGAAGTCTATTGACGAAGCCCCAAAGGGTGAAATAGTTGAAGTTATGTTACCTGATGAAAAGACGATTGTTGAAGCTCACTGGGCTTCGGATTTAAGCGGAGAAGAGCAACCCCCATTTGAGGGATGGTTTGCAAAATGTGGTGAAAAAAGTTATTCTCAAATAAAAAAACCTATTGCATGGAGAGTGATAAATGAATGTTCAAGACTGTAAATTAGACAATAAAAGTATTAGTAGTGATACTAATAAGCCCAAATTCTCTAATTCTATGTTTTGTGGGAAAATGCTAATTGACATGGATAAATCAGAATTAATCGACGTTATAGAATGGATGAATACAGACTCGGAAAGAATTGTTAATACTAAAAACGAAGAAATTAGAAGGGCTGAAGAAACTAACTATCTAATATCTGAAAAAATAAGGAAAAATAGTAAATCTACGACCATTGGGTACTGTCTATTATTTTTAATTGATATCATCTTTATATTGGTGATACTATGAAAAAAATAGGCATAATTGGCTCTCGTCGCAGAGACACAAAAGAAGACCTTAAAGTATGCAGAGAAATAGTTCTATCTATCTATAAAGAAGGAGATAAGATAGTTTCGGGAGCATGTAAAAAAGGTGGGGACAAGTTTGCAGAAATCATTGCACAAGAGCTTGGATTGACAGAAGAAAATGGTGGGCTTGTGCTTCATCGACCAGACAAGTCTAAGTTAGACCCTGAAAAAATGGAGAAAAACCCTAAATGGGCATATGCAGAGATTAACTTTGCCCGTAACACCCTAATAGCCGATGACTCAGATATAATAGTAGCTGTCGTTGCATCTGACAGAAAAGGGGGGACGGAAGATACTATAAAAAAATTCTTAAAAAGAGTGTCTGAAGATAATCTAATTTTAGTTCCTCAAGTACCAGAGGATGAAGACTCTTGGATGCAAATATAATACTTTTTGTATAATAGATATATGAGAAAATTTCATCTAATAGATTTAGATCATGGTAAGGCATCTAAGAAGCAAGATAACCTTTATATGACAGCTTCTAAAATAGCTTTAAAGTATGGGAATTTTGGTCGTGGATTTAATAACTGTGACGAATGTTATATACAGGAATTTTGGGAAGGTGATGGTTGCCCTTCTACTGAGTATTTCAAGAAGCATGTTTCGGTTTCTACCGTAAAATGGTATATTCATCATAAGTTGGATTTGTCAGATAAAATATGGAATGGTGATTTTTTACATGGGGTTGCTACTACCGGAAATATAAATTGGGGGATTCGTCGTTTCCCATCTCTGTATTGGACCGTAAATGATAATGTTTTCAGGATGATAAATAAATCTGGGTTTGGTGGTAAACTAAGCCACTACAAAATAAATAAATACTCTTATGGATGGTGTGGAGTACCAGCTCTCTACCTAAAGCATAATGAGTCTTCTACGAATTTTATGGCTGGAGTATTAGCTTCTGGAGTGTTTCATAAGAAAGATGGATTTACTTATGTCAAGTACAATAGTAGCCATAGAAAATATTTAGAAAAATGGAGTATACCTATCGAAGATGAAATCATGAATGGAAGATATGTTTTAGTATCTCCTATATGGGGTTCTGTTTTCTCTTTGAAAATGCCTGAAGAAGAGAAGAGTAAGTGGCTCAATATAGAACGTCCATTTGGAAGGAATATATACCCTCCTATATTATGGAAAACATATGTAAACAATGATTTTACAAAAGATGGCATCCCATACCTAAGGTCTAGAAGGTGGATATATAATCACTACAAGTCCGAAAGGGGGGCAATGAAAACCCTTGAGATGGAACGAGTAGTTAGGAATTTAACACAACTAAACAAGGGAATAAAAGACATGGTACATGAATGGATAAAAGAGGATAAAAAATGAAGTATGTAATTATTGACGGTAATAATGTAGCAATTCGTTCAGCATTTGCTAATGAAGAACTTAGTTCTCAAAGTGGGATTCCAACAGGGGTTCATTATGGTGTATTTCAATCATTAATAACGTTAAAAGAGAAATTTCCATCTCACCAAATGCTTGTTGTATGGGATGGTAAATCAAAAAGAAGAATGGAAGAGTCTCAAGAGGGGGTGAAAAAGGGGATAATTAAGTCAGCCTATAAAGAGAATAGGGATAGAGACGACCCTCCTCAACCTCTATTGGACTTCTACGAACAAGCCCCCTTCCTCAAGAAAGGTATTGGACAAACGGGGATACCTCAAATTAGACTGCATTCCTATGAAGCTGATGATATTGCTGGAAGTTATGCCACTCAACTAGAAAAAGAAGTTATTCTGGTGACATCCGATAAGGACTATTATCAATTACTTTCTGATAAGGTTTCTATGTGGGATGTAGGAAAAGAAGAACTTATTACCGAGAGTGTGTTTAAAGAAAAATTCGGTATCAGTCCAAAACAGCACATTGATGTTGGAGCATTAATGGGGGATAGCGGAGATAATATTTTTGGGGTTCCGGGTTGGGGTGAAAAGACGGCACTTAAAGCGATTCAAGAGCATAAAGATTGGCAAGCAGTAATTGACGACCTAAAAGATAAATATAAATCAGTTAGAGATGAGTTCCCAGATGTAAAAGGGGAAGAATTTGAAAAACTAAGAAATATACGAACTCCGGCCGAACAAATAAAATTCGATAATGGTGAAGAATGGAAGGGGAAATATCCTGAGATAAAAGAATGGATGCCTTTTACTGGAGTGGCTCTTGCTTTCGAAGAAAAAAGATGGAAGCCATCAAAAGAGTTGAAGAGTGGACTTAAGAATAACCTTTTAGCTATAATGTTTGAAGATAGGGTTAGACTTGCTTATTCTCTTAAAAAAATGGATATTAATATAAAAGACTTACCCGATATTTCAAATAGTGAGTTTAACAAGGATAGACTTGTAGAATACTTGAACTATTATGATATTTACTCTCTTAAGGATAGAGTAGAGGTACTGGAAAAGGCGTAAAATGAAAAAATATTCTTTTAATGAGGTTAGTAATCTAGATGACTCATTATATGCATTAGCTACATATGAGGTTACGGAAGGCAAAATCGTCATTCCAGATGGTAAAAACGATGTATACTCTCTTCAAAAAAAAATATCCAATAAGTTTAACTATTTCAAGGAACTAATTCATAGAGGAGAATGTGACTTTGACTTCATTCAATATAAGGTTCTGTCAACTTACGGACCTTTTGTGCGTGAAAAAGAAATAAAAATAGACGACTTAACATGTGAATCTATTACATCATATATAGATAGAGAAGAAGGTATTTCAAAAGAAAACGATGATATGATTAGTGGTATTTTTGGGGCTTTATTAAAATCTTTTCAGAATAGTATTCCTGAGGAAGGTTCAGATTTAGATTTAGATTACGATGACCTAGATGACATCGACAATGACCCACCAAGAAACTTATTGTGATAAAAATGAACGTGCAAAAAAATAAAACAGGAAAGTCCTATGGAATCCACAAGAATAATGCAAGGTGAAAAAATACTTAATGAATTTGTGTCAGCAATTTCGTCTATTTCTATAGACCACAACTTTTCATGCATTGTTGAAGAGTTCGTTAAATGTGATGGTAAAATTGTAACAACTGGAATTGGTAAAGCTGGACATGCCATGAAAAAGTTCTCTTCTTTACTATGCTCATTAGGTTTTCAGTCATGCTTCATGCACCCGGGAGAGGCATCTCATGGTGATTTAGGGGTTTTGACGGAAAAAGATATCCTTTTTGTAGCTTCCACCTCTGGAAAAACTAGGGAAGTGGTAGAGGTTATTGAATTAGCTAGGAATATCAATGTCCACAAGATAATCGGAGTCACTTCTCATAAAGATAGCCCCATAAGGCAAAAAGCTGATTTTATAATGGATATGGGAGAGATTATAGAGGCTGGAGACTTAAAAATGGCACCTACTTGCTCCATATTAGTGATGCTTGCTTTAACAGATATGTTAGCATTAGTTTCATCTCAAGAAAGGGGATTAACATTAGAAGAGTACGGAAAGTATCATCACGGTGGTTACTTAGGAAAAAAGGCTAGGGGTGAAATATAGTTTTTTTTGCAGGAAATTTATTTATTCGTATTGTATTATTAAGTATAGATATGTATAATGATATTGAGAGAAACATTAAAAAGGAGGTACAATATGAAGACATTATTAAAAGTCACAAGCGTTTTGATAGCTGCAACAATGCTATCAAGTGGATGCGCTTCTTATGCCGTTTACAAAGGGTCTGAGAAACAAGTAGCAACCAAAAAGGCTTTAGCCAGTGGAGATGAAGCAGCTATCAGGGCTGTTCAATTAGGTGATGGGGTTGGGGTTGGTATAGATGTTAGTAATATAGAAGCATTAACTGAACGCCCTTGGCTTCAATTAGGTGCAGCCGTTTTAGACGCGGTATCTTTGTATGCAGCAAATGAGGGTATTAAAGCTCTTAATGACGATGGTGACACTATTGTTGAAGATAATACCCCAAGTAACGCATCTGGAGGGGATACTATAATCGTCACTGGAGATGGTAATACTGTTAATACTGGAGATACCGATACTAATCCTAATCTTAGTTTGTAAATTAAGGAGAATACATTGAAGTTCAAAAATATTATATATGCATCTCTAGTGTCCCTAGCCGTACTGCTATGCCTTGTAGGGTGTGAAGATGAGCAAAACACAGAGAAGAGTAAAGACAAAACCCTCATCACAGCAACGAAGAATGTAGATAATATTGAATGGAATGGAGCTGGGAATGAAAGGGTTATGCTAGAAGATGATATTCAACTTATTCTTACGACTGCTGAAATATGGAAGCAGAGGGAGAGCTGTAGTGGGTTTAGTCGTGGAACTATTCGTGATATAACCAAATCAGATGTAGTAGAATATACCTACTATAACGAAGATTCTGATTTGTCTAGTAGGAAAATCGTAGCTGTAACTGCTAGGTTTTTTAGATATGAATGTTTAAATCCAACTAGAACAGATCAATGGATACATGATGAAGACAGGGATGGATATACCGATAATATTGACTTATTTCCAACTGATCCAACAAGACATTAAAATAAAATTCAGATAAATATAGGGAAATCATTATGTCAATATTAACAAATCTATTAAAATTCATTAAAGCCTTACTTAGGTTTGGCCCTCCAACTATGGAAACCACTACGACTACTACCGATACGACGACTACAAAAGGACCTAATGCATCAAAGAAGGCTTTATGTATAGGTATTAATGACTACCCGGGAACAAGAAACGATTTGAGGGGTTGTGTCAATGATGCACGTAACTGGTCTGAAATTCTTAAAAAAATATATGGATTCACCATTCAGGATATCCTTCTTGATAAAAAAGCAACCAAAGGAGCCGTCATTGCATCTCTTAAGAAACTCGTTTCCGGTTCTAAAAAAGGAGACTCATTAGTAGTTACCAATTCTAGTCATGGAACTCAGGTACCAGATAGAAACGGGGACGAGAATGACGGCAAAGATGAAGCTTGGTGCATGTATGACGGTAATTTAACTGACGACGACCTTAGAAAGATATTCTCTAATTTACCAGAAGGGGTAAAACTAACGGTTATTAGTGATTCTTGTCATTCAGGAACAGTTACAAGAGCATTTATGGGGGCTATGGATAGTGAAGAATACATAAAGGCTCGTTATATGCCACCAGAAGACGATATTGAGGCTTTTTCTGTAAACTCTTTGCCAATTAGGGAGGCTGTATTCTCTCCACAAGAAGGAATGCAAGAGGTTTTGATAAGTGGCTGTAAATCAAACG
>Ga0210003_1002946_pt1 | contig 14109 bp, 8 predicted proteins | sample LantaG_FD_182804 | JGI IMG/M metagenome (GOLD analysis project Ga0210003, IMG submission 182804) | Deep subsurface microbial communities from Baltic Sea to uncover new lineages of life (NeLLi) - Landsort_02402 metaG (SPAdes) (version 2) | ecosystem: Environmental > Aquatic > Marine > Oceanic >... | reverse complement strand
CGAAGAAGTGGGTTGCCTCCGTGAAAAGATGAAGGTGCCGTCGGGCGAACGGCACGAACTCTGCCGCGGTCTGCACGCCGAGCAGAACGCGATGATCCAGGCGGCCCGTCACGGGGTGCGGATCGACGGGGCGACGCTCTATACGACGCTGCATCCGTGTTCGATGTGCGCGAAGATGGCGATCAACGCCGGCATCCGCCGCATCGTCTGCCACGAGGATTATCCGGACGACCTGGGCAAGCAGTTGCTTTGCGCGAGCCGGGTGACGCTGGACGTGGTTCAACCGGCGCAGGCGTAGGCGCGAAGAGGCGGACGGTTTTCGATTGGGCGCGGGGCATTGAGGCTCCGGCCTATTTTCTTTTGATGCCTTACTACTACAACGCCACTTAGCCTTCGCGCGGTGGGTCTCCCGACCCACCGCGCGATGAAACCTCGTTGGCGCGGCGGGTCAGGAGACCCGCCGCGCATGAAAACGGTCAAGTGGCGTTGTAGTACTACGGGCTGGCGTTGGGGGCGCTGCGCCCCCCAGGAATAGGGTTTGTGGCGCGGCTTGTGGATTGGTGTGGAAAGAAATTTTTTACGGTGGAAAACTCGGGAGGTTTATCCACAACATATTGTGTTGCCGGGCCTTATGAGAATGGCATTTTGTGAGGGGTTTCAGCCGCCAGGAAACCGTTAAAAAAACCCCTTGACGCGCAAGATGCGGTAGTGCATGATAGGCGAAGGCTCGATATGGGGTAGTCGGCGGTTGCCCTTTCTCAGTTTTTCTAATCTCGCCCGTCGGAATTGCCGACAACCTTTTGTGGACGGAAGGCCCAACATGTGGTATAGGGGCGTGGTGCGTGGCGGATGATGTGAGGGCGGCGTAGGCGTCGGCCACTTCGTTGAGGAGCGCGCGGCAATGCGGTGTCCCTTCTGTAGCGAAGACAAAGACCGCGTAGTGGATTCGCGCGCGAGCGGGTCGGCCATCCGGCGCCGGCGCGAGTGCCTGGCTTGCAACCGCCGCTATACCACTTATGAGCGGGCTGAGCAGGAACCGCGCCTCCGGGTCATCAAGAAGGACGGCAGCCGGGAGACCTATGACCGGAAGAAGATCCGGCAGGGCCTGGTGCTGGCGCTGCACAAGCGTCCGGTGCCGACCGAACGTCTGGACGAGATGCTCCAGGAGATCGAGGACGAACTGACGGGGACGTACGACGCCGAAATCCCGAGCCGGGCGATCGGCGACCTGGTGATGAAGTACCTTCGGAAAGAGGACCAGGTGGCGTACGTGCGGTTTGCGAGCGTGTATCGGAATTTCAAGGACGTGAGCGAATTCATGCAGGAAGTGGAACCGATGCTGACGGAAAAGGGCGGGCGTGCCGGCCCCGGGGGCCAAGGAGGGTCGCCCGCCCCGGAGTCTAGGCCGAAACGTGCCGAAGAAGGCGAGCGGAAGGCCGGCGGCGACTGACGGCCTGACGCTCGGAGACGCACGCCGCGAGTCCGCAGGATGCTGCGCAGGCGTGGGGGGTGGCCCCCGGGGTCGTCCCTCACGAAAAGCCTCGCTGAGGATGGGCGGCGTCTCACCAACCAGGGGCCAAGCGGACGGGGGTTGTGGACGAAGAGGGAGAGGTCTGTATGGCGCAGCAGATTACGCAAGTTCGGAAGCGCGACGGCCGAATCATGCCGTTCGATGCATCCAAGATCGCCGATGCCGTTTTCAAGGCGGCGCAGGCGGTCGGGGGAGAGGACCGATTCATCGCCGAGGAACTGGCCGGCGCCGTGTGCGACTATCTGTCGCGGCATTATGAGAGCGACGTCCCCGGCATCGAAGACATCCAGGACATGGTGGAAAAGGTCCTGATCGAAACGGGCCACGCGAAGACGGCGAAGGCCTACATCCTGTATCGGGACCGCCGGTCGCAGGCCCGTCGGCGGACGCAGGTCCGCAAGGAGGCCCGGGAACGTTCGGGCAACACGACGGACCTGGCGCTGCTGGTGGACACGGGCGCGAAGGACGCCCTCGTGCCGTGGGACAAGGGCCGCATCGCCGGCGCCCTGGAGGAGGAGGCGCACCTGGACCCGCGGACGGCCCGGAAGGTGGCCAGCGCGGTAGAGGAACGGGTGCTGGCGTCGGGCCTGACGCGGATCTCGACGAGCCTGGTCCGTGAACTGGTGGACAACGAACTGTTCGAGCGCGGCCTGACGGGCCGGCTGGAGCGGCAGAAGATCATCGGCATGCCGCGCTACGACCTGGAGCAACTCATCTACTCGAAGAGCCAGGAAAACTCGAACATCACGGAGAACAACCCGGAGGCGATCAACCTGACGATCGCCGAGACGGTGCTGAAGCAGTTCGCGCTGTCGGAAATTTTCTCGCGCGAGGTGGCCGAGGCCCACCTGACCGGCCGGCTCCACGTGCACGACCTGGGCTACCCGACGCGCGTGTACTGCTCGAGCCACAGCCTGGAGTATTTGAAGAAGTACGGCTTGGACCTGAGGAACCTGGATACGAAAAGTTCTCCGGCGAAACACGCGCGGACGCTGACGGGCCACCTGAACACGTTCCTGGCGTCGATGCAGGCATACTACGCCGGGGCGCTGGGCGTGGCGTACATCAACATCATGTACGCGCCGTACGTCGAGGAGATGAGCGACGAGACGATGCGGCAGGAGGCGCAGCACCTGATCTTCTCGTGCTCGCAATCGGCGTTCAGCCGCGGCGGCCAGACGCTGTTCCTCGATTTCAACATCCACACCGGCGTGCCGGGGTACCTGAAGGACGTACCGGCCATCGGTCCGGGCGGCCAGTACACGGGCCGGACGTACGGCGACTACGAGAAGACGGCGCAGCGATTCTGCCGGGCGATGCTCGACGTCTGGCGCGCGGGGGACCGCGACGGCCACCTGTTCGCGTTCCCGAAGTGCGATTTCCACATCAACGCCGACACGTTCCGCGACCCGGCGCAGTTGGAACTGCTGGAGTACGCGTGCCAGGTCGCCTCGGAGAACGGCGTGCCGTACTTCGTCTTCGACCGCGACGAGGTGACGCTGAGCGCGTGCTGCCGGCTGCGGACGGCCATCGAAGACCGGTACATGATCCAGCACCCGGAGAGCATGCGTTTCTGCGGGTTCCAGAACGTGACGATCAACCTGCCGCAGGCGGCCTACCGGGCGGGCCCTGAAAATTGGGACGGTCTGATGAACCAGATCGGCGAGGCGATGGACATCGCCATGCAGGCCCACGTCCAGAAACGCGAGTTCATCAAGACGATGATGGAGTCGCCCAAGATGCCCCTCTGGCAGATCGGCCAGAAGGCCAGGGACGACCGGCCGTACGTGGACCTCGACGCCGCCACCTACATCATCGGCCTGATCGGCCTGAACGAGTGCGTCCAGCACATGAGCGGCGAGGAACTGCACGAGAGCGACGCGGCGCTGAAGCGCGGGCTGTACGTCGTGTCGTACATGTACAGCCGCGCCAAGGCCTACTCCGAGCAGTACGGCTTGAAGGTAAGCCTGGAGGAATCGCCGGCCGAAAGCGCGACGCGGCGCCTGGCGAAGGTGGACATGCGGAACTGGCCGGCCGCCTGCGGCTTGGTGAAGGGCGACATCGAGGCCGATGAGTATTACTACACCAACTCCATCCACCTGCGGGCGGACGCGCCGGTGGACCTGCTGGTGCGCATCCAGAAACAGGCGAAGTTCCACGCCATGATCGAGTCCGGGGCCATCATCCACGCCTTCGTCGGCGAGGAACGCCCGCCGGCCGCCAGCATCCTGACCCTGGTGCGCAAGACGTTCGAGGGAACGATCGCGGCGCAACTGACGATCAGTCCCGAATTCACCATCTGCAACGGGTGCCACAAATGGACGGCCAGACTCCAGGACCGTTGCGACTACTGCGGGAGCGAGGATGTGTACGGCATCACGCGGATCGTGGGATACTTCAGCCGTATCGCCAACTGGAATAAGTCGAAATTGGGAGAACTGAGGGATCGGCATCGCGGCAACTATGCTGTGACGCCGGTGTGTCCGCCTGCGCCGTCGGCCTGTGCGGCCAGGACGGAACTCGGCACGGCCGCCGGCTGAGCCGCGCGCTTACGCGGACACACGGTTGGAGGGAACCCCCTTGCTGACGGTGGAGCCGGGGAGATAGGCCGAAACTCGCCGTCCCGGCTCCCCGTCATTTTTTTGCGGCGCAGGCGTTCCGCCGGAGCGGCGGCGTGCGCCGCCTGACGGGAATGCGGCCATGGAAATCGTGCGGGAACAGGAACAGGCGTATCGCGGCGGGGTGAGCGGCGTCAAATACTTCTTCCGCGGGCCGCACATTGACTGGGGGATCGTTCTGTTCGCCCCGGGCGAGGAACTCGGTCGGCATCTGCACAACGAGGTCGAGGAAACCTTTTACTTCGTCGAGGGCAAAGGAGGGCGCCTGGTGGTGGACGGCCGGGAGCATTCCGTCCGTGTCGGCCTGGCCGTCCGCATCGAGGCGGGTCCCGGCGCGCCGGGATCAACGACGCCGATACGCCGCTCAAGGCCGTCTTCATCAAGTCCTCCTATAACCCCACCGACAAAGTGAACGTGTGATGGAGACGGCCGCGAGGCCGAGGGGAAACGACAGGGTCCGCCGCAACGAAACGGGAGAGGAAGAGCCATGAGGTTTGAAGTGTTCGGAAAACCGGATTGCGCCATGTGCCAGAGCACCAAGGACAAACTGACCCATCTGCTGACGAAGGGGCAGGCGGCCGACGCGATCGGCCTGGCGTTTGTGGACATGAACTCCATCCAGGGCAGGGCGGAGGGCGCGTTCTACGACGTCCGCCACGTGCCGACCACCCTCCTCTGGTCCGACGACGAGGAACCTCTGGCCCGTTGGGAAGGTTGTATCCCGCCGTCGGCCGAGATCAAGACGTTTCTCTCCGACGTGCGGCAAGTGAGCGCGGTGTGAATGCGAGCGCGACAGCCCCGCTGCCGCCCATCGCCGGCTATCATCCGACCACGCTGGTCGACTGGCCGGGACGGTTGGCGGCTATCGTCTTCCTGCCGCGATGCAATTTGCGGTGCCCGTTCTGCCACGCGGGCGCCCTCTTGGCCGACCCCGCCGAAACCATTCCGCTGGGCGCGATCCTCTCGCACATCGAATCGCGCGGCGGGTGGATTGACGGTGTGGTGATCTGCGGCGGCGAGCCGACCATCTGGCCCGGCCTCGCACTCTTGTGCGCCGAGTTTCGCCGCGCGGGCCTCGCCGTCAAACTCGACACGAACGGCACGCGGCCGGATCGCCTGGCCCAACTCCTCGACGCCGGCCTCGTCGATGCCGTCTCCATGGACTTCAAGGCTCCCCTCGACGAGCGATACCACGCGGCCTGCGGGACGGCGGTGGACCTCGAGGCCGTCGGCCGATCGCTCGACCTTCTCGCGGCCTCCGCCGCCGAGTACGAGTTGCGGACGACCGTCTGCCCCGCCTTCATCGGCGAGCGGGAAGTTCATGACATGGGCGAACGGATCGCCGGGGCCGACCGATGGGTCCTCCAGCGGTTCGAGCCGACCCACGCGCTGGATCCCGCGCTGCGCGGCGTCCGGCCGTACGACCCGGCGCAGATGGAGGCGCTGGCCGATATCGGCCGGGCCTACGTCCGACGATGCCTCGTCCGCGGCCAGGCGGAAACCGAGCACGTCGGCGCCGGACGAGGCTGACCGTTGTTCCCCGGCCCCAAGATTTTGTGGTTCCCGGACGGCTTGACACTGCCTGGGCCGCTTTCTAGACTGGTGGCCGGTCGTGGCACGGGGCCAGGCCGGCCGGTTCCGTTCGGGGGACGCGGCGGCCGAAACCGCCTTTTCCATCCCGTGGGGCCGCTTTTGCTAAAGTCCGATAACTGGGCGCGTCGATACCATGGACGAAAAGAGAGCGGGGACCGCATGCGCGCACCGTCCAGCCTGACATCGTGCACGCCGAGGCCGCGCCGTCTCGTGCTCGCGCTCCTCTGCCTGGCGGGCCTGAGCGTCGCGGCGACGGGACCCTCCTGTCTCCAGCGGGCCGCCAGGGATCAGCCTCGCACGCCGCGCGACGTCCAACCGCCTCCCTATCTGGCGGACACCGTCGGTGAAGTGGCGCGCTTCGCCGGACGCGAACACATTCCGGTTCAAGGGTACGGCTTCGTGATGGGTCTGGACGGGACGGGGACGCGCGTCGTTCCGCCGGGCGTTCGGCAACAGATTCTCGCCATGATGCAGCGTCATAACGTGGACGATGCGGAAGGTCTGCTGGCGAGTCCCGACACGGCGGTGGTTTCGGTGGTCGGCCTGTTGCCGCCGGGCGTGGCTAAAGGCGAGGCGTTCGACCTCGACGTTCGGGCCCTCGCGAACACCGAGACGACCAGCCTGGAGGGAGGTTTCCTGATGGAGTGCGACCTGGCGCGAACCGTGGCCGGCCGCAGCGGCGAAATGCGCAGCGAACGCCGCGCCACCGGCCGAGGCAGCATCTTCGTCTCCCCCTTCGCCGCCGCAGGCGTGGGAAGCGCGGCGGGCGACCCGCGCGTCGGCCGGATCCTCGGCGGCGGGCGGGCTGTCCAGACGCGCCAGTTCCGGCTCGCCCTCCTCGCCCCGTCCGTCCGAACCGCGGACCAGTTGGCCCGCCTCATCAACGCGCGCTTTCCCGACGCCGCCAAGGGGACGCCGGACCCCGGCCGGGTGGACCTGGAGGTTCCGGCCGCCTATCGTGACTCCAAGCCCGAGTTCCTGGACTTGGTGGGCGCGATCTACCTGCGCGAGGCGCCCGATGCCCGCGACCAGCGCCTCAACCTCCTCATCGAAACCCTCGAGGCAGGCCAGGACATGGACCGCGTCGCCGTCTGCCTGGAGGCGTTCGGTTCGTCCATCGTGCCCCGGATCCGGAAACTGGCCGACCACCCGCGCGAGTCGGTCCGCTTCTACGTCGGCCGCATCCTCGCCCATCTTCAGGACGGCGAGGCGGTCCACGTGCTGCAGGGAATCGCGCTGGACGGCCAATCGGAGTTTCAGGAATCGGCGGTGCAGGCGCTGGGTCGGCTGGAAAAGGGCCTCGGCCTGGCGGTGCTCGCCCGCGCGCTGGACGCCGAGAACCCCCGCGTCCGCATCGCCGCGTGGCGGGCGATGCGCCGCGCCGGCCCCGACCCGACCGTCGTCCGCGTCTTCGAGGACCAGTTCGTGCTGAGCGTCGTGCCTACCAAGGCCGAACCGTTCCTCTACGTTTCGCGCAATCTCCGGCCGCATCTGGCGATCTTCGGCGACGTCCGCGTCCGCCCGCCGCTGCTGGCCGAGACGCGCCGCGCGACGGCGACCGCACCGGCCGGGGCGGAGCGCACCGTGCTTTTCACGCACCGCGAGGGCCGCGACCTGCGGGTCGAGGCGACGCTCGATGTGCGCGACGTCATCGAGAAAATGGCCACCCCGCTGGGCCTCGATAAGAACCCCACGCCGCAAGGCCTGGGCCTGGGGTACAGCGACGTCGTCGGCCTGGTGAATGAACTGGCCCGGAAACGGGCCCTGTCGGGCACGATTGTGCTCGAGCCGCTCGAATACCAGATGGCGGGCGACCGCCCGACCGCCAGGCCGATCACCGTTGAGGAGCCGTAGCCACTCGACTGGCGGAACGACGCCGGAGGAAGGAGCGCACGCGAAGTGGAACTGAAGCGACTGGAATTGTTCGGCTTCAAGTCGTTCGCCGACCGCACCCGCTTCGATTTCGACTCGGGCATCACGGTGATCGTGGGCCCGAACGGTTGCGGCAAGTCGAACGTCGTGGATGCCGTCAAGTGGGTTCTCGGCGAACAGAGCGCGAAGAGCCTTCGCGGCCGCGAAATGGCCGACATCATCTTCTCCGGCTCCGAAAGCCGGCGGAGCCTCGGCTTCGCCGAAGCCACCCTCACCTTCGACAATGCGAGCGGCCTGCTGCCCATCGACTCGACCGAGGTCGAGGTCAGCCGCCGCCTCTACCGCAGCGGCGAGTCGGAGTACCTCCTCAACCGCAAGCCCTGCCGCCTGCGCGACATCCGCGAACTCTTCATGGACACGGGCATCGGCGTCGACGCCTACAGCCTCATCGAGCAGGGCAAGGTGGACGTGCTCCTCCAGTCCAATCCACAGGAACGCCGCATCATCTTCGAGGAAGCGGCCGGCGTCTCCAAGTACAAGGCCAAACGCCGCGAGGCCGAACGAAAACTCGAACGCACCCAGCAGAACCTCGTGCGTCTCGGCGACATCCTCGACGAGGTCGAAAAACGCCTCCGCAGCGTCAAGTACCAGGCCGGCAAGGCCCGAAACTTCCTCCAGTACACCGAACGCCTCAAGGAACTCCGCGTCTCCTACGCCCTCAGCCAGTACCACGAGCAGGCGACGGCGCTGGAGGGCCACGAGTCGGCGCTTCGCGACCTCCAGGACGCGCGGGCCCGCGAATCCGGCGCCCTGGCGTCCCTGGAGGAGGAGCGCAGCCGCCTCGAAACGGAACTCATGGAACTCGACGGCGAGGTCCGCCGAACCGACGTCCGCCTGAGCGAGATCCGCTCCTCCATCGCCACGGGGGAGAACGAGATCGGGTTTCATCGCACACGCGTCGGGGAACTGGAGCAGATCGTCGAGCGCGACCGGCGGAAGATCGGGGACCTCTCGGCCCACCTGCGCGAGGTCCAGGCGCTCGTGGAATCCCGCCGGCGCGACCTCGCCGAGGTGGCCGACCAGGCCGCCCGGCAGGAGACGGCCGTCGCCGACGTCGAAAAACGCCTCCAGGAAACCGCCGACCGGGTCCGCACGCTCACCGGCCGCATCGAGCATGCGAAGGCCGCCCTCATGGACCTGGCCCAGCAGAGGGGCCAGCGCTCCAGCCGGCTGGCGAGCCTCGACCTCAGGCTTGAGAACCTGTCGGCCCAGACGGACCGGCTGGCGAAGCGGCGGGACGAGATCGCCGCACACCTGGAGCGCCTGCGCGAGCGCGAGGAGGAACTGAAGGCGGAGGCGGCCCGGCTGGAGGCGACCGTCGCCGAACGCCGGCGCGGACTCGAAGCCAAACGCCACGAGGCCGAAGCCAAGCAGAAGGAAGTCGAGAGCGTCGGCGAGCAACTCGCCCGCGCGAAAGAACGTGCCTCCGCCCTCGCCAGCCGGCGCGAACTCCTCCAGGATCTGGAGAAGCGGGGCGAAGGCATCCCCGCCGCCGTCCGCCGCGTCCGCGAAACGATCCGGACGAACGGCCACGCCGGCCGGTGGCGCGGCATGGTGGCGGACCTCATCGAGGTGGACGTCGCTCACGCCGTCATCATCGAATCCGCCCTCGGGCCCGCCGAAAAACTTCTCATCGCCGAACGCCAGGAAGACGTGCTCGCCCTCGCCGGTGACCTGCGGGGCACGCTCCCCGGCCAGGTCCGGTTCCTCGCGCTCGACGCGATCGAGCCGGCCGCCGACGGCAAAGACCTCGCGGCCTATCCGGAAGCGGTCGGCTGGGCGATGCAGTACGTCCGCGTGGACGAATCCGTCCTGCCGGCCGTGGCGCACCTCCTGGGGCGGACGGTCGTCGTCCGGAGCCTCGAGGGCGCCGTCGCGCTGGCTCGCGGGCCCTTGCGCGGATACCGCTTCGTCAGCCTCACGGGCGACGTGCTGGAAGCGGACGGGTCGGTCGCCATCGGCCCGCCGGGCCCGGAGACGAGCCTTATCTCGCGCCGCTCGGAACTGAGGAACATTGAGGCCGAGGAGGAGTCGTCGGCCCGGCAAATCGAGGCGCTCGACGCCCGCCGACGCCGCGCCGTCGAGGAACTTCAGGCCCTCGACGTCGAGCAGCAGGCCCTCCGCCAGGAGATCTACGAGGCGTCGATGGTCCGGGTCGAGGTCGAAGGGCAGCAGCGTCGCCTGGCGGAGACGCGCCAGGAACTGTCGGCCGAGGCCCCCCTCGTGGAAAGCGAACTGGCGGACCTCGGGGCGGAGCGCGAGAGGCTCCTGGGTGAGCGCACCGCCTTCGCGGAAGAGATCGCCGGCCTCGACCGGCAGGCCGCCGACCAGCAGCGATCCATCGACGCCCTCGTCGCCGAGCAGGAGACGCTCCTGGAGGCGCGGACCGCGCTCGAGGAAGAGCGGACGGCAGCGCGGGTGGCGCTGGCGCACCTTCGGGAGAAGCACACGGCCCTGGTGGACCAGGTGGCGTCGAGCGAGCGGGACGTGGTGGCGACGGCCCAAGGCATCGAACAGAGCCAGGCCGACCTTGCCGAGTGCCAGACCCGCATCCGGGATTCCCAGCGGACGATGCTGGCGATTCAGTCGGACCTGGCGAGCCTGTTCCTGGAGAAGCAGGGCGCCGAGGCCGAGGGCCGCCGCCTCGCCGAAGCGGGCGCCGAACGGCGCGGCCGCCTCGCGGCGCTCGGCGAGAAGGAGCGCGGCATCGAGGGCGAGATCGAAAGGCTCCAGGGCGAGATTCACGGGCGGGAACTGGCGCGGCGGGAAGTCCAGACCAAGCGCGACGACCTCGTCGAGCGCGTCCGCGACGATTTCCAGATGGACCTCGCCGAACGCTACGCCCAGTGGCAGCCGGAGGAGGTGGACTGGGACGCCGTCGCCGCCGAAATCAAAGACCTCCAGGGCAAAATCGATCGCCTCGGCCCGGTCAACATCGAGGCGCTCCAGGAACAGGAAGCCCTCGAGAAACGGGCCGAGTTCCTCCAGAAACAGCGCGATGACCTGGTGTCGGCCCAGACGGCCCTGGCGAACCTCATCGAACGCATCAACCGCGAGAGCCGCGAACGTTTTCTGACCACCTTCCAGGCCGTCCGGGGCCACTTCCAGGAACTGTACCGGAAACTGTTCGGCGGCGGAAAGGCCGACGTCTTCATGGAGGACGAAACGGACGTGCTGGAGAGTGGGATCGAGATCGTGGCCCGCCCGCCGGGCAAACAACTCCAGCGGATCAGCCTCCTGTCGGGCGGCGAAAAAGCGATGACCGCGGTGGCGCTGCTGCTGGCGGTCTTCCGCGCCCGGCCGAGCCCCTTCTGCATCCTCGACGAGGTGGACGCGCCGCTGGACGAGGCGAACATCGACCGCTTCGTCTCGCTCGTCAGGGAGTTCCTCGACCAGTCGCAGTTCGTCATCATCTCGCACAGCAAGCGGACGATGAGCATCGCGGACGTCCTGTACGGCGTGACGATGGAAGAGCCGGGCGTCTCGCGCAAAGTCAGCGTCAAGTTCAGCGACCTGCACGACCAGGGCCTCCTCGCCGAGGAATCGGCCGAGCCGCAGGAAACCCCGCAGCCGCAGGAGACGCCCGAGCCGCAGGAAGCCAAGGAACCCGCGACGGTCGGTTGAAATGCGGAACTCGGAATGCTTGCCCGCCTGTGGTGGGTGGAATGCGGAACGTAAAACAGCAAACGACAAACAACAATGACCAACACGCGGCGGAGTCCCGGCGCGCCGGGATCATTGATGTTTGCAGTTTGTCGTTTGAGGTGGACTTTAGAAGATTTTGAGAGTTTTCAAAGGTACGCCCGATGGTCGATGACCCGCAACGTGAACCGACGCCGAAACGCCTGCCGGTCCTGCCCCTGCGGGGCCTGGTGGCGTTTCCCGGCCTGGTGATGACGCTCCAGGTCGGGCGCGAACCTTCCGTGACGGCCGTCCACGCGGCCATGGCCGCCGACCATCGGCTGCTGCTGGTCGCTCAGCGCGACCCGGACCAGGCGGACCCCGAAGGCAAAGACCTGTTTGAGGTCGGCTGCGTCGGCGAGGTCCTCCAGTGTTTCCGGGAAGCGAGCGGCATCTATAAGACGATCGTCGAGGCGTCGGGCCGGGCCCGCGCGACGAACGTGAGCACCGAGGGCGGATGCCTCCGCGCGGATGCCGAAGCGATTGAGGAACCTCCCTGCGAGGATGCCGAGGCCGAGGCCCTCATGCGCATGGTCCAGGCGCGGTTCTTCTCGTACCTCGGGAAGAATCCGATCCTGCCGGAAAGCGTCGGCCGGCTCGTCAGCCAGGCGACGGACGTCAGCCGCCTGGCGGACCTGGTGGCGACGTACCTGGTGATCCCGTTCTCCGATAAACAGCGTCTGCTCGAGATGAACGGGCCGGGCGACCGGCTGAACGCCCTGGCCGAGGTCCTGGAGAACGAGATTTCGCTGCTGGAAATCCAGGACCGCATCGGCGACCGCGTCCGCTCGCGCCTCAAGCAGAGCCAGAAGGAATACTTCCTGAAGGAGCAGTTGCGGGCGATCGAGGAGGAACTCGGCCAGGAGGACCCGGCGGGCGCGTCGATCGCGGAACTGGGGGAGAAAATCCTGTCGGCGGGCATGCCGGAGGAGGTCCAACGCCTCGCGCTGGCGGAGCACGCCCGCCTCGGCCGCATGCTCCCCCTTTCGCCTCAGTCCGTCGTCATCACCGAATATCTCGATTGGCTTATCCATATGCCGTGGACCGCCTCGACCGAGGACAACCTGGACCTGCGGCACGCCCAGCAGGTTCTCGACGAGGACCATTACGGCCTGGCGGAACCGAAGGAGCGGATCCTGGAGTTCCTGGCCGTCAAAAAACTCTCGCAGCGGATGCGGGAGCCGATCCTCTGCTTTGTCGGCCCGCCGGGCGTCGGCAAGACGAGCCTCGCCAAAAGCGTCGCGCGGGCGCTCGGCCGGCGCTTCGTCCGCAAGAGCCTGGGCGGCGTGCGGGACGAGGCCGAAATCCGAGGCCACCGGCGAACCTACGTCGGCGCCCTCCCCGGCCGCATCGTCCAGTCCATCCGCAAGGCCGGCGTTCGCAACCCGGTGTTCCTCCTGGACGAGATCGACAAGATGGGGCAGGACGCGCACGGCGACCCGGCCAGCGCGCTGCTGGAGGTGCTCGACCCGGACGAGAACTACGCCTTCAGCGACCACTACCTGGAGGTCGAGTTCAACCTGTCGGGGGTGCTGTTCATCTGCACGGCGAATCTGGCGTCGTCGATCCCGCCGGTGCTGCTGGACCGCCTGGAGGTGATCGAACTGGCGGGGTACACGCTGGAGGAGAAGGTCGCGATTGCCCAGCGTCACCTCTTGGCCGAGGAACTGGAGGCGCACGGCCTGGGGTCCGGCGCCGTCGAGTTGCCGACGGATGTCCTTCGCCACGTCATCGAGGCGTACACGCGCGAGGCGGGGGTGCGGAACCTGCGGAAGCACCTCGCGCGGATGCTGCGGAAGGTCGCCGCCGAGGTTGCCGCCGCCGATGCCTCGGCGAGCGAGCCCGCCGGGCCGCGCGTCCTCGCGCGCGAGCGCGTCCGCGCGTTGCTCGGCCCGGCGCCCTACCGCCGTCAGTCCCGGCGCGCCGGGACCGAACGCATCGGCACGGTCACAAGCCTGGCGTGGACCGAGTTCGGCGGGCGAAGCATGGCCATCGAGGTCTCGTGCATGCCCGGCAAGGGGGAACTGACGCTGACCGGTCAACTCGGCGACATCATGCAGGAATCCGTCAAGACGGCCCTGTCGTGGGTGCGCGCGAAATGCGCACGCCCGGGAACCCTCCCGATGCGCCACACGGTGGACATCCACATCCACGTGCCGGAAGGCGCCACCCCCAAGGACGGACCGAGCGCGGGGCTGCCGGTCGTCTGCGCGCTGGCGTCGGCGCTGTCGGGCCGGCCGGCGCGGAACGACGTGGCCATCACCGGCGAAGTGACGCTTCAGGGCCGGGTGCTGCCGGTCGGCGGCATCAAGGAGAAGGTCCTGGCGGCCCACCGCGAGGGGATCACGCAGATCTTCCTGCCGCGCGACAACGAGGACGACCTGGAGAAGATTCCCGACGAGGTCCGTCGGGCGATCCGGTTCACCTTCGTCGATCGCGTGGAAGACTGCCTGCGCGAGGTGGTTCCGGGTCTCAGGAGCCAGTTCCGCACCCGTGCCGACACCCACCTTTACCGGCGCGAGGAGGCGTAGCCTCCGGCGGCGCTAGAACCGGTTTCATATTTTTTGCGCGGCGGTTCTCCTGAACCGCCGCGCTTTCCAAGACGTTTGGGATGGTGGCGGGTCAGGAGACCCGCCACCCTTTAGTTGTGAAACCAGTTCTAAGCCACCTTACGTAAGTTTTGTCCTGTTCTGTAAGCAAGCGAGAGGGCCGTCTCGGGGTGTTGCTGGAGGACGCCGAACGCTTCATGGATGG
>Ga0210003_1002945_pt1 | contig 14114 bp, 10 predicted proteins | sample LantaG_FD_182804 | JGI IMG/M metagenome (GOLD analysis project Ga0210003, IMG submission 182804) | Deep subsurface microbial communities from Baltic Sea to uncover new lineages of life (NeLLi) - Landsort_02402 metaG (SPAdes) (version 2) | ecosystem: Environmental > Aquatic > Marine > Oceanic >... | reverse complement strand
GCCCAACTGCTGCTGTGGCGCACCGGGTTCTGCGAGCGCCTGGTGAACCGGGGTTTCCGGGTGATCCGCTACGACAACCGCGACGTGGGCCTGTCGGGCAAGTTGCACGGCCGCCGCGCCGAGGGCCCGCTGATCCCGGCCCTGGCGCGGTCCTTTATCGGGCGGCCCAGTCCGTCGGTGTACACCCTGGAACACATGGCCGAGGACGCCGCCGCACTGCTGGATCACCTGCGCATCGACCGGGCGCACGTCGTCGGCGCCTCGATGGGCGGGATGATCGCCCAGATCTTCGCGGCCCGCTATCCGCAGCGCACCGCGGGCCTGGGCATCCTCATCTCCTCCAACAACGCCGCCCTGCTGCCCCCGCCGGCGCCGCGGGCACTGCTGGCGCTGATCAAGGGCCCGGCGCCGGACTCCCCCCGGGAAGTCATCGTCGAGAACTCAGTGCGGGTGTCCAAGATCATCGGCAGCCCGGGCTTTCCGACCCCAGAACACACGTTGCGGGCCGAGGCGATCGAAGGCTACGACCGCGCCCACTATCCCCAGGGCATCGCCCGGCACTTCGGTGCAGTGTTGGGCAGTGGCAGCCTCAAACGCTACGACCGGGCGATCACCGCGCCGACGGTGGTGATCCACGGCCGGGCCGACAAGTTGATGCGCCCCGCCGGTGGGCGCGCCATCGCCGCAGCTATCCCAGGTGCCCGCCTGGTGCTGTTCAGCGGCATGGCCCACGACCTACCCGTGGCCCTGTGGGACGACATCATCAGCGAATTGGTGATCACCTTTGCCGCGTATACCGGGGCGCGTTAGCCAGCATGGCTGCGCTGACCGGGGGTTTCGGCACACCCTGACCTTCCCCGGCCTGCTGACCTGCGGTTCAGGCCACCGATTTCGGTATTCTGTGCTTAGGTTTGCCTGTGTGCCGGATTACAGTGTCCTGAGCGGGACTTTTGGCCCTAGTTTGCGCGTTAAGTTGACACCGTCCTGTGATCAGTGGCAAAGTCTTTCTCGAACGTCAAACAGCAAAGATTTTAAGCCTCCGAGGGGACACCATCATGATCACCGCTTCGAACAAGCTCTGGGCAACCGCGGGAGCGTTCGCCCTGGCTGCGACCGCAGTCCTGGTCCCGGTGGCCGCCCAGGCCGAACCCGACGGCGACAGCGACTCCAGTGCCACCTCCGACTCAGGTAACGCCAGCAGTAGCGTCGGCAGCGCCGCCGGCCGGGCGCCGGCTCGCGCCAACCGTGGCGCCGCCAGGCGCGGCGCGGCGACCAACGGTGCGGCAGGTGCCGGACCGAGCGCCCCGCCCGAGTCCGTCGTCAGTGGCGCACGCGCCGCGACCAGGGCACCCGCCGCCAACAACTTCGGGCCCAACCCCCTCTTCCAAAACCCGCTGTGGTGGTTCGGCACACCCAACCCGACACCGCCGCCGCCGGCCTTCACGAACACGTTCGACCCGCTGGCAGATCTTCCCGGCTGGTCGCGGGGCTACTACGGTTGGTACAGCGACCTGAACTTCGAGGCCTGCGTGCTCGGACTGAGCAACTCGATCACCCCGTCGGCTGGTCCGTACGGCACCTCGACCAACTCCATCAGCACCGGAGGCTGCTAGCACTATCGCGGTACAGTCTTTAAGTGGGGGCGGTCTTCGCGGACCGCCCCCACTTTCCTGTTATAAGCCGTTCAACCGCTGGTCGAGGATTTCACTGAATGAACATGTTCTCGCGCAACCGATCTGATGACAGGCCCGGCGGTCTGAGGCGTCGCTTGGCCGATCTCCCCCAAGGAGTCAAGTGGGGTGCCCTAGCTGCGTTATTTGTTGTCGTGATCTTCATCGGCTGGCTGGGGCTTCAGGGATTGACCGCGAAGTCGAATCTCGAGAAGGCCCGCGATAGCGCTGAGCAAGCCAAAGATGCGCTGCTCAGCGGCAAGTCCGACGATGCAACCCGTTTCGCGGAAAACGCGCAATTCCATGCCCGCCAAGCCCAGACGGCCACCCATTCGGTGCCGTGGAATATCGCCGCCGCCGTGCCACTGTTGGGCAGTCCCTTGAAGACCACACAGCAAATCTCCGACGTCGTCGTGGGTCTTGCAGATGATGTGTTACTACCGGGCGCCACGATGGGGGCTGGTTTGTCTCCTGCGAATTTGATCGACGGCACCCGAATCAACCTGAAGCTTCTTCGCGAGGAGGGGCCGCGGCTGAGCGAGTTGTCGACGGCCGCCGCCAGGCTCGACGCCAGGGCCCAAGCTATCTCCAAGCCCGCATACCTGTCCTTGATCGGCGACGCCCGCGCACAACTCCAGGACCAGACTTCCCAACTCGCGCAACTGCTGGGTAACACCGCGCTTGCCGCTGAGCTAGCGCCGTCAATGTTGGGCGCCGACGGGCCGCGCACCTACCTGATGGCCTTTCAGAACAATGCGGAAGCTCGCGGCACCGGTGGGATACTGGGTGGGTTCGGGATCCTTCGTTTCGATAACGGGAGAGCCAAGATCGACACACTGGCTCCGAACAACAAGCTAGATGAAGCCGTGGCCAACGTCGATCTGGGAGCCGAATTCGACAGGGTGTACGGCTGGACGAATCCGTACGGCGATTTCCGCAACAGTAACCTCAGTCCCCATTTTCCCTACGCGGCCCAGATATGGAAATCCATGTGGGAAGAGCAGTCGGGACTGATAGCGGACGGCGTGATAACCGTGGATCCGATTGCCCTGAGCTATCTACTCGGCGCAACCGGCCCAGTCACGTTGCCGGATGGCGAAGTGATCAGCCAAGGGAACGTTGTCGAATTGACGCAGTCAACGGCCTATAGTCGGTTTCCGCCAGTAGCCCGTGCTCCTGCAGGACTTTCGGAAGCTGAGTCCAAACGTTACGACGTAGCCTACGCGGCCACCCTACGGAAGATATATCTGCAAAAGATCGCAAATGCCGTAGTCGAAAAGATGACGGGACCATTGCCGGCACCTCGAAAGCTTCTGGATGCTCTCGGACGGGCAGCCGGCGAGGGCCGAATCTCGGTATGGAGCGCCTCCCCAGCCGAACAGAAACTCCTTGAGCAGACCCCACTCGCGCATTCGGTCCCAGACGACGACGCACCGTACGCCCAAGTCACTGTCAACAACCTTGCCGGGAACAAGATGGACTACTACCTCAAGCGCGAGATCGAGTACGTGGCGGACGGCTGCAGCGGGGACATGCGAAACTCGACAATCACGGTGAGATTGACCAATACGGCGACCGATAGTTTCCTGCCCGACTACGTGGCCAAACCGCAGGGTCTCGACGCCGCGATCCCGCTGGAGGTGCCTAGCGGCACGATGGTGACATCGGTCCGCGTTCTCGCCACCAAAGGTGCCAAGCTGATGAGCGCGACATCCAATGGTGAGCCGACGCCGGTAATTACGCACATCGAACGCGGACGCCCGAGCTTCGAAATCCAAGTCGCGATACCTCCCGGGACAGGCGGGGAGTTGACTTTCCGGCTAAACGAGCCAACCTCACCGGGCGTGGCGCGGGTGCCGATCCAGCCGTTGATAGACAACGTCACACCGCTGGTCGAGGTACCCACGTGCCCCTGATAACCCGCGACCACAAACGTCTGTCCAGATCAATCGGCGCGCGAAGGAGTTGAAATGGGCCTTCAAGACTTCGTCAAGCTAATCCGAACGCGGTGGGTTACCGTCGGCGTCACCGCGCTAGTCACAATTTTGGCGGCAATCACCTATTCGCTACTCCAGACGCAGCTTTATCAGGCTTCAACAAGGCTTTTCGTCTCAACCACCGGTGGCGCATCGGCTACCGATTCATACCAGGGAAATCGCCTATCCCAAGAGCGCGTAATCTCCTATACACAGCTGCTGATGGGCGAGACGTTGGCCCAGCGGACTATCGACAAACTCAGTCTGAAGATGCCTGCGGAAGACCTGACGGAAAACATCAGCGCGAGTGCGAAACTCGGGACAGTTCTGATCGACGTAGACGTCCTCGACCCCTCCCCCGTCCAAGCACGTGACATTGCCAATGCTTTGTCCGACGAGTTCGTCGTCATGGCACGAGAATTGGAAACCCCTAGGCCAGGGGTAGCGCCCGATGCCCGAGTTGTTGTCGAGCAACGCGCGTCGATTCCCGAAGAACCGGTGGTTCCAAAGACTGCGCGCAATCTTGCACTCGGTGTCGTACTCGGCGTGATGCTGGGAATCGGCTTGGCTCTTCTTCGCGACCTGCTCGACAACACCGTCAAGAGCCAGGAATCCCTCGAAGCAATCACCGGGAGGGGCGCAGTCGGCTTCGTCCCCTTCGACAAGAAACTCCAAACAGATTCGGCGTTGGCATTCGATACCGACAATTCGGTGACGGCCGAGGCATTTCGCAAGCTCCGTACCAACCTGCAGTTCCTCGCGGTGGATGATCCCCCCCGCACGATCGTTGTCACCAGCGCCTCGCCAAGCGAGGGAAAGTCCACTACAGCGATCAACATCGCACTGTCGCTGGCCGAGGCAGACCACAAGGTGGTTCTGATCGATGGCGATTTACGTCGGCCGAGGCTGGCCAAAGCTTTAGACCTCGTCGGGTCAGTAGGTTTCAGCTCCACGCTCAGCGGCGCCGCTCCCCTTAATGAGGTCCTGCAATCAACGAAATTCCCCCACTTGACGTTCCTTGCCTCCGGGCCCATACCGCCGAATCCGAGCGAACTCCTCGGGTCGCGGGTCGCCGGTAAGTTGTTACGCGAACTCCGCGCCCAATTCGACTACGTAATAATTGATTCGGCGCCACTTCTAGCAGTCACGGACGCGGCGATTTTAGCGACCCAAGCTGACGGCGTGCTCATCGTGGCCCGCAGCGGGAAAACTAAGCGCGAGCAACTCCAGCACGCGGTCGTAATGCTAAACGACGTCGGCGCGAAGTTGCTCGGCGCGGTGCTGACCATGGTGCCGGCACGTGGGAGCGGTTCGTACAGCTACAACTATTACTACTACGGCTCCACTTATGGCGATAAGCCCACGCAGGCGCCGTCAATCGACACGCCCACCAATGGCCGTGACAGTCTGATTTGGCCCCGGTAGGACGGCTTGTTCTGGCCCCACTGGGTGGGCGGTGGTGTGGTGTTGTGACGGTCTGATTTGGCCCCATTCGCACGACACGCCGCGGTAGTTGTGACGGCTTGATTTGGCCCCACCTCAGCGTGATTGGTGTCCGGAGATTCCGGACTGCCGGTCAGTGGAGGTGCAGGTCGTGCGGAGGTCGAAGGTGGAGTTGTTCGCGGCGATTCGGTGTGATCATCGAGTCGAGGGCCTCTCGATTCGAGGGTTGGCCGATAAGCACGGGGTACATCGGCGCACAGTGCGTCAGGCCTTGGACGGTGCGGTCCCGCCGCCGCGCAAGACCGCTGTGCGGGTGGCGCCGCGGTTGGAGCCGTTCAAAGCGGCCATCGACGCCATGCTGCGCAGCGATCTGGATGCCCCGAAGAAACAACGCCATACCGCCCGGCGGGTCTTGGCGCGGCTGGTCGATGAGCATGGGGCACAGGGGTTGTCGTATTCGACGGTGCGTGATTATGTGCGCAAGCGCCGCCCGCAGATCCTGGCCGAGGCGGGCCGGCCACTGGAGTTGGGGTTCGTGCCCCAGACCTATGAGCCCGGCGCCCAGGCTGAGGTCGACTTCCACGATCTGTGGGTGATCCTGGCCGGGGTCAAGACCAAGACCACGCTGTTCACGATGCGGTTGTCCTACTCGGGGCGGGCGGCGCATCGGGCCTCGATCACCGCCGGGCAGGAGGCGTTCCTGGAAGGCCACGAATACGCCTTTAACCGGTTCGGCGGGGTGCCGACCGACAAGATCCGCTACGACAATCTCAACAGCGCGGTCACCGCGGTGCTGTTCGGGCGGTCCCGCCAGGAGAACGACCGCTGGATCGCGTTTCGCTCCCACTACGGCTTTGAGGCCTGGTACTGCCAGCCCGGCCATGAGGGCAGCCACGAGAAGGGCGGGGTTGAGGGCGAAGGCGGACGGTTCCGGCGCAACCACTGCGTGCCGATGCCCGTGGTCGCCTCGATCGACGAACTCAACGCCCTGTTGGCCGCGGCTGATGACGCCGATGACGCCCGCAGGATCGGTAACCGCTCGACCAGCGTGGGCCAGGACTTCGCGGTGGAGTCGATGTTGTTGGCGCCGTTACCGGCTGAGCCGTTCGACACCGCGCTGACGTTGACCCCGCGGGTGGACCGCTACGCCCAGATCATGGTGCGCTGCAACCAGTACTCGGTTCCGGCCCGGTTCATCGGGCATCGCCTGCGGGTGAAGCTGTCGGCCTCGGGCGTGACCGCCTATGACCGTAACCAGGTGGTGGCCCGCCATCAGAGGGCGATCGGCAAGGGCGCCAAAGTGCTTGACCTGGATCACTATCTGGAGATTCTGCTGCGCAAACCCGGTGCTCTGCCCGGGGCGACCGCGCTGGCCCAGGCCCGGGCAGCCAAGCTGTTCACCGCTGAGCATGACCGGTTCTGGGCCGCGGCCCGCAAGGACCACGGCGACGCCGCCGGAACCCGCGCCCTGGTCGAGGTGCTGCTGCTGCACCGCCGCCTCGCCCACGCCGAGGTGTGCGCCGGGATCACCGCCGCCCTGGCGGTGGGTTCGGTCAACCCCGATGTCGTCGCCCTGGAAGCCCGCAAGGCCGCCGAGCACGCCATCCTCGCCGGCCCGGGCGCAGAGAGTGATCGCGGCGCTGAGGTGGTCGATCTCGTGGCCCGCCGCGCTGAGTTGCCCGCCGACTCTCGGCCGATGCCCTGCCTGGACAAATACGACGCCCTGCTCGGAAAGGAAAGCTCATGACCGCCCGCCACAGCATGACCGAGCCGGCCGCCACCGCCGCCATCGACCAGGGCTGCCGCATGCTGCGGCTGCCCACCATCCGTGAGCGCTTCGCCGAGATCGCCGCCACCGCCGAACGCGAACACCACACCTACCTCGGGTTCCTGGCCGAGCTGGTCATCGCTGAGTGCGACGACCGCGATCACCGCCGCGCTGAACGCCGGATCCGTGATGCCGGGTTCCCCCGCCCGAAACGGTTGGAGGACTTCTCCTTTGAGGCCAACCCCGCCATCAACCCGGCCCTCATCGGTCAACTCGCCAGCTGCGACTGGGTCAAAGCCGGCTACCCCCTGTGCCTGATCGGTGACTCCGGCACCGGCAAAAGCCACCTGCTCATCGGGCTGGGTACCCGCGCCGCTGAAGCCGGCTACCGCGTCCGCTACACCCTGGCCAGCAAGCTGGTCAACGAACTCGTCGAAGCCGCCGACGACAAGCACCTCACCAAACTCATCACCCGTTACGGCCGCGTCGACTTGCTGCTCATCGACGAACTGGGCTACCTGCAACTCGACCGCCGCGGCGCCGAGCTGCTCTTCCAAGTCCTGACCGAACGAGAAGAACGCTCCGCGATCGCGATCGCCTCCAACGAACCCTTCTCGGCCTGGACCAAGACCTTCACCGACCCTCGACTCTGCGCCGCCATCGTCGACCGACTCACCTTCGCCGGCCAGATCATCGAAACCGGCACCCACTCATACCGACTCTCCCACGCCCGAAACGCCCAGCCCCCCAGAGCAACCGGGGCCAAATCAAGCCGTCCTACTGGGGCCAAGTCAAGTTGACATTGCCACACCAATACGGACGTCGCGGGGACGCCAAGCGAAACAGACACGAATTACTCTGCGGCGCCCGCCCCCGCGCGAGACTCTTCAAACTGAAGCCCGACTCCTTGACGGGAGTTCGTGCTGCGTTGATGCCGCACCCGTGGCTCGCTCTGAGTCTGTTGTCGGTATCACCGAGAAGTTTCGCTCAGTCCAGTAACCGACCCGCTCGCCGCGTCCCCTACCACCGAAACGCCCCGCCCGACATTGGCCGTCGCGGAGCCACCGATAATGGTCGCTGAGACAGACCCAACTCCCGGTGCACTTGTGCTGCCGTCAATGCTGAAACCGTCACGCCCATTGCCGTGCGCATGGCAATCCGTGAGCGTTACGTTTGCCACGATTGCGCTATCTTGGGAGGCGGCCACGAGAAATCCCGAACCGCGGTTGTACCCCGCGCGGCAATCTTGTAACGACCAGTTGCTAGCCCGGATATCGAAGCCCGGACCGAAACTTTTTGTCACAGTGGTTCCAATGATGTTTCCACTCGGAGTTCCGGCGTAGGACACGGGAAAGTCAACCCTAATACCGGGAACGTTTTCTCCAAATGCACCTACCCCGTTAAGGTAATTCCCTGAAAGCAATGTGTCCGATCCACCCGTAATGCCAATCCCTGCGTATGGCAACGAAGCATGCTGCACGCCCGCGAGACATACATTCGACAGAGAATTTCCAAGAACATGGTTGCCAATCGCATTCGCGTTGCCGCGCAACTGAAGGTAGATACCGAACCCGTCGCAGTCGATGGCTGAGTTATAGCATATTTTATTTCTGGAAACCAAGCCTGCGTCTAGTGATGCTGCATAAATAGCGTACGCATATCCAGATACGATATCTGACAGAATCGTCGCCGAGTTGGGATCTGCCCCCCCTAGGTCGATGTAGACGTAGCCTCCTTCACTGCTGGCTCCGTTTGCAGTTGGAGTCATCGTGCCGGAAAGCACCTCGCCAAGATTTTTTCCATCTACGGATATCGCGTTTGTTGGGCCATCTTCACGGTCTGTGGATACTCCATCCACTCCTGAAGTGCCCGCAGCCGATCGCTGCCGCCATACGTTGTTGCCAACCTGCGTCCACCCGGTGAGTGGGACCGTAGCAAGCTTCCGCATTCTCTCCACACGGTTGTTCTCGATAAGGCTGTCGCCAGTATCAAAAAGAAGGATGGCCTGAACCATGTCGTGGATATAGACGGACTTAATCGTAATGTTGCGATTTCCGATCAACCCGGCCTGGGCATACACGCCGGAGCCGTCATGTACCGCGGCACATCCGGTCATCTCACCGCCGGTGATTAGCGCGCCGTCACAGGCGGCGTGGTTTAGGTACACACATGCCAGGTTCGTAGCAAGATAACTGCAATCATGGGAGCGGAATCGTTTGCCACTTACCGAAACACACGACCGCTGATAGCCGGAATCGGAAATGCCCGACGACTGCGACCGGGAGAACTGCATGCCGCGGCACGTCACATCGTCGGCCTCAATGACTAACGCTGGAAACTGGCCCGCCGCGGTAATGCCGCCGTTCTGAAGAGTCAACCCGGCATGTGTGCAGCGCACCGTATCGAGTGTCATGTAACTGACGCCACCGAAATCCACGATGCCAAGCGGACTTGTTGATGCAGCCACGAGTGCTGCCGCGATAGCAGCATCGCTGGTAGTTGATTGATCAATAAAAAAGTCCGACACGAGGATAGATCCAACCCCCGAAGGCGAGTCGGCGTCCGCCGCCGGCGAAGTCCCCGCCGCGCCAAAGGCGGCAGCGCCTGCCACCCCTACTCCAAGCCGGATAGCAGTACGGCGACTTAGTTGGGACACACCACTAATCCTGCACCATGGAACAACTCTCCGCGGTTCGTGACGCGGAGGCGCACTTGAAGCCCTGCGACCCCTTGTAGTGGTTGCAGATCTCGAACGGGCCAAACGGTGCGCTCATGAACACGGGCGCAAGATTGCACCGCATCACCATCTAGACGAGTCTCCTAACAGCAAGCAGTCTAATAAATGGTTACCAGCTCCCTAAGTTACAATCCCATTCGTGAAGTTGAAGCAGTGGGTTCGCGACACGTTTGGTGCTCACCGGGTACGCCGGGTTAAAGCACTGCGCACGCAAATCGCATGCAAAATGAATGTGGGACCTTGGCGTCGGCCGGGTACGAACGGTATCGATGTCAGACTTGCGGACGCCTTTGGATGGCCTTCACAAGGCACATTCATAGAAATAGGCGGAAACGATGGCTTGCAGTATTCGAATACGTTCATGCTGGAGAGGGAATTTGGTTGGCGGGGTGTTCTCATTGAAGGGATTCCACAACTCGCGGCGGAAGCACTCCGCAATCGCCCGAAAGCGACTGTTGTCTGTGCCGCAGCGACGGGCGCACCGAAGGCCGACGTGGTCACCATGAACGACGAAGACTGCATAAGTGCGATATCACAAGCACCCGGCCGGCTCTGTGTGGCTACGACTACGTTATCCACCGTGATTGACCACGTTTTGGCTGGGAAGGCGCCCGACTTTCTATCGATTGACGTTGAAGGCTTCGAGTTGGACGTACTTGACGGCCTAGACCTAAAGAGGCACAGGCCGCGATGGATTCTTGTCGAAACTAAGAAGGAGGTTGAGGTTAGTCTAGTTCTCACTGGTTATACGATTGCGGCAAAGCTTTCCCACCATGACTATCTTTACGGATCTGGCTAGCGATTGTCAGGGCTAGCCACTCGGCCTGAGTGGAGCACGCGCCTTGCCTTGAACTGGTGGTCAACGATCAAGTTCGGTCTGAATTCGACAGCGGGGGCGCGCCGGATCCCCGAACCCAGGTTGACCTGACAATATCTACCAGACGGGCGGCGGTAGCTATTCTGAGTGAATCGGCACTCGACGGGAAACTCGTCCGTTCACTTCCATGCCAAAATCCCCGCGGGGTTCTCCCTCTGTCTGCGCTGTCCCTTGGGTGGTCGGACTTTGAGGGCCGCAGATTGAACTAACAGAACTAAGGTCATTATCCCGAGATCGTCTAAGTTTGGAAAGGATTGTTCCTTCTCCCATTACTGCGAGCACGAGGAATCCGATCATCAGCGAATAGATACATAGCCAGAGAATGCCTACAGTTTCGGTCCGAACAGCTATCGCCATGAAGCTGGCGCTGATTGCCGTGACCATATTCTGTGCGACAGAACTGGTAGCCGCGCGACTCCAACGCATCGCGATCACGCGAACCAACACCCCAGCCAACGCGCCACCAACTATGACGCCTACGTACCAGCCATCGAAGAATAATACGCCACCCAGGGATGAAACGGGGTTGGGCAAATCGCACGTGACTCCACAGCCGTAGTTGAACAGATATGATCTCACTTCCGATGAACGTTCATTAAAGTTAAACATGTTTTGCGGGAGTGGGTGCAAAAAAAATTCGAGTACCGTACCGCTACCGAAACCGTAGTTTTCGCGACCGTTCTCGAGTCTCGGCGCCACGACAGCGATATAGTCGTACATTTCCGTGTCGTAGGTAGTGAACATATTTCTCAGTAATACAACGAATCCGTTATCCCCGATGTAACGGACCATCGCCTCACCCAAGTTTTCGCCGGGGCGACTGCCGGCCTTGCGCACGTATGGCACGACAGCTAAGAAAATTATCGCCAGCAATCCGGCGACTGCGTGCCATAACCGTAAGCGGATCGGCTTTTGCATGAGGAAAGCTCCGACAACAATAAGCACAGCGGGAATCATGAACCGTCTATTTCCGAGTTGCGACACCGAAACGAGGCTGAGTGCGGTGCAGAACAGGATTGAGAGCCAAGCAGGGAAGCCAATAGGGTGCGACCGTGCCATCAAGATGAGGGTCGCGGCGGCGATCGACCCGGTGAGGGGAATGACGTACACGATCGCGGGAAGACCAAAAGCTCCTGATGATACGTAGTCGCTTCGCCCTTCTGACATTGCCAGTGCCCGAGCGAGACCCATGAAGCTAACGATTAACGCGAAGTACAACGCAAGTGCGGCCAAGGTTACGGCCACTGCGCGTACATGAGGAAGATCTGCTGCGTCAGTACCTTGCCGGGTGCGGCGGTCTTCAGGTCCAGCAGTTGTTGGCCCAGCGGGTAATTTTCGCCAGTGCGAACACCACAGAGCGCCTATCCCGATACTCCACAGCAGCAGAATTCCCACTAGTGACGCAGTCAATTGGCCGTCGTAGGTTGGCACGAAACGGTAAAACCCGCTGTATTCGAATCGCGATGCCTGGAAACGGTCAGTGAATAGGGGGCGGATTGCAAAAATCGCGTACAGCATGCCGACAACCAGGGTGTCGGGCGCGAGTACCCTTGAGAGCCCCCTAAGCGGACTCGTGGCGACAACTGCCGCAACTGGTACGAGGTTCACCAGTGCGATCAGCCAGAAGACGTTCATTCCTCTTCCCATATCTTCGCGAAACCTGAGGACCGACCGACTCCATAGCGGCGGGCAAAACTAATGTGTCCCAATTGTCCTAGCTTAGCGCCGACGAGATGCTGCGGGCGGCCCCATTCCGCGGTAACAAGGGTGGCGACCGGCCTACCGGGGTCCCAAACGATTTGCACCTACTTTGCACTGATCGGGCGGTCGGACAGTCTCATACCGGACGCCGTCGTTCCGGGATAAAAACCTGCAGCGCTCGCCGACCGAGCGGAAAGGGGCCCGCAACGATTCTCAGCTGCACGAATACCAACCCGAGCATGGCAAGGTCGAGCAACAAGCTGGCAACTGCGGAGCCGGTGACACCCCAGCGACTCACCAGCGCAAAAGACAAAAACACGGCAGCCGGTGCGGCGGCGGCGTACGCATAGGCGAATCTCTCGTGCTGATTAAGCGCAAGCAGTACCTGCGACATCGGATTCCAAACGGCTCCTGCAACCAGACCGACAGCTGTGAGAACAATCATCGGTTCCGGGGCTGAAATCACGCCCTTTGTCCACACGGCCAGCAGCCAGCTTCCCCCGAATGCGAGGCAGAGGCCTGCGATTGCGCCCACCAGGGCATTGAGCGTTGTCAAGGCGCCTATCACGCTGCGCACCCATGACACATTGCCGCGCGCGTGCTCAGCTGTGAGCTCAGGTAGAACCGGGAGGGTCACTGTGAAGAGGAGTTGGAGTGCAACCCGCGAGAGGGTGCGAAGGCTGGTGAATATGGGCACAACGGCGGCGCCGGCAGCCGCGCCGACGGCCAGCGCCGTCCCCTGAAGGTTCACTGCTTGTGCAAGCGGCATCAGCATCGCCGCAAGCGCTGGCCGCAGCAACTCGTGAATCCGGGCGCGTTTAGCGTCAGCGAATCCGAGAACTAGCCATCCGGCCCGACGGCGCGCAAGCGTCGCATGACCAGCAACTCCTAAGCTGCGAATCAAGAGGTAAGTGAGCGCGGCTTCCATTGGTGTCCCACCAGATAGAACGACCACAAGCACCGCGAGACCCTCAACTAGTTGAATGGTTGCGTCGAAGCTCGCCGAAAGCGCAAATGCACCTTGCGCGCGCATTGCGGCTAGGAAGAGGTTCGAATTCATTGCTACGATTCCGTAGGCGCTGAGCACGATCAACACCCCACGCGCCTCACCCGCATCCAGGCCGCGGCTTACAGCAAGCAGATGGTCCGGCAGCACCATGGAAATCGCCGCCACCAAACCCAGTATGGTCACGCTCAAGGCAAGCACTACAGCTTGGGCGCTCTGGAAAGTAACTCTGGCGGCGTCATCGTCGCCTTTGGCAACTTCGCCAATCAGGCGGTGCCCCGCGGCAGAGCCGAAACCAAGATCACCGGCGGCCAAGAATACTGGCACCGTCGCCAATAGCAGCCACTGTCCGTAAAGTGGAAGGCCCCAAGAAGACGCCAATACCGGAACCGTCGCCAACTGGACTGTAGCGATAACGACTTTTCCGTACGCCATCGACAACACGCCCTTGAACACGCGCCGACGCTTCATTGGATGACCTTTATGTAGGGCCGCCCCGTTCAGGCTACGCGCGCATCAAGCAACGACGGCTTCAACGTTAGAATAGGCCGAGTGCGGTAGCAACGGTGGCGAGGTTGAAATCCGCACCCGCAGCCCTGGGCGGGTTACTCAGCCGGCGCGGGTGCGTCGCCACGCTCAAAGCGCGCTAAAGAGAAGGTGGCCAACTAAGTCCAGCAGAGTTTTGTGGCTCTTCGCAGTTAGCAGTGGCATTGGTGTTGGCTGGGTGTGACCTGCCGTGATCGGCGGGTGCAGGCCCACCGTACGCGGCGGCGTTGGTTGTCGGGGTTGCGGAAGCCGAAGGCGATGCGTCCGACGTGCTTGACGATGCGGTTGTAGCCCTCGGTGCGGGCGTTGGTCAGGCCGGTCTGCACCGCGGCGATGATGGGTTCCTGCCAGTTCTCGATGGTGCGGGCGAAGCTGATCACCTCGGGTACC
>Ga0210003_1002944_pt1 | contig 14115 bp, 9 predicted proteins | sample LantaG_FD_182804 | JGI IMG/M metagenome (GOLD analysis project Ga0210003, IMG submission 182804) | Deep subsurface microbial communities from Baltic Sea to uncover new lineages of life (NeLLi) - Landsort_02402 metaG (SPAdes) (version 2) | ecosystem: Environmental > Aquatic > Marine > Oceanic >... | reverse complement strand
AGAGAGAGAGAGAGAGAGAGAGAGAGAGAGAGAGAGAGAGAGAGTCTCCACTCGTCTTCGTTTTTATTTTCACAACATCGTTTTCTTTCTTTCGGTTTCAAAAAATGTGAGCAGAAAGAAACAAAAAGCGATACAACGAAAGGGTTTTCTGAAAGCTCATAGAAGGGTGAGAGAGAATTTCTCTGAAAGAGATTCTCGAGCCTCTCTGAATAGAAAGCGGAGCCTTTTGATATTTTGAGAAGAGAGCGGGGTCGAGAAAAAGGAAAAAAGGAAGAAAAAAAACTAGCTCTTTCCACTTTCCTCTTTCCTTCGTCTTTTCCGACTCCATCCCCCCGCTTCCGCCCCTTCCAGCCCCTCGCTCAGTCTCGCTCCCGCTCCAGGACGATGTCAGCCTCCACTCTGCGAGCCTCCGGTGCCTGCGCCGTCCAGCGCCGCAACGTGTCGGCCGTCGCCGGCTCGCCCTCTGCCAATGTTGTCGCTGCTGCCCCCGCCCCGCGCCCGAGGTCTTCTGCCGTCGCGGCCGCCGTCGCCGCCGCCCCCTCGATCGCCTCCGCCAACGCCGTGCGCAGGCTCGCGTCGTCCTCGCGCGCCTCCGTCGCCGCGCGCGCCGCCGTCCGCGACGGCGCGTCGCTCGACGGGCGCAAGCTCCGCGTCGCGGTGATCGGCGGCGGGCCGTCGGGCGCCTGCGCCGCGGAGACGCTGGCCAAGGGCGGCGTCGAGGCGTTCCTGATCGAGCGCAAGATGGACAACTGCAAGGTATGATATAATGCGGTCGAGAGAGAGAGGAGAGAGGAGAGGATAGGACAGCGAGGGAACGCGAGAAAGCACGGGGTGGGAATCGAATGCTTGGCGCCTTTGCTTGCGCCACGGTAGCGCGATGCTTCGGTCGCCGAGCTGCTGGACGGAAAGGGACCGGGATGCTTTCCGGTCCCGCAGCGGCGCTGAGAGGCGTGGAGATCTGCGCGCTGGCGCCCAAGGGGTCGTCAAAGAAGCATCGAGAGGGCGCCGAGGGGGCCGTTGACTGCTCACATGCTGAAGCCCTTTTCGACGACGCCGGCGGCGGCGGCGGCCCGAAGGGATAAGCCAAACCCTATCCCATTGATTTTCTTACCTCGACCCCCCCGAACCTCATCATCCCTTTCCCTTTTCCTCCCACCTTGAAACCCCCGCCGCCCCTCTTTTCAGCCCTGCGGAGGGGCCATCCCGCTGTGCATGGTCGACGAGTTCGACATCCCGGCCGAGATCATCGACCGAAAAGTGACAAAGATGAAGATGATCTCGCCGTCCAACAGGGAGGTCGACGTCGGGTATGTTTTTTTTTTTTTTTTTCTGCCGTCTTTTTTGTCCACCCTTTTTCGGGTCCGTTTGCGACACCTAAAGGGCTCGAATCGCTCACCTCCCTCTCTCTCGACCCGAACCGAAACGGAACACACACACAAAAAAAACAGCCGCACTCTGTCCGAGACCGAGTACATCGGCATGTGCCGCCGCGAGGTCATGGACGACTTCCTGCGCAAGCGCGCCGAGGGCCTCGGCGCCCAGCTCGTCAACGGCCTGCTCCTGCGCATGGAGCAGCCCGAGGGCCCGCAGGGCCCCATCACGATCCACTACAACGACTACGCCGCCGGGGACGGCAAGGTCGGCAAGCCCTCGTCGATGGAGGTCGACATGGTGAGAAGGAGTTTTTGTTTTTTCTCTAATGAATTCGACCTCGAAACATAAAAAAACTAACTCTCTCAACTTTCTATTCTACCTCCCCCTGCTCCCCCCCCCTCAACCGCCACAATTCAGGTCATCGGCGCCGACGGCGCCAACTCCCGCATCGCCAAGGAGATCGACGCGGGAGAGTACGACTACGCGATCGCGTTCCAGGAGCGCATCCGCATCCCGGACGACAAGATGGCGTACTACACCGACCTCGCCGAGATGTACGTCGGCGACGACGTGAGCCCGGACTTTTACGGGTGGGTGTTCCCCAAGTACGACCACGTCGCCGTCGGTGAGTTGCTGGTGTTGCTCTTGCCGTTTTTTTCTTTTGTTGTTCGGGGGGATCTTTTTTTTGGGGGGGGAGGGGGAGGGGGAGTTTTCTGTTTTTTCATGCGCGGCGCGAGCGAGGTCTCGATCGCTTCCCCTCCTCTCACTCATCCTTCTCTCTCTCTCCCTTCCTCCCACCCTTCCCCCTCGCCAACCAACCAACCAAACAGGAACCGGCACCGTCGTCAACAAGACCGCGATCAAGCAGTACCAGCAGGCGACGCGCGACCGCTCCGCCGTCAAGACGGCCGGCGGCACGATCATCCGCGTCGAGGCGCACCCGATCCCCGAGCACCCCCGCCCGCGCCGCGTCAAGGGCCGCGTCGCGCTCGTCGGGGACGCCGCGGGCTACGTGACCAAATGCTCGGGCGAGGGGATCTACTTCGCGGCCAAGTCGGGCCGCATGGCCGCCGAGGAGATCGTGGCGGCCTCGGCCAACGGGACCAGGATGGCCGGCGAGGGCGCGTTCCGGACGTACATCGAGAAGTTCGACAAGAAGTACTGGGCCACCTACAAGGTCCTCGACATCCTGCAGAAGGTCTTCTACCGGTCCAACCCGGCGCGCGAGGCCTTTGTCGAGATGTGCGAGTCGAGCTACGTGCAGAAGATGACGTTCGACTCGTACCTCTACAAGACCGTCGTCCCCGGAAACCCGCTCGACGATGTCAAGCTTCTCGTCGAGACCGTTGGGTCTCTGCTGCGCGGGAACGCGCTGCGCCAGGGGGCCAAGACGGTGACTTTCGACTCGAGGCCCGTGGAGGCGCGCGTGAACGCGTAGAGAGAGGGGGGGAGTGGCGGAGAGAGGAGGGAGAGAGAGAGATTTCCCCTTCCTAGTATCTATTATTTTTTCATCATCTTGGGCGAGAGAGAGAGAGAGAGAGAGAGGGAGGGAGAGAGAGCAGCGCGAAGCTAAAAGAGAGGGACTTTTAACACCTTGTTACAATTCCACGTGTTCAATCATCTTATTCATCTTGTCTCAGGTGTTTGGTTCCGCGGCGCTTGGAGGTTGCGGGGGAGAAAGTGCAAGAAAAAGTGAGAGAAGAAAAATATGACTACGACCAGAAAAGGAACTTGGAGAGAGACGAAAACCCCTTCTCGTCTTCTCCAATCCCTTTCACCTCGACTTTTGCATTCCCCCAATTCACTTCTGTTTCCCTTTTGCAACACTGGTCAATTGAACATTCTGAATCGTTGTGTTCTTATTCAACGGGAAAGGAAAAAAAACTCCCTTCAACTTTATAAACTCTCTCGCGCTTTTTCGCCGTCTCTCTCTCTTTTCTTTACCCCTCTCTCTCTCCCCCCTCAACCTCCAACTATCTCCCTCCCCAACCCCCCCCCACCCCGACAACAAGTCGATAAACGAGCAACCCCACTCAAATCACACCCGCGAGGGCCTCTCCCACCTCTCCGCGGCGAGCAGAAGCCACTCGTCGCCGACCGCCGCGGCCCCAGGGGCGAGCGTCTCGGGCGGCGCGCCGCCGCCGGCGACGACGCACAGCGTCGCCGCCCCCGGCGACGCCGCGAGCTCGGCCCCGAGCGCCGAGGCCACCATCCTCAGAGACACGGGGTCCGTGGCTCCCGCGAGGGAGCCGGGAGCGACGTGGACCCAGACGCGCTCGGCGTGGAGCGGGGGCCGAGGGCGCTCCGCCCCCTCGGCGGGAGTCGCCCCCCGGGCGCGCGCCGCCGCCGCCGCAAACCGGCCGGCGCCGCCGCCGCCGCCGGCGGAGGCCGCGGCCCCCTCCCCCGCTCCGCCGCCGAGCTCGAACACCTCGGGTCGCGACTCCGGCGCCAGCCACTCTCTGGCTTCGAGGCAGGCCTCAAGCCAGCGCGGGGTGACCAGGCGCGCGCCGGCGGCGATCGCCAAAAGCACTTTCAGGGTCCTCCTGTCGGCGCCGACGACGACGTGTGTCGGAGGCGGAGGAGGAAGAGGCGAAGAAGAGGAAGAGGAAGGGCCGCCGTCGCCGCCAGCCCTCGCCGCCTCCTTGCTGCCAAAGTCCGAGGAGATGGTTGCGTCGCCTGCCAGGGCCTCGACGGCGGCGCGGGCCAGGGAGGCGACGTCGTCCCCGACGGAAGTGAGGGCGATGATCACTCTGCCGTCGCCGGGCGGCCGGAGAGGACGAGAGGGAGGGGCGGCGTCGGCGTCGGCGGCTCCCGCGCCGAAGAAGCCCGAAGAGGAGGCCGGCGCTTCCCTGCACCCGCCGTGATGGAGCCCCGACGGAGCCCGGCTGGGGGGCTTGACGGCGACGGGGAGGCCGGCTGGGAGCGTCGGCGCCTTGAACGACGCAGGAGGGAGCGCGTGCAAGGACAGGGGCCTCGCCGCGGTCGCCGTCATCGCCGCCCTCGCCGCCGTGGCTCCATTTCCACCAGCGACTCGCTCTCCTCCTCCCCCCAGAGACCGCCGCAGCAGCACGGCCTGCGCGGCAGAGACCCCGGGGGCGCGCGGAGCGGCCAGGGCGGGGACCGGGGTGTAGCTTTCGTCGACCTGATTGTTGTCGTTTGCCGAGGCGGGGAGGAGCGAGAGCTGTTGCCGCTGCGAGGAGCCTCTCTCTGCCCCCCCCGGTGCTGCTGCTCCTGCCGCCGCCGCCACGGCAGCCGCGGCAGCGGCTGCGTTCGCGGAGAGCGACCTCGCGGGGCCAAGGTTGGACTTTTGCTTGGGAGCAGCGGCGGTGGCGCCGCCGGAGCCGGAGGCGCCTCGGAGGTTCTCGTCGCCGCCGCCACCGCCGCCGTCGCTCGAGGGGCGCCGCGCCGAAGCACGAGCGCCGGCGTCGGCGCCAGCTCTCGCCGCCGCCGCCTCTTCCTTGACAAAGCCCGAGTCCCACACGCGGGGCTGCGTCCAGGGACCGCCCTCGTCGTCCTCGCCGCCGTCCTCGTCGTCGGGGGCGTCCTGCTCCGCCTCCCCGAGGGGCGCGCGGCGGCCCCTCCCCCCGAGCCTCGAGGCGGCGGCGACCTCCTTCCCGCCGCTCTTGGGCCGCCGCCGCAGCTGCCGCCTGCCGCCGACGACCTTCTCCTGGTCGCCGCCCTCTTCCTCCGCCTCCTCCCGCCCGCCTCTCCGCTCGTTCCCGCCGTTTCGCGTCCTCCGCCCGCGCAGCATCACGGGAGATGCCAGCGGCGTGGGGCGGCCCTGGAAGACGCCGCTCGCCGGCGCGGGCCTCTCGGGCAGCGGATGCTCGGCCGTCGGCGTGTCGACGGCCGCGAGCGCGGGCGTCGCCCAGGGCGACGAGACGCGCTTGACCCCGGGGATCGGGATCGCGGCCAGCGCCTTGGCCTTGGCCCTGGCCGCCTCCCGCGCCGCTGCTGCTGACGACGGGGCGGCGGCGGCATGATCCCCTGCTGCAGTTGCTGCTGCGTCTACGGCCGCCCCGGCCTGTCCCTTTTCGGCGCTCGGCGCAAAGCCCGCAGCGATGACCGCCGCGGCGACCTCTGGCGTCGAGATGACCACGGGTAAGGGGACGTGCGCCATGCGCTGGAGCTGCCGCGTCGAGAGCCTGACGGCATGGGCTGGGGCGCTAGGTTTTTTGTTCTTGGAGGCAGCGGCGGCAGCAGCAGCAGCCGCGGCAGCAGCTTTGGGAGCCTTCTTGCCTTTGGCGGCGGCGGCAGAGCGCCGGGAGGAGCCAGAGGCGGCGGATCCTCGTTGCCCCGGCCTTCTTCTTCGGGCTCCAGCGCCCTCGTCTTCGGAAGAGCCGTCTTCCTCTTCCTCCTCCTCTTCGTCGCCAGAGGAAGAAGCAGCTTCTTCTTCGTCGTCGTCGCTAGAGCCTGCAGCAGCGGCGTCGGAGTCTTCCTCCTCGTCGTCGCTGTTTTCTTCTTCTTCCTCTTCAGACTCGTCTTCGTCCGAACTCGGGGCGGAGCGCCTCCGGGAGCGCGCTCTGCCCGCTGCAGCAGCAGCAGCCGCTTTCCTCTTCGCCGGGGCAGCGGCGGCGGCAGCAGCAGGGGCTCTCCGAACGGTCGCCCGCGACGCGCCGGAAGCTCTAGAGCCGCCGCGGCCGCTGGGGCCAGCAGCAGCAGCAGCAGCAGCTGCCCCGGCCTCTTCGCCCGTCCCCGAGCGAGACTGGTGCCGCCTGCTGCCGCCGCCTCCTCCTCCTGCGCCTCCTCCCACGAACGCTGTCGCGGAGGAAGAAAAGCCGCCGTTCCCGCCGGTGACGTCCTCGATGGCGAGGGTACTGAGGCCCGAAGGGAGAGGGACGAGGAAGGTGGTTTCCTGTTTCGTGGTCGAGGTTTTATTGTGGAGGGAGAGCCGTTTCGGGTTGAGAGAGAGAGAGAGAGAGAGAGGGGAGGTCGAAAAGGGCCGTTGAAGAAGAAAAGAAAATTCGAAGTCGTCGAAAAGCGAAAAGTCTCCACGCTCTTCCTTCCACGCTCTCTCTCTCTCTCTCTCTCCCTCTTCCAATATTCCTCACCGTGATCCGCTTTCCGATCTGTCTGCACGCGTCGACCCACGCCGAGGTGACGATGTGCGCGGGGGCGCCGGCCTGTTTGTCGTCGTTGAGTTTTGAGCGAGGGGAAAAGTGAGTCTATTGCAATTCGTCCCGACGCTCTCTCGTCGCCGTCATCGCCGTCGCCTCGTCTCTTTCCTCGATGCATTTTTGCTCCTCCTTCAAACACGTACCCCTGCCAGCCTCCCGTGCAGCCCTCGCAGCTCATCTTGGGTTATACACTGCTTCAGAGCCGAAGCGCTCGAGGAAGCCCCGGGAGGCAGCAGCACCACGGCATGGCTGACCCTGCTCGACGAGCGGGCAACGACGCGGGCGCCGGCGTCGGCGAGTTTTTCTTGGAGGCGAGCGCGGGCCGCTTCCTCGTCGGCCGTCGAATTGGCGGAGGCCAGCATGGCGACGACGCCGGCGAGGGGCAGCTGCGGCATCTCCTTTTGTCCGTGCTCGAGGTCAGCAGGTCTCGTCTCTCTCTCTCCCTCAAGGCAGCGGTTTTTCGTTCGAAAAAAGAGACGAAATGGCTGAGCTGAAGAGAGGAAAAAACGGAAAAAGAAGTTCGCACGATGAAAAAAACCGAAGCAACCCCCACAAAAAAAAGGGCGCATCAGCGCCTTGGTGGAGCGACTCTGCAAGCCCCGCGCGCGCTCTGCTCTCCGTCTCTCTGGATCCTCCTCGAAGTAATCTGCGCTCGAGGAATACGTCCGAGAGAACACGGGCAGGCAGCCGCGAGAAAAGGCCGCGATGCAGAGGAGGAGGAGGAGCTCTGCAGCTTCTCGTCGGCGGCGACCCCATCGACCTGCCCCGCCTCTCTTCTTCTTCTCCCGCCTCGCGCTGCTCTCCCTCCTGCTGCTGCTCTCAGCGGCGGTAAAAGCGCCCGTGGCTCTGTCGCAAGAAGCCCCAGAGCCTTCGTCTGATGATGCTCCGGAAGGAGCAGCCTCGCCTTCGCAGGCGCCTTCGAAAGCGACGACGACGACGACGGCGGCGAAGGCGACAAAGACGGCCTTGACCTCTTCGCCTTCGCCTGCTGCAGCAGCTCCCGCTCCCGCTTCTATCCCGCTGTGCCCGAGCCAGGGCGACGCCTCCATCCGTCTCCCGGCGTCCGGGGGGGGAGACTTCTCCGGGACCCTGGGCGCCGGCTGCACCGCCAGCTTCGAGCTCGACGCGAGCCTTTGTCTCCTAACGTCCTCCTCCGGCGGCCGCGGCGGCGGCGCGGAGGGCGCCCCGCACCGCTTCCTGACGCTGCAGGCTTGGGCGGGAGCCGAGCCCGCCGGGACGCTCGCGCCGCTTCTGGTCGTGGCCCCGGCGTCCGGCCCGGCCCCTCGGGCAGAGCGGGCGGGAGGCGAGCCCGAAAAGAAGAAGGCGAAGAAGCGGGAGGAGCGCGAGGAGGAGCGGCCGCGCACGAGGAGGAGGAGGAGGAGGAGGAGGAGGACGGCGGCGAGGAGGTCCCTGCTCGCGGCGGCCCCCGCCCCGCCCTCCCCGCTCCTCCCCGCCTCCGCTCCCGCCTCTGCTTTTTCCCCGTCGCCGGCGGCGGCCTTCGCCTACGCCATCCGCCCCGCGGGGGCCCTGACCGACGCCGCAGGCCTCTCCGAGGGGCGCCAGTTCGTCCAGACCGGCCTGCCTCTGCCTACGGAGCCCGCGGGTCGCAACGCCTCCTCCTCCTCCTCCTCCTCCTCCTCTTCCTCCTCCTCCGCTGCCGTCTTCCGCGTCGCAGTGTTCGCTGCTCGCGTGCCGCAGCCCGCCGAGAGCCCCGCCGGAGCGAGGAAGAAGAAGAAGGGGAAGGGCGACGACGACGCCTCGAGGGCGGCGATGCCCTTCACCCTCTCGTGGAGGTGCGACGCCGCGCCGGCCTGCCCCTCCTCGCCGCAGCCCGGCGACGATGCTCCAGGCCCGCAAAAGCGACAGCAGCAGCAGCAGCAGTGCTCAGGAAGGGGAGAGTGCCGCGCCTCCCCTTCGGGCTGCTCTGGGGGCGCCTGCGCCGCGTGCGAATGCGCCGCGGGCGCGGGCGGGCGAGACTGCTCCCTCTCCGTCCGCGAGCTCGGGGTCGTCGAGGCGAGAGCCGCGTCTTCTTCTTCTTCTTCTTCTTCTTCTTATTCGAGTCCGGCGGAGAGGGAGGCCGTGGGCTTCTCTTCCCCCGCGGCCGGGAGCAAGGGCGCGCCCCGGAGCAGCAGCAGCAGCGGCAGCAGCGGCAGCAACCCCTCTTCGGCGAAGAAGGACGAAGGCTCCTCGAGGCACACGTACGGCATCCGAGCTCCTCACTCCTCCTCCTCGGGCTCCGAAGAAAAGGGCGGCACGCTGCTGCTCGAGATGGTGAGGGGCCCCGGGGCGGCGGCGAGCCCGCTGCTGACCGTCGCCTCTTCCTCGCCTCGCAGCAGCGGCGCCCAGGCGGCCTCCTCCTCTTCGCCGACGCCGCTCGTCCTCCGCCTGCCGCCGTCGGCGCCGAACCGCCTCGCGTCGTCCGCCGACCCGGCGCTGTCGCCGCACCTCGAGTACCAGGCCGTCGTTCTGCGGGACGTCAAGCCGGGAGAGCGCGTCTACGCCACCGTCTCGGGGGCCGGGGGAGCGGGCGTCGGCGCCGTCGCTCCCGCCTCTTCTTGGCCGCTGCCGGACCGGAGAGAAGAAGATGGGGGAGGAGGAGGAGGAGGACGACGAGGGGGAGGAGGAGGAAGAGAAGAGCTCCCGCGGATGCTCGACAACGACGACGACGACGACGTCGACGCCGACGAGGCGCGGGAAGAGGGGCGGCGGCGGCGGCAGAAGCAGCAGCAGCAGCAGCAGCAGCGGGGCCTGCCCTCCAACACCCTGGTCTCCTCCGCCGCCGACCTGCTCTTCGGGCCCTCGGCCCTCGCCGCCGCGACGGCGAGGGGCGCCAAGGCTCCCGACGCCTCGAGGCCCTCGCCGGCCTCGCCGCCGCTCTCGGCCGCCTCCGTGCTGTTCGCCTCGTCGGCTGCGCTCTCCGAGCCGGATGCCTCGCGGCCGGCGTACCGCCTCCGGGCGACCTGGGCCCCCGCCCCCTCGGAGGGCGGCCCCGAAACGCTCTTCCTCTGCCCGGCGGACTGCAGCGGCAGCGGCCGCTGCGTCGCCGACGGCGAGTGCAGCTGCGCGCCGGGGGCCGGCGGCTGGAGGTGCCAGGGCAGGGCGCTCGACGTCTCGCCCGGCCGGGGCGCCGCGGGGGCGCTGCCCGTCGGGGGCTGGGCGTTCTTCCGGCTGCCGCGGTCGCCGCGCGAGGGGCTGACGGTGCGCCTCGACGCCAGGGGCGGCGGCAGGCCGCTGCTGCTGGCGAGGGCCGGCGGCGCCGTCGCGGGGCCCGGCGCGCCCGACGCGCCCCCGGCCGCCTCGCAGGGCCGACAGCCGCCGCCGCCGCCGCTCACGCTGCAAGTCGCCTCGGGGACCCAGCTCCTCCGCGTCTCGCCCGAGGACTCCTCGGCCGAGGGCGGCGTGGTCCTGGCCCTCTACAACGCTCCCGCGGGGACCCACTTTGCGGGCTCGCCGCTCGTCTTTGCCGTGGCCGTCGCCGGCTCGGCCTCTGACGCCGCCGCCGCCGCGCTGCTGGGGGGGGGCTCGAACTCCCAGGGGAAAAGCCGCTTCCCTTCCGCTCGGGGTCTCGGTGGGTTGGGCCCCTGGGCGGCCGTCTCCGTGGCGCTGGCCGCCACCGCGCTCTGCGCGGGGCTGATCCTGATCGCTCGGGCCGGCGTGCTGCTTGCGCACCGGCGGAGGGCGGCGGCGGCGATGGCGGCAGCAGCTGCGACTGACGCCGAGACCGCCGCCGCCGCTGCTGCTGCTGCTACAGGAGGCGGCGGTGCTGCAACTGCTGCTGCTCTCGGCAGGCCTGCGGGGCCGGGCCTGTCGGATGAGGCCATCGCGGCTCTGCCGACGAGGAGGTGGGAGGGTGCCGCAGCCGAAAAGGCGCGGCGGGCTTCTTCCACGGGCGGCCTCGGCGAAGGAGGAGGAGGAGGAGGAAACGGGAGCGCCGCTTCGGTCGTCCATATCGTCGCGACTGCTGCTACCGCTTCTGCCCCCCCGCTGTCTCCCTCCGTGTCCCCCTCGCAGATGCCGAAGCAGCAACAGGCGCAGCATACGCAGCAGCAGCAGCGGCTCGAGGCCGACGAGAAGGAAAACGCCGCCGCAGACCTCGACGGCGAAGACGACAGCGGCATCTGCTGCGTCGTCTGCTGCTGCGAGTTCTCCCGCGGCGAAGAACTGAGAATCCTGCTCCCGTGCAGGCACGAGTTCCACTCGAGCTGCGTGGACGCGTGGCTGCGGGGGCACGCGAGCTGCCCCGTGTGCAGGAGCGTTCCCAGCGGCGGCGGGGGCAGCGGCGGGGGTGGCGGCGGCACAGGCGCGGCGGGCGCGAACGAGGGAGCAGAGGTGGCTCGGTCGCCTTCTCCGCCGCCGCCTCGGCCTCCTACTTCCCCGCCTCCGCCTGCTCCGGCGCAGTGAATTGCCTCTTCGTTGATTCGTCCCCCCTTTTTGCTTCGTTTTTTGTATTATACGACCATGCAACTCATCCTCTCGTCGAATTTTTATTTTTATTTTCATTTCTCTCGCTCTCTGGCGAAAGTCAGGAAAAAATGTTCTTCTCCTCCCCTCCCTCGATCCAGCGCCTGCCATCCGCCCTCGCCGCGGCGACGTCGAGCTCAGCAGCGGTCCCCAGCCTCGAGGCGGCGCTGGCGGCAGCGCTCTCTGCTGCTGCGGCGACGACGGCGACGGCGGCGAACAAAATTACCGTTTCGTTCTTCAACAGCGCTTCTTCTTCCCCTTGTCCTTCTTGGCTTTCCCCCACCTCGTACAACGGTTTCGAGGTCGAGGACACGGGGCACGGCTACGACGAGGCTTTCCTGAGGGGAATCGCCGCTGTCGCTGCCCCTGAGCCCGGAGAGAATCAGACACCAACGAGGAAGCTCCTCCTCCTTCACCCTCTCTCGTCGCTGGCTTCCTCCGCTTCCCCCTCGCTCCCGCTCTCCGTCTCCGTCACTTCCCGCCCACGTGGCGGGTTCGAGACGCGCGTCGCGGAGTACTCCGGCGGGAAGCTCGAGAGGATCAGGCTGCAGCCCCCACCGGGAAGGGCGAGGCCGGGGGCGAGCGTCCGAGTTTTGCTTTCGGCGTCGGCGTCGGCGGCGGCGGCGGCCTCGACTCCAACTGCCTCCCCCGCCTCGACCTCTTCTCTCCCTTCTTCTTCTTCTGCTCCTTCTGCTTCGTCCCTCGTCGACATCGTGCTGGCCTTTGCGCTCGCTCGAGAGGACGTGCCCTTCACGGCGCTGGACGCGAGGACGAAAAAGGTCCTGCTCGAGAGCGAGGGCAAGGGCAGGGGCGGCGGCGCCGGCGGCGGAGAAAACTCGAGCGACGAAGAAAACTCCCTCGTCCTCCGCGCCCTCGGCTCGCCCGCCTCGCCGCCCTCTTACTCCGCCGGCATCGCTCCCTCCTCGTCAATCTCCGCCAAGCTATGGGCCCTCGTCCCTCCCGAGGGAGAGCTTTCCCCGAGCAGCGAAAAAGGCAGCAGCAGCAGCCCCTGCTTCCGCCGCCGCTGCTGCTTCGTCTCTGTCGACGGCTCCCCTGTCGAGGCCCCCTCCCTGGAGGCCGAGGTCGACTGTCTGTTCGCCGAGATCTGCACCAGCCTTCACGGGGAGAGGCGACGAGGGGGAGCAGGAGGACGAGGAGGAGGAGGAGGAGGACAAGGGGGCAGCCGAAGCGGCGGCGGAAGCGGCAGCGGGGGCTTCCTGCAGAAGGAGAGGGGCACCGCCGCGCGGGCCCGCCGCGTCGCGGCCTTTGTTCTCAAGCTCTCGACGGCGGCGACGGCGACAGCAGGCGGGAGCGGCGGCAGCGACGACGCTGCCCCCTTCTGCGGCCGCATGGGCCTTCCTCTGCTGCTGTCCCTCGGAGGAAGGTCCCCGAGCGCGCGGGGACCGGCTGCGGCGGCGGCGGCGGCGCAGGCGGCGGCGAGCGAGGCGAGGGCCTGCGTCAGGGAGGCCGCGCTGGCCTGCTGGAGGGCCGCCGCTCCGGCGAGGCTCCTCGCCGACCCGCTCCTGCTCCTCGGGGGGCCCCCGCCGCCGCCGCGCCCGCAGCAGCAGCAGCAGCAGCAGCAGAAGCGCCCTCGCTTCGACGGAGACGGAAGCATCGCCGAGAGTTTCGGCAACAACGACAGCAACGCTGCCGCTGCTGCTCTCCGCCGCGCCCCGCGCTCGGCGCCCGCCGCCCTCGTCTCCTCGTCGTCGGCGGCGTCTTTGAGCACCCTCGCCTTCCACCCTCGCCTCTTCGCCTCCGCCGCGGCGCCCTCCTCGTCGCAGCACCCGGACTCTATCCTGACTCTGGAGCAGCTCGCCGCCGGGGCGAGCGCGCTGGTGACGCCGCAGCGGGGCCGCTTCGACGACTGGGGCGCGCTCTCCGCGAGCCCGTCGTCGTCCTCTTCTCCCCCTCCTCCCTCGGCTGTTCGCCCGCTCTCGCAGCTGACCGCGATCGACGGCAGGGGCTCCCCGACCTTCCTCGTCGCCGTCGTCGATTCCTCCCAGAGCAGCAGGGAGAAAAAGCGGAGCCAAAAGCAGAAGAGGCAGCTCTTGGTCGTGTTTGACCCGCACGCGGCGCACGAGCGCGTCCGGCTCGAGCTGCTCACCGCGTCGTACCTCTCCTCTCCCCCCGCGGGCGCCGGCGGCGCCGACGGCGGCGGCGGTGGCGGCGCCGGCGGGGGAAGAGGCGGCCTGTCGCTGCCGCTCCCGCGCCCCTGCGAGCTGCACCTGCCTAGGGCCGGAGACGACGCCGAGGCCCTGCGGAGGCACGCGGCGGGGCTCGCCCGCTGGGGCTGGAGGTGGGCGAGCAGCCCCGGCGCGGGAGGGGAGACCGTCGTCGTCTCGCTCTCGCACGCCGCCGCCGTCGCCGGGACGCGGCTCTCCGCGGCCGACCTCCTGGACCACGCGCGCGCCCTGCGGCTGCTCTCGTCCTCCCCCCCGTCCGACCCGCCGCCCGCTGCTGCTTCGTTTTCGCCGCCGCCGCCGCCGGCAGCTCCGAGGGCGCTGGCGTCGAGGGCGTGCCGCGGCGCCTACATGTTTTCGGCGGGGCACCGCCTCTCCTCTCGAGAGGCCTCTTCTCTGCTCGACTCGCTCTCGCGGACGCTGTCCCCCGGGATCTGCGCGCACGGGAGGCCGACGGCGAGCACGCTCGTCGACCTGGGAAGGGTGCGGGCGCTGGTGGAGGCGAGGGTGGAGGCGCGGAGGGGCGAGGGAGGAGGAGGAAGAGGGGGAGGAGACACAATGGTGGCGACGAAGATGAGAGTGACGAACAGGAGAGCGACGACGACGACGACGACGACTATGACGACCTCGTCTCTTTCCGCTCTCGTCGAGTCTCTGCGGCTCCGGGTCTCGCAAGCAGAGAGAGGAAAAGAGGATACGCAAAGTGGAGCAAAATAAGACCCTAAAACCCGAAGAAAGAAGAAGAAGGTAGAGTTACAGGAACAGGGCCAAAGGCCCGGCCTCGAGTTTTTCTTTTTTTAATTTTTTTTGGTTCTTTCTCTCTCTTTTTGTTGTCTCTTTCTCTCTCCGATTGCGATTCAAGCTTTTGTGCGGAGCAGAGTTGGAGTTACGTGGTGCTCAAGTGACGGGGGGAAGGGGCAGAGATAAAGGGGAAGGGGGGGGGGGGGGGGCGATTTAAACAAGGGAAGTTTTAAAAAAAA